>Ga0210388_10001950_pt1 | contig 16138 bp, 20 predicted proteins | sample IncBWC19OmetaG_FD_155485 | JGI IMG/M metagenome (GOLD analysis project Ga0210388, IMG submission 155485) | Forest soil microbial communities from Barre Woods Harvard Forest LTER site, Petersham, Massachusetts, United States - Inc-BW-C-19-O ...
GAAGGTACGATGTGTCGCGCAAGTGTGGTCTTGCCGCTCTGGCGCGGCCCGATAAGCCCAACGATGCGGCTGCGTCTGAGAGCGCGCGTGATCCGCGCCTGCAATCGAGATCGCTTGATCATGGCTGAAAGCGTACCATGAAAATCCACCATTCGGCGGTGGAATTTCCTGAAACGAGAATAGTATTCGTCGGCTACGCTTGCTTAGCTATTGATCTAATTGGATTTTTTCAAGATTGGTGGGCCGTGTAGCCACCACATTCAGGCCATAACCATCTGATTATAAATAGGAAAAATCTTCCGGTCTTTTACGATGCCCCCAGTGATGCCCCCACCAAATTGTGGCTGTATCCGGCGCTCAGTGGACATCACAACTTCTCAGGTTCACGACGCCAATTTCAGTCCTCCGTCTCGTGACGTCAACGCATGTCTGCGGCTCAGATCAACGTGACCACGCTGATTGACGAAACCGAGAGGCTGCCGTGTGGCGACTGGCAGCTATCGAGAAGCTTAATTCCCCCTATTCCACCTGGGCCGTGCCAGGGTCACCGCCTACAGGGTTGCTGCTCGGGCTGTTGCATCAAGGAGTCGCTGGATTTTGTAGTCAAGCTGTGTCGCGATCTGCAGAACATCCGCGTTGCCGAACTGCGAGAGTTGCGATGAGGGAAGGTCATACTCCACTCTGACCGAACCGCCGTCATTCTCGATCACGAGGATGTTGAATGGCACGTACAACGCTGCCAGCACGTCGTGCCGCGTCATTTGTAGTGCTATCCGCGGATTCCCGATGGTATATCGCATTGCCTTGCAGGACTGGCCAATCAAGGAAAACAGGCCGCCATGATTCAGCCTCCAAAAGATCATTAGGTTCTGTTCGCCCTCCATGGCTTGGAACAAGCGATCCGCGAGCTGCGGATCCTTGCGAATCTGAGCTCCTACTATCGGATCATACTTTCCGAGAAGAGATTCAAATGTGCCGATAAACTTTTCGAACTGGATTGCCACGACGACCGTTGTATGCGACATCTGGACTGCTGAAGTATTCATGTGGCGATCGAATTCAATTAGCGTGTGTCGCTCAATTCCGATGAACTCGATTCATATGACTCAACCTCTTTCGCGTCTTCTGTCGCCGCGAGCTCGCCCGGGGTTTCTCGAATTACGGGTGATTCATGAAAGCTCAACTGCGAAAGCTCCCAGATGACTGTGACGAGACCAACACATACTACGAAAGCGAAGCCGCCGAGTATGATCAGAAAAGTCAGAAAATGCATGCCGCACCCGCGGCGACTATCGCAGCTGTTGATTTAGAAATTCGCTCGTCCGCCCGTTAGCCAGGGCTGCGGCCTTCGCGTTGTAGTGCGCCCCATTGTTCCGCGAGAATGCGTGACATTGGCCTGGATAGCTGTACACGGTTGCATTGGGCTTCGAGGCCAGTGCCGCCTTGATCGCGGCTTGCGCAGGTTTGGAAATGAACTCATCCTCCTCGCCCAAATGCATCAGCAAGGACGCGTGGAGACCGTCGACCTCGCCGAGATACTTCTCCGTGTCACCGCCGTGGTAAGCGACCGCCGCGTCAACGCGGTGGCGCACGGCCGTCAAGAAAACCATTAGTGCGCCGAGGCAGTAGCCAAGTACGGCAATCTTGCCGGTGCACTCGGGCATCTTCGCCACGGTGTCGATGGTGTCCTTGATGTCCTCAACTCCTTCATCTCGGTTAAAGGCTTGATAGAGGCGAAGACCATGCTGCCAGTCTGCCTCTGAACGGACGCCGAGGTCGACGCCTGGCTCTTGACGCCAGAATAGGTCCGGCGCGATCGCAAAGAAGCCTTGCTCGGCCAGCTCGTCGCATTTCTCGCGGATATCGGCGTTCACGCCGAACAACTCTTGTAGAACGATGACGGCAGGAGCGGGCAATTGTTCCGGCCTAGCGATGTAAGCGGTAAATGTGCCGTCATGTCCTTTTACGGTCATGTGATCTTTCATTGTCGATCTCCCGAAATGGCAATATCTCCAGAGGATCTCCGCCGACCCCTACCCGAACCCGGCCAAGATCAATTGTCTACGAGCGTATGGCTATTGATTGACGTGTGCGGACGTGGCCGCCTCCTCAATGAGTTTTGCAGCTTCCGCTGGGTACGACATGTAAGCCACATGGCTAGCGTTCACTTCGACGGTCTTGGCGCGGGCGCGCTTCGCCATCATCCGCTCCTGCTCGGGATTGATGGATCGGTCGTGCGCGGCGACCATGTACCAGGTGGGCTTGGTCTTCCAGGCCGGCTTCGTAACCTTATGCGTGAACGAGTCGGTAGAGATCGGCACCTGCGAGATAGCCATGAACCACGCCTTCTCGGGCGCAATGTCCGCTGCAAAGTCAGCTGCAAACTGCTCTTCGACTATCCACCAGTTCCCGTTGCTGTCCGGCTTGAACGCCTTGGAGGCTTGCGGCACGGCCGCCTCAATCGTCGCACAGCTCTCGCCCTCATCGAGTGCAAAGGCGGCGATATAGACCAGCGCGCCAACCTTCGGGTGATTGCCGGCCTCGGTGATGATGGAGCCGCCGTAGCTGTGGCCGACCAGAACCACTGGCCCGTCCATGGCATCGATTGCCGCCTTCGTGTACTTCTGATCGTCGGCGTAGGAAGTTTCGGGGGGCTGCGCCACCGACACTTTGTATCCATCATTCTTGAGGATCTTAGCGACAGCTTCCCAGCCGGAGCCGTCGGCGAAAGCTCCATGCACCAGAACCACGTTCTTAATATGCTGTTTCACGACTATTCTCCTTTGCGGTAAGGATTCATTTCATACCAATTCATCTTCGGCGCAGAGTCCCTCGGCGCGAAACGGCTCCAGTCTGCGCGTGGGACGTAAGTCTCACTTGCAACTACAAGCCGATCGGCCACTACTTTGCGTGTGCGGAGGTGGCCGCCTCTTCGATCAGCTTGACTGCTTCCTTCGGATGAGACATGTACGCCACGTGGCTGGAGCCGCTCATTTCGACCGTCTTGGCATGGGCGCGCTTCGCCATCATCCGTTCCTGGATCGGATTGATCGATCGGTCTTCGGAGGCCACCATGTACCAAGTGGGCTTGGTTTTCCAGGCGGGATTGGTGACCTTGTGGGTAAAGGCGTCAGTGGAGATTGGCACCTGAGCAATCGCCATGAAGTGAGACACAGCCGGTGGGACGTCCGCCGCGAAGTCCGCTGCGAAATTTTCCTGGACTATCCACCAGTTCCCGTTGCTGTCCGCCTTGAACGCCTTGGAGGCTTGCGGCACGGCCTGCTCGATCGACGCACAACTCTCGCCTTCATCGAGCGCAAATGCGGCGATGTAGACAAGCGCGGCCACTTTTGGATGATTGCCGGCCTCGGTAATGACGGACCCACCGTAACTGTGTCCGACGAGAACCACTGGCCCGTCCATCGCGTCGAGAGCCGCCTTGGCGTACTTTTGGTCATCGGCGTAGGAGGTCTCCGGTTCCTGCAACACCGATACCGTATATCCATCTTTCTCGAGCAGCTTCGCGACCGCTTCCCAGCCGGACCCGTCAGCAAATGCTCCATGCACCAAGAGGACGTTGTGTATGCCAGTCGGCGCCGCGACAGCCGTCTGGGCGCCCAGCAACAGACTCGTGGATATCAGCGCGGCTATCAGCGCAAAAATGCCGTAAAGCTTTTTCATGATCTTCTTCCCCTGTAGTTACAGTCCAATTGGAGTAGTCAAATTCACTGTCTGATATTTGAGGCGGGGTATACGGTAGCGAAGCCGCACGGCGCCCGCGTCACGAGAAGAGGGGATGCGGGACTAACGCTTTTGGGTATTTATCCGTAACGCGAAATGTCGAGTGCAGTCGAGGACCGACGATGAGTATTTCAGCTGTCTACCCTTCGCGACGCGCGACGATTAGGAGCCATTCTCGTTCACATCGATTTCGCGGCGACCATAGAGGCGTGCGTCCAATGAAAAAGCTCCGGGACCCAAGCAGATCAATGCAGAGGACATCACAATGAACTCGAATCGGGCAATCCATGATTCAAACAGCGGCATGTAGCCGACTATCCCTGAATCGATCATTGCGGCGAGGCCGCTCAAGCAGAGAAGCGTAGTGGCGATGGGTGTCATGAGGCCGATAATGAGTGCAAGGCTCGTGATAATCGCCACTGCGGCTGCGAGCGTACTGCCCGCTGCGTGATGAGTGGCGCCGATGAGCAACGCAGACTGCAGAGCGCTGGTGCCACCCACCCCAAAGCGAAGGAGGAGTAAGGCGAAACCAGGGCAGCCTGAGGGGAAGCCCGAAAACGTGCGTTGCAGGGCCATGCTGCTCGCCGCGGAAAATATACGGGAGGTTAGCCGACGCGTTGCCGCGAATCGACCCACCAATCGGGTATCTGAGAGTAACTCTAATGAGTGACCACCCAATCCGAGGACGCGAGGTTCGGAGCTCTAAAGAGTAATGATGCCGCGGCGAATTCCGATAGCGACGGCCTGGGTCCTATCCTTAGCTCCAAGTTTTTCCATGATGCGTTTGACGTGCACCTTAACGGTTTCCTCAGCGATTACCAGCCGCTCGCCAATGTCGCGATTGCGGTCGCCTTCGGCGATTCGCCTAAGAACTTCGATTTCGCGCTCGGTAAGCGGTTCGCCGCCCACGTAGACCGCCAGATTCTCGGCTAGATCAGCAGGAAGATGCTTGCGTCCTGCATGCACCTTGCGGATGACTCCGACCAGCTCGTCGAGGGAGGCGCTCTTCAACAAATAGCCGCACGCTCCCGCCGTGAGAGCGCGTTGGATTTCGTAGTCACCCTCAAATGTCGTCACAACGATGGCTCGTGCCTCCGGAAACTCAGCGCGAATTGAGGCGATGGCGCGGTTTCCGCTCATATCGGGAAGCCTCAAGTCCATGAGCGTGACGTCAGGCCGAAGCTCTCTGAATTGTTCGAGAGCCCCTTGGCCTGTCGCCGCCGTCCCCACCAGCTCCAGATCGCCTTCGTTCGCGACTACCGTTGCGATCCCTTCTCGAAAAGCGGGATGATCGTCAACGCATAGGATCCGGATTCGTGTGATGGTATTCATGGCCTGCTCAACCGCGAGTAGAGTCTCGCAATCCAATACACCGGCCCGTGAGGGTCGGGTCGTTCGAAGGCTGCGCTGGATGGCACGATCAAGTCAATTTCTGTTCCGGCTCCGGCCGCCGTTCTGATTTTGAGTCGAGCCCCGATCTTACGCGCGCGCTCCCGCATTCCCGACAACCCAAAATGCCCTTCCCGCCCGGCTCTTAAGACCTCAGGATCAATTCCCTGGCCGTCGTCGCGGACGAGGAGACGGAAACGAGTTCGCCCGTACTCCAGCACAGCCTCGACCGTCGAGGCGTGTGCATGCCTGAACGCGTTCGCAAGCGCCTCCGCGCTAATACGATAGATCTCGTCTCGCACAACCGACCGGAGCAAGCGCGGGGTGCCTTCGACTACGACGTGAGACTTCACCCCATTTGGGGTAGCCAAGTCCTTTGAGATCTGTGTCAACGCATGTTCCAGATTTTCCTCTTCGGAGTACCTAAATCGCAGGCCACGGACAGCGTGCCGGCTCTCGTCGGCCAGTTGTCGCAAGAGGTTCGAAACACGATGTACCAGCGGTTTCGCGGCCCCATCTTCTGCGATTTGACGATCTGCGACTTCCAACTGGAGCGAGGCGCTCAGAATTCCCTGCAACAGGGTGTCATGCAGTTCACGCGCGATTCGTTCCCGCTCGTCTAGGCGTTCAAGGAGTCGCGCCTGCATACTCGCGGCAACAACCTGCATTCTGCGTCGAATCACCCAGGCAATGATCGCGAGCGCGGCTATTATCGCTGCTGTTCTTAGCCACCATGTCTGGTACAGCGCTGGCTCGACCGCAAATTCGAGCGATGCTCCGGATGAGTTCCAGACTCCGTCGTTATTCGACGCGATCACGTGAAATTGATAGCGTCCCGGACTTAAGTCGGTGTAGAACGCCTGACGCCGGGTACCTGGATCCTGCCAATCCTTGTCTCTGCCCTCAAGGCGATAACGAAACTGAACCTTCTGCGGAACCGCAAGACTCAATGCCGTGTAGTCTATTTCGAGATCGTGGCCAAGCGGCGGAAGTCGAAGAGCTTGCAGAGGCGGATAACTCTTTCCGTCGACGATGAGATTCTCGATATGTACGGGAGGCGCAAGAGCATTCCTCGGGAGATTCTTCGGGTCAATCATTTGAGCTACGGCCCCGTTGACGAACCACAATTTTCCGTCGGGGGCTTCGGATGCTCCCGGGGTGAAAGAGGTCTGAGCCGCCTGAACGCCATCAAAACTGTCGAAAAGACTGTATTGCAATTTGGCTTTGGGATCTGCCCACCAGCGTTGTAACTCTCTGTCGTCAATCGCGATCAGCCCACATGACGAATACAGCCAAAGCGTCTTTTGCTTGTCCACTATGAAAGTGAATGGAACGTTGCAGGGAACTCCATTTTTCGGCTCCAAACGTTGTGGTCTTCCATTTTGCCAACCGGTCAGCTGTGCAGAGGAAAGAACAAGGAGGTGATTATCAGAAGTCTGCTGTAATTGATAAGTCGTGCCATTCGCTTTGGGAATAGCCATCCTCAACAGCCCGTCTCTGTAGGTGGCAGTCTCGCCGCTACGAAAGCCCACTGCGATGCCGCCGGCAGGGTCGGCGGCAATCGAGGAAATGTGCGAGCCGACCGCGCCCACAGTCTCCTCCTGTACGGTAACGCCATGAATGTGGATAAGCCGCGAGAGACTCGGTGCTAAGATTCCCCATAGATCGTCATTTCGATCTTCGATCAGCGATTGAAGCGTTCCAATCGGACCACCATCGCTGCGCAAGAGTGTATGGAACTTGCCTCCTTCACGTACCGAGAGGGTATTGTCGGCGCCTACCCACAGCCGGCCTAAATGGTCTTCGAGCAAGACCGTGACGCGCCTGCCGGGCAATCCCTGAGCTTCTCGAATGGACGAGACGGACCCTTCGTGAATCTCATCCAGTGCGTCGTGGTTGCCTACCCAGACATTGCCATCCGTTGCAGCGAGCACTGAACCGGCGTAGTCAGAGCTCATTCCTTCTCGGCTTGAGAACGTGAGGACTTTGGGAATTCTGAAGCGATCCAGCCCTCCGGATGTGACCACCCAGATGTTGTTCTCCCGATCCTCGTAAATGGCCCTAATAACATTGCCAGACAGTCCATCTGAACTGCGGTAGTAGTCGCTTCTGCGGTCTCGAACTACACAAAGTCCTTGACTCACCGTGCCGATCCAAACAGTGCCGGCGCGATCGGTCAGCATATTGCTGACTTGAATCGTTTCCCCATCGAGCCCGTCGCTCGTGAATGAGCTCCAGTGACCCTCTTTGAATTGCTGAAGTCCCATGTTGGGCCCGGACTGCACCATGCCGATCAGCATGGACCCGTTTGAACCTTCAGCAAACGCGCCCACTCCACCCAGTTGTTCCAGTGGCTTCAAAGCGGGCGGAACGAACGTTTCGAACGACCCTGGCTTGCCTCGAGCGAAGCCTCCACTCCCACCTAACCATAGGTTTCCGGATGAATCACGGGACAGGGCCCCCGCGTAAGGAATTGAGATGCCATCGCGTGGGCCAAAACATTTAACCGCTTCGTCGGAGAAGTGGCATAGGGGGCCTTGACCGTCTTGGAATCGGGAGCGTGTTGCCCAAACTCCGCCCGCAGGGTCGTCGAGGATCGCGTTGATCCTTGCGTCGAGGTTCGGGTAGCTGGAGAGTTTTCCGTCCTTCCAGCGCATCATGTCGGACGCCCCAATCCACAGACTTCCGTCCCGGCTCGCGCCCAGCGCGTAGACTCCTTTAGAGAGAGCTGATCCTTCGGGCGGGGGTGTCCAAGGAACGAATCGGACTCCATCGAAGCGCACCAATCCCGAGGTTGTTCCGATCCAAAGATATCCGTCCGCCGTCTGAACTATGGCAGTCGGGATTCCATTGAATACTCCGTCCTGCAGCCGCCATGATGTATGCGCATATTGTGACGTTCGAAGAACGGGGTCGTGAGCCAGGGCAACTATCGAAGTCAGGACGATAGACATCAAGAGGACGATTCGACTCACAAGTAAGGACTTAGTGGACACAGTCACACCTGGCGTATCGTCCCCAATTGTAGACTCCTAAGCGGCGCGGCGAGTGGTGCACCATTTCTAGCTGCATTACTGATAGGACTCGTTAAGGGCGCGGAGGCGGACATTATTGCTTATTTAACCAGTCGCTACTTCGATGGCGCGCCTGCCGGCGGCGTCCGTCGCATCCGTGCGCGGTAGAGCTCGAGGCGGTGGTGCGGAGTTCACCTTGGCGTGTGACATCCGGTTCGCAAGCCTGGAGCGAGCCATCTTTGCGCAAATCGGCCACGATTTTCTGATGGGCGACAACGCGGGCGTCCGACGCCTGCTTCATTTCTTGGTCGCGTTTGCGGCAGGGCACAACACTGACCGTTGGTTAATCATTCACTATTGCGTCGGGCGACTCCGTTAGGTCGTTCATACAACTTTCGATCAAGGAGTGCAGGTCCGCCACCTGTTTGGCGCCGAGCCGCGCGTTGAGCGCGAGTTGCGCCCGCTTCCACTCCCGCTTAGCTTCACTGCGCTTTGCATGCCCCTCTTTAGTAGCCTCAATCAGTCGAGAGCGCGCGTCATCGCCGGGGCCCATCCGCAACCAGCCTTGCGAGACGAGCGGCTGGAGATTCCGCGTTAGGGTCGATGCGTCCAATCCCATGCGTTGCGCAAGATCGGAGGGGCGTATCGGACCCAATGCCGCGACATGCGAAAGCAGCGAGTATTGGGTGTTTTTTATGCCGGCAGCGCTGAGATAGGCGTCGTAGTGACGGGTCACGACGCGATCCAACTGCCGCAGTTTCAAGTTTGTGCATCCCTGAGGCTTGACAGAAGTTTCCATGAATTCTATTGTATCTACAACTGTTGTATATGCAATCGTTATTTCGACATAACAAAAGGTTAGAAATGAACATGCAGGACGTTACGGTGCAATGGCAGGCGGAGGAGAATGCTGTGCGTGCACGGCTTGCGAAAACGACCGGATATGCAAGATCGGATCAGGTTGCCGGGCGCACGGGATTGGAGGTGTTCGAGGCCATCTTCTCGGGCGAACTGCCGCGCCCGCCCATCGGCGACACGCTCGACTTCGTGCCCATCCACATCGAATACGGCGCGGCCGTCTTCCAAGGAAGACCCAATCAACGGCATTACAACCCGCTTGGCACGGTCCACGGGGGCTGGTTCGCAACGCTCCTGGATTCCGCAGTGGGCTGCGCCGTGCATTCGACGCTGCCGGCCGGAAAGGGCTACACCACGCTGGAACTCAAGCTGAATATCGTGCGCGCGCTGACCGACGCTGTGCCGCTGGTGCGCGCCGAGGGAAAGGTGCCACGGAGGCCGACAGGTGGCAACCGCGGAAGGGCGCATCGTGGGTCCAGACGGAAAACTCTACGCGCACGCGACCACAACCTGCCTGGTCTTTGAACGAACGCAGCAGGCACATTCTGAGCCAAGGATTTCTGAACTTAGCACTTCAAGGGAAACAGCATGACCACATCGAACACAAAGGGAACCGCCCTCATCACCGGGGCCTCACGGGGCATTGGCGCCGTCTACGCCGACCGACTGGCGAAGCGCGGCTACGACCTCATCCTGGTTGCTCGCGATGGGTCACGTCTCGAACAACTCACTGCCAAACTGAAGCGCGAAACCGGTCGTACCGTCACTCTGCTCACGGCGGATCTGAGCAATAGGGCTGAGCTGGCCAAGGTCGAGGACGTGCTCAAACACAATCAGAGCATCAGTCTGCTCCTCAACAATGCCGGCGCCGCCTCCGTGGCGCCGCTTCTCAACGCCGACGTTGGGAAGATGGACGAAATCATCGCTCTGAACGTCACGGCGCTCACACGCCTCACTTACGCGGCAGCGCCGGCATTCGTGGCGCGCGGACAGGGCACCATCATCAACATCGCATCGATCGTAGGTGTGTCGCCCGAGACTCTCAACGGTGTGTACGGCGCCAGCAAGGCCTTTGTGATCGCATTCAGCCATTCGCTACGGCACGAACTTGCGGAAAAGGGTATCCGCATTCAGGTGGTCCTGCCCGGCGCGACCGCGACCGATTTGTGGGAACTCGCAGGACTTCCCTATCAAAAGCTGCCGCCGTCAATTGTTATGTCGCCGGAGGACATGGTCGATGCGGCGCTTGCGGGACTCGATCAAGGTGAGCTGGAGACCATCCCCGGGTTGCAGGATGGCGAAGAGTGGATCCGATTCGAGGCGGCGCGCCGCGGCCTCGCGCAGCGCTTAGGCAATTCGCGCCCGGCGCCACGATATCGTGTGCCGGCGCACGCACCGGCATAACTTGCGGAGAGTCAATGAAGGAGCATCGCAAAGAACCCTCGCAATCCGGCGTGCTGATCGTGGGTGTGGGTGCATCGCGTGGATTGGGAGCAGCGATAGCCCGACGATTTGCCAGGGGTGGGCATCCCGTCACCATTGCGGGCCGCAATACGATCAAACTGGAAGCTACCGCCGATGAGCTGAAGAAGGCTGGCGCAAACGTATCAATTGCCGTCGGCGACGCCATCAAGGCCGAGGATGTCAGGCGCTTTGTCGCCGAAGCAAATCAGGCGGTCCCACTCTGCGCCGCTGTTCACAACGCCGGAGGCAACGAGCCTGCGCCTTTTTTGAAGGTCAGCGAAGAGAGCTTCACGCGGCATTGGCGTGAGCACGCACTGGGTGGTTTTCAATTGGCTCAGGCTGCGATACCAGTACTGCTCGAGCACGGCGGCGGGTCGCTGTTTTTCACCGGCGCCTCGGGAAGCTTGCGGGGAAAAGCGAACTTCGCACCTTTCGCATCCGCGAAGGCAGCGCTGCGCAATCTCGCGCAAAGCATTGCGCGCGAATATGGACCCCAAAACATTCATGTCGGTCACGTGATCGTAGACGGCGGCATCGAGGGGGATCGCCTGCTGTCGCGAGTGCCTCATTTGATGGAGCAGCGCGGCCCAGATGGGTTGCTGCATCCAGACGCAATCGCAGAGGCCTATTGGGATCTGCATTACCAGCAACGCAGCGCCTGGACGCTGGAGCTCGATTTGCGGCCGTGGAGTGAGAATTTCTAGCCAATGACGCGGTGATGCGCTCGAAGTGTTGGGAAGTGATTTGTTGCCCGACAAGCATACGAAGGAGATCAAACTGATGCGCGCGATTGAAGCGAAAACCGTTTTCCGGCTACGGCTGGAACGGGCACCCGCATTTGCTGCCCAGTTCGATCCGCAGCCCTTCCACCTTGATGAGACGACGGGCTACGGTCTGAAGACCACAACTGAACAGAGGAAGTTCATGTCAATAACGAGTGTACTCAAAGAGGGAAATCAATGACAACAGCCAAGGCGGTGCGGCTGGCTTCGCTGGTCACGGCAATCAATGTCCTGGTTGCGAGCGGCTTTTCCATCGCGGCGATCATCCGTCCGCAATACCTGGTCCCTGCCGCATCCGGTCCAACAGAGGTATCGTTGATATTGGCGATGTACGCGGCGGCGCCCAGAATTCCTCTGGCTCTGTTGGTATTGGGGGCGATCTACAAACGTGCGACGCCGGCGTTGCTGATCCTGGGGTCGCTCGCCGGCGCCATGCAATTGCTCGATGCCGGAATCGGTCTGTTTGAGCATGATCTTGGGAAATGCGCTGGGCCGCTCTTTATCGCCGTCCTCCAATTTTTCGTGGTGTATCTGCTTCACAGATCCATCCGGATCACGTCGCAACCCAAGAGCGGATAAACGCTCGCGACGGCCTCACTCAACTCCTAGTCGTTGGTGATTGCTGCCCCGATGAGCCCCGCTTATCGTGCGCGCAAATACTCGGCGGAGCCAAGGGCTGCTGAGTATTTCTCTAGGGAGTGGCTCCAGGCACCTGACGGACCGCTCCTGGAATTTATGCGGAGGGCTTTTTTGGATAAGAAAGAGCAAGATCAAGCGAATTTGAAAAAACACAGCCAGCCAATTGGTCTACGCTCACGGCACGGTCGGGAATTCGAGAATGCGACCGTGATCGATTTGATGAAGCGACTGTCGTTGGAGACGGTGGCTTCACGCTCGAGAGTCAGTCGCACGCAGATTCCCTGTCTTGGATCAGGCGGACTCTGGTGCTACATCGAGATGCGCGAGATCAGCCTAATAGGAGCGCCATGAAAGGTGAACCAGAGCACAACGAGAGCGAACCGCAGAACCCCGAAACAGCCGCTATCGGCAACCCAGCGCCGCTCCTATCTCGGCGAGACGCAATCGGGCGGTTCGCGTTCTATGGCACGACGATGGCCCTCCTGCAGCGCTCCGCCGCCGCGCGTGAAGGTGCCTCTGGCACCTACAGCAACGCCGCTGTTGCCCTTCCAGCGGGCGCCGCCGTGAGTCCAGGCGATGAGTTGACGATAGCGGTGAAAATTGCGCGCGCAATGCGCGCCGGCCCCTTGGAAATTACGCGTGACGCCACGGTTGCAGAAATGGACGCCCACGGAAACATGGCGAGCGTTCTGCGGGCGGGCACCAACGAGTGGCTTTGTGTCCCGGGCGATGAGAATCAGGTGGGTGATCCGCCGATGTGCATCGATAAGCTCGGTATGCAATGGTTCAAAGACATTTATGCCGGAAAGCCGGCGCCCTCCAACTCAGCTCCAGGCCTTTGCTACATGCTCTGTGGCGCCACGCAGCATAGCAACGACATACCCTTCGACCGTAACAGCCCTGCGATACCGATCGGCCCTCATTGGATGGTGCTTTGGGCCTTCGATGCCAAGCATTGCGGGCTGCCAACGACGGTCCGCGATGCGGGAGCGTGGATCATGTTCTCGGGAACACCCTACGCGTATCTGCATATTTGTGGCACGCCTTGGGATGGGAACGAATACACGCCGGGGGACGACGCGGTCTGGACAATGCAGTACGCAAAAACTCGCATGCCGAGATGAAGCGGCGGCGTCTGGCCGCAACACATTCAAAAAGTGTCGAGCGATTCCCGCCGAAGTGCAGGTGCATGCCATGGCGAAAACTCATCCGCGGAGCCGCGCCATCTCCGCCCGTGCCGCCGTCACGAGCTCTTCATTGGTATGTGCGCGTCCCCAGAGTCCCCAACCGCCGGGCGTGGCCTCCGTCAGGAGCACCCAGGTGCGTTTCCGCAGTTCCGGATCTTTTGCAGCGGTGGCCACGAGCTCCGTAAGTTGGGTTACAAGCGCAAGTTGCTTGTCACGGTCGAGCGCGCCCGTGTTGGTCAAGACCTGAACTCGGACGTAGTTCTCATCACCGTCCACATTGGCCATGGTCCCTCTCGGCATTTCATGGATGAAGGCGGCCGTGTTCTTGCGAAACATTGCAATGTCGGGGACGCCTTCAACTGCCTTGATAAGCGCGGCGGCATCGGTGGCGAGTTTGTGGGTGTCGGTGAAAGTGCCGGCGCCGGCATAGATGTCAATCATGGGCATAAGAGCCTCCTCCTGAAATCGGTAAAACAGCCAATGGGCCACTTCGTCCAGGGTTCGGCCGGTCGCAGATTTCTCGGCGGCCTTTGCTGGTTATCAGGCATCTAACTCGATGCCTGGGCAGAAGGCCTTGTGGATTGCACACCAACCTCATTCATCGAAGCCCGCGGCCGACATCAACTGCGTTGCGGTTGGCAAGGGACGACCATGCAATGTACAACCGGCGGCCCGCGCGACGTCATCGGTCCAGGTCAAAATCTGTGCAGCGGGATTGCGTCGGCAATGAGCTATCAAAAGATCGCGAAACGCTGACTTGAAGTTGAGTCGAGGAAAGATCGCCAGAATATTTGCGACGATCTCAGGCGGGACCTGATCTAAGCCAAATCCCAGAAATTCCAAACCCGCCCCAAAATGGACAAGGGCTACTTCGGCGGCCATTCTCGGTGCGATCCCCGGGGAGGTGTGAAAGGCAATCGTTTCCCATACCTTCTCTGCGCGCGCGGGCGGGACTTTGTGCAGTTCGCAAAACGCCTGAGCCGCATCGGCACCATCAACCTCGAAGCGATTTTCGCCCGCAAAGGCGGTCACCAGTCCAAGATCGTGAAGCAGCGATCCGCAAAAGGCGATCTCCTCATCGATTACTGTGCGACCCATGGCTTTTACTGCAAGGCTGCCGAAGACATACGTTCGAATGCAGTGGTTGTAGAGAAACTTGGGCGACGTTTCGGCCAGCAGGTCTACCGCCGCATTGCATAGTGTGGTGTCGGGAAATTGCACACCGGCGACGGTAACTAGTTTATTTGCCATGGGCCGAAAGGGAACCTCAGTTTTGATATGGTGCGTACGGAGATCTGATGCAAGGAAAGCAATACCCTGGGGGGTAACGTAATCATGGAATTGAACCAGGGAGCCATGCCCGGAGTCTGAAAGTGATGCGGTTGGCACCGGCGCCGAAGTTGTATCAATCAATGGGCCTCAACGCTTGCGCAAAACCCGCGCTTTTGTGGTTTTCGCTGACAGACCTAATCATTTGTTGAGTTCTCTGGGCTACCTCCGAGAGAGATTTCGTAGAACGGGCGTTGCTAACGATTCGATGTCCGCAGTTTCAGAGGCGATACGTTGCGGGTTGCCTGCGCTACCGGGAGGCGCGCGCGTCGCCAAGCGCCGGGAGTCTCTCCCACAAGGCGTGTGAAGAGCCGAGAGAGGTGTGATTGGTCAGAAAATCCGCAATCCAGAGCGATCTGCTGCAACGGTGCGACACTTGTGAGCAGCATTGTCTGCGCGCGTTGAACGCGCATGCGCACTATGTAGGCATGGGGCGATTCTCCAAAGCTTCGGTTGAATGCCCGAGTAAAATGTGCGTGACTGAGATTAGCGTTTGACGCGAGATCGCTAATGCGGAGCGTCGAACTCAGATTCGCGTCGATGAAATCGCATGCCTTGCGCATTCGCCAGAGCGAGAGACCGCCCCGAAGGGGTGGCCTTGGCGTTGGCAGGACGGGCGTCTCAGCTATCACGTCGCGCAACTCGAGATCGACCTGTTCGGCCGCAATCCAGATGCGCTGCTCAGACAGAGTGCGATTCCCCCGCGGGCGGCTATTGATTGTGCAAAGGAATTCGGCGACCGCACTCTGCAAGCGTGCCAAATCCGCCTTTCGGTTAGCGGGCTCTCGCGAAGGGGAGCAGTCGGTTTGCGTGTCTGCGACCGGTATCGAGATCTGAGGCGACGCGGTGAATCTTGTTCATTGCAGCAGTCGCGGATCTGTCTCAATCATTGGTCTCACCTCACCCGGGGCTCGGCGCCATTCAGGCGACACTTTGGCGATAGGCAGCAGGCTTACAAGCGGGACGCACTCCCCGTGGCGGTGTCGAAAAGCACTGCATTTTCAAATCGGTATCGCGGCGCAAGCATAAATGCCTTGTGCGCCTAGTATTCGAACCACCCTTTGAGCGCCTGATTCTTTGCGTCGTTGAAGGGCGAATAGAGATGCTCGATCGCGACGTCAGGCGGGGAGATCAGCATGGACTTAGCGTGACTGAGTGCATCGAACCCGTCTTTCCCGTAGTAATGGCCCATTCCGGCGGATCCTGTGCCACCAAAGGGCATTGTCTCAACAAACAAATGAACGTTCACTAGGTTCACCCCGCCACCGCCGTAGGAGAGTTCGCCGATGAAACGGTCGATAGTCTTCTGATCGCGGCTGAAGATAAAACCAGCGAGCGCCCGCGGGGTCGCTGCCATGCGTTTCATCGCCTCGTCGAAGGACTTGAATGTCAGGATTGGGAGGATGGGACCGAATATCTCATCCTCCATGATTTTGTCCTCCCAGGTGATGGGATACAGCAGCGTGGGATCGAGGTAGTGCGATTGCGGATCTGATTTACCGCCGGCAATGACCTTGGAGGGGTCAATAAGTGAGGCCAACCGCTCCACTGCGCGTGCGTTGATGATGCGGGAATAGTCCGAATTGGATTTCGGATCTTCGCCAAAGAGTTCCAGCAGCGCCTTCTTGGCTTCCGCAACGAAAGCTTCTGCGATAGATTCGTGAACATAGGCGTAGCCTGGCGAAGTGCACCACTGGCCGCCCCACGCCATCGCGCCCCACACGATCTTTTTTGC
>Ga0210388_10001951_pt1 | contig 16120 bp, 16 predicted proteins | sample IncBWC19OmetaG_FD_155485 | JGI IMG/M metagenome (GOLD analysis project Ga0210388, IMG submission 155485) | Forest soil microbial communities from Barre Woods Harvard Forest LTER site, Petersham, Massachusetts, United States - Inc-BW-C-19-O ...
CCGGCACAATCTCCCGCCGCGCCAACTTCCCCACAAACTCCCGATCCGCCGGCAAAAAATTCAACTCGCTCAAAGTTTCCGGCGCGCGCCACTCCATCCTCTCAAATACAATGTTCCGCACCGCGTGCGCGTCAACTGCCGCGGCAAAAAATATCAACTCAATCTCCTCACTCATCTCCGCGTACCGATGCCGCGTCCGAAAAACTTCCTCACCCACGCGCGCCTCCACCCCCAACTCTTCGAGCAACTCTCGCGCAAGCCCCTGCGCAGCCGTCTCCCCCGCCTGCAATTTCCCCCCAGGAAATTCCCACATCAATTCAAACGTGTCCCCACGCCGCCGCTGACAAACCAAAACCTTCCCCTCCGCCTCGATCAACCCAGCCACCACAATCAACATGCCGACTCCCGAATCGCGCGCGCCAATTCCCAAGCCCCGCTCACCAACGGTGGCCCCGGCGTGTTCAAAAGCTCGTCCCGAATCACCATCACGCGCCCATTCCGCACCGCCGGCACATCCCGCCAAGCCGGATTCCGCAAAGCAGTAGAAGCCTTAGCCCGCGCCCCAGTCGCTGCCCACGCCAACACAATCAATTCCGGCGCAGTTCGCGCCACCTCCAAATCCGTCACGCGCTGCCCAGCCGCCACCACCATCTCGCCGCCCGCCATCTCTACCAACTCCGCCACCCAGGGAGGCGAACTGATCCGCGGCTTAGGCCAAGCCTCGGAATAAACTCGCACCTTCCGCCCGCCGCCAATCCGCCGCGCACGCCGCGTCACCTCCGCAAATCCCGCACGCATCTTTCGTATCAAAGCTTCCGCCGCACGCCCGCGCTCCACCAGTCGCCCCATTGTCCGAATATCACGAAAAATATCCGCCAGCGATCGCGGATTAATCGCCAAAAACGCCACAGGCTCGGCCAAAATCATCTGCACCGTCTCCGCCGCAAACGGCACCGACCCTATCAGCAGAGTCGGCCGCAATCGCATCACCTCGCGCACATCCATCTTCCAACAATCACCCACCGCCGGCCGCGACCCCACATCCGCCACATCCTTGCACCACCGCGAAACGCCCACCAGTCCGCGCCCGACGCCCAGCTCCAACAAAATCGAAGTCACACTAGGCGCCAGCGATACAATCCGCATCCCGTCGAGTTTTCTCATTCGCACCATAGCATCAAGATTCTACTACTCTGCCTCTCTCTGCACTCTCAGCGTCTCTCCGGTAAAAGCCTTCAGCCCAAAAACAAAAACGCGCCGAAGAGCCTCTCAGCTCCTCGGCGCGTTGAATCGCGCAATCTGTTCTAAAACTTACTGCGCCGCTTCCACCTTCTTCAAAGCTGGCTTCGGGATCTGCCAAATCACTCCCGAATCATCAGCATTGTTCGGATAGAACTGCGCCGACTTCTTCCCCGACGGCAGCAAAATAATATCCGCCCGCCGGTTGTAAGCGAACCACGTCCCCTGAGCGTTCCGAGCCCGCGCCTTAGGAGCCGGATTCGGGTTGGTGCTTTCCAGGTTCTTCACTTCGGACTTGTCCATCGGGCGTTCTTTGCCATATGCCGCCGTCTGAATCTTGTCCGCTGAGATTCCCTGATCCACCAGGTATTGCTTGATGCGCTCCACGCGCCGTTCGCTCAAATCCTGGTTATGTGGCTTCGAGCCGCGAATGTCCGCATAAGCCTCGACCGAAAGTTTCGCGTCGCCGTCGTATTCCAGATATTTCTTGAATCCCGCCGCCAAGGTTGCGAGCTCCAGCTGCTGGCTCTTCACCAATCCGACTTGCGGGTTTCCCTTATCCGGATAATCCGTCGGGTAGAACACGCTCTGCAACACCACTTCCGGGATCGGTTCGATTGACCCAGTGACGTGAACCGCAGCCGTCTGGTCGAGCGAGCCGCCGCAGACGTTCGTGGCGTGCAGTGCGTAGTTACGATTCTCGTCCACCGGACCGATGTCTGTCTTGGCCGGATCAGCCTTCACTGTCTGTGAACCGTTGAGGTCTACTTTTCCGAACGGGTCTACCGTGACCGAATCCGCATTTCCGGTAGTCCATGTCACCGTGCCGCTGTCATCAGTAATAACTTTGTCGCCGATCTTGCGGTAGTGCAGCTCGGACGGGCTCGCCGTGATGCTGCCCGTGACGACCGTATTCACGTTCACCGTCTCGGCTCCCGTCACGATGCCGCCCGGTCCCGCAGCCGTCAAAGTGTAGGTAGTCGTAGCGTGCGGTGACACTGCTTGCGATCCGCTGTTCGCCACTTTGCCCACGCCCTGGTCGTAGCTCACGTCCACCGCGTCCGTCGTTGTCCATTCCAAATTCGTGCTCTGGCCGCAGTTGATGTTCGCCGTCGCATTGGTCACCGTCGCATGCACCGGCGCAACCACCACCGTCGCGCTCGCTACGCCCGCATGAAAACGCGGCAGCGGCGCCTTCTTCGTCAAATCTGCGTCGCGCTTCGTCCAGTCCGTGGTCACCTGCGAATTCTTGGCGACGTTGATCGAAACTTTCTTGCCCGCCTCCACCTTCACGTCTCCCGACCACAATTCCTTGCCCGCTCGCGTGATCGTCAGGTGATGCGTCCCCGGAGGCAGCAGCAATTCTTGCTTCCATAGCCAGAAATCGTTGTTGAACTCATCCACGTGGCCCACAAAATATCCGGGAGTCTTCCCGTTCGAAAGCACCGCGGCGCGCACATCCGTTCCTGAGATGTACACTCGGCCCCACGGCCCTGCCACCTTGTCACCGTATGGTTCCAGCGCCACAGTGAGGTCCGTCGTCTTGCCCGCCTCAATGTTGACGTCCTGCGTGGAAATCTTGTAACCGTAGTTCACCACCACGACCGTGTGCTTGCCCGCCGCCACCTTAATCGTGTGGCTATGATCGTTAATGGCATTCCCATCTAAGAATAAGTACGCTTGAGGCGGCGTTACCTTAATCTTCAGCTTCCCGTCTTGCGCGAAGCTGGCGCTCGCCAACATTGCGAAGGCCACCGCGAGCGTGAAGACATATCCAAGTCGTCGCATCTGTCTGTCTCCTGACAATCTCTTAGGCGAAGTGAGAAACCGCTTTCCGCGCCCGGTTCGGATAAGCGCTGGCTGGGACTGCTAAGTTACTTTCCTAACCCCACTTGTGTCAATCAGTTTGAAAAAAAAAAGGCGAAACAATTGCAAACCGCCTTGACTATCCTGCCATCAACTATCCCGCCTCTGGCCCACGGCATTATACTCAACAGTGCCCGCTCGTCATCGAAATTTGTTACTAAGGGGTTGATGCTTGGCTACACCACAAAGTGGCGTGTTCAACGAAATTATCCTCGACCACTTTCGCGCCCCGCACAATGCCGGCGACTTGACCGACGCCACCGCCACCGTCGAAGTGACCAATCCCGTCTGCGGTGACGTCCTGCGCTTGGCCGTCCGCATCGAAAATGGCCGCATCGCCGCCGCCCGTTTCAAAACCCAAGGCTGCGTCGCCGCCATCGCCTGCAGCTCGGTTCTCACCGACGTGCTAATCGGCAAATCCCCAGCCGAAATTCGCGTTCTCACCCCCGAGCAAATCTCCAGCGCGCTAGGCAGCCTACCCCCCGCCACCTTCCACGCCGCCCAACTAGCCACCGACGCTGTAGCCACCCTCCTAAAAAAAATAAGTTAGCCACGCGCCGCCCCATCTGTTCTCTGCGTTCCCCGTCGTGGCAGGGCCGTGCCCGCCGCAGGAGAACGTTTCTGGCTGCGCGTGTCGTTCCTGGGAATGCCAATCTCCGGATTGGCGTTTTTGATTTTGCCTCGGACTCTCCGCGTGTAGCGGCCATCTTACTCTGGCCTCAGACTTTCCCCGCGTCCTCAGCGCCTCTGCCTTAGATTCGTATTTCTCTGTGTTCTCCGTTTTTTCTCAGTGCCCTCTGTGTCAAGTCTTTTGACTTCCTCCAGCACCACGTACTTCCGCCTTCCGCAAACTCTCCGCATCATTCAAATTCAAAATCACTCCCTCCTCCTCCGTCTCCACCTCCATCACCCCCGCCGCGTGATTCCAAACCACCTGCCGCGCTCCTACCTCCTCCGCAGCCGACAGCAACTCCTCATACAATTCCGCACGAAAAATCACCGGATGCCCGCGCCGCCCGTTGTGCCGAGGCAAAACAATCAATTTGCCGCCACGATCAAACGCCGAAATCAACCGCCCCACCAAATCCGCGGAAATCAAAGGATGATCCACCGGGCAAACTAAAATTCCCTCAGTAGCTCCCGTCGGCAAACTCCGTATCGCTGCATGAATCGAAGAAAGCTGCCCCTTCGGCCAATCCGCGTTCACGACGATCCACGCCGGATCAAACCTCAGCTGCGCGCGAATCCCCGCAGCTCCAGCCCCCAGCACCACGCGCGTAATTCCCACCCGCGCATGACGAGTAGCCGCAATCAAATGTTCTACGAAGGTCGAACCTTGGAAGGGAACCAGCGCCTTGGGCTGGCCCATCCGCTTGGATTCTCCAGCAGCGAGGATCGCGGCAGCCAGCATGGCGGCTCAATCACCCAGCAGTTGTGCGGCTTCGGAAAGTTTTATGGACTTATTCGGCAGCGCAGCGGCATTGCGCCGCACCGCAATCAATTCCGCCGTGATGCTCACGGCAATTTCTTCCGGAGTCAGCGCTCCGATATCCAATCCCACTGGCGCGTGTACGCGCTCGAACTGCGCCGCGGAAAATCCCTCTTTCTCCAGCGCTTTATACACCGCAATCACCTTGCGCTTGCTGCCCATCATGCCGATATAACGCGGCGTGAACCCGCGCGCTTCGCTCCCGACGGCCCACGCCAGCACGCGCATGTCGCCGCTATGCCCGCGCGTTACAATCAGCAAATATGTGGAAGAGCTCGGCTGAATTTTTTCAAACGCCTCGACGTAAGAAGTATAAATTTCGCACGCCATCGGAAAGCGCTCGGTGTTCGCAAAACTCTCGCGGTCATCCACAATAGCAATCCGAAATCCCGCCTGATGCGCCAACGGCGCCACCGCCGTCGAAACGTGCCCGCCACCAAAAATATACAGTATCGGGTGTGGCAGCACGGGCTCCACAAAAATTTCCAAAGTCCCGCCGCAAATCAACCCCGCGTCATACTGCGCGTCGTGATTCAAATTGAAAATCATCTTGCGCGGCTGCTCCGTCACAATCACTTCCTTCGCCGCCGCCCACACGTCGGCCTCCACGCACCCGCCACCCACCGTCCCCACAATCGAGCCATCGTCCCGCACCAACATCCGCGAACTCTCGTAGCTAGGTATGGACCCGTTCGTATGCACAATCGTAGCCAGCGCCCCGCGCTCGCCCGCCCGCCTCATCCTCACCACTTCTTCAAATATATCCATCGCCATTCCGTAAACCACCCGCGTCAGCCACGGTAGGGGCGCTGCTCGCTGCGTTCCAGCTCGCCCAGCCGTCAAAATTTCCGCGGCCCAGGTTTTCTCTGCGCCCCCTGCGTCTCTAACGATGCGACGAGTATCGTCATCCTGAGGCCTGCGCCTCTGCCTCAGGCCGACCGAAGGGTCTCTCCGGCCCTCTCCGATCTGCCTCCGCAGTGCGTCCGTACGCTCGGTGTTAGTCTTTCGACGTCCTGTGACGCGCAACACCAACAAAGATACCCCACACCACGACGCCGAGGGAATTCAATCTTTCAAAACGGAAAGTCCCACACGAAGGTCCACCAAAGAAGGTCAGCTCAAACCTCGAAGCGAGCGCCGCCCGCAAATCCCCACCAAATTTCCCCGCGCTACGCCGATTTTGCCACCAAGTTCGCGCTGCTCGGCGCCGCGGGACGCTCCCCCGCAGGCTCAAACACCGCCGGCTGCGCGCACAAAGTCACCGCCTCCGAAATCTGCAACACTTCATATTGCATCGCGTTCTGCCACTTTTGAAATGCTTCCTTCTCCTGCTGCACTTCCGTCAAATTGCGGTTCATCTTCTCGACGTACTGCCGCGTCACTCGCTCCATTTCCGCTTGCAACTGCGAATTTTCCTCCGCGCGCCGCGACCAGTACTCCTCAAATTTATTTCGCTGGTCCACTTCGTAAGCCGCCACCGCCGCCTGGCGATGCGCCGCATCTTGCAAAATATCGCCCAGCGGAATTCCCGCCGCACTCAACGCCATCAGCACCGAAGCGCGCTTCACCTCATCGCCCAGCCCTCGCAAGTGATCGCTGCGCAGCATCTCCACCACTTTCGTGATGCTGTAGCCCATCCGCGGCTCCATGATCCCAGCCGTGCGGTAAATATCTTCCAGCATCAACAAGTCTCCCCGCGGCGTCGCTGTCGTCGCGTCTCCATTCATCCCCTGCGAGCCGTGGTTGCCGCCGTTCCCACCATCTTGCTGCTGTCGCCGATTCCCCAGATTGAGCCATTTGTTTTGCATGTCTGTCCTCTCTTCGAAGAACGATGTTGTTCGCTTCTGATACTGCATGCTTGAATTTGTCGGCTCGCTAGCCGCCGTTCGCCGCGGCGCATTATCCCGCGCAATTTCGAAGCCAATCATCGGCTCATGCATCACTACAGGAGGAAAAGTGACCCGCGTCAACTGAAGCGGCGCCGGTTTGGGAATCGGTATCAGCGTCCCCCTGCGAATCAGTGGCCGTTGCAATGAATTGTTCTGAACTGTTTCTGGAATGTGCGCCGGTTCAACTGGCGCATCCATTTCGTACGCGCGAAGTGCACTCGCCTCGCGCACGCCGCCGTCATTCGTAGGACGCTCGTTCTGCGCTTCCACCTCGCGCACTCGGGTTGTATCCACTCGCCGCGAAGGAGGCGCTTCTACCGCGCGCACCCGCCGCGCATCCGCTCGCACAATAGAGGTCGTTTCCATCGGGCGGGGATTCACTGCGCTCAACTGCGGCGCCGTTCTCACCGGCGCCGGCCGCGCCACCTGGTCCCGCCGCATCCCCACTACATATTCGCCCTCATCCGCTCGGCACCATTTGACCATACCGGAAAAATCGTCCCGGCACCAACTCACATGAATCGTCGTTCCGGCCTCGATTGGCACTTTCAGCCGTAAGCAAGCTCCCGATGGCGACGTATCCTCTAGCTTCGCGGGCGCGGTGTGCACCGTCTCATCGCAGTCCTCCCACGAAATCTTGGCGACCGCCATCATCGCCTTCCTGGGCTCGCCCGCACCTCGGGTCGCACTATCCATGTCCACTAATATCGGCAGAAGAATCCCGCGCTTCAGCAAGTTCCCAATCCGCATTCAAAATAATTTTCTAATCTTTGCTTGCCGGTCGCGCCCTCATGTCGCCGCGATCGCCGCGTCGTCGCCATCACCGGTCAACCTCGCATCAATTGTTCCGCATTGAAACCACACCGAATGCGCACCGTGTCTTAACATTTGCCGTCGTGGCAGTCTTCATACCGCCAGCCTTTGCATTCATAGCGGTACGACATGCCCTGCCCGCTTGGACCAAACCCATTCCGACTTGGTAGGGGCGTTGCTTGCTGCGCGCCAGCTTGCCACGTCGTCAGCCGCGATTCAGGCTCGCATTTGCCTTTCTCCGATTTGCCTCCGCCTTCCCCACGTCCCCGATGTGTCAAATCATTGATCTCAACCCAACTCGCCCTGTAACGATTCGCCCCCCAACCTCACTACTAAAAGAAAAGGAGCAACCATGTACTTGCTAATCGCCCTGCTCTGCATCGCCGTCGCTTACGAAGCCGCGCAAGCCCTAAATCGCGCAGCGAACCTAACCCCGACCGACCGGCGCACCTACTCCCGCGCCTCAAAATAAAACTGATAATGTTTCCGGCACCCAGGATTAAACCCCGCCCCACACTCCGGGCAACGCGACTCACACTCCATATACTCCCGAATCGTCAACTCCGCCCCGCAACCCCCGCAGAGAATCGCAGCGGTATCCCACTCCCTCATCGGCCACACCTGGATCTCGTGCCCCGCCAACTCGATATGGCAATCCTTGCAAGAGTAATATTCTCCGCAGCATTTCATCTTGATCGCAATAATGTCCGTCGCTCCGTGATAATGCCCGCACCGCGTTTGCGCATCCATATCCACGCCGCGCACCTGTGGTAAATTCCTATTCATGTTCCCCCTGGCCAGCCAGCCTACCGCACCCGAGCAATCCGATCAGCCTGCCGCAAGCGTATATATCGTGAGGGGGCGAATTCGCTCGCGCAATAACGTCCCTCGCTTCCACGTGCAGCAGCCATGCTCATCTACTTATTAGCATTTGTCGGCGGCGTCTTCACCATCCTCAGCCCGTGCATTCTTCCGGTGCTGCCGTTCGTCTTCGCCCGCGCCGACCGCCCCTTCCGCCGCTCCGGATTGCCTCTGCTCCTCGGCATGGCGCTGACATTTTCGCTAGTCGCCACCGCCGCTGCCTACGGCGGCTACTGGGTAGTTCGCCTGAACCAGGGTGGACGCTACATCGCCATGTTCGTCTTCCTCATCCTCGGCCTCACGCTGCTTTTTCCAGACTTCGCCGAAGCTCTTACTCGTCCGCTAGTCCGCGCCGGCAGCCGTCTGCAAGGTGCCCCCACGACAGAAACCAGCGTCAGCAAATCTTTCCTGCTAGGAATTTCCACCGGGCTGCTCTGGGCTCCCTGCGCCGGACCCATCCTCGGCCTCATCCTAACCGGAGCCGCAATCCAGGGCCCCGGCGCGCGCTCTTCGTTCTTGTTATTATCTTACGCGTTGGGCGCCGCCACTTCGCTCGGCATCGCACTCTTCGCTGGAAAAAAAGTGTTCGCCACGATGAAACATTCTCTACGCTTTGATATTTGGATCCGCCGCGTGTTGGGCGCTGCAGTGATCATCGGAGTAGTCGCTATCGCGCTAGGCTGGGACACCAATCTCCTCGCGAAATTTTCCTTCGTCAACACCGCCACAGCCGAAGAACATCTGATCCACGCGCTCGGCGCGCCGAAACTCGCACCAACAAACGCCAGCGCAGCCGAGCCAGTTCTCCCCGACGAAGGCCCCATGCCCGAACTAAGCGGCGCGATAGCCTGGCTCAATTCGCCGCCCCTAACTCGCGAGCAACTCCGCGGCAAAGTTGTCGTGATAGATTTCTGGACGTACTCCTGCATCAATTGCCTCCGCGCGCTCCCTTACACCGAAGGCTGGTACGCGAAATATAAAGATGCCGGACTGGTCGTCATCGGCGTCCACACGCCTGAGTTCGCCTTTGAAAAAGAGCGCTCTAACGTTGAGCAAGCCGTGCACGACCTGAAAATCAGCTATCCCGTCGCCATTGATAGCAATTACAAAATCTGGCAAGCCTTCAACAACGAATACTGGCCCGCGCACTATTTCATCGACGGCAAAGGCCGCATCCGCCATCACCATTTCGGCGAAGGTGAATACGACGAGTCCGAACGCGTGATCCAGGAGCTCCTGAGAGAAAATGGCGCAAAATCTCTAGCCGACGGCACCATCAACGTCACCGCGAACGGCGCAGAAGCTGCCCCCGACCTGCAAGATACTCGCTCGCCCGAAACCTACATCGGCTACAATCGCGCCGAGCATTTCGCCTCCGCGCAACTCTTCGCACAAGATACACGCATGGCCTATACTCCGCAGCCCCGCCTCACGCTTAATCAATGGGCGCTAGGCGGCACTTGGAAAGTCGGCCCCGAAAGCGCCGTGCTCGATTCCGCCCCCGGCAAAATCGTCTTCCGCTTCCACGCGCGCGATCTGCACCTGGTTCTTGGCCCCACAAGAAATGGCAAGCCCATCCGGTTCAAAGTCACGCTCGATGGCACCGCCCCCGGCGATGATCATGGCAGCGACGCCGACGCCGCAGGCGCCGGCACAGTTCAAGGCCATCGCCTCTATCAACTAATCCGTCAAAAAGGCGCGGTTGAAGACCGCACTTTCGAAATTGAATTTCTCGATCCCGGAGTGCAGGCCTTCGCCTTCACCTTCGGCTAAGACAAAGAGAGAGACCACCATGTTTTCAGACAAGCACGAGAACGAAGTCCCAAGCACGATTGGCCGCCGCACATTCTTCGGCCTTGTCAGCGCAGGCGCGGTAGCGCTGGTCTGGTCATACTTTCAGCGGCGCCAGTCGGTGCATGCATCCGCCGCCGCAGCACCCTCCGGTCCGCCAAAGCTGGTCAAGATCGTCGTGTTTACTGACGCCGGGCAGCGCCAAGACACCGTCACCGTTTCCCAAATCGTGAAGTCCGACAGCGAGTGGCGCAAGCAACTCTCGCGCGACTCCTTCGAAGTCACTCGCGACGCCGCAACCGAGCGTCCCTACACCAACGAAAATCCGAACGACCACGCCCTGGGCGTCTTTCGCTGCATCTGCTGCGACACTGCGCTCTTCGACGCCAGCACCAAATTTGATTCCGGCACGGGTTGGCCCAGCTTCTGGGCGCCCATAGCCAAAGAAAATATCGTGGAATCCGCAGACATCAGCCTAGGCATGGTCCGCACCGCCGTTTCCTGCCGCCTTTGCGACGCGCACCTCGGCCACGTCTTCGACGACGGCCCCCGCCCCACAGGCCTGCGCTACTGCATGAATTCCGTAGCCATGCGGTTCGCCAAAGCGACATCGTGAACGCATTTCGCCGCATCTAACAACCAGCATGTCGGGCCGCCAAGACCCGTTGGAGAAACAAAAATGAATCGCTCGATAAAAATCACCTTAACTCTCTGCGCCGTTCTCTTGATCGCATACGCCGCGCTCCGTCACACTGTCGCCAGCGCCGCCACAGCACTCCCCGATCCCACGGTTGACGAATCGCGAGCCCCCCAAAAAGGCCATGCGACATTAGTATTAGCAGGTGGCTGCTTCTGGGGCATCCAAGCCGTCTTCCAACACGTGAAAGGCGTCACCAGCGCCACCTCCGGCTACTCCGGCGGCACCGTGAAAAATCCTGACTACGAACAGGTCAGCAGCGGCGAAACCGGTCACGCCGAATCTGTAGAAATCGTCTACGATCCATCGCAAATCACTCTGGGCCAGCTCCTGAAAGTCTTTTTCTCCGTCGCGACTGACCCCACAGAACTAAATCGCCAGGGCCCCGACAGCGGCACCCAATACCGCTCCGTAATTTTCTTCTCCACTCCCGACCAGCAACGCATCGCCCAGGCCTACATCCAACAACTCGATCAAGCCAAAGTTTTCAGCAGCCCCATCGTCACCCAGATCACTCCGTTCCAAGCCTTCTATCGCGCCGAAGACTACCACCAGAACTACGCAACCCTTCATCCCGACAACCCCTACATAGCCACCTTCGACCTCCCCAAAGTCGAACACCTCAAACAACAATTTCCTAACCTCTACCACTGAGTCCGCCAGCCACGCCCGCCGTTCCTGTGAACGCCGATCTCCCGATTGGCGAACCGCGCCACGCCCCCAACAACGACTGGTAGGGGCGCTGCTTGTGAATCGCCCAGCAGGGCGATTCATCCTGAGATCCCGCTGTGCGCGATCGAAGGGCTGCGCCCCAGCTCGTCAAGACGTCAGCCACACCGCGTCTTCGCATTTGAACCTGTAGCGGCCGCCCCGCAGAGCGGGCCGGGCGCCTTTGAGTTTGATTTTCTCTGCATCATCCGCGTCTCTGCGCTAACGCCTTGCTCAGATTTTCCTACGCAGATCCTCTGTGCCCTCCGTGTTAAATCTTTTGACTTCCCCGCACCCGCCTGCCCCAAAGTACAGGCACCCAAAAATTTCGTACAGTTAGTACTAGTTCTGTACCATTTCTGTCCCACGTCTGTCCGTTCGCCCAGCTGTTTCCTCCTCGCGTTCGTGCTATGTTCAAACGGAAACTAAAATATGAAACCGCACACGCAATCGCGCAATCCCCACCAGCGCCCCGCACCGCTGCCGTCAACCCACCAAGTCCCACCCGCCGTTCACGAATCACGAGTCTCAAATCACGAATCACAAATCACGTACAACTGCTCACACCAACTTCTCACGTTTCTAATCAACGCCGCGCCGATTAGAAATGCCCGCATCCCGCAGAAAACAAACAATGGCGGCGATTTCTAATCAGCTATTATTTGCCGCTTTCCAGCCCGCGCAAAATCTCCGTCCCGTTTCATCACTCACCAACTACGCAAAACTACGCACGTCCCAATCCCCACCCATCTCGCCGCTTGACTCGGCTCCACCGCCGTTGTTAATTGTGGGCGTGAGCCCAAATCAGGAGCGCCCATGAAAGCCATCGTTTACGCCACGCAAGGCGGACCGGAAGTTTTGCAATACAAAGAAGTTGCCGCCCCGCAGATCAGTTCCTATGAAGTCCTGGTCCGCGTGCGCGCCTGCGCCCTGAATCATCTCGACTTGTGGCTGCGCATGGGCCTGCCAAATCTGAAAGTCCCCTTGCCGCACATCCCCGGCAGCGACATAGCCGGCGAAGTCGCCAAGGTCGGCGACAAAGTCACCAACGTAAAAGTAGGCGAGCGCGTCCTGCTGCAGCCGGGAATTTCCTGCGGCCAGTGCGCGAGCTGCCTTTCCGGTCAGGACAGCATGTGTCCCGCATACACGTTATTCGGCCAAGGCGTTGACGGCGGGTGCGCCGAGTACGTGAAATCTCCGGCAGTAAATTGCGTCCCGATTCCAGAAAAGCTCTCCTTCGAAGAAGCCGCCGCGTTCCCGCTAGTCTCACTCACCGCGTGGCACATGCTCATCGGCCGCGCGAAATTGCAGCCCGCGGAGACCGTGCTGGTGCTCGGCGCGGGCAGCGGCGTCGGCAGCGCTGCGATTCAAATCGCCAAAGCCGCGGGCGCGCGCGTGATCGCCACCGCCGGCTCTGATGCAAAACTAGAAAAGGCCAGGGAACTCGGCGCCGACGCGGTGATCAATCACACCACGCAGAAAATTGCCGACGAAGTGAAACGCCTAACCAATCGCCGCGGCGTGGAAGTGGTCTTCGAGCACGTCGGCCAAGCCACGTGGGACAACAGCATCCGCAGCCTCGCCGTCGGCGGACGCCTGGTCACCTGTGGCGCCACCACCGGCTTCGATGGCGCCATCAACATCGCGTATCTTTTTACGCGCCACCTCTCGATTCTGGGATCCTTCATGGGCAGCAAAGCCGAACTATTTTCCGCGCTGGAACTGTTGCGCCGCGGTCTGCTGAAACCAGTGATAGACGTAGTCCTGCCGCTGGAAAAATGCGCCGAAGGCCACAAACGCATGGAAAATCGCGAGCTGTTCGGCAAAATTGTTTTGAGAGTGGACTGACGATGGGGATTCGCTGCGCACTACTGCTCGCTGTTTTGCTGCTGCAAGCGAGCGCGCCATACGGAACCGCTGCGCCGCGCGAAAACGTTGACCTCATCGTAATCGAAAAATCAGCGCATACCATGACGCTGATGAGCAAAGGAAACGCGCTGAAGACTTACCACGTCGCACTGAGTACGGTGCCGGTGGGACAAAAAGAACGCGCAGGGGATCACAAAGTGCCCGAAGGCAAGTACACGATCGATGAAAAAAAGCCGCAGAGCCGGTTTCATCTTGCGCTGCACGTGTCATATCCCAATGCGGCGGATCGCGCTCGCGCCAAGGGACTGGGCGTTGACCCCGGTGGTGAAATTGAAATTCATGGGCTGGAAAAGAAATATGCGTGGCTCGGGAGCTTGCAACGCGAACATGATTGGACGGACGGATGCATCGCAGTGACCGATGCGGAAATTGAGGAAATTTATCCTCTGGTGGCGGTTGGGACAGCGGTTGAAATCCGGCCGTAAGACTCAGCGGGGGAAAAACGGAAATGCTTGAGCAGCCAGAACAGAAGGCGCCGCGCACGTTGCGGAATATGTGGATGGGTTTCGGCGTGCTCGCCGCGATCGTCGTCGGCTACACGGCCTTCGTTTTCTGGTCGCGGTGGCAAGTGAATCAGGACATCGCCGCGAAAGAAAAAGCTGCGCAAGCTGCCAAAGTGCGTGACGATGCCGCGAAATCTTTCGAAGTGCTGGGCGGCGCGGATTTCAAAATCGTCAGTTTTTATGCGATGCCGGGAACCATTCATCGCGGCGACAGTGTGGACATGTGCTACGGCGTGTCCAACGCGAAATCCGTAAAACTCGATCCGCCCGATGTGGCCAGCATGTTTCCGTCGCTGAATCGGTGCGTGAAGGTGTCACCGAAAAAGACCACAACTTACACGTTCACCGCCGACGATGGCAAAGGCAACACGAAAACAGCGCAGCTAACCATCGAGGTGCAATAATGGAAAGGCGCGATGGGCACTCGGCGGTTGCGACAGCCGCACGAACAAGTCCTGCGCGCTGCGTTGCAAAGCGCGGCGCAAACAGGCAAAATGAACACAGTCGGCGTCAGATGTTGCGCTGCTACGGAGTCATATAGGCCATGGCCGTCGAACTCGCAAAGGGCGTCACACTCGAAGCTCCAGGACAGGACGCAAATTTCCTGAAGGACGAGGGAATTCTGTTTGCGTCGCTGGACAAAGTGGTGAACTGGGCGCGGCGCAGCTCGATCTGGCCGATGTCCTTCGGTCTCGCCTGCTGCGCGATTGAGATGATGTCCATGGCTTCTTCGCGTTACGACATCGCCCGCTTCGGCGCCGAAGTTTTTCGCGGTTCGCCACGGCAATCCGATTTGATGATCATCGCCGGGCGCGTCTCCGTAAAAATGGCCCCGGTAATCAAGCAGCTCTACGAACAAATGCCCGAACCCAAGTGGGCAATTTCCATGGGCGCCTGCGCGACGTCCGGCGGAGTCTTCAATAATTACGCGGTGGTGCAAGGCGTCAATCAAGTGATCCCGATTGACGTGTACGTCCCAGGCTGCCCTCCGCGCCCCGAGGCTCTCCTCTACGCGATTTTCCAACTGCAGAAAAAAATCGACAACGATCGCGGCAGCTTCATGCGCTCGATGAATTTCAGTAAGAGCTGAAGTTTCAATTCGCAGTCGAAGGCTAAAAGTTGAGAGTCGTTTTTCGCTCGCATTACTCGCTTCAGTCTTAACCCCGTTTTGTCCTGCAGTTGCTTTCTCTGCGCCCTCTGCATCTCTGCGGTACACCTTTTTTCGTGGTCCAGTCTCGTGCGCTGAAAACTTTTGTCGTGAGCGAAATCCGGGAGCGAAAATAATTCACCGCAGAGGACGCAGAGAAAATCTTCGGCAACGCGCTAAGTTGTTGAGAAAACTTCCGCAGTGCCGCCAGTGAACTCGAGGACGGTGCCGGGAGCATTGTGTTCGCGGCGGACGTAGGCCATTCCGATGGCAGCATCTGCGGCGGGTGAAAATGCGGAGCTGGTGATGATGCCGACATCTTTGGTTTCCGCGCCTGCGCGTTCTGCGACTTCGACGCTTCCGCCTGCGGGTTGCGCGCCTTTGCTCCCCGCGCTCTGTGACTCGGTGTCGCGAGCGTACAAACGCGTCAACGGTACGGGCGGATCGGCGACTGAAAATTTCAGTTGCACGCGGCGGCGATTCACTTGGCCGCGGGAGCGTACGCGCTCGACAATTTCCTGGCCGGTGTAGCAGCCTTTGCTGAAACTGATGTGCGTCGCCTCCAGCGCGGCTTCGTGCGGAATCACGCTGTCGTTGAAATCGTCGGGGAACCATGGTATGCCGGCTTCCAGGCGCAAGGAATTCACGGCGCGCGTGCCGATTGCGGCACCGTGCTGCGCGATAACGCTGGCATGAAGATTGCGCCACAGCAGTGCCAGGCGCTCGCGCGGCGCGATGATTTCGGCGCCGGGAAATCCAAAGTGCGAGTGGCGAATCAAATGGCATGCGACTCCATCAATTTCCACTTCTGCAATGGCGTGCTCGGAAAAACCTTCGAGCGCCAGCCCGCAAGCTTCCGCGATCACCGTTCCGGCGCGCGGCCCCTCAATAGCCAAGCTGCCGAATCGGTCGGTGACGTCGCTCAATGTGACGTCGTCCATGATGATAAATTTATCCAGCGTGGCGACAGTGCGTTCGCGCACCGAAGCATGCGATAGCACCAGCAGCCTATCCTGCAGCGCGTAGATTTCCAGCTCGGCCAGGATGTGCCCTTGCGGTTTCAGCAGCAGCGCCAGCGTGCCGCGGCCTTCGCCCAGCGATTTCACGTCGTTCGATACGATGGCGTTCAAATAGCGCACGCGGTCCGGGCCGCTAAGCTCGACGATGGTGTGCCAGTTCGTATCAAAG
>Ga0210388_10001952_pt1 | contig 16117 bp, 16 predicted proteins | sample IncBWC19OmetaG_FD_155485 | JGI IMG/M metagenome (GOLD analysis project Ga0210388, IMG submission 155485) | Forest soil microbial communities from Barre Woods Harvard Forest LTER site, Petersham, Massachusetts, United States - Inc-BW-C-19-O ...
TGCTTCCTTGATCTCGCAGTTGCGCCTGTTTCCCATCATTCCCAACGCATTATATGGTTCCGCACTGCCCGGCGCGGCCGACACCGTGTTTCCCGTCATCAACAAGCCGATCGACCAAAGCCAGGCGTTTACGAAAATCACCTGGCATGCTGGCGTGGAATACGACATCGCAAAGAATTCGCTTCTGTATGCGAGCTGGGACAGCGGCTATCATGCCGGCGGATTTGCCTTCGCGGAGATCAAGCCGACGTACGCACCAGAGTTCCTGAGTGCTTACTCGGTCGGATCAAAAAACCGATTTCTGCACGATACCCTGCAGGTGAACGCTGAGGCATTTTATTGGCGCTACACCAACCAGCAGATCTCACATGGCGGCCTCGACACCGACGGCGCGTATGTGTTCTACACCGACAATGCAGGTTCCTCGATCATCAAGGGTGCAGAGGTGTCGGTCAAATATCTGATTAGCCCCCACACGGTGTTCGATATCGACGCTCAATATCTCAGCGCAGTCTACGACAGCTTCACGTATCAAACCCCCGCTGGAGGGACGAACGGACCGCCGCTGACGGGATGTCCCTTCAGCCAGACGGATGCGACTCACTACACAGTGAATTGCACGGGCAAGACTGCGCAACAGTCGCCGCGATGGTCAGGAACCATTGGTCTGCAGCAAACGTGGAGCCTTGGCGATTATTCGCTGATTGGCGACATCAATGCACACGGCCAGTCGGACACCATCGTCGGCTTCGAGATGATTCCTGCGGAGACGCAAAAGTCCTATGCGGAAACCAATCTGGCAGTCACACTCGTGCCATCCCGCGGAGCTTGGTCGGTCACGGCCTTCGTGAACAATCTCGATGACAAACGACCCTATGGCACCGCGTACTACAGTTCCATCCTTGGCGTCATCGGCGCCTCCGTGGGGCCGCCTCGGACCGAGGGCATCCGCGCGTCGTACAAGTTCTAGCTAATGCAGTCCGCAGCGCAGGAGCACCAATCGTGGCGATCATCGGTATTGAATCTTTAGTCTACGGCGTAGAGGATCTGGTCCAGTGCAGAAAGTTTTTCGAGGACTTCGGGCTGCGGCTCATGTCGGCATCGGCGAGCGTCGTCGAATTCGAGGTCGATGAGGGTTCTCGGGTGGTCCTGCGCCTGCGGTCGGATCCGGACCTCCCACAATCCTCGCTCGTGGGCACCGGGGTGCGCGAGGTGATCTGGGGCGTCGATAGCGCCGAGCACGTGCGCAAACTGGCTGAAAATCTCGCACGGGACCGCGATTTCAAAACGGACGCCGACGGCACGGTGCACTTTCTGACCGATTGCGGACTTCCGATGGGGTTGCGCGCATTTCACAAGAGGCCTGTCGTGAGCGCGCCGGACGTTGTCAACGCCCCCGGCTCGGTCAACCGCTTGAACGCGCATCGCAAGTGGCGCAAACGGGCGCGCCCGAAAACAATCCAGCATGTCGTGTTCACAGTGGCGAGCTTCGAGAGCACCTACCAATTTATGTGCGAACGACTCGGATTTCGCGTCTCCGATGTGCAGAAGAGCTACGGTGCCTACCTGCGGGCGGACGGCGCCATCAACCACCATAATCTGCTGTTGCTGAATGCCGGACTCCCGTTCCCGGGATTCGACGGTCAGGCCCGCTTTCACCACGCCAATTTCGGCGTGGAGGACATTGATGAAATCATGGTGGGAGCCAATCACATGGAACGCTGTGGATGGGACAAATCTGAGCTCGGGCTGGGGCGTCATCGTATCGACTCCGCGTTGTTCTACTACCTGCCCTGTCCGACGGGCGGGGAGGCGGAATATGGCGCCGACGGCGACTGCGTCGATGACAGTTGGGTGCCTCGCTTTTGGGAGGAGCCCCTGTTCGGTTATTTGACGTTCGTGCACAACATGCCGGCGTTTTTTCGGCAGGCACCGGCTTGGAAATATTCGTTTCTCGAAACGGGCGCGGCCGACAACGTTGTCCATGTTCCAACACTCTGAGTAACCCGGATGTCTCATATCAAGCGAGTACTGGTTGTAGGTGGCGGAATCGGCGGTCTGTGTACAGGGATCGGGCTGGCGCAAGCGGGGATAGCGTCCGAGATCGTCGAAATTAAGACCGATTGGAGGGTATATGGCGTGGGCATCATCCAGCCTTCCAATCAGCTGCGCGCGCTGGCGGAACTTGGGCTGGCGCAGATCTGCGTCGAGCGCGGCTCCGCATTCCTTGGCTGGGAATTTTGTGACGACATCGGAAACGTTCGTGCGAGAGTGCCAAATCCCGAGGTGGCGGGTCTCGGATACCCTCCCATCAACGGGATCGCGCGTCCCGTGCTGCACGAGATACTGACCGCGACCGCAAAACAGCTCGGCGTCACGGTGCGGCTTGGGCTCACCGTTGATGCGATCCACGACACCGCGGATGGTGTCCAAGTGAGGTTCTCCGACGGCACAACAGGTGCTTATGACCTGATGATCGGTGCCGACGGCGCATATTCAAAGATGCGCACGCTCCTCTTCGGTAGTAGCCACCGGCCGGTGTTCAATGGATTGGCCGTGTGGCGCTATAACTTCCCTCGGCCGCCGGATATGGAATGGGGTTCGGTGCACTATTCGCGCCGCGCAAAGGCTGGATTGGTACCCATATCGCCCAGTCTCATGTACATCTTTGTGGTGACGCCGGAGCCCAGCAATGCAAAGCCGGCGTCCAGCTCCTTGGCGGACGCTATGCGCGAGAGACTCGGGGAATTCGGGGGCCCTGTTGCCGCGTTGCGAGAGCAGATAGTGGATCCCGCCGGTGTGGTTTACAGGCCGATGGAGCCCATCTTGCAGCCGGCGCCATGGCATCGCGGCCACGTTCTCTTGATCGGCGATGCGGCGCATGCGGCGACGCCCCACCTCAGCCAGGGAGCGTCGATGGCAATCGAGGATGCCGCATTGGTCGCGCAGCTGTTGTCGCAGGATCGTCTCCTCGGCGACCTATTCGCGGAATTCATGCGCCGTCGGTTCGAGCGCTGCAAGTTCGTCGTGGACACCTCATCCAAGATCAGTCGTTGGGAAGTGGCAGAGTTTGCCGGCCGTCCCGATCCCGAGACCGACCATTCTGGCACGATGGCCGATGCAGGTCGTGTGCTCGCGCAATCCTATTGAGGAGCAAAGTGAGTGAAATTCGCGTCTCTGCGTGATGGAAGCCAGGGCGGCCGTCTACTGATCGTCTCATCGGACCAATCGCGGGCTGTGGAAGCATCAGCCGCGCGGACGCTGCTATCTGCGCTCGAGAACTGGGCGCTCTGTGAGCCCGTGCTCCGCAGCCAGGCCGCGCTGCTTGAGGCGAACACCCTCCAAAACGCACGGCCGTTCGACCCGAGCGCCGTGCTGGCGCCCCTTCCACGAGCACCGCAATGGCTGGATGCGTCGGCATTTCGCACTCACAACGAACTCATCTGCCGAGCCTGGGGTACATCGAATCCGTTCGATGACCAGGTCCCCTTGATGTATCAGGGCGCTTCTGACGACATGCTGCCGGCACATGGGCCTTCGTACCTCCCCGACGAAGCAGACGACATCGACTTGGAAGCGGAAGTGGCCGTGGTGGTCGACGATGTGCCCATGGGCATGGGGGCCGATGCGGCGCTCGAGCGCATCAAATTGATTATGCTGGCCAACGACGTGAGTTTGCGCGCCTATGGTCGCCGAGAGATGCAATCGGGCTTCGGGTTTCTTCAGGCCAAGCCCTCCACCGTATTCTCGCCGTTGGCCGTCACGCCGGATGAGTTGGGTCGCGCCTGGCAGCACGGTCGCCTGCACCGCTCCGTGACCGTACGCGTCAACGGTCGGTGGCTTGGTTCGCCCAATGCCGCCCACATGACTTTCTCGTTCGGCGAACTGATTGCGCATGCGGCCAGGACGCGGCGCTTGAGCGCGGGCACGATCATCGGTTCAGGTACGGTCTCGGATCCTGACCGCGCCGCAGGATCAGCCACCATCGCAGAGCTGCAGGCCGTCGAAAAATCTAATTACGGCGATGTGCGGACTCCGTTTCTAAAATTCGGCGATCGCGTCGAGATCGAAATGCTCGACGAATCCGGGGTGCCGCTCTTTGGCCGCATCGATCATCGGGTTCTCAAAAGCGGCGCTGGCACCGAGGCAACATCACATGCTTGAATACTTTCCCACCAACTACGTGTGGAACCTGTCGACCAACATCGCACTGCTCATGGGCGGCAATATCGGTGAGGTGGATACCATCTGTCGCAAGCTGGTGGAGGCGTCGAAAGCTGGTGACGACTCAGGGACCGTCGCGTTCTTCGAAGCGTGGTGCGAACAAGCCGATCGATTGGTGGACCTCGCGCAGGAAGACTTGGCGAGGGGACGCCGCTTGAGTGCCAGCGCTAAATATGGCCGGGCGGCGGCCTATTACATCACCGCGGAACGCATGCAAAATCGGGCGTTCGAGCCGCGGAAGGCGGCTTATGCGCGAATGCTGGAATGTTTCGCGAAATATCTCGAACTCGGCGTGCAGAACTGCGAGCGGGTGGAGATTTCCTATCAGGGCAAATCGCTCGCGGGGCTGTTCGTGCGAGCGGTGCGCAACGACGGCAGCCCCGCGCCATGCCTGGCGTTCTTCAACGGTCTCGACAGCACCAAGGAGATGATTTATGGCTCGCGAATCGGCCACGAACTGGCACTGCGCGGAATTTCGACCTTAATGGTCGATCAGCCTGGCGTCGGCGAGGCACTTCGGCTCAAAGATTTGCGCGCCATCGTCGAAGCAGAGAAATGGGCCGGCGCGTGTGTGGACGCACTCGAGAAACGGCCCGATGTCGACAGCCGATATCTCGGAATCTGCGCCTGGTCTTTGGGTGGCTTCTTCGCGCCGCGCGCGGCAGCATTCGAGAAGCGCTTTAAGCTGTGCGTTGCCTGGGGAGCGAATTTCAATTGGGGCGAACTGCAGAAACGGCGTGCGGCCCGCGAGGGAGACCGACCCGTGCCGCATTATTGGGAGCACGTGCAATGGGTGTGGGGTCAGGATACATTCGATGACTTCATGACATTCGCGCCCCAGGTGACGCTGGAGAACTGCATTGACAGGATTACCGTTCCTTTTCTGGTGACCCATGGATCCAATGATCGGCAGATTCCGCGCGAATACGCGATCCAGCAATACGAGCGTGCAGTCAATTCACCGAAGCGAGAATTGAAGTGGTTTACGCCACGCGAAGGTGGCGTTGAGCATGTGAGCGCCGACAATTCGGAGAACGCCAAAGACTACATTGCCGATTGGATAGCCGAGACGTTCCGGGAAATGGACGCTACGGGAGTGCGTTTATGAGTCAAAAAATAATTGATCTGTCCATCTTCCTCGAAAACGACGTTATCTCCGATCCGCCGGTCTATCGACCGAAGATCGACTACATCGATCACAACATGTCAGTGCCCGAATTGCTCGATTTCTTCCCGGGTCTAGAAGCGAAGGATTTGCCAGACGGTGAAGCATGGGCCATAGAACGCATCCAGTTGATTACGCATAACGGTACTCACCTCGACGCGCCTTACCACTTCGCATCCACCATGAACCATGGTGAGCGCGCGATCACTATCGATGAAGTCCCGCTTGAATGGTGTTTTCAGCCTGGCGTCAAACTCGATTTCAGGCATCTTCCCGATGGCCACGTTGTTACCGCCAATGAAGTAGAACAGGAGCTCAGCCGAATCGGCCATGAACTCGCGCCGTTTGAAATCGTGTTGATCAACACTCGCGCCGGATCGAGATATGGCAATGCCGATTATGTGAGCGCCGGTTGCGGCATGGGATACGAAGCCACCATGTACTTGCTGGAGCGGGGCGTCCGAGTCACGGGAACGGACGGGTGGAGCTGGGACGCACCTTTCGTGCACACCAAAGAGCGCTTCAAGGAGTCGGGTGACGCGGGTTTGATCTGGGAAGGGCATAAGGCCGGCCGCGATATCGGCTATTGTCATCTGGAGAAACTGCACAATCTTGAAGTACTTCCCACTGACGGGTTTACGGTCGCGTGCTTCCCCTGCAAGATCAGAGCGGCATCGGCTGGCTGGACACGCGCCGTCGCCATCCTTGCGTAACCCCTTTTTTGGCTGCAGCCGCAAAGTATTGTTCGGCCGAATTGCTCAGACCGCCCGGTAATCTTCCAGGAAATCATTATGTCGACTCTACCGCAATCAGCGCTCGATCAGTTGTTTCTTACTGCACGCACATACAATGAGTGGAGCGATCTACCAGTCGATGAGCAGACCGTTCGTAACCTTTACGATCTCTTTAAATGGGGGCCGACGTCGGCCAACAGCTGCCCGGCGCGATTCGTTTGGGTGCGCAGCTCCGAAGCCAAATCGCAGTTGGCGTCCCTCGCTGCGGAGATGAATCGGGCCAAAATTGTGGCGGCTCCCCTCACCGTTATCGTCGGCTACGACCTCGCGTTTCCGGAAACGTTGCCGACGTTGTTTCCCGCCCGAGGTGAGATGATGCGCCAAGCATTCCTACAGCCGGGAGTCACCGAGGTTACGGCCGTGCGCAATGGGAGTTTGCAGGGAGCGTATCTCATCATCGCAGCGCGGGCGCTCGGGCTCGACTGCGGTCCGATGTCGGGCTTCGACAATGCAGGTGTTGACCGTGCCTTCTTTTCCGGGACGCTCATCAAGTCTAATTTCATCTGCAGTATCGGGTTTGGGAAGATGGGCACACCTTTCCCGCGAAATCCTCGTCTCACATTTGAGGAAGCAGGGCACTTCAAATAGGAACGTCGACGCCGGTACACGTGCTTCAGGCCAAATGACGATTTAATCGCAACAATCGAATTCAGCGCGCCATCGAATCTCGCTTGCCCGGCAATTCATGATCGACCTAGGAAATCGCGGCGCGAGGATGTTACGGTTCTCTGATTCCGGATTGTCTTAGGATAACAGCGGCACCGCATTTAGATGTCGCCCGCGAGGCGCCGATGGTCGACGACGAGGTGGTAAAGGCGTGGTTCGTCCAGGAGATCCTCCCCCTGGAGCCCAGCCTTACGCGTTTCATCCGCAGCCATTGCCGCCAGGCGGCCGACGTAGCCGACCTTCGCCAGGATGTCTATGTGCGGATCTACGCGGCAGCCCGCGAGCAGCTGCCCCGGCAGGCCAGGCCTTTCATGTTTACGACCGCGCGCAATCACTTGATAAATTGCGCCAAGCGAGCACAGATCGTTTCGATCGAATATGTTTCGGATCTGGAGGCGTCGATCTTGGCCATTGATACCGTGACACCGGATCGTACGCTCTCCGCGCAAGACGAATTCCGGCGTGTGCGGACGGGACTGGACCGGCTCCCGCCGCGCTGCCGCGAAGTCGTGTTGTTGAGGAAAATCGAGGGCTTGTCGACCCGGGAAGTTGCCATGCGTCTTCACGTCGGAATCGACACAGTCGAACAGCAAATGGTGCATGGTATGAGGGCGCTGGTTGATTTCATGTTGGGCGGCAGCGGGAAGATTCGGCGGGCCGCGACGGCGAAGAGGAGCCTCGAGAAGGAGCGAAACAGATGAGCGACTCAGCATCCATCGAGGAGATCTCTGCCCGTTGGCTGCTGCGACGGGAAGAGGCCGACTGGTCGGGCGAAGATCAGGTCGAGCTCGATAAGTGGCTGAATTCCAACATGGAGAACAAGGTCGCCTATTGGAGGCTCGAGCATGGTTGGCGGAAAGCCGATCGCTTGGCGGCACTGCAGCCTTTCTCTCCGGCACCTGCACATCGACCCCGGCGACTGTGGCGCATCTCGGCGACAGCGGCACCGCTTGCCGCTTGCTTGATCTTGTGCGTCCTCACCGTATCGAGTGTGGATGTCGCGCGTCACAAGACCTACGTCACTGAGATCGGTGCGCGCGAGATCGTGCCGCTGGCCGACGGTACGCAAATTGAGCTGAACACTGCCACCACGCTGCGTACCGCTGTACAGGGCCAGGTCCGCGAGGTGTGGCTCGACCAGGGCGAGGTGTATTTCGAAGTGGTCCACGATGCCACCCGGCCGTTCGTGGTTCACGTGGGCAGCCGCACACTGACCGATCTCGGAACAAAATTTTCGGTCCGCCGCAACGGCGATCATGTGGAAGTTGCCGTGGTAAGTGGGCGAGTTCAGCTCGAAAACGAGCCGGTCGCCACGACCTCCATGCCAGTCACCCTGGCCAGGGGCGACATCGCCACCGTCCACGGAACATCAACCTCCGTCCTGCCCAATTCCATCGATAAGGTCGACGACTTACTCAGTTGGCGCCACGGATTGTTGGTCTTCGATCAGTCAAATTTGGCCGACGCTGCCTCCGAGTTCAATCGCTACAGCCGGAAAAAACTGATCATTACAGATCCCACCATCGCGCGCATGCGGATCAGCGGACGTTTCGAGTCCAACAATCTGGATGGATTTACCCGTCTGCTACGCCTGGCGTACGGCTTGAATGTCGCGGATGAGGGTGCGGTCGTCAAAATTTCTGATTGAGGCCGTTACGGAATTTCGTTGTTCAGCTGTCTACCCTAATGTGGCCACCATGCGATTAGCACGAGGTGGCACAAAGCAAAACAGCGGGGAAACTGAGTGCTAGGGATACCGCTTCGCAAACTGATGCTTTGCGCATCATTTCTTTCGGGCACTGTTATGGCACAGCCGCTGGCATTCGACATTCCCAAAGGTGATTTGAAGGCGGCCTTGGACGCTTATGCGAGACAGTCTGGCGTTCAGATCATTTATCGGGTCGACGAGTTGCGTGGTGTCGTGAGCCCCGGCGCGCACGGCTTGCTCGAGCCGCTCGCAGCTTTGGACGCGATTCTCGCGCACACGGGCTTTAGCGTTCGTCAAGACCGCAGTGGGGCTCTTGCAATCGTGAAAGCTTCCGCCGCACCTCAATCCGCGGCCCCGTCATCGCCGGCGTCGACGACCAGCGCGCCCAAGCAGCCACCGGCAGCGGCCGGCGACGATGTCAATTTGGAAGCGATTACGGTCACCGCTCGGATCGAGGGTTTGTCGGCGATGCGCGTTCCGACGCCGCTCAAGGAAATTCCGCAATCGGTCTCGGTCATCTCGCAAGTCATACTACAACAACAGAATGACACAGAGCTTGCCGAGGCCTTCAACTGGGCGACGGGTATCAGTGTTGTGCAAACCAATTCCGTGGATGACAGGTTCTACGCGCGCGGCTTCCAAATCACGAGTATCCATATCGACGGCGGTCCGCCCTTAGCGCTCACGGGCACCAATCAGGTCAACACGACCACGGACCTGTCGGAATACGATCATATTGAAGTTTTGCGTGGCGCCGACGCTTTGTTTGGCGGGGCCGGCAATCCTGGCGCCACGATCAGCTTGGTGCGCAAGCAGCCGCTGTCCGAGGATCAAGCCATTGCTTCCGCGTCACTCGGCTCGTGGAATGACTACCGACTGGAAGGTGATGTAACCGGTCCTTTGGGTTTTGGCGGCGCCTTGCGCGGGCGTTTGGTGGCAGTCGGCGAGACCCAGGATTATTTCTACGATACGGCCGACCGCCGCAAGGGCAAGCTCTACGGCATCGTCAACTACGATCTATTGCCCAATACGCTGCTAAGCGTAGGAGGCAGCTACGAAGAGCAGTCCGGGGTACCGGGCTATAGTGGGTTGCCGCGTTATGACAGCGGAGACGACCCGCGTCTGCCGCGATCCATTTCCTTGGTGTTTCCGTGGAATCATAGAATTACTCGTACCTCGGAGGGATTCGTAGAACTGGAGCATCACTTCAACCGTGTTTGGAAGCTGAAAGTCAATGTGACTGAGCTCGACCAGACCGTGACGGCATTCGTGGGATTCCCGGAGGGTGCGATCAATCCGGTCACCGACATCTTGGGTGGTTCATATGCCGGAGTCCGGCTGGTTTCGAAGCTAGACCAGACGGCCATGGATGTTACCTTGACGGGCGGGTTCGACTGGCGTGGTCGACGCCAGGAGGTGATCGTAGGGGCGGATTTTCAGCGTGCGCCGACAACGGCGATTGAAGGGCTGTACATTCTGTCCACACCGGTAGATCCGTTTGCTTTCGACCCGGGCGCATACCCGGCACCCTCTGGTCAACCGTTCACTACCGCCTACTCTATGGAGACGCAGAAGCAATATGGCCTGTACGCAGCGGTGCGCCTGCGTCCTTGGGATGGATGGTCGGTGATCGGTGGCTTACGCGACAGCTACATTAAGACTTCATTGGATGAGACAGAGAGCCTGGGCGCTCTTGTCCTCGGCACACTATCGGAAAATCATACTGACGCCGCCAAGCTGACGCCTTACGTAGGTGTGATCTACGACATCAACAAGAAGTATTCCCTGTACGCCAGCTACGCAGATATCTTCAATACGAACGGGGGCGCGATCAGGATGAACGGCGCTGCTTTGCCGCCGCTCGATGGTTTGAATCTGGAGGCCGGCATCAAAGGCGCTTGGCACGATGGTTCGCTCAACGGTTTGCTCGCCTGGTTCAAAATTGACGAGAACGGTGCCCCAGTGAGGGACCCGAATGCTCCCGACAAAAGCCTGAACCCTTGTTGCTTCATCACGGGTACCCAGAAGAGCCAAGGGGCGGAGACCGAGTTCAGTGGATCGCTCACTCCAAGATGGCTGCTGAGCGCAGGCTATACCTATAACGTCAATCGCGATGTTTCCGGGACGGCGCTGATAACGCAGACGCCGCGTCATTTACTCAAGCTGTGGACCGACTATCAGCTGCCGGGTAGTTGGAACCGTTCAAGCATGGGTGGGGGTATCATCGCGCAGAGTTCGAACTATTTGAGCGGCACGGCTTGCGATGCCTTTGGCGCCGCGGGCAGCTGTATCGGGTCGGAATTGCCATTCCGCATCGTCCAAGGGTTCTATGCCGTCGAGAGTGTGCGGTACGCCTATCGCGTTAACCCCCATTTGACAGTCTCGCTCAACGTCAACAATCTCTTCGACCGAATCTATTATCAGACCATTGGCTCGACTAATAGCGGCAACTGGTATGGAGCGCCGCGCAATTTCCTGCTGAAGATTCAAGGCCGCCTGTAGTGCTTATCGCAGCCATTGGAAAATCGATTTTGGATCGACGATGGATCCAGACGTGATCACGGGCCTGATCTTGGAAGCTGAACAGCGCTAGCATCCGATAAAGGAGGCGTGTCATAGACCACATGCAAGCAATCCGGGGGTTCGTTCGGGTCGTCGAAGCCGGTGCCTTTACGAGAGCAGCGGAGTCGCTGCAGATGCCTAGTGCCACGCTGAGCAAGCAGATCCAACTTCTCGAAAGGCACATAGGAACCAAGCTTCTCGAGCGGACTACGCGGCGCGTCCACGTGACGAGCGAAGGGTCAACTTATTACAATCGAATGCGCTACTTGTTGGCCGAAGTGGAAGAGATCGAAACGACTTTGGGCCGCGCCAAAGTTGCGCCCCGCGGTCATTTGCGCGTCGACACCGGTGGCTCCACTGCAAGCGTGATTTTGATCCCCGCGTTTCCGGACTTTCAGGCGAAGTATCCAGAGATACAGCTTCAACTCGGCGTCACTGATAGGACGGTTGACGTGATTGGCGAAAACATCGATTGCGCGATTCGTATAACCGCCCACGATCCCGCATTGATCGCCCGGCACATCGGACTTTTGTCGTGGACAACGTGCGCGAGCCCGGCATACATCGCTCGATACGGCGTGCCGTCACACCCACAACAGGTTGTCGACGGTGACTTCCCAGTGGCGGGCTACTTCTCCCACTCCAGCGGCGCTATACAGCCAATCGAACTTCTCGTGCGCGATGAACCGTTACTGATCAAGCCTCGGCACAGCATCTTGGTCAATGACAGCAACGCTCATCTTGCATGCGCGCTCGCCGGCCTGGGCTTGGTCCATACGCTAGACTTTAACGTTAGACCTTCGATAGATCGCGGTGATTTAGTCGTCGTGCTGAAGGAATTCCGCGCGAAACCAATGGAAATATTCATCGTCTATCCACCGAGTCGTGCGCGGAGTACAAAGGTGCGTGTATTCAGCGATTGGGTCACGCAGATCTTTGCTCGTCTAGTCCAGCATTAGGTGCTCGCGACGTCCGCCGCGATCTCAAGCGCCCGGAGTATCGATAAACGCATAAAGTGCAACGATGCGGCCGTGCTGCGCGATGATTACGTCGAGGCCTGTGACCGTGGGTGGTTGGCCCGCCGGGCCGTGGCCCCAGGCTTGACGTCCAACGTCGAAGAAGGTCTGCGGTGAGCCGATTGGTGTGAACACGAAGCTCGGAAACCTTTCGTGCAACTTCGATACGGCGCCACTTATTGCCGCGTGGCCGACGTAGCGGCCGTGCGGATCGGCAAAGACGCCATCCTCCGCCCAAATTTCCGCTATCGCGGAAAGGCGTTTGGAGCTGTCGCGCTCACCAAAGATATCTAACAAATTTCGCATGAGAAGAGTTTCTAGTGTGCGATCCATAAGAATCTCCAGTTACCCACGCACCGTGCGTGACAGGTCAAAGCTATCCTCGAGCATCTGGAAGCGCGTAATCTTGTCTCCCGAGATTGTGAGAATGATGGCAAATTGAGTGTGGTTTTGCTTGCCGGACGATTTGATCCGAGTTTCGAGTTCCCCGACAATTACGGCGCGATTTTGGCTGCCCAGGATATCCTCGACTTCGAATTTCACTGGCTCTGTCAGGAGGCGCATCTCGCGAAAGAAGTCCGCGGCGGCCTGACGTCCCTGCTTGCGTCCGATCCATGGAAGTACGCCATCGTCGCCTTGGATTTCGAAGCGTAGATCCTCTGCGAACATAGCCGCGAGCGTATCCGGAGCTTTGCCCTCGCCAATGCCGGAGAGAAGCTGCTGGGCGATGATGATATTGTTGACCTGGCTCATCGTTGTGTCCTTGTTCTAAATTAGGCAGATAACTTGCGTAATCGGCGGGAGCTCCGACGCTTCTTCTGTGGACCCTTTTTTCACCGCTGGCTCCCGAACTTGAGCAGCAGCTTATCGCCACGGAGCTCGCCAATAAATGAGCGTTCATAGAAACTTTATCCAGTGTTGTGCATAATCAGATTCTGAGTCGGGAGGCGTGTCATAGACCACATGCAAGCAATCCGGTCCTTCGTTCGAGTCGTCGAGATCGGCGGCTTCGCGCGAGCCGCGGACTCCCTGCAAATACCCAATGCCACGCTGAGTAAGCAGATCCAACAGCTCGAAAGGCATTTGGGGGTCAAGCTTCTCGAGCGAACAACGCGGCGCGTCCACGTGACGAGCGAAGGGTCCGCTTATTACGACCGCGTACAGCATTTGTTGAGTGAACTTGACGAGATCGAAACGACTATGGGTCCCGCGAAAGCGGCGCCCCGGGGGCGTCTGCGCGTGGACAGCGGGGGCTCCACTGCAAGCGCTATACTAATTCCCGCGCTTCCTGATTTTCAGGCGCAGTATCCAGATATACAGCTGCAACTCGGCGTCACGGATCGGACAGTCGACTTGATCGGCGAAAACATCGATTGTGCGATTCGCAGCAGCGGGCAGGATCCCGCCTTGATCGCCCGGCCCATCGGACTTCTCTCTTGGACGATGTGCGCTAGTCCGGCATATATCGCTCGATATGGCGTGCCGACACATCCACAGCAAGTGGTTGACGATGGTTTGCCGGTGGCTGGCTATTTTTCCCATTCGAGCGGCGTTATACAGCCAATCGAACTTTTCGTGGGCGATGAATCCTTCCTGATCAAGCCTCGGCATAGCATCTTGGTCAACGAAAGCAACGCTCACCTTGCATGCGCGCTCGCAGGCCTAGGCTTAATCCACACGCTCGACTTTATGGTGCGACCTTCGATCGATCGAGGCGATTTGATCGTCGTGCTGAAAGAGTACCGTGCAAAACCACTGCAAGTATTCATCGTATACCCACCAAGTCGTCAGCGCAGTACGAAAGTGCGTGTCTTCGTCGATTGGGTGACCGGGGTATATGCTCGACTGACCCCACAGTAGGGACTTCGGAAATCCCGCCGGCGCCGACGAAATGGACGACGATCATGCACGTGGGGCGCATCGCGGCAAATATGACCGCTCAAGTCCGCGACGAGAGCGGGATCGAACGTGAAACTCGGAAGCCGAAAGATTAAACCAGCGGAATAAAGGCCCGAGTCAGTCGCGGTGAGGGGGTACTCAGATAGTCAAGCGAGCGCCGCACGCGGGTTAGGACTTGGCGCTCACATGTATATCCAGTTGGAGTCGAGCGTCCTGTTGCCTGCATCTGATCCACCCCCGGTGCGTCGCGATTATTCACACCCATGCATGAAGATTCCATAGCAGACCATTTATCTGCGTTTGGAGGATGAATAGAGTCCACTCCGTGAATCGCGATGCTCGTTGAGAGCTGACGCGAACGAGATCAGTCAGTCGAATTGCAGGAGTGAACGAATATGTACAGGCTTAAGCCCTTTGCCCTAGTCATCGTGCTGGGATTGTTAGTACTACTAGATGCGTGCGCTGCCGAAAGGAAGTGCGGCCTAGAGGGCTGTACGGGAGATGCACAAATCACCGCAAAAGTGCAAACACAATTGAGCCATCATCCCGAATTAGGTAGCAATACTATCGACGTGCAAACGCTGAATCACGTTGTGTATTTATCCGGCCTCGTAAGCTCGGGCCTTATGAGACAGACGGCCGCGGACGTCGCCCGTCAAGTTTCAGGTGTGACTCGAGTCGAAAACAACGTAGCGGTCAGAAATTAGCTGTTCGAAGCGCCCTGCCTAGGGCGGTTCACATCACTCTTATATGCGATCTTCAGACTCAGGTTTCTCGCCCGCGCATCCTAAAGCTGTGGACGCTTACCCCAGCGGACGCACAGTACCCCGTCACGCATCGGGGCTCGTCGGCAGAGATTTCTATGGAACTTTCGATAGCTCGCTGCCGTTAAATGGAATTTTGCGGCCCGGTGGCCTCGCAGTATGGCAAGCCAACCGAGCTCTCAAGTACATAGAGGGCAATCTTGGATCAAAGGTGGTGATTCGAGAAATCGCAGATTGCTTGTCATTGAGCACGAGTCATTTTTCACGAGCCTTCAAGCGGAGTCTCGGGTCAGCGCCTATGGCATATGTGGCGGCAAGGAGAGTCGAGCGCGCCCGTCTCATGTTGACATCGACGCAGGAGAGCCTGACGGATATTGCACTGGCATGCGGATTTGCAGACCAGCCACATTTCAACAGATTGTTTCGCCGCCTCGTCGGCATGAGCCCTGGGCGTTGGCGTCGCTCATCGATGGATTTTCAACCTACCGACAAAGGAGATAATTTCATGGAGATTAATAGACGTGCTTTTACGACCGCGCTTGTTGCAGGAGCGGCCGCCTCGTTGACATCCATCCGCGGCATCGGCGCTACAGCGACTGCGGCCAAGGCGCGTAACGTCGTTTTCGTTCATGGTCTTTTCGCCGACGGATCATCTTGGTCCGAGGTGATCGCACGTTTGCAAGCGGCGGGGCTCAATACTACATCCGTACAAAACCCCTTGACGACTCTGCCCGAGGCAATTGCCTCGGCGCAGCGGGTTCTGGAACGGCAGGATGGGCCGACGGTTCTGGTCGGACATTCCTTTTCCGGGATGATTGTTACCGAAGCGGGCATGCATCCAAATGTTACGGCTCTTGTTTATGTGGCAGCACGCGCGCCGGATGCAGACGAGGACTACGGGGCGTTGGCCAAGAAATTTCCGGCGCCTCCGGCCTCCGCCGGCATCATTTTCGATGGCGATGAAGGGCGCCTGAGCGAAGAGGCGTTCTTGCGGGATTTCGCAGGCGACCTGCCGGAAGCGAAGGCGAAGGTGCTTTACGCCGTCCAGGAACCATTTAATAAGGCTCTGCTGTCAGGCAGGACTACCCAAGCAGCCTGGCGGTCGAAGCCCAGTTTCTATGCTGTGTCGACTGAGGACCGCACGATCAATCCGGATCTTGAACGCTTCATGGCGAAGCGCATGGGCGCCAGGACTATTGAACTGAAGGCAAGCCACCTGTCGCTGATCTCCCGTCCACATGAGATATCCGAACTCATCCTGGAGGCTGCGCGAGGCACGACTTAGTGACTGGCTCCGTCGGCTGCCTGGAAAATCGAAG
>Ga0210388_10001953_pt1 | contig 16111 bp, 16 predicted proteins | sample IncBWC19OmetaG_FD_155485 | JGI IMG/M metagenome (GOLD analysis project Ga0210388, IMG submission 155485) | Forest soil microbial communities from Barre Woods Harvard Forest LTER site, Petersham, Massachusetts, United States - Inc-BW-C-19-O ...
CTCTAAGCCGATACTCGCAACATTCTTAACGACTGCCTTGTGGAAAGATGATATGCTTGCTCCGGGAGGTGTATCTGTTCAGGTAGAAGCAAAACGCAAAGCCTTGAACGACCCTTATTATCTGACTTCTAAGCTTGTTGCAATGGGCTCGCTATTAACCGAAGGCGACCATTTATATATAGACCGCAGTTCTGATTTATGGAAAGCTGCAATGAATATGCTGTTGGAAAAAATGGCGCAATTGCAAGAAAAAAATCAGGCTACAGGTACATTGCTAAGGGATCTTAAGCAAGGTGACGAAGAAATGGACAACTTCTTAATGGATAATGGATATTTTAAAGTAGGAATGCCTGCAACACACGTTATTGATACGTTTAACTGGAGCAATAAAGAAGAGTTTGTAGCTACATTAAGCACACGTTCGCGCAGGCATATACGCAGAGATGTGATGGACTATGCCGATAAATATGAAGTGGAGATTATGCAGCGCGCAACACAGAGTGAGATAGAACATTTGTATAGTTTATATATGAATGTAAAATCTAAGAGCCTTTTGTTAAACACTTTCCAGTTACCGTATACGTTATTTGAGAATATGATATCTGACCCAAATTGGGAAGTGATGACATTGAGTTTAAAACCTGAATTCGATAAGCGGGAGGAAAGGAAGCCTGTGGCTGTGGTGTTTTGTTATGCATCGGAAGAAAAATATAACCCGATGATAGTGGGAATTGATTATGATTTTCAGGAAGAATATAAATGCTACAAACAGGTAGTGTATCGTGTTATTGAAAGAGCAAGAATGTTGGGGAAGAAAGCTATAAACTTAGGATTATCGGCTTCTACCGAGAAGCAGAAATACGGTGCAAAAGTTATAGACATAGTTGCATATATGCAGGCTAAGGATAATTATTCATTGGAAGTAGTATCATCAATAAACGTAGTTGAAGAAACTGCAAATAGTTTGTGAAAATGACAGATGGAACAGGTCTTAAATATTATTTAAATTATAGGAATATGGGGGAAAATCATATAAAAGAGTATGACCTTAACAATGGAAGAATACTGCAGATTCAATTTAGTTTCGAGGGTGGCTATTATCGATAATGCAGGAGTATTTTTAGTTAAGAAAGTGATAGATGATAATATCGAGGCAAGGCTGTTTTTATTATATGATTTTTATGTAGAAATATATTATAACTATAAAAAAAAGAAAGTGTTGAAAGCTGATCCGGTGAATAATAAAAAGTGGTTAAGGTCATTTTACCTAGGGATAGCAGACCGTTTTAATTTTTGTTGAACCAAAAAAAGAATTAGCATATGTTCAAAAAGAGAGAAGATAAAAACAGAGGCTCCAAGCCAATAAAAATTAAAGCAAGTAATAATACCTGGTTTACAAGCCGATATTCAAAAAAGTACAATACAGAAGTTATGGTTTTTAATCCGTTAAGGAAGTTCTGGAAAGGAAACGATACCAATAAGGTTTCTATAGCCTAATACATATTAGCCGAATTACCGGCTTTAAAATAGTAGTATACTCATTCCCGCACCCCCCCCACAGTAATTCCTCTCTCCACCTGTAAGGAGAGGGGAAGCGGGATGAGTTATTACTTTTTATAAGAAAAATATCACATTTATTTTATTTCAGACCAAACGATTTAAGGTTAAAACTCATCTACCTAAATAGACGGGCTTTATGTAATAGTATATCTAATAAATAAAAGCAATGACAAAGGCAGAACTGATAATTGAAATAGCAAAGAAGACAGGTATAGAAAGGGTTGTTGTAGAAGCAACCGTGGAAGCATTCATGGAAAGGATAAAAGATCAGATTGCCAAAAAGGAATCTGTTAGCCTTAGGGGTTTCGGGAATTTTTACGCCAAGAAACGCGCTGCCAAAGTTGCCAGGGACATAAACAATAACAAAGCGTATCCAATTCCTGAACAATATGTTCCTATTTTTAAACCTTCACCCAAGTTTAAGGATAAGGTTAGAAAGGCGATTGTTTAATATCTTTTAGGTTTTCAAGACAATTTTTGATTCGGCTAGCTACAGCAATATAATTACTTTTGCAACTATGGGTTACTGGCATTGCCTTGAAACCCAATCATATGCAAAAGCACAACTTTAAGAATACCACAGCCCACATATCCATTAAGAATATGGTAGGGCAGAGTTGTATAAAGCTGGTTAAGCAGGAACTGGAGAGGACCGGATTTATTGAAGTCCATCACGTAGGTTTAGGGGAGGCTCACATACAATTTGATTCCCAGGTAATTGGCCTTGATTCAATAGATGTTATTCTCAAAAGAAACGGTTTTGAACTTCTTAGAGACACAGATAAAATACTGGTAGAACAAATTAAAAGCGCCATTATACAGCTTATCTTCTATGGTAATAGCGAAACATCACTCATTCGTAATTCCGATTACCTGAGTGAGAAATTAAGGCAGCCTTATTTGCATTTGAGCAAGGTCTTTTCCGAGCAAACCAAGACTACGCTTGAGAAGTATATTATACTAATTAAGGTTGAAAAGATAAAGGAGCTTATTAGCTACGACCAGCTTACACTTAGTGAAATTGCCTATATGATGGGATATAGCAGTGTGCAATACCTTAGCAACCAGTTTAAGCATACAACGGGCTATACCGTTAGTGAGTATAAGAACCTGAAACAAAAGGACAGGAAGCCCTTGGATAACCTTCTTGGGTAGGTAGCTTTACAGAATTTCATTACATATTTATTTTAAACTATGACAGAAAGAATCTTGGGATGTTAGACTTTTGTGTCATATTTAATCGTTTACACTTTAAATAATAATAGAAATGAAAATAAAACGCAACATAGCTCTGAGCGACTCAGGCTTTGTATTCGACCCTTCTACGGGTGATTCTTTTTCTACTAACCCAATAGGCCTCGAAATAATAAAGATGCTTAAAGAAGGTAAAACACCTGAGGAAATAAAATCAGCCACCACCAAAAAGTACATGATAGATGATGTATCCTTTGAAAAGGATTGTTACGACTTTATAAATATGCTCGCTAAACTTAAACTTACCGATGGGGACGAAAAGGAAAAAGATTAATGTAGCCGTAACCGGCCTCAATGCAATCGACAGCCCTGGCCCCGGTGTTCCTGTTATAAGAGCGTTACGCGAGAGCAAATTGTTCGATGTGCGCATCATAGGTCTCTCTTATGAGACCCTTGAACCGGGCATTTATATGCACGACCTGGTAGATAAAACCTACCAGATACCATTCCCTTCATCGGGAAAGGCTAGCCTGATGACCAGATTGAAATACATTCATGGTATTGAAAAGCTAGATGTGATCATTCCAAATTTTGATGCGGAGCTTTTTAACTTTATTAAACTAGGCGATCAACTGAAAAAGGAAATGGGAATTAGAACCTTTCTTCCAACAATCGATCAGTTTGAAGAAAGGCATAAATCCAATCTGCCGGAATTTGGCAAAACGCATAAGATTAAGGTGCCATATAGTAAAATGATATTCAGCACATCTGAAATACCATCTCTCAGCCAGGAGTTTAGTTATCCGCTGGTAGTTAAGGGTAAGTTCTACGATGCATCCATTGCCTATACACCCGAACAGGTAGTGACCCACTTTAACAAGATAAGCGCTAAATGGGGGCTTCCTATCATCATTCAGCAATTTGTATACGGGCAGGAAGTGAATGTCACCGCTATTGGCGATGGGCTTGGCAATACAGTTGGAGCTGTTGCCATGCGGAAGCAATATATAACTGATAAAGGCAAAGCATGGTCGGGTATTTCAATTAATGATGCAGAGCTTATGAAGATTACCAGAAAGCTCATTAAATCAACCAAATGGAGGGGAGGGATGGAACTGGAAATAATAAAAAATTCGGAAGGAGATTATTATTTGCTTGAGATCAACCCTCGTTTTCCGGCGTGGGTATACCTGGCTGTAGGCTGTGGACAAAATCACCCGGAAGCCTTAGTGCAAATGGCATTGGGAGAAAAGGTAAAACCATGGAATAAATATGACATTGGCAAACTATTTGTCCGCTATTCATATGACTTGATTGTAGGCCTGAATGAATTTGAAAAAATATCAACGCTCGGGGAGCTTTAAAATTTGAACACCATGAAGAAAATGCAATATGAACGCCCTGTAATTCAACGCTTGAATGTGGGTGTAATGAACAAATTCGGAACCAAAACCGAATATGCACCGGTTACTCACATTGATGGAAATTCTGTGAAATCACTTATCCGCAAACATGGCTCTCCGCTGTTTGTAATATCTGAAAAAACTATACGGCAAACATTCCGTGATGCTAATAGGGCTTTTAAGACAAGGTATCCTAAGGTGCAATTTGCGTGGTCTTATAAGACCAATTATATGAATGCCGTGTGCAATGTATTTCACCAGGAAGGATCGTGGGGTGAAGTAGTATCGGGCTTTGAATACCAGAAGGCACTTAAGAATGGAGTTCCTGGTAAAAAAATAATTTTCAATGGCCCTGATAAAACAGAACAGGATTTGAGATTAGCTATTGAAAATGATTCCCTGCTTCATATTGACCACCTTGACGAGTTATATCTTATTAAGGAACTGGCTACTGAAATGAACAAGAAGCCGCGAGTAGCTATAAGGGTGAATATGGATACAGGCATATACCCGATGTGGGACCGCTTTGGGTTCAACTATGAGAATGGCCAGGCATGGGATGCGATTAACAAAATAATGCTTAACAATTGCATGGAACTTGTTGGATTACATAGCCATATAGGTACTTTTATGCTTGCCCCAAGTGCTTATGGTGTGGCAGCTTCTAAGTTATCTGACCTGGCGCTTAATATCAAAAAGAAGTATAATAAGAACATACAGTATATTGATATGGGCGGAGGTTTTGCCTCTAAAAATACACTGAAAGGTTCATATTTACAGGGAGTTGACGGATCACCAAATTTCGATCAGTTTGCTGAAGCCATTTGTACCGCCATACTTAATGCCGGCTTTGTTGAAAATGAACTGCCACTGCTTATACTTGAAACAGGCAGAGCGTTAATAGATGAAGCAGGATACCTATTAGGTACAGTAATCTCAAATAAGCGCTTAGCTGACGGAAGGCGTGCTACTATTATGGATTTTGGAGTGAATATAATGTTCACCTCTTTTTGGTATGACCATAAGATAAGCCCTGCACAAGAGTTCAGTCAGTATACTGAAGATGCAGTTTTATATGGTCCGCTTTGCATGAACATAGATGTAATAAGAGAGAATGTTACCCTGCCACCACTTAAACGAGATGATAATGTAGTGGTACATTGTGTAGGAGCATACAATATGACGCAATGGATGCAGTTTATAGCTTTGAGGCCTGCAATAGTATTGATAGATATGGAAGAGAATGTGCATGTAATACGCAACCGGGAGACACTGCAAAGTATTGAAGCGGATGAAGTGCTTCCTAAATACCTCAAAGATTTCAAATTGTGAGTTTTAGAGAAAAACTAAATAATACCTTTTCGGTTTTCGGGAATGGATTGCTGGGAAGTTATAGCCAGATATTCTTCTCGAATAATCGCCTGTTTGCAGTTCTTTTGCTGCTGGCTTCGTTCTCCGATCCTATTACAGGTGTCAGTGGTTTAATAAGCGCCCTGGCTGCTATAATGTTTGCAAATTGGATGAGCTATAATCCATACCTGGTAAAGAATGGCACGTACAGTTATAATTCTTTGTTGGTAGGATTAACTATGGCAGTGTTCTTTAAGTTCAGTATTGCTTTTATAGTTGTTCTTTTTCTTATTTCCTTTTTCACATTACTATTAACGGTATGGTTGTCCTCGGTTACTTCTGTTTATCGAGTCCCTTTCCTTAGCCTACCCTTTATACTCGGTGTATGGACATTGTTGCTAAGTGCACGTAGCTTTGGTGCTTTGCAACTAAGCGAAAGGGGCATTTATACTTTCAATGAATTATGGAATCTTGGGGGGCCTACATTAGTTAATTTGTATGTAAAGATCAATTCCTTTTCAGTGCCTTTTGTAATACAAGTCTACCTTAAATCGCTTGGTGCTATTTTCTTCCAATACAATATTCTTTCGGGCTTGCTCATTGCAATTGGCCTGCTTATTTATTCCCGTATTTCATTTACACTTTCTTTTCTGGGGTTCTTTGCAGGATATATGTTTTGTTATTTTGTGCAAGGCAATTTATCTGAACTTGACTATAGTTATATAGGCTTTAACTATATTTTGTCGGCAATAGCTATCGGAGGTTTTTTCCTTATTCCTTCTCCACGCACTTACTTGCTTGCTATAATCTCTGCACCATTAATAGCCCTATTCATTAGTGCAATGGGGAAGATATTAGGTGTGTATCAACTTCCACTTTACTCGCTGCCATTTACTATGGTTGTTATACTTTTAATTTTTGCACTGAACAATCGTTATGCCCCGCGGAAATTAAATCTTGTTATATTCCAGCAATTCTCTCCTGAAAAGAACCTCTATGGTTTCCGCTATGGAACAGAAAGGTTTAAAAAGGATACTTACATACATATACAGCTTCCATTTTACGGGGAATGGACAGTTTCACAGGGGCATGAAGGAAAGATAACGCATAGAGAGGACTGGCGCTATGCCTGGGATTTTGTAGTAACTGACGATACAAAGAAAACATTTAAACTTCCCGGAAAGGAAGTTTCTGATTTCTACTGTTATAACCTTCCGGTGCTTGCTCCGGCTGCAGGATACGTAGTTAACCTAATTGATGGAATTGATGATAACCCTATAGGCGATGTAAACCTTGGAGACAATTGGGGGAACACTATAATTATTAAACACAGCGATTTTCTGTACAGTAAAATAAGCCACGTTAAAAAAGGCAGTTTTAAAGTAAAGCTTGGAGATTATGTAAGTAGGGGAGATGCTCTTGCAGCTTGCGGTAATTCAGGACGTTCTCCTGAGCCTCATATCCACTTCCAATTGCAGACTAATGCCTTGGTAGCGGCAAAAACAATCTTATATCCTATATCGTACTATGCCGGCCATAGAGATAATAGTTATTCATTTCATTCTTTTGAATATCCGCAGGAAGGCGAAAATGTGCTTATTACGGCAGTAACTCCATTTATAAGCCAGGCATTTCATTTTATACCTGGTATAGTAATGGATATTGAAGAGCAAAGAGAAGAGAAAACAAACCACATTAAATGGGAAGTTTTTGTAGATGCATCTAACCAGTCTTATATCTATTGTCACGCAACCCGTTCACTGGCATATTTTGTAAATAATGGAACACTTCACTATTTCACTGCCTTCGTGGGTGATAAAAAATCGCTGCTCTATTATTTTTACCTGGGTGCACACAAAGTGCTGCTCAGTTATTTCCAGGGCATGGAAGTAAATGATGATTTGCCTATTGAAGGTTTTCATGGTGGGGCAATAAAACTCCTTCAGGATTTTGTAGCTCCATTTCATATTTTTCTTCAGGCAAAATATAGTTCTGTATACAAAGAAGTAGATGACCTGATGAATCCGGGTAGGGTAATATTATCATCTTCAGCTATGGCTAAAGCCGGTAATACTATAAGGAGAGATATACAGTTTGAACTGGAGCTTACCGAGAAAAAATTGAATCAATTTACAATAAGGGAAAACGAAATATGCATAAAAGCAAAGTTTTCAGTTTCTTAATTATGCTGGCATTTTTTTACTTCCCGGAACAAATGTTTGGGCAGGAAAAAATGAGTTCGGCACAGGTTGAAGAGAAATCTTACGACCTATATCTTCATAAAAGCTGGAAAGAGCTTGTTGTGCTGGGTAATAGTGCTATTAAGCAAGGGTATGATTATTACTATTTGAGAATGCGTATAGGTTGTGCTTATTATGAACAGGGTAATTATTTAAGTGCCGATAAACAATTTAAAAAGGCTCTTGAGTTTTCTTCCGGTGACCCAACTGCAGAGGAATATCTTTATTTCTGCTATATATATACAGGCCGCTATGAAGAAGCAAGGAAGCTAAGCAAATTGTTTACCAAAGAACTCGCAAGGAAGATAGGAACAGATTCTCTTTCGGCAGTCAGTTTTGTAATTATAGAAGGCGGTATTAAAACCAGCGACAGCAGCACACTTTTTCATAATGCAACATATGCACAAGCCGGGCTAGGGCATTATGTAAATAATTCATTTTCCTTATTTCACGCTGTTACTTATTATACTGAATCAGAATTTCGTGGAAAGACTTCACAGTTCCAGTATTATTTGCTTGCAAACGTTCCTATGAAAAATGATTGGCTTATATCTCCTGCATTTCAGTGGATATATAGAGAAAATACACCTCCGCCGGTTCAAGAACCGCCACCTGTAAGAATTGGCCCACGTCCACCCCCGCCACCTGCACCATCAGCATCTTCATCAAATTATTTTATTGGCTCATTACAGGCACGTAAAAAACTGGGGCATTTTTATTTTACAATTGGCGGAACCATATCGAATATTGACAGTAATGCTCAATATATGCAGACAGCCTCTATCTCTTATTTCCCATTTGGCAATAGCCGTTTAATAATTGGCACACAAGGGTATTTAGTAGAATCAGGCAGGTATGGAAATGAGACTGCCATTAGCCCCTTCGTAAGTTGTATGCCCTTTAAGAGCCTTACCTTATCTGCCAGTTATCTTAATAGCAGCGTATATCACCTGATAGAAGGAGATGGATACATAGTAAATAATTCTTTTGACCTCACGCCTTCGCGCTGGACCTTCCAGTGCTCGGTATCTTTGTCAAAAAACTTAAGCGTGTATGGGCTATACCAGCTAGAAAACAAAGTAGAATCAATAGCTAATTTCAAATACAATTACCAGGCTTTTATAATCGGACTAAAATTCATACCCTAATGAAAACAACCAAACTTTTATTCTGCATAGGAATTATAGCATGCAGTATTCAGCAAACCATTGCTCAAACAGATAAAACTGCAACAGCTTTTTCGAGCAGCTACGATAAAGAAACCAAAAAAGATTATACTTCTGCTATTGCAGCAATACAAGGAGTATATGATGCGAAATCGTATGAGATCAATTTACGCCTCGGTTGGCTTTATTATGAGGCGGGACAGTATAAAGAATCAATAGGCTCATATAAGATAGCTATGGACCTGATGCCATATTCAATAGAAGCCAAATTAGGATATGTGTATCCGGCTGCGGCCCTTGGCAATATGGATGATGTAGCTAATCAATACACAGCTATACTTGCGATAGACCCTCAAAACACCACAGCTAACTATAGAATGGGATACATATATTACGACAAGAAGGATTATGCGACTGCATACAAATATTTCGAAAAGGTTGTGAACCTTTACCCCTTTAGTTATGACGGATTGCTTATGTATGCATGGACCAATTATCAAATGGGTAAAACCAGAGAGGCCAAAATTCTTTTTGAAAAGGTAATTTGGTTATCACCGGGTGATAAATCTGCAACCGAAGGGTTATCTCTCATTAAATAATTCTTATTCGCCATTTATAAGTCGGGTAACTATAACCGAAATAGCCTTTTTCATCAATAGCCTGTTCAGGAGACATTATTACTTTTACCCTCAACATCAGGTAATTGCGTTGTAACAAACGGTACCAGATATTCGTCTAAGAACTAAATGCTTTCACAATTTGCCTATGCGCTTAACTAAAGCAATGCTGAAGTGGATTTTAATAATCCCCATTTTTATTTCCTTCATTGCCCAAGGTCAGAATAATATCCTAGCGAAACCTGATAGCAGCCATAGCAACTTTGCGTTAAAAGTGTTTTTGGATTGCAACTACTGTGATATGGATTACCTGAGAACTGAGCTAACATACATCGACTATGTTCGCGATCGTATGGAGGCTCAAGTAGATATAATTGTATCGTCGTTGCAGACCGGTAGTGGAGGTGCAGAATATACGTTTGTATTTAAGGGACAAAAGGAATTCAGAGGACAAAACGATACATTGAGATACGACATTACTTCTTTTTCAACGGATGACGTAACACGTAAAGGAATAGTTCAGACCATAAAACTTGGCCTAATCAGGTATATAGCTAAAACAGCATACGCCAGTAAAATGTACATCTCGTGCCCGATAGACACCAATAGAATGATTCAACCTATTCAGATATATGATAAATGGAGAGGCTGGTTGTTTACTTGCGGTGGCTTTGGCAATTTTAACGGACAACAGCTTACAGGCACAACTAATATTAATGGTGTATTGCAAGCCAGTAAAGTGACGGCCGACTGGAAGATCAGTTTAGGTGCCAATATCGGGTATAACTATGGTTATTATATTATTTCTGCCGATTCTACTATTAAGAGCATATCTCAATCGATCAACTTTAATGGGCTATATGTAAAGAGTATAAATGAGCATTTTTCCTGGGGCATAAACACTTCTTTTACCAGCAGTACCTTTAATAACCTTACCTCACAGGAAAGAGTACAACCTGGGCTTGAATATTCCATATTCCCATACAGCCAGGCCACGCATAAGGTTTTCCGTTTGCTATACTATCTATATGCTGAAAATTCCGTGTATGAGGACAGTACCATTTATGGCAAAACCCATACTTTATATATGGGCGAAGAATTGCTGGCTTCGATTAATTACAAAGAGCCATGGGGTTCACTTTTCTTATCGCTTGACGGGTCAAACTATTTTTATGATTTTTCTAAGAATAATCTGACTTTTTCTACCGGCTTCAGTCTTAATTTGTTTGAGGGCTTTACTGTGGCTGTAGGAGGTAATGCATCATTGGTTAATAACGAAATATTTTTGCCGGCCAGTGGTGCTACAGAAGCCCAGATACTATTGAGTACCAAAGCACTACCTACACAATACCAGTACTATGTTTTTGTGGGGATTAAATATAGCTTCGGATCAATTTACAATAACATTGTAAACCCAAGGTTCAGCCAGAACGGCTATAACCTTAACTTCTCGTTTTAATAATAAGATTAAGTGTGTAGCGAGGGAGAGATTTGAACTCTCGACCTCCGGGTTATGAATCCGGCGCTCTTACCAACTGAGCTACCTCGCCATTGCCGTAGTTTTTTACAACGGGGGCGCAAATATAATGATTTTAGAAAAGGCTGCTAAGTATTATTGCGGCAAGAGAAAATAAACTTCTGCCGATAGGGAAGAATCTGGAAACAATTCCTAAAAAGCAGGGCAGTTAATACCCGATACTTTTACCAGTTTAGGCGATTTGTAATGCAGTAATATAGCCAGAGATGCCTCTTGACTTCCGCCGGTAGCGTTGCCAAGCGAGGAGGTGGTATAATCGTAACTATAGCCTATACGCAGCCATTTGCGTTGGTACCCCAAGGTAAAGATCATAGCATCCTGGAACCTGTAACCAATACCTAAGGTTACGTTCCATTTTATGGCATAAAGTTCTACTACGTCCTCAGTAAAGTCTTGCTGCTGAGTGTGAATATAGGTTGGAGAAATAGTAAAACCGCCAATAGGTATCATGCCACCTGCATTAAAAGTATATCTAATAGGTAAAGGACTTGCACCTGTTGCAAACGATTCATCTGGCTGTGTAAGGTGGTTCATTGCAAAGCCCGCAAAATAGTATTTACCATAACCAAGTATGCCGGCAGAAAAATCAGGGACACTTACATAGGTTCTTAAAGGGGTTTCATTGTTATTATAAATAAAGCCTCGAGTGGGATCAATTTGATAACCGAAAGTTAAGTTGCTATAATTAAAACTTTTATAATGCCATGTGCCTTCAATTCCCAAGCTAAGTGTAAACGATTTAATATGAAACTGATAGGATTCAATAAGAGAAATATTATCCGTAATCATTGTGCCTTGCCCTGCTCTGTCCTGGTTAGCGAGTATGCCAATTCCGAATGAGGAATCAATAATATTTCTGTCGTATGATATATTGTAGGTAACAATTGTTCCGGGAATATTGGGCCACTGATCACGGAAGTTCATACCAATGCGCTGGTTATTTGAAGTGCCTGCAAAGGCAGGGTTCAGATAAAGCGGGTTGGCATAGTTTTGAGAAAAAGCAGGGTCCTGTGCAAACAAATTGCTACTTATTGCTAGTAGGAGTAAAAGGTAAATGACTTTCTTCATAAATTATTTGAGTAAGGTTACAGCACCGGTATAGGTATGGTTATAACTGCATGAATCGGTAGCTTTTATAAGGTAGGTATATACACCCTCAGGGCAAATGGTAATAGAACCGCCCTGCACTGTTCCATCCCAAGGCATATTAAGACTTGTAGTGTGAAATATCTGAGAACCATTTTGGTCATATATCCACATTTCGAAATTTATTATGCCGGTTCCCTTGGGCGAAAAAGTATCGTTAATGCCATCTCCATTGGGTTCAAATCCGTTAGGGATGTAGAATGTCCATTCGGGGCAATAAGGATCAGTTGTTGCTTTTTTACAAGCAGAAAAACCTGTAAACAACAGTGCAAATAAAAATATGGCAAACACTTTCCTAATCATGTGAGTGGTAACCCAAAGATAGGAAATCTGGCTGAAAAAACCAAAAATTAAAGTGGAGAATAGACTGATTTACTTCTTCTTCTCGTCGCAGTTGAACATCCAGCCTATGCCAAATTTATCGACCAGCATACCAAAGCGGGCATCCCAAAAGGTATCTTGCAGAGGCATGGTAATTTTGCCACCAACAGCCATTTTATTGAATATGGCATCCATAGTTTTGGCTTCGGGTATATCAATACTCAGGCGAATGTTATCACCCACCACAACTGTTCTACCGGCTGTGTCCGATGCCATTAGAATGTTGTCGCCAAACTTAAATACGGAGTGCAGGACATGATTCTTTAAAGAGTCATCAACCTTCATAGCAGGTGCATCGCCAAAGGTTTGCATAGATTCGATAGTGCCATTCAGGCAGTCGCGGTAAAACTCTAATGCTTCGCGGCAATTGCCATTAAAATGTATGTAAGGAACAAGTTTCATATTGTTTTAGTTCTTTTCTATATAAAGTTTAAAGCCCTTGCCATGTATATTTATTATCTGCACCTTAGGATCTTCTTTTAAGAATTTGCGGAGTTTGGTAACGTATACATCCATACTGCGGCTACTGAAATAACTATCGTTCTGCCAGATTGCTTTCAGGGCAAAGTTACGGTCCAGCACATCGTTGGTATTAGCACAGAGCAGCTTTAACAGTTCCGCTTCTTTGGTAGTAAGTTTTTGGGCTTTGCCTTTTATTACCAGGCTCTGATTTTTATAATTGAAGTTGTATTGCCCAATCTGAAATTCCTCCTGCATTTCGTTCTTAGGCTTCATACGGCGCAATACAGCCTGTATGCGGACAAGCAATTCTTCCGTGTTGAAAGGCTTGGTAATATAATCGTCAGCACCTTTGTTAAAGCCCTCAATAATATCTTCCTTCATGCTTTTGGCAGTGAGGAAAATTACCGGTATGCTCTTATTCACCTGGCGGATATCCTTAGCAAGGGTAAAGCCATCTTTTTCCGGCATCATCACATCAAGCACACAAAGGTCGAAGGTAGATTTGGAGAAAGCATCGAAAGCTTTTTTACCATTGGCGCATAGCTGCACATCGTAGCTTTTTGCTTGCAGAAAATCTTTCAATAACATTCCGAGGCTTTCATCGTCTTCGGCTAGTAAAATGCGGGTCTTAGTGGTTTCCATTTGTTTTAATTAGTAATTAACAATTAATAATTAGCAATTTCTTTAGAGCGGGTTTATATTTTTTTAATTAGCAATTAATAAGTAGTAATGTCTTTGTTTGTTATTGGTTTTCAATTATTAATTACTAATTCTTAATTTTTAATTTGCAGTTGTGTTAAACGGTAAATGCACTATAAAGGTGCTACCTTTGTTGGGTTCGCTTTCCACTTCTATGTGGCCGCCATGTTTTTCTACAACGGCTTTTACATAGCTAAGGCCAAGGCCAAAGCCCTTTACATTATGCACATTGCCGGTAGGTACACGGTAAAAGGTTTCGAATATTTTCTTCTGATCTTCTTTGCGTATGCCTATGCCATTATCACTTACCGATACAATAAGTTCGTCGGGTGTGTTGCTGGTAGATACATTGATACGCGGAGCCTCTTTGCAATATTTAAGGGCATTATCAACCAGGTTATAAATAATATTGCCCAGGTGCATTTTATCGGCAAAAAGCGAATAGCGCTGTGCCTGCAGGCTGGTGGTTATTTCACCCTGTTTGCTTTGTATTTGCAGGTTTAAGCTTTGCAGCACGTTCTCAATTATTTTATGTACATCGGTTTCTTCAATCCTCAGTTTCAGTTTACCCTGGTCTAATACTGCCGCCTGTAATACGTTTTCCACCAGTCCGGCAAGGCGTTTATTCTCAGCGCTTATTATCCCAAGATACCTGTCAATACTATCAGACGACTTTTCTATCGATTTATCGCGCAACACTTCGCTTGCCAGTGAAATTGTTGATATCGGCGTCTTAAATTCATGGGTCATATTGTTAATGAAATCGCTCTTTATCTCCGATAATTTCTTTTGCCTGAATATGGTAGATATGGTAAAGTAAAACGCACCAATTATTATTATGATAAGCGCTACCGAACTCAGCAACACTATTTTAAGCTTGCTAAGACTGTAATTGGTAGACGATGGGAAGTAGAGCGACAGGTAACGCGGTTTTATAAATACATTTTTAGGCGACAGGTTTACCTTGAATTGCGATTGCAGCAGGTGCGATTTTATGCTGCCCGGCGATGCCATTACAACTGTATCTTCGGTAGTGTTTAAAATACCAAAGCGGTAGGGTATGAAAATATTCTGGTCGGCAAGGGCAGTGCGGACAAGGGAATCTATCTGGGCAGTATCGGTATGGGCGGTAACATCGTGATACACGTTAATGCTCACCAACTCGTCGAAGATATCGGTCATAACATCGCTGCGGTGTGTGGCCCATTGCAGGGTTTTATCTATAGAATCGGAATTTACAAAGCCATTATCGAACTTAAGGCCCGTGCTAAAGTCGCTGCCCTTAGCCGAATCGCGGGAAAAATAGCTGCGTTTCATTTTGCCCGTTACTATGCCATTGGTATCAGAGTTTACCTCTTCCACCACCTTTACGCTCGACATATTGGGGCTAATGCTATAGCCTGCCCGGTCCATGCTATCCTTTTGCATTTTGGTAACCTTGGCATTGGTAGTAGGCGGCGACATCCACCGAATGGCCTGCTTGCGGAAGTTGAACTTTTGGGTGAGCTTGGCTGCCGTAGAGCTTTTTTCGAGGCGATACACCACATTGTTAAGGGCATCGTTCACATCTTGTTCAAAGTGCTGCTCGGTTAGCTTTATGGCATTGGTTATCCAGTATAGCTGCACCACTATAAGGGCTAGCAATACCAGGCTTACAAAAAAGCTAAACAGGAATATAGTACGACGGTTCATAAAACGTAAAGATAATAACGTGTTGGTACACGGGGTATTGCATTTGCCAGCCAATCCCAGTTTTAAGAATATTTAACAATTCCCCTCCTGCGGAGGGGCGTAGGGGTGGGTATGTTCCCGTCACTGCGAGCATAGCGCGGCAACCCCGCAGGGCTCGTGAACTCCTTCATGAATAGTTAGATAATCAGTGAACAATCTCAGTATTTTTATGCCCTTTTGGCTCCCACCCAAAAGAACGAAAAGGTCACCGCCTTCTGTAAATACCTTGAAAATGTCTTGCCTTTCACTAAACAAAATAAACTCGTCCGCAGGCGGACTCAAACAGAATTTTGTTTGCCGCTTCGCTATCCGCCGGTAGGCGGATGCACGTTTCACTAATCCATTTTCTCTTGCGACCAGCTATTTACAGAAGGCGGGTTTAACAAGATGCAGGGAACAATTTGCCCCATCCCGTCCTTCCCCTAAAGGGGAAGGCGCGTCTTGCCACACACTATTTACAGAATGTGGGTTTTACGAAATGAAAATCTCTTTTTTAGCGTACATTATGCCCCGAATGCTTAAGCAATTTGGCCAAATCAGATGGTAAGTTTTCGTCTATTTTGAACCGCATGTTTATCCGGCAAGCGATACTATACGCTCATGCAATAATTCAGCTGCATATGCT
>Ga0210388_10001954_pt1 | contig 16107 bp, 15 predicted proteins | sample IncBWC19OmetaG_FD_155485 | JGI IMG/M metagenome (GOLD analysis project Ga0210388, IMG submission 155485) | Forest soil microbial communities from Barre Woods Harvard Forest LTER site, Petersham, Massachusetts, United States - Inc-BW-C-19-O ...
GAGCGCCCCGAAAGCCAGCAAGGAGAGAAGCGCCTTCTTCATCTCGCCTCGACTGCTTCAAATTCCACAAGCGGGCCCCGGACTTCCGGCTGAAGCGACTGCCCGGTCACAATCTCGCGCGGCAATTTCACGAACAGCTCCACAACTTGGGGATCGAATTGTGTCCCTGCATATCTGAGCAGTTCGTGGATGGCCTGCTCGTGAGTCATTCCCCGCCGATAGGACCGATTGGAAGTCATCGCATCGTAAGCATCCGATACGTGAATGATGCGCGCGTCAACCGGCGTCTCCTCGCCGGACTGGCCTTTCGGGTATCCGCTGCCATCCCAGTTCTCATGGTGCAACTCTACGGCATCGAGGTAGGACGCCAGGCCGCGCACGCCTTCCAGAATCCGGCGGCCAATCACCGGGTGTTCCTTGACAATCCCGAATTCCTCGGCGGTGAGCCGCCCAGGCTTCTGTAGCACACTGTCGGCAATGCCGATCTTGCCAATATCGTGCAATAGCGCCCCGGTGCGGATCCGCTCAACATGTTCGGCGTCGAGACCCATCGCGGCTGCCGTTGCGCATGAGAGCTGGCTGACGCGGCAGCTATGACCAGAAGTGTCCCGATCGCGCGCATCAAGCGCGTTGGCGAGGGAACCGACAAATTCCACGTAAGCTCCTTGCAGGTTTTCACGCGCGTTTCTCACAGATACCGCGGCCCGATTGTAGCTCTCCGCCAGCTCTCGGATTTCCTTTGTGGATGAAAGATCGATCGAGAACTCCGGCAGGACGCCGGTGTTCTCGGCATTGCGCAGATGCGAGACCACGAGTGCGATCGGTTTCACAATGGAATGGGACGAGACAATGCTGCACAAGAGGGCCACCAGCAAGGAACCGAATGCCATGGTCAGGAAAAGATTGCGCAGTCTCGATCGAATGGGGCCCGTTGCTTCGTCCACGTTTTCAAGACTCCATAAGGTATACCCACCGCCCAGGTCCTGCATGGGACCCGAAATCCAGTTGGCACTTCCTAATCGAAAGTCACATTCCGACCGGCCCGCACAGCCGCGAAAGGCTGCCTCAATCTCTCCTTCTGAGACATTCGGTACGTTGACGTCGATCACTTTTCCGGCGCGGATCAGCACGGCAGGAGTTGCGGCTCCTGGAAAGTCAAAATACTCACCCACTGAAAGGGAGCCGATGTTTTCTTCGTCCTCATCTATTGGTACAGATGCGAACCGGAATATGCGGCTGCCGATCACAAGCAGGCCTTTGTCGCTGTGTTCAATCAGCGCCTCATCCGATGGTACGAGTTGGCTTTTCCCGCCCGGCGATTCTCCTCCCTGGCGGACGACGCCCGCAAGAGGCGCGCCATTGGGCGCAGAAACAGAAAGAAAATCGAAGCCCATGTGCTCGCCAAGCTCGCGCAGTTGATCTTCCACTGTCATGCGGGCGGCCGAGCTGTCGGGTTGCGAACCAAGCAACTGCATCCCGGCTTTCAGTGACGCGTTTTCTCCGGCGATTTTGAGAAAGCGGCTACTCTGAAGTTCGGCTTTCGCATTGACGCGCGCGATCGCCAGTTTGTTTTCGCGCAGAGATGCGCGCAGACCGTCATGCACAGTCGATTGCACAAACCGTTGCACCATCCAGAAGCTGGCTGCCAGCAGGATTGCGAAAGGCACAAAACAAATTAGGAAGGCACGAGTTCGGAAACGCATAGTCACCTGGTCGCGGCGATGACCGCCGAGGACGCATTCACCGGGACATTGTCTTCGGGGTCTGCGCCGATTGGAATAAAGAAATCCGCCACGGAATCGCGCCCGCTTTCGACGACAATCGATTTCCGGAAGAATCCCGCGGACTTGTGCCACGCCACGATGGTGTACTTGCCGGGCGGTACATTTTGAATTTCGAACTTCCCCGACCGGTCCGATCTCGCGTACCATCGGTTTGGAGTCACGACAATGGTGGCCGCCATATTTGGGTGCAAGCGGCAGTAAACATCGACAATGCCGGGCTTCGGAAAGGCCACTTCCCGGGTTTCTCCCTTGTCGTAGCTTCCAAGATCGAATGTCTTCGGCTTTGAGAGCGAGAAAATATTGTGAAAGATGGGATCCATATTGGGAAACGAAACGGCTGATCCAACCGGTACGACGAGCAGGTCGGGCGTAAATCTGCGATCGAGCTGCTGTATTTTGAATGGGCCGGTGCTGGCAGAATCGATACTGGACGGACCGGGCCCCTCGAGATAGATCACGACGCGCGACCGCTCAAAGTCCAACGGATCTTCCTTGGCATCTTTTCCCAATTCCACTGAAGTGCCGCGCTGATAGATGGAGACGGATGGAGTCACACGCCGCTTCGTCAACGTCTTCTTGATAAGAATCGTGCCCGTAATATTCTGCGCCTGCGCGCTTGCGGCAAGCGCAGCGATTGCGACCAGAATGCACGAAAAATTCCCTGACACTGTGAGCTTACTTCTATGGTGTCGTTTTGATTGTTTCTGCATATGGGTTCCCAGGACAAGACTGAACTCGCACGAGGCACTCCGGCCCTATTACAAGTGTAGAGTTGAATATTTCTGAAGGCTTACAACTTATAGGGAAGGATCATGCCTCGATTGGGGAGATGGAGGCGGGATTTCCCAAAAATTCCTGTGAAAACAGGCTCGTGTCGAATTGGCGCAGCCAAGAGCGCGAAGTGAGCATTTGGCGCAACCTGGAAGGCCTTTGTACTGTGCAGGACAACGATGGGTTGTTGGAGAAGTCTAAGGCACTTTTTCCTGCCGCCGCTAATGACCTCTACCGCCTGACGGGAGCAGGAGTTTCGAACTGGAGATCGCCAGCCAATGGACATCCAGTGCAGTTTGGAGTTCTGCCGCAGTGTGCTTTTCCCACACTTACGGTGAGGGCATGAATTTCGTTAAATAGACGAGCATGAATCGCCTGCGGATCGGAAGCGAAGGCCTGGCGCGTCAGCGTAACCAGAGACTCATAATCTCCGCGGCCACCAGGTGGCGCAAGCAGCCGATGGCGCTCGACGATGCGACGCAGGTACTCGTCGGCCACGGGAACGGGATGGTTGAGAGCGTAGAGCAGGATGGCATCCGCAGTCTCCGGGCCTACGCCCGGAAGAGCGAGCAGGCGGCTGCGTAAAATTGCGGTCGGAGTAGCCGCGAGCCGGTCGAGCGAGCCCGCAAACTCGCGGTCAAGCATGTGCACGAATGCCTTGAGCGCCGGGGCCTTGCGGGTATGAAAGCCTGAGGGGCGAATCAGATTCTGCAAATCTTCAATGGAAATTGAGCGGAGCCCGTCAAGCGTAAGCGCGCCGGCTGCACGAAGATTGGCGAGTGATCGCTCGACGGATTTCCAGGCGGTATTCTGTGTGAGATAGGCGCCCGGGACCACTTCAAAAGGAGTTTCAGCCGGCCACCAGAACTGTGGACCGTAGGCCTCGACGAGTTGGTCGTGCATGCGTCGCAGGCGCTGCGGCGGAGTCGGTTTGCGCTTCACTGAATTGAATCCTCACCATGCGGCGATTGGAGCTGAAGCTTCCACTCCAGAATGCGGGCGCGTCCAGCTGCGGTTTCTGCTTCAGGGATATGGCCGGCGCATTGCAGTGCAATGGAGAGCGCGGTGTGGGCCAGCGGGTCGTTGGGAGTAAGGACCGTGAGAGCCATGGCCGCGGCGAGGGATTGGTCGAGCTCGCCGGCATCGCGCAGAGCGCGAATGAGGCCGTGATGCGCCTCGATGTGTGCCGGATCGGCGGCAATGGCGGCGCGGAAGGCCTGGGCAGCTTCTTGAGGTGAACCGGCTGCGAGCAGGTCGAGTCCGCGATGGGATAACGCATCGGCAGTTGGGATTTCGGTCACGGCTGGTTTTAGGATAAAGTACGAGTCGGTACGAGGGTTTATTGCCGGCAATGGGAGGTGCAGCGTGGCGGAAGGCATCATGAAAAGTCACACTGAGTACGTGGTTGTTGAGACGAAGAAGCGGCGGGAGATGGTGCATATTACCGACGAAGTGGAAAAAATTGTGCGCCGCAGCGGAGTGCGCGATGGGTTGTGCTTCGTTTCGCCGATGCACATTACGGCTGCCGTATATGTGAACGACCATGAAAGCGGGCTGATTGAGGATATCGGCAAGTGGCTTGAGGAACTGGCGCCGGCACGCGCGGATTACAAGCATCATCAGACCGGCGAGGACAACGGGGACGCGCACTTGAAGTCGCTGCTGCTGCATCACGAGACCACGTTGCCGGTGACCAATGGCCGGCTCGATCTGGGCACGTGGCAGAGAGTCTTCTACGCCGAGTTCGACGGGCAGCGCAGGAAGCGGCTGATCGTAAAAGTACTGGGCGTCGAATAACCTGAATTGATTGCAGGTCTAGATGGACAGGTTCAGAACGCGATTGAGCCTCTGAACAAAAGCCGCAGGATTTTCAAGAGGTACACCCTCCATGAGCAAAGCCTGATCCAGTAGCAGCCATGCCGCGTCCGCTGAAACAGCGTCGTCCGCGCGGGCCAGCAACTTCTTCACAATCTCGTGATCGGGATTGATCTCCAACGTCGGCTTGGAAGCCGGTATGTTGGCCTGGCCCATGGCGCGCAGCATTTGTTGCATTTGCATCGAAGGCTCCTCCTCGTCGCTGACGATGCAGGAAGGGCTGTCCGCAAGCCGCACCGAGGCGCGCACATCCTTCACGCGATCGCCGAGCGTGGCTTTCAGTTTGTCGAGCAGCGGCTTGAGCGTTTCCGAGTTATCGGGTTCGGCCTCGTCTTTCAGGTCCTCGCTCGTGGACGCCTTGTTTACCGACTTGAAATCGATTTCTCCATACTTGTCGATACCGCTGAAGACGATCTCGTCCACATCGTCGTCGAGAATAAGAACTTCAATCTCCTTCTTCTTGTAAATCTCCAGCAGCGGAGAAGTGCGCAGCAGGGCCTCCGTGCCGCCGGTAATGTAATAAATGCTCTTTTGCCCCTCCTTCATACGTGACTTCACATCGGCAAGGCTGGTGAGCCCATCAACCTTCGTTGATTTGAAACGAATCAACTCAAGCAGCGTTTCGCGATTCGCGAAGTCGCTATAAATGCCTTCCTTCAGCGGACGGTTGAACTGAGAAATGAACTTCAAATACTGCTCGGGCTCGCTGTCGGCGATGCGTTTCAACTCGCCAAGAATCTTCTTCACGCTGGCCGTACGAATGCTGGCGACCACGCGATTCTGCTGCAGGATCTCGCGGCTCACATTGAGCGGCAGATCTTCGCTGTCGATAATGCCGCGCACGAATCGCAGGTACTGCGGCAACAGATCTTTCGAGTCATCCAAGATGAAGACGCGCTTCACATAGAGCTTGATTCCCCCCTTGTATTCCGCCTGATAAAGATCCAGCGGAGCCTTTGCAGGAATAAAGAACAGCGTGGTGTATTCCATGCTTCCTTCGGCTTTGGTGTGAAACCAGAACTGCGGATCATCCCAATCGCCGGAGATCGATTTGTAGAGTTCCTTGTAGTCCTCGTCCTTGAGCTCGCTCTTGGGCCTGCGCCACAGAGCACTGGCGGCATTCACCTGCTCGGTGACGCGCGTCTTCACCGATTTCCTTTCTTCCTCAATCCACTCGCTCTTGTCGAATGTGAGGAAGATAGGGAAAGCAATGTGATTGGAGTACTTCTTCACAATCTCCTGCAGCCGCCAACTGTTGGCGTATTGTTTGCCTTCCTCATTGAAATGAATGAGCACAGTGGTTCCGGCAACGTCGCGCTCGGCTGGCTCGATTTCAAAACCGCTGGATCCGTCGCTGATCCAGCGCCAGGCCTTCTGTTCGCCGGCTTTGCGCGTGACTACTTCAACGCGGTCCGCAACCATGAAGACGCTGTAGAACCCGACGCCAAACTGGCCGATCAGGTTCGAGTCCCGCTTGGCGTCGCCGGAAAGTTGCGCCAGAAACGTCTTGGTTCCAGAGCGCGCGATGGTGCCGAGGTGCGAAATGAGATCGTCTTCGTTCATGCCAATGCCAGTGTCGGCAATGGTGAGCGTCTGGTTCTGCTCGTCCAGCTCGAGATCGATGCGGGGATTGAAGGGAACTGACTTGTACGCCTCGTCGACGAGTGTCAAGTGGCGCAGCTTGTCCAACGCATCGGAGGAGTTTGAAACCAGTTCGCGGAGAAAGATTTCCGGATGCGAATAGAGCGAGTGGATGATCAGTTGCAGGAGTTGATTGACTTCAGTTTGAAATTCACGCTTCGACATAGATGAAATCCCCAAAAAATCGATATAGGAATTGAGCCAAAGGTCTAAGCACAGGCCGGGCGGTCAACACAGAAATCTGCATGACGTTCCGCTTGCCGAATGCCAATGACAGCAAGTAATCTAGGCAGCCTCGCAACGCTTCATCTCCCATTTTAACCGTTCATCCGCATTTTCTTGCCCTTCGTCCGGCAACTCACGTGCGATTGGGAGGCCAAGCCTATCTTCGAAATAGACCAAGTCCCACGGGGAAAGGATCGGCGCATGCATGAAATAGTCAGTGTCGAATCAGTCTCGCGCACGTTTCCGCTGAACCACGACCGGACGCGTAACCTGGTAAACGCGCTTGACCATGCCAGCCTGCACGTCGATACAGGAGAGTTTCTGGCGATTGCGGGACCTAGCGGGAGCGGCAAAACCACCCTTCTGAACCTGATTGGCTGCATTGACCAGCCCACCGGCGGCCGGGTGCTCATCGATGGCGTGGACACCTCAAAACTGAGCCCAGGCCGCATGTCGGCGCTGCGTCGTCGCAAGATCGGCTTCGTCTTTCAGACCTTCAATCTTATTCCAGTCTTCACGGCCGCGGAAAACGTGGAGTATCCGCTCCTGATCCAGGGCGTGAGCAGTCGCGAGCGCCGAGACCGCGTAGCTAAGGCCCTCGATGAAGTCGGCCTTTCCGCTCGCGCCAACCATCGCCCTGACCTGATGTCCGGCGGCGAGCGTCAGCGCGTAGCCGTTGCCCGCGCAATCGTCCATCAGCCAGCCCTGGTGCTGGCTGACGAGCCTACCGCCAATCTCGACACACACAACGCTACGCAGCTTATCGACCTGATGCATGGGCTCAACCAGCGCCTGGGCCTCACATTCATCTTTTCCACGCACGACGCGCGGCTGCTTGAGCATACCGACCGGATCGTCCGCTTGTGCGACGGCCAAATCGAAACTGACGGCCACAATACATCCAACAGCCAGCCCCAAGGAGGCGTCCGTGAGCAAGTTTTTGCTTCTAGCCTTTCGTAATGTATTTCGCAATCGCCGCCGCACTGTGATGACGCTGCTCATGGTCGGTGGAGGCGTCACCGGCTTGCTTCTCGCCGGCGGATACTTCGCCTTCATGACCCGCGGCCTGCGCGAAAGCACCATCAACGACGGTCTCGGCCACCTGCAGATCTTCACCGCCGACCACTTCCACCGCGATGAAGTGCGCGTCCTCGACACGGGCATCGGGAACTGGCAGAAGGTCGCCGCCAATGTGTCCTCGGCCCAACATGTGCGTGGCGTCGCCCCGCGCATCGAGTTCTACGGGATGGTCTCGAACGGCACCAAGGCCGCGGGGTTTATGGGCAGCGCCGTAGACCCCACTGCCGAAAAGAGTCTCGGATTCATCTCGCGCGTCGATTCAGGACGCGATCTTGATCCCAAGCCCGGCGGCGAGGTCGAGGCGCTGGTCGGCGTCGGACTGGCCAAGTCGATGAACGTCAAAGTTGGCGACGGACTGACCATTCTCGCCATGACATCAGATGGCGCCCTCAACGGCGTCGACGTTCAGATCGTCGGCATCGTCAACTCCGGCATCGCTGAATTGGATTCGCGCTATGTGCGCATAACCCTCCCGGCTGCGCAGCGCTTGCTGCAGAGCGATCGCGTTACGAATCTTGTGGTTGGCCTCGATTCCACCGACAACACCGATCTCGCCTTCAATGAGATTGCACCGCGCCTCAACGGTTTGCCCCAGCGGATGGAGCTCAAGAAATGGATCGATCTGGCCACTTATTACAAGCAGGTCAATAACATGTTCAACGGCATCTTCCTTTTTATGGGCGTCATCGTCTTCTTCATGGTTCTCATGGCCAGCGTCAATACTCTGCTCATGTCCATGCTTGAGCGCACGCGAGAGATCGGAACCATGCTGGCCATGGGCACGCCTCGCTTCTGGGTTGTGGCGCTGTTCATGTTTGAGGCGACACTGATGGGCATCATGGGCGCAGTTGTCGGTGTAGCGCTAGGAAACGGCTTAGGAGTAATTCTCAATGCTTCCGGGCTCCGCATGCCGCCGCCTCCCGGTTACACGGAAGCCATCTTATTCAAAGTTCTCCATTTGCCTGGGCTCATGGTCGGTTCGTCAATACTCGTGATTGTCTCACTTGCGTTGGCGTCTATCCTGCCGGCAATCCGCGCATCGCGGCTGCAAATTGCGGAGGCATTGGCCCATGTCTAAGCTTCACTCAAACCCGATCAACCGCGTATTGCGCGCTTTTCTGCTCATCCAGCTGATTGGTTTCGTCTTCGCATGCGTCCTTGCGAGCCGCGCTGAAACCGCCGCCGCTCCTGATGCGGAAGCTGTCCTCAAACGCTCAGATACCTATCGCAACGGCTGGCCCTCCTATGTACTTCATGTAAAGATCACGAATTACGAATCGGACAAGGCCGACGAAGAGAAGCTGTACGAAGTCTCACAGAAGGGAACTGAAAAAACCTACGTCGAATTCTTAAGTCCCAGAGAAAAAGGCCAGCACCTGTTGATGCTCGGCGATGACATGTGGGTTTATCTGCCCGACACCAGCCGCCCCGTTCGCATCACGCCCCTCGAACGCCTCTCCGGAGACGCATCGAATGGTGATGTGGCCCGAACCAATTACGCCGCCGATTACAATCCCGTCTATCTCCGCACTGAAAAGGCCGGCGGCGAAGACTGCTACGTGCTCAGCCTCATCGCAAAACGCAAGGGCGCGACATATCAGCAAATCCAATTCTGGGTTCGCGTCCAGGATGCTCGCCCAGTAAAAGCCGAATTCCATCTAACCTCAGGCAAGCTGATTAAGTCCGCAACCTTCGATGATTTCACGACTTTTGGCGGCCGGGCCCAACTTCGCCGCATGACTCTTTACGACGAGATTCGCCATAACTCACACAGCGTGCTGGAGTACTCCGGCATTGCTCCCCGCGATCTTCCCGACAAGCTCTTCTATCAGGGTCGCACCGACCGCTTCTGATTGCGAAGTACAATTGCATATCGTCCCTGGAAAGGAAAAATAATCGATGAATTGCCATCTCAATCTCAACCGAGTTTCAATGCGCTTCATGCTTTGCTCCGCCGTTTTTGCCGCTATTACAGCAAATCTTGTGGCACAGACGCCGATTGCGCCTGCTCCCGCTCAGGCCACGCCTGCACAAACCGCTCCCGCGCCGGCGATGCCCGCCGCAACAGCACCTGCACAAACTCCGGCCGCACAGGGCAATTCCGTGCTCACGGTCAAGATCAAGGGAATTCGCAATGCCAAGGGAAAGATCGACGTGGTTCTCTACAACAAGGGAGATGGCTTTCCGATGGATCCAACGAGCGCCATTGCAATGAAGCAGGTGGACATTGACCCAAAAACAATGACTGCTACGGTTGTCTTCGAGAAGCTCGCGGAAGGCGTCTACGCCGCCACCGTGCTTCACGACGAGAATCTGGTTGGAAAGATGGAGTTCGATGCGCAGGGAACTCCGATTGAGGGTTATGGCATCTCGAATAATCCCGACAGCAGCTCGGGGCCGCCTTCATGGGATGCGTCGAAGTTCACGGTGAGCCAGCCCGGCAGTGCGATCGAAATTGCAATGATCTATTGGCAATAGATTCGTCGCTTGCGATGCGCGGTAGCGTTGCCAGGCTTCGATCGAGAAGCCTGGCAACCCATCAAATATCTCGCGTGTTTCAAGCAAGGGGGGTCGAATTTCCGTTATGAAACTTGCCATCACATTTCCGGCGCTCGCGATTGTGGTGGCCTCGGCTCTGGCGGCAGCGCAGGATCTGCCTCAGCCGGAATCTCGCCGCGACTTCCGTTACTCCATCACTGCCATCGACGACGCAACGCTCTATAACAGCCTCCAAGTTCCGCTCCAGAGACTTCTCAACCAAGTTCTGATCGAACCATCGTTCGACCTTCGCTACAAGCCGCAGTGGAGCTTCTCTTCGTCGCTCGTGGGCGTCGCCGATAGATACAGCGACACTTACACCCAGTTTCGCGTCAAGGAAACTTATGCAGGCCTCTCAGCGGGCGATCTCGATTTCACGCTCGGCCGCCGCATCGTCCGCTGGGGCACTGGATACGCCTTCACGGCCACTGGAGTGCTCGATCCGCCGCGCATACCCACCAACCCCACAGACCGTCTGAATCTGAACGAAGGCCGCGACATGATCAAGGCCGATTACGTTCATGGGCCTCACGCGCTCTCTGTCGCGTGGTCCTCCGCGGCACTCGCGCCCGCCTCTGCAAACCTGCATGACACTGCGGCCTTCCGGTACAACGTTCTGGTGCATGGATTCGACACTTCGCTAATCGCGGGCGATGACCGCGGCGGAGATGCGTTTGGCGGGTTGACCTTCACCCGCGTCCTTGGCGAGGCCTGGGAGATTCATGGGGAAGCTGCATGGCGCGAGCACGAAGCGATACTGTTTGGCGCCAAGTACACTACTCCCTCCGGCATTACTTTCATTGGCGAATTCTTCAGCCCTCCCAATATCCCCTACTATCAGGACGCAACCCTTTATCCTTTAGTCGGCCGGCAGCATTATGTGTTTATTCACGCTGGAAAATCGCGATTACGTGAACTGCCCCACTGGAAGCAATGGGACCTCGATGTGTCCGCGGTCGCGAACCTCAATGACCGGAGTTATACCGCCATCGTCGACGCTACGCGCCGCTTCGGCAATCACTTCTCGTCTTATCTCCACATGGAGGTTCCGGCGGGCAGCAGCGAATCGGAGTTTGGAGCAACGCCGTATACTTCAGCCACATCGGTAGGGATCCGGTTTCAGTTATGAGCGGCGAAAGCATCAAGCCTGGACCCGAATGCGGCAGCAGTCCCGAAAGGGCGAGCACCTATACCGCGTCACTATTTCGGATCATCTGGGTTACCCTGGCAGCAGCGCTGCTGTGCACTGTGCTGTTTCTCACCACACATAGCAGGCGGCTCTCGGAAACCTGGACGGAGTTCTTGTCGGCGGCAATCTACAGCGCATCGATTGCGCCGCTATCCTTCTTCTTCCTCAACTGGGTTTCTCATCGCTACACCGACAAATATCCCCGCCTGGTTGTTGCGATGCAAGCTCTGGTCCAGGTGGTGACGGCCGTTGTTGGTTGTCTTGTGGGCGGTATCGGGCTTCAGGTTGCGGGCCTCGAGCCGCCCGGGGCATATTGGAATCAATTCAGGTATGTACTTCCATTCGCGACGGTCATTTCTCTTGCGGTTGGTCTCAGCATCTCGACCTTTGAGACTCTGCGCTATAAACTGCAGGCTGCTACATTGGCGCTGCGTACACGGCAGGTGGAGCAAGAGCGGGCCAACAAGCTTCTCGCCGAGGCGCGCCTGTCGTCGCTTGAATCCCGCATCCATCCTCACTTTCTTTTCAACACGCTCAACTCCATTGCCGCGCTCATCCCGTCCGATCCAGCGCGCGCCGAGCAGACAGTAGGCAACCTCGCCTCGTTGCTGCGCTTTTCACTGAATGCGAATCAGACCGGCCTGGTGCCGCTTGCGAAGGAGCTTAAGATCGTGCGCGACTATCTGGAGATAGAGAGAACCCGCTTCGGAGACCGTCTGCGCTACGAAATCGATGTCCCTGACGCTCTCGGCGATGTCAAAGTTCCGCCTCTTGCTCTGCAATCACTAGCGGAGAACTCAGTGAAGCATGTGGTCTCGAAACGCCCGCAGGGAGCATCGCTTCAAATTACGGGATCAATCGACACGAATCGCGTGTGTCTCGCTGTTCTCGACGATGGTCCTGGCTTCTCGCTCGAAGCTATCACGCCGGAACACGGGCTCGGCAATCTCATTGCGCGCATGGAACTTGTCTATGGCGCCGCCGGCCAGCTTGAAGTGGCGCGCGAAAATGACAAAACCGTTGTCCGCCTGATCTTCCCCGCGTAGGCTATATGCAGATGCCAACCGCTCCACTGCGTGCCTATATCGTCGACGATGAACCGCTCGCCATTGAACGGCTGAAGCGGCTGCTTGGCGGCTTCGACGCCATCTGCATCGCCGGAAGCGCCACTGACCCGGCGCTTGCTCTCAAAGCTCTTAACGATGCTTCAACCGAACCGATTGACGTGCTTTTTCTCGACATTCAAATGCCTGGCATCACCGGCTTCGATCTTCTTGCGCGCCTCGCGGTGCAGCCCTTCGTCATCTTCACCACTGCCTACGACGAATATGCGCTGCGCGCTTTCGAGGTGAATTCGATCGACTATCTCGTGAAGCCTATCGAGACCACGCAACTGGCCCGCGCACTCAAGAAGCTCGACCGCGTCCGGCCTGTCTTGAAACCGGATTGGCAGCGCAGTCCCGACTTGCCGAACCTGCTTCAGGAACTCTCCGCGTCTCTGCGTGCGCAGAACGCAGGCTATCCGCGCCGCATCGCCTCGCGCGTCGGAGAACGAATCTCGTTCCTCGACCTCGATGCAGTAACTCACTTCATGGCTCACGACAAGCTGACTTACGCAATCGTCAATGGACATCGCCATGCCGTGGATCAGACCATCGCCGAACTGGAGACGCGTCTTGACCCAGCACGCTTCCTTCGCATCCATCGGTCGACTCTAGTTAACATCGACTGGATTCAGGAAGTGAATTCGTGGTTCGCGGGCAAGGTGATTCTCTCCCTCAAAGATCCACAACGTACGCAGTTACCCGTGGCCCGCGACCGCGTTCGCGCGCTGAAGGCGAGCCTGGGAATTCAAGGTCGGTCGACGGATTCCTAGAAGGTGCTTCACAACCGAATGAGGGGCACCGCAAAACAATCCCTCAGGGGCTAAAGCCCGCGGTTGTTCTGCCCCTTAGCGGCACGGCTGAAGCCGTGCCCTTTCAAAGCTGGGTCATGGAACAGCTTCTAGTCATTGAGCGAGGTTTCCCTAGCCGAGAACGCGATTGCCTCGGACATCCAACTACTTCTGCCGCGCTGACTCCTCGACGTTGTAGATCTGAAACTCTCGGACGGCGGCTGCATCGGTGCTGGAGAGAATATTCAGTCGCACACGGGTCGCGGTCACTGCGGGGAAGATGTCGATCTTTTTATGACCAATGGCTTGCGCGCTGGCTACGGTCTTCCATGCGCTGCCGGTCCAGATGTCGATGGAGTACTTCTGGATGCGCTGGCCGTCGTTGAGCCACTCCATGGTGAGTGCGCGGTTGAAGGTGATGGGCTTGGGGAAACTTACTTCAAGCGTGGAGTGATGCGAGCCGGCGGGTGCGGTCCAGAAAGTGTCGGAATTGCCGTCAAGCGCGGCCGAGACCTCAGTGGAAGTTGGCAAGTGTTGCAGCGCCAGGTTGTGACCGTAGCGGGCGCGCAGTGCGTTGCCGAGTTCTTCCAGTCGAGCGACGTCGCCGTCGGGCAACAGGCCGCGTCGGTCGGGAGCCAGTCCCAGCATCAACTGTGCGCCGTGGCCCACAGTTTGATCGTAGGTGGTGAGCAGTTCATTCAGGCTCTTGAGCGAAGCTTCATCGTTGGGATGCCAGAACCAGTGCTCGTTGCGCAGCGGTGTATCGGCCTCGACTGGACGCCAGCGGAGATAGCCATGGCGGTCGATGACATTCCAGTTTTCATAAGGGACGCGACCGCTTTCCGTGCCCACCCAGCGGGCGTCGCCGTATTCGAAGAGTCCCGTGTCGGCAAAAACGATTGTATTGGGCTGATAGGTGCGCAAGGTCTCAATGATCTTCGCGAAGTTATAAACATGGCCGCCGCTGCCTGCGCCATCGAGCCAGAACTCCACTAAGTCGCCATAATTCGAAGCTAACTCGGTTAACTCGGCTTGATAGTAGTCGTCATAGGCGGCGGAGTCTTTGTATCTGGGCTCGTGACGGTCCCACGGCGATAGATAGACGCCGAATTGCAGGCCGTATTTGCGAGCGGCGCGCGCAACATCTCCCACCACATCGCCTTTGCCGCTTTTCCACGGGCTGGATTTCACGCTGTAGGCGGTCTGTTCGGTGGGCCACAGACAAAAGCCGTCATGGTGTTTCGCGACCAGGACAACATACTTTGCGCCGGAGTCGCGAATGGCCTTCATCCATTGGTCGGGATCGAACGCCGTGGGATTGAAGACCGATGGATCGGCAGTGCCGTCACCCCATTCGCGGTCGAGGAACGTGTTGGTTGAGAAGTGGATGATGACGCCGAATTCGAGATCCTGCCAGGCGGTTTGTTGCGCCGTTGGCTTGATATCGGGGAAGTTTTGCGCGGCGACCATGCCGGCGAATACAACAAACGCCAATGTCGTAGCAATTAAGAAAATGCGCAATGATTTCATAGTTCGATATTCCGTTTTGTGTTGTTGCGGAAAACATCACTGGTGCCGGGGAAGGTACTTCCAAATCTCGGGGTCTTCTTCGCCGAGAACCCAGGAGCAGAAGCCTTGAATTCCGCTCTTTTGCACCAACTCATAACGATCCTTGAAGGTATGCAGATCGGTGAAGAAGATCCACTCGCGCATCTGGTCGCGGTAGAACCAGAAATACGCGGTGTGATCGGTTTGGTCCCACTGAACCTTGCCGTTGTAGGCCGTGGCAAGCTGCATCGCGTTGGCATAGCCGATATAGTCGGCGGTGGCGTTCGGCTTGTCCACATCGGAGTTTGCGTCATGCGTGGGCGCGCCGGCGTACCAGTGGTAGCCATAGACAGGAATGCCGAGTGAGAGCTTTGCCTTGGGGACGGATTGCAACGCGTAGTCAAGATTCTCATTCGTCCAATCCCAGCCGGCAACCGGGCCGGGCATCGTCCAGCGCGTGTTCTGGTCATACGTCATCAGGCACACCAGGTCAACGTAAACGGAGAGATTGGCAACGTCATAAGCACCGCGCCAGTCGGTGTAGATCCACTTGGCGAAGCCGCCCTCGCCGGGATAGCCGGGTGCGTTGGGCACTGTGGCAATGGAGAGTTGCAGGGCCGATGCATGCAGAGCACCAGCCGACGTTTTGACCAGGGCAGTGAGACGATCGCGGTCTGTCCAATCGATGTTTTCGAAGTCGAATTGAAAGCCGATGTAACCGTGGGCTTTGCACTCGCGGATCATCGCCTGGTTCATGATGGCCTGGGCGGCGGGATTCAATGCCAGCGCATGGAAGCCCTTCTTGTTGAACATGGCGAGGATGGGCATGAGCGGGACTTTGTCATCGTTGGCGCGCTTCAACACGGTTGGTTCGGGTGCGCCGGTGACCAGACCGTTCTCATCGACCTGGTACCACGTGGGCACCAGCATATCGATCTGCGTGGAGTGTGCCAGGAAGGATCGGATTGAATCAGGATTGCTGGTGAGGTAAAACAATGCCACCGGGGCCGCACCCAAGCATGGGAGAGCCGTGAGAGCGAATGCGAGGAAAACAACAGCACGTTTCATGGGGCTCCTTTTGAATATCGAGACTGAACGCCCGTCATTGCGTTGATTGCGATTTCCCGGGCTTGGTGGCCGCGACGCGCGTCTCTTTTCCGCTCACGAACACCTTCATGGAGCTTTCGTTTTCGCCCGACTCGTCGGTGTATTCGTAGGAGTCCGCTGAAACAAACTTCATGATGTACCGGGTCTGATACAGCTTCCCGGCAAAAGTGCTCTCCCCAAGCCAGGTCCATACGTCGCCGTTCACCGTGCCAGTCTTGTTTTCTATTCCTCCTGAACTGTCAACTGCGTGGTATCGGTATGTCTTGGAAGCCGGATCGTAGTAGACGAAGGAAGTTTCCGCGTATTTGCTTCCGGGTCTACTGAGTGCCGTCTCGCAGATCACGGCGAAGCCGCCTGCCGACCATCTGCAATCGTCAGTGCCACTGAATTTCATCGCTGGCGAGTTCGGCCCCATTGCCCCGGCTTTCACTTCGTCTTCGACTGAGAACTTGCCG
>Ga0210388_10001955_pt1 | contig 16105 bp, 14 predicted proteins | sample IncBWC19OmetaG_FD_155485 | JGI IMG/M metagenome (GOLD analysis project Ga0210388, IMG submission 155485) | Forest soil microbial communities from Barre Woods Harvard Forest LTER site, Petersham, Massachusetts, United States - Inc-BW-C-19-O ...
GTGCCTGTATTCCTATATCTTGTAGTCTTTCCGCTACTTCCATTACGTTTTTGGTTGAATCATCCCACCCTAGGCGAGTCTTAACGGTAACAGGCAAAGAGACAGCTTTCACAATTTCTTGTGTCATGCGCACCATCTTAGGAATATCTTGTAATAATGCAGCGCCGGCACCTTTGCAAGCTACTTGCTTAACCGGGCAACCATAATTGATATCTATAAGATTAGGATTGACTTTCTCAGCTATAATAGCAGCTTCGCGCATAGATTCTATGCTGCTCCCAAATAATTGAATTCCTATTGGCCTTTCGTTCTCGAAAATGTCAAGTTTTTTAATGCTTTTGGCCGCGTCCCTAATAAGTCCTTCTGATGAAACAAACTCGGTATAAAGCATGTCGGCACCCTGTTCCTTACACACATGGCGGAAGGGAGGATCGCTCACATCTTCCATAGGTGCAAGCAACAATGGGAATTCTCCTAACTCTACATTACCAATTTTGACCATTTACTTAAATAGTTACTTTTGCAAATATACCTGAAATGTATGAATAACGAGATAAGGCAAAGGCCTGCGCCATTTGAGAATGTTAACCCCTTTGGGCAACTGTCATTCTTGTTAGGTATCTTTTTTATCTGTCTTATCATATTTGCCCTGCTTGGTGCTTTGTGTATTGTAGAAATAGGCCATGTTAGTTTGCTGGATATGGACAAGATAAATGACTATAATAACCCGCAACTGATATTAGGCTTAAAAATAGCCCAGATAATAAGCTCATTCGGGACATTTATTGTGCCTGCAGTCCTTTTTGCTTTTCTTGCTTCACGCAAACGTGGCGATTATTTGATGACAAATAGGGGAGGTAAGCCCATTACATTTATCCTTGCAGGATTACTTATGTTGTGCGCTTCTCCGTTCATAAACTATCTTTCAGAGATTAACAGCCATATGAAACTGCCTTATTTTCTTCATGACCTTGAGGCCTGGATGAAGGAGAGTGAGAGTAAAGCCGAAGTGCTTACCAATGCATTTATGGCTAAACAGAGTTTTGGTGATTTTGTATTAAATCTTTTCATGATTGGATTATTGGCTGCAGTTTCTGAAGAGCTTTTCTTTCGTTCTGTACTCCAAAAAATAATGATAAACTGGACACGTAATGTACATGTTGGAATATGGCTTACCGGTGCATTATTCAGTGCCTTGCATTTTGAATTCTATGGTTTTCTTCCACGAATGCTTATGGGTGTTTATCTCGGGTACTTGTTTGTATGGTCAGGTACAATTTGGGTGCCAGTATTTGCACACTTTGTAAATAATGGCACAGCAGTATTGCTTGCCTACCTTGAAGATCATAATGCCATTAAAAAGGGAATAGATGAAGTTGGATCGCAAAATAGTGATACCCCTTATATTATTGGTAGTACAATAATTATTGCAGTACTACTATTCTTTATTTATAAAATTGAAAACAAGAGGATGATTGCTCCTCCTGCGGTATAGACTTATTTCTTTCCGCTTCCGAACTCCATCAGGTAGCTCTTTATAAAATCATCCAGCTCGCCATTCATTACAGCTTGAACATCCGATGTTTCATAGTCTGTCCGTAGGTCCTTTACCAGTTTATATGGGTGCATTACATAGTTTCGTATCTGCGAACCCCACTCAATTTTCTTCTTCGTACTTTCAATAGCAGCAACGGTTTCTAGTTTTCTGCGCATTTCTCTTTCATAAAGCTGTGACTTTAACATATGCATAGCTTTATCTTTATTCTGCAATTGAGATCGCGATTCCTGGTTTTTTATCACAATGCCAGATGGCTTGTGATATAAACGTACTGCTGTTTCTACCTTGTTTACATTTTGTCCGCCTTTACCACCCGAACGGAACGTTTCCCATTCAATATCTGCCGGACTAATTAATATATCTATAGTCTCATCTATTAAAGGGTAAACATATACTGAAGCAAATGAGGTATGTCTGCGTGCATTAGAATCGAATGGAGATATACGCACCAAGCGGTGTACTCCGTTTTCTCCTTTCAGGTAACCGAACACATAATCACCTTGTATCTCCAGCGTCACCGACTTTATTCCGGCTGTTTCACCCTGGGTTAATTCAACCTCTTTTACAGTAAAGCCATGCTTTTCTGCCCACATTAGGTACATGCGCATAAGCATATAGGCCCAGTCCTGGCTCTCGGTGCCACCTGCACCCGAATTTATTTCTACTACTGCATTAAGGCGATCCTCCTCCTGCCCGAGCATATTCTTAAACTCAAGGTCTTCTAATAGCTTAAAGGTTTGAGCATACTGGGTATCCATTTCTTGCTCAGTTGCCTCATTTTGTTTGAAAAAGTCAAATGTAAGCAACAGGTCATCTACGCTCTTTTCAAGCTTAGTATATGCCGCTGTCCATGCCTTTTGGCTCTGAATTTGTTTTAAAACCGATTCTGCTTTTTTGGGGTCGTTCCAAAAATCGGCTGCTTGCGTTACTGCTTCGTCGTCTGCAATCTTTTGTAACCTCTTTTCGATGTCAAAGATGCCCCCTCAGCGCATCAAAGCGTCCCTTTACGTCTTTTACCTGTTCCTGTGTAATCATAAGACTTTTATATGCGCAAATGCGCGGTTATAAACTAATCGGCTATATATGTGCTTAGTAAATATCAGGATAAGAAGCCGGATCTGCTTCGTTCATGATAGAATACACAGTATCAAAAATATCTTCAACGCTTGGTTTAGAGAAATAGTCACCATCGGTGCCATAAGCAGGGCGGTGGTCTTTTCCGGTAAGTGTCCTAGGCGCTGAATCAAGGTGTTGATATGCTCCTTGCTCTTCCAAAACTTTTTCCATCATAAATGCACTGGCTCCGCCTTTTACATCTTCATCAAGGAAGAGAACGCGATTTGTCTTTTGCAGTGAAGAAGCAATCATTCCGTTAATATCGAAAGGTAATAGTGTGCGTACATCAATAATTTCAACTGAAATATTCAAACCCTCTAATTGTTGTGCAGCTTCCATAGCCATGCGGCAAAGTGGGCCGTAGGTAACAATGGTTACATCTTTTCCTTCCCTAATTATTTCAGGTATACCCAATGGCAACTTAAACTCACCAAAGTTCGTTGGTTTCTTTTCTTTTAAGCGATAACTATTGAGTGGTTCAATAATAATACCAGGTTCATTGGAAGCTAATAGGGTATTATAAAATCCTGCTGCCTGTGTCATATTGCGAGGTACGCATACGTATATTCCACGTAGTGAGTTTATAATCATTCCCATAGGTGAGCCACTGTGCCAGATACCTTCTAACCTATGTCCACGTGTGCGAATAATTACTGGAGCCTGCTGCGTTCCTTTTGTGCGATATGCAAGTGTTGCTAGGTCATCGCTTAATATTTGCAAAGCATAAAGCAAATAGTCGAGGTATTGTATTTCAGCAATAGGGCGCAAGCCACGTAATGCTAATCCTATCGCTTGTCCTATAATAGTTGCTTCACGAATACCTGTATCAAATACACGCTCTTCGCCGTATTTAGCTTGCATGTGTTCAAGTCCCTGATTAACTCCACCAAGCTTACCTGAGTCTTCACCGAATATTACAACATTAGGATATTTACCAAGTATGGCATCGAAGTTATCTCTTAGTATTTCATGGCCGTTTACTGAATCTTCAGTACCATATTGAGGCTCTACTTCTGATACAGAAAGAACATGGTTTGTGTATAAGAATGAGTCATATCTTTCTTCGTTCTGAGTAAGATAATTCTTATAGTAACTAAGCAATTCTTCCCTGGCAGAAGATTGTTCATTGCGGGTAATGCGTAATGTCTTTCTTATCGCAACTCCTATATCTTTACGAATAGGCTCCCTGTTTGCTTTGAGTTCTGAGGCGATTGAATCAATTGCACTCTTGTCTTGCGAAGTTTCTGCAACCTTAGCAATCATAGAAACGGCTTCAACGGCCTCTACTTTTATGGGTTGGAGATAGGCAGTCCATGCAGCATTCTTAGCCTCTTTTACTGTTTCTCTGGCTATTTCTTCAATGGTATTCAATTCTGCTTCAGTGGCTATGGCGAATTTCAATATCCAATCGCGCATCTTCTTTATGCCATCGAAATCTTTTTCCCATTGCAAACGCTCAGGCGATTTGTATCGCTCATGAGAACCTGAAGTAGAATGCCCCTGAGGTTGTGTAACTTCTTCTACATGTATAAGAATAGGAATATGTTCCTTACGGCACATTTCCGCTGCCTTTTCATAAGTCTCACACAACGCAGAATAGTCCCAGGCTTTTACTTTGTATAGTTCGTAGCCGGGAGCTTTCTTGTCGCGTTGCATTCCCTTAAGGGCTTCGTATATATCTCCTTTAGTAGTCTGGTATTTTTTAGGCACCGATATTCCATAACCATCATCCCATACTGAAACAAGTACCGGAATCTGCATAACGCCAATAGCATTTATCGATTCCCAAAACAAGCCTTCCGAAGTACTTGCATCACCAATAGTTCCGAATGCAATTTCGTCTCCTTTTTTGCTGAATTTTTCAAATTCTTTTGTATCAAGCCCTGGAGTAGTACGGTAAATTTTAGATGCTAAACCAAGCCCAACCAGTCTAGGCATTTGACTGCCTGTTGGAGAAATATCTGAAGAGGTATTATACTGGCTGGTTAGCTCTTTCCAACTGCCATCAGAATTAATGGAGTGAGTAGAGAAATGTCCACCCATCTGCCTGCCTGCAGAAGATGGTTCTTCTTCTAAATTAGTATTTGCATAAAGTCCTGAAAACCATTCTTTTAATGTTAGTTCGTTTAATGCAAACATAAAAGTTTGATCGCGGTAATATCCAGACCTGAAATCACCATGCTTGAAAGCCTTAGCCATAGCTATTTGTGCTATCTCCTTGCCATCGCCAAATATGCCAAACTTAGCCTTACCTGAAAGAACTTCTTTCCGGCCCAATAAGCTTGCTTCACGACTTTCATTTACAATGCGATAATCGTTCAGGACGGTCTTCTTGAACTCTTCAAATGATATTTCTTTTTTCTGTGACAAGTTTTTTAATTCTTCTGTTTTTGGCATAATGAAAAGTGCTTTCTAATAATGGAGCAAAGTTAGGAAGTTGTTTTAATGTTTAAGCCATAAGTAGTACTTATTTTTTTAATCGGTATCGGAGCCCTCAAAAGCTTATTTTTGCATACCTAAAGACTTATTCTATATAAAATTGGAAGTTTTCAGGAAAAATAGGGATTTTATTATTCTCCTTTTATTTTGGACCATAACCGGTATGTATTTTGGCCCGGTTATATACGGAGTATTGCCCCTGACCCTTTTATTATATAAAGCAAGAGGCAAATACGATGAATTACTTCTTGGTTTTTTCTATATCCTCATATTATCCGATAGCAGGCAGGACTCTCTTTCATTTGCGGAAAATGCTAAGAATATATATATTGTTATGTTAGTTCTGTTTTTACTCGATCGTAAAAAATTTACTCTTTTCAATAGATTGGTTTTGCCATATATCCCATTTTTTCTTATAGCTTTCACTTGTGTATTTTTTGCCCCGGTTGAGATTGTTGCAACATCTATTGAAAAGACTGTATCGTACCTTTTCTTGATTATGGTTGTTTCCAATTATGTTCAGTACTGTTTTAAGGAGCATGGTGATGCTTTTTTCAAAAAACTTATTTATTTCGGGGCATCCATATTATCAGTAGGGTTTGTTTTGAGAATTATAAACCCGGCTCAAACTATTATGGAAGGACGTTATAGAGGGATGCTAGGGAACCCCAATGGACTTGGAATTTTTGCTTTGCTTTTCTTTCTTCTATTTTCCCTCATTATTGATTTTTATCCCAAATTATTGAGTAGAAAGGAAAAAAATTTTGTTTATATTGTAATTATACTTTCCATACTATTAAGCGGTTCAAGAAGTAGCCTTTTTGCAGTTATTATCTATTTGGTTTTTTCATATGCATACAGGTATTCACCATTCATTGGGTTTCTGTTATTTATGATTTTCGCTGGGAGTTATCAGTATATAACTAGTAATATTGTAGATATTATTAGTTCGCTAGGATTAACCAGTTATTTAAGAGCTGATACCATTACTGAGGCTTCCGGCAGGTTTCTTGCCTGGCGATTTGCCTGGGAGAATATTCAGCAGAATATACTATTAGGGCGAGGATTTGAATACACTAATGAACTATTTTTTATAAACGGTAAATACCTTTCCGATTTGGGACATCAGGGGAATGCCCATAACTCATATCTTACCTTATGGTTAGATACAGGGCTTTTGGGGCTTCTTGCTTATTTAGCTGCATTTATAACTCTTTTTATAAAATCCGCTAAAAAGACCAAGTTGGCAATACCTATACTTTATGCTGTTATTTTTTGTTCTTTTTTTGAATCGTGGCTTACAGCTTCACTAAACCCGTTTACTATACAGTTATTTGTTATTCTGTCCATACTTACCAGTCAATCAATTATACCTCAAAAAGATGCGATTGCTGTTCCTGTATAGTGAGTTGGCTGATTATTTTGTGGCTTGCCTAAAGAAGCTTCAGGAAATGTACGATGTGGAGATACATGTTATACATTGGCCAGTTAACAAAGAAGCTCCATTCGCTTTTAATTTCCCTGGAAGCATTAAGTTTTACCAAAAGGATACATTCTTAAATAAGAAGGATATTGTTCATAAGATAAATGAAATATCTCCTGACTTTATTTACTGTAGTGGTTGGATGGACAAGGATTATCTGTCTGCTGCAAAAAGGTACACGAAGAAAACCCCTGTAGTGATTGGCCTTGATACAAAATGGGAAGGAAAGGCACGTCAATATGGAGCGGCAATTGTTAGCAGATTAACTATTCGGAAAATATTCTCGCACTGTTGGGTACCCGGGAATCAGCAAAAAGAATATGCTCTTAAATTGGGTTTTAAGGAGAATGAAATTTTAATGGGGTTTTATTCAGCAGATGTAGATTACTTCAAAGCGATTTCAGAACAGGCCATTGAAACTAAGAATAAGAAATACCCCCACAGGTTTATATACGTTGGCAGGTATTATGATTTCAAGGGCATAACTGATATATGGGATGCGTTTATTGCCTGGAAAAAAGAAACGAAAAATGATTGGGAGCTTTGGTGCCTTGGTACTGGCGATATCCTGCCAATCGATCATCCGGCTATAAAACACTTTGGTTTTGTACAGCCCAAGGATATGAAGCCCTATATTGAACAAACAAGTGTATTTATAATGCCGAGCAGGTTTGAACCTTGGGGTGTGGTATTACATGAGTTTGCGGCAGCAGGTTTTCCGGTTATATGCTCAGATAAAGTGGGTGCGACAGAAGCATTTTTAAGAGATGGAGAGAATGGATATATTTATCATGCGGGAAATATAATAGCTTTAAAGAATGCGATAGGCAAAATTGCTTTATTAAGTGATGAAAGGCTAAAGGAAATGGGGAGCAGGAGTACGAAACTTGCAGCGCAAATTACTCCTGCAAAATGGGCTGAAACATTAATGAATACTGTTCAAAAAAAATAAATAGATATGAAGGATATGGGTAAAGAAGCTTGTATTGGTGTGCTTGGTGCCGGCACCATGGGTAGTGGGATTGCTCAGCTGGCAGCCCAATATGGTCACAAGGTTTTATTATTCGATGCAAACAAAAATGCAACCCTTCAGGCTATTGAAAAAATTGGAAAATCAATTGATGGTTTGGTTCAGAAAGGGAAGATAAATGCAGAAGCAGGAAAGGAGATTATTGCAAGAATATCACCAGCATCTTCTTTAGAAGAGTTTAAAGGATGTGGATTGATTATTGAGGCGGTAATAGAGGACATAAATGTGAAACAAGAATTATTCAGAATACTTGAACAGTACACTAGTGCCGATTGTGTGTTCGCAACCAATACATCATCATTGTCTGTTACTTCGATTGCATCTGGTTGCAAAGATGCTTCGAAAGTAATTGGGATACACTTTTTTAATCCGGCTCAAATAATGCCATTGGTAGAGATAGTTCCGGGCATTGCAACCAATGAGGGCGTATTAGAAGTATCAAAGAAACTTGTTGATTCATGGGGTAAGGTAACTGTTATTACAAAGGATACTCCCGGCTTTATAGTGAATAGGGTAGCAAGGCCATTCTATGGTGAAGCTATTAGGATATATGAAGAAGGTATTGCTGATATTGTAACTATAGATTGGGCAATGAAGGAGATTGGTGGTTTTAGAATGGGGCCTTTTGAGTTAATGGATTTTATTGGCAATGACGTTAATTATAAGGTAACTGAAACAGTATGGACACAAATGTTCTACGATGATAGATATAAGCCATCCTTAACTCAAAAGCGTTTGTTTGAAGCAGGGTATTGGGGGAAGAAAAAAGGCCAGGGCTATTACAATTATTTAGAAAATGCAGTGATGCCGGAGCCAAATAGAGATAAAAAGTTAGGTGAGGAAATATTCTTCAGGGTTCTTGTAATGCTCATAAATGAGGCGTTTGACGCTTTGTATTATAAAATAGCATCGCGTGAGGATTTGGAATTGGCAATGACCAAAGGAGTTAATTATCCTAAAGGATTGATACAATGGGGAGAAGAAATAGGTTTGAAAAACGTATTAACCAAACTTGAAGAATTGCAAGCTTATTACGCTGAAGACCGCTACAGACCATGTGTGCTGCTTAAGAGAATGTCTGCTGGTAAATAGTTATACCTTAATTCCTTTTGATACTGCAGCCAGATTAGCGATTTTATAAAGCAGCCTGGCTCCAACATTTGCATCCCATTCATCATCGCCAGGGGCAACTTCGTTAATATCAAAGGCTACAATTTGTCTGCCTGATTCTACTACTGTTTCTATCAAATGAATAGCTTCCCAAAATTCCAATCCACCTGGTACAGGTGTGCCCGTATTTGGGCAGAGCTTAGGATCTAGGCCATCAATATCGAAGCTTATGTAAACATGTTTAGGCAGGTGAGAAACGATGTTCTTTGTTATTTCAAACCAGCTTGAACCATGGTACATGTTTTCTTTCATTGATTTATCTGAAAATAATTTCACTCTTTCGTTAGAGTCTTGGATTATAGCATTCTCACCTTCAGAAAAATCGCGTATCCCAACTTGCACAAGTTTTTTCATGTTTTTTATTTTCAAAGCATTGAACATGATAGAAGCATGGGAATAAGTAAAACCCTCGTATGCATCACGCAAGTCACAGTGCGCATCAATATGCAATATGCCGAATGAGTCATGTTTCTCAGCTACAGCCTGCATAAGCCCAAGTGGGGTGCTGTGGTCACCGCCAAGCAGAGCAACAATCTTTTTCTTGTTCAGGTGCTTTAATGAAGTTGTTTTTACCCAATTGACAAGGTTAGTACATTCCTTATTTATCTCCTTTAATGTTGTTTTCATTTTAGTATCATTCCCTTTGCCACTTACAAATGCATCAATATAAGTTTCAGCTTTAGGACGTAATTGTTTGCTCTTTTTTACCCATTGGCTTGGAATATCTTCCATGGCGATACCTATTTTCCATGCATTAGGTAGTTTTTCATCAAATAAGTCGACTTGCGCCGATGCCTGCTTAATAGCCTCCGGTCCTTTAGCTGCACCGCTTTGGTATGATACTGTAACATCCCATGGAACGGGAATTACAACCACATTAGCATTGTCAACTGTATAAGGCAGGCCATATAATGTATCTGATGAAGCGGGTCCATCGAGATCAAAACCCGGAGATGTCTTTTTTGTCATAGGATGAATATTGAATAGCCAAAAATAAAAAAGTCCCCCAGTAATGGGAGACTTTTTATTAATTGAAAAATGTTCAATTACTTAACTTTTGCTGCAAGTTCAGCACCAGCTTTGAATTTAACAACTTTCTTAGCAGCAATCTTAATTGCTTTGCCGGTTTGTGGATTCCTTCCGTTACGAGCTGCACGCTTAACAACAGAGAAAGAACCGAAGCCAACTAAAGTGATCTTTTCGCCTTTCTTAAGTGATTTTGTAGCTGATTCAATAAGTCCATCAACTGCTCTTTGTGCATCTGCTTTTGTGATCTTTGCTTCGGTTGCAATACCGTCGATTAATTCTGCCTTGTTCATTTTAATTAAGGTTTAATTGGTTAATAGTGTTGCGAATATATTTATGATGTCAATATACATAAGGGCTGTAGGTGAAAAATATCCTAAATTGTTGATAAATGGGGTGTTTTGTTAATAAATACCCCAAGGAAGGCTGTTTCTAAAGCGTTTCAGGGTAAGCTGTATTTAGGAAATAGCTTTCCAGTTTTTCTGGTTTATAGGGAAGCCTCTCAAAAAATCTACCGCTTTCATTCTCTTTTTCCCTTCTGCCTGCAATTCAATAATTTCAATTGAGCCTTCTGAACATCCCACCAATAGCTGATTTTTATCATTCACCGCAATTGTTCCCATTGGCAAGGATGTCGCTAAACTTTTTGCAGTTTTATATATTTTGAGAGAAGTCTTGTCACCTTTATCATTAGCGATTTCTGTCCATGCACCGGGATAAGGGCTTAAGCCTCGTATTAAGTTATATACTTCTTCTGCGGACTTATTCCAGTTTATCTTACAATTCTCACGAAATATTTTCGGTGCAGCTTTTAAAACTGTTTCAGCCTCTTGTTTAATGGGGTGTATGATGTTATCAGCAATAGAGTCGACTGTCTTTACGACTAACTCTGCACCTAATGCCATTAGTTTATCATGTACAATACCGGCATCGTCATCATCATTTATTGGAACCTTTTCACGCTGTAAAATATCTCCGGTATCTATTTGATGACTTATAAAGAATGTAGTAATACCTGTTTCTTTTTCTCCATTAATGATTGCCCAGTTTATTGGTGCAGCCCCTCTGTATTGTGGTAAGAGGGAAGCATGCAAATTAATTGTTCCATATTCAGGCAATGCCCAAACTATTTCGGGCAGCATTCTAAAAGCTACTACCACTTGTAGATCAGGATTAAGGGCTTTTAATGCTTTTATAAATTCTTCGTTTTTTAATTTCTCAGGTTGTAGTACCGGTATATTGTGTTGTACTGCAAATTCTTTCACTGCAGAAGCTTGTAATTTTAATCCTCTGTTAGCAGGTTTATCAGGTACAGTAACAACCCCAACAACAGTATGCCTGCTTTTAAGCAGTGCATCAAGGGTAGCTACTGCAAATTCCGGCGTGCCCATAAATACTATGCGAAGGCTTTTACTCATTACAATAAATTATTGATACCTGCGTGTTGGTTCCCACACGCTTGATTTTACTCCGCTAATAGCTTTCATCATTCCCCAAAATATAGCTAGGTTCATAAAGAAAAAATGTCGCAGTAAGCGTAATAGTCTGAGGTGTAGGCCTGTTTTTTGAAGGAGATAATCTAAAGGTACAAGCAGAATCACTATGCTCTCAGCCCAAAGTGTATAGTTGAAGAAAGGATCAAAACGCAAGAGTATGCTGGTAATGTAAATCAGGAAAAAGAACAGAGGGCCAAGCCAGCGTAATACCTTGTGTGAAAAGAAACAGAAGCTTATTGCATTGAAACGAAACAAAAGATATTTGAATGCAAATAGATTTTGAAAGCTGCCTGTAGCTATACGTATCTTCCTTCTGAATTCTTCCATTAGTTCATTCGATACGTCTTCGTATACAACAGCGTGGACCTCGTTAATAGCCTTACCACCTTTCTCAAGAACTTTCATGTTAATGTAGAAGTCATCTACCAGGAAATGCTCAGGCACCACAAAGAAATATTCTTTACGGATGGCATAACACCCTCCAAAAGGTCCCATCATTGTACCCCAAAGTACCCCTTCATTATACTTGCTTGATACCTCTCCTCTTATATAAAAGCTTTCTTCGTAAGATATACCATCCTTCTTAAAGCCCTTATGCATCATATTACTATCTACCAGTGCAATGCTGCTGTTCTTAAAATGCTTTGCTAATTCTTTAATAGTGTTCTTATCAAAAACCACATTGGCATCAGTTATAATAAAAATGGGATTCGATGCAATTTCTGCAAGCCGGTTAATGATATGAACCTTGCCCTTTCGGTCGTTAAATTGCACAAGCTTAATACCAGGATACTTTTTTGAAAGCTCGCTAACAATGGAATCTGTCTTGTCAGTACTTGAATCTGAACCAACCAGAACCTCGATTTTATCCAATGAATAAGTGCTTTCAAATATGCTGACTAGCTTTTCGGCAATAACACTCTCTTCATTATGAGCTGCAATGAGTATAGATACCGATGGTAATTCATTTTCAGAATAAACAACTGTATTATTCTTTTTTCCACTCGCTAATAAACGTAATAGTAAAGGATAAAATGCATATGAGTATGCAACAGCACCTAGTGCTATCCAAAATATATACTCACATACCAAATACATCAATTTATTTTCCTGTTTGTTTTATCCTCTCTTTATAAAATTGGATAAGGTTCTGTGTTATTTTATCAATATCGTGATGCTCAATTGCAAATTTCCTTCCGTTTTCTGCTAACTGATTTGTAAAGGCGCTGTCTTCAATACATTTTCTAATAGCCTTGGCAAATTCATCTGCTGTATTTTCAACCAGCACATCACTTCCATAATTGCATTCTATACCCTCTATACCAACTAATGTAGTAATTATTGGCCTGCCCAGTGCCATGCCTTCAATAATTTTTACCCGTATACCGCTGCCGGCAAGTAAAGGTACTATCATTAGGTTATACTGTTGTATATATGTAAATACCTCATCCACTTCACCATGAAAGGTAATTCCTTTCACCAATCTTTTCTTCATCTCATTTGGCATATTGCGGCCGGCTATATGAAGATTTATTCCAGGCAGCGCTGCAGATATTTTCTCCCAAACATTATCAATAAACCAGTTTACTCCTTGCAAATTAGGAAGCCAGTCTAAGGCACCAATATAGAAAAGTGACTTTTGGTCTTTGGCAGGGAGCAGAGCATTATATTTTGAAATATCAATACCAAACGGAATGTGTGCAAGTGATGCTTCACAACCCATATTTTTCAATTCGGTTAAATCTGTTTTTGTAAATGTAATTACACCATCACATTGGTTCAATACTGAACGTTCAAACTTATGAAGCTGTTTTGCTAGTTTCCTTATGTATATCTTCTTTATGAAATTACTTTCCTTTTCTCCCAGACTGTTCCATATTTTCCATTCTACATTGCTTGCTCTTAAAATTATGGGAGCATCAGATAATTGCCTGATAGTATCTATATAAGGGGTTAGGTATAAGCCTTCTAATTGAATTATATCAAACTTCTCCTTTGTAAGGAGTTCAATTAGTTTTTGCCTATATGCTTTAGAGTTGAATCGTGATATGTTATATGACTTCCCTTGAACAAGAGCAGCTAAAGCACTTGAGAGCCTTACAGTAGTATCTACTTCAACTGCTTCAAGATTAGTTAGAGATAGAAAAGATTTAGGTATTTTGTTTAAGTCAATATGGTGCTTTTTAGTATTCATAGCCAGCATTTTAACCTGGCACCCTGCCTTAACAAGCGAATTACTAAATACGCTTACGCCCAAAGCTCCGCCATCCTTTTCAGGGTATGGAATTTTATTACAAAGCTGGAGTATTTTCATATCGCTTTCCTTGATAATACTTATAAGGGAAGCCAAAAATAAAAATTCCCTGCAAGGGCATAACCATATTGTGCAGAAAAGCAATAAAAGAAAGTAACAGGTGTTAGTAATTTTATGAGATTGGCAAGGAACTATTCTCTAATTTTGAAAGCAGTATAATACAAGCATACATTGAAACAATATCACCAGCTTTTAGAACATATTCTTGAAAAAGGAGCCAAAAAGGATGACAGAACAGGCACTGGAACCTTGAGTGTATTTGGCTATCAAATGCGTTTTGACCTGCAGGAAGGTTTCCCGCTACTGACTACCAAAAAGCTGCATTTGCGTTCTATAATATATGAACTGCTATGGTTCTTGCGTGGCGATACCAATATTAAGTTCCTAAAGGATAATGGCGTGTCCATTTGGGACGAGTGGGCCGATGCTGAAGGTAATTTGGGGCCTGTTTATGGCTACCAGTGGCGCAGTTGGCCAACTGCAGATGGCAGGCATATTGATCAGATCTCAAATGTTATTGATCAGATAAAAAAGAACCCAAATTCACGCAGGCTAATTGTAAGTGCATGGAATGTAGGGGAGATAGAGAAGATGAAATTGCCACCTTGCCACATGTTCTTTCAGTTCTACGTATGTGATGGTAAATTATCGTGTATGCTTTACCAACGTAGTGCCGATGTGTTTTTAGGAGTTCCGTTTAATATAGCTTCCTATGCATTGTTCACGATGATGGTAGCTCAGGCATGTGGACTTAAACCCGGAGAGTTTGTGCATACATTAGGCGATACACATTTATACAGCAACCACCTGGAACAGGCCAGGTTGCAGCTTACAAGGGATTTCCGTAAGCTGCCGGTTATGAAGATAAACCCATCTGTAAACGACATCTTTAGCTTCCAGTTTTCTGACTTTACACTGGAAGGGTATGACCCGCATCCTCATATAAAAGCTCCTGTAGCAATATGATAATTTCACTGGTTGCCGCAGCCGCCGAGAACAATGTAATAGGCAAGGATAACGCCCTTGTATGGAGGCTTCCGGCAGATTTAAAGTTCTTTAAGAACCTGACTATGGGGCATACTATTATAATGGGTAGAAAGACATATCAATCGGTAGGCAGGCCATTACCTGGAAGAAAAAATATAATAATAACTCGCGATAGTAATTTTTTAGCTGAAGGATGCATTGTATTAAGTTCGCTTTCTGATGCATTTAAGGAATGTAAGGATGAAGCCGAAGTTTTTATAGTTGGAGGGGCTGAAATCTATCATCAATCTATGACAGTTGCTGACAAGATTTATCTTACCAGAATACATGCACTTTTTGCAGGAGATACGTATTTCCCTGATATACATGAAGATGAATGGAGGGTTATAAGTAAGGAAGATTTTATGGCAGATGAAAAGAATATTTATCCTTATTCCTTTATTCAGTATTCCAGAATAAAAATTTAACACTTTGTTGTTGCATTTTTCGTAACTTTGTGGCGAATTAATAAACCCCATTTGTTATGACTAAGGCAGAGATTGTAAAGGAGATATCACGCAAGACGGGTATCGAGAGAACTGTGGTTGAAGCCACTGTAGAAGCTTTCATGAATTCAGTAAAAGAGCATATTGCGAGCAACCAAACCGTTTCGTTAAGAGGATTTGGTAATTTTATAGTTAAGAAACGTGCTGCGAAAATTGCCCGTAATATTTCAAAGAATACAGCTATTCACCTACCTGCGCATTTTATTCCTGCTTTTAAACCTTCCAAGAAATTTTCTGAGAAGGTGAAGAAGGCAATTAAGTAAAAGTAAAATATGGCGTCATTTTCTTCGCGACAATGGATCGCCGTATCAGCAGGAACAGTTTTATTTATAAGTCTTTTTTTTATTAACCGCAAGGCACCGGCTAAAGCGGCTGATTCTTCTCAGCCCTCGGCGCATGCAGGAAAAGGTGTGAGCTTTGAGCAGATACTGGCTGATGCAATGATGCAAGTATCTGGTAATCAAAGAAATGACATCAAAAAACTGGATGATAAGCTAGCTGCTGTTTCAGGTAGCGACCAGCCTCCAATAATTAAGTCTATTATCAATATATATGATAGCCTGGGTGATGAATTACCTGCTACCTATTATATGGAAAAACTGGCTGCTGTGCAGAGTGATGCCAGATTATGGTATCATGCAGGTGACAGATATTATAGGTTAATACAAGTAGTTAAGCCCGATGCTCACGATGCTGTTCTTCAGAGGGCATTAGACTGTTTTAATAAGTCGTTAGTTATTGACTCTACCAATGCAGACGCAAGGGTTGGGGCAGGACAGTGTATGGTTCAGCAAGGTCAAAACCCAATGCAGGGAATAATGATGATAGAAAGTGTGCTTAAAAAAGATTCTAATAACGAAAAAGCCCAAATTGCCCTGGGTGCCTTTTCTGTACAATCGGCCCAATACCCTAAAGCAATTTACAGGTTTAACAGGGTTTTG
>Ga0210388_10001956_pt1 | contig 16098 bp, 14 predicted proteins | sample IncBWC19OmetaG_FD_155485 | JGI IMG/M metagenome (GOLD analysis project Ga0210388, IMG submission 155485) | Forest soil microbial communities from Barre Woods Harvard Forest LTER site, Petersham, Massachusetts, United States - Inc-BW-C-19-O ...
AACATCTCCGGCACGGTGAAGATCGAGGTTGTGGTCGCGCCCAACGGAACCGTCAAGGACGCGCGCGTCGTGGGCGGGCATCCGGTGCTGGCCAACGCCGCCCTGGATGCAGCCAAGAAGTGGCGCTTCGATCCCGCAGGGGCCGAGAGCAGCGGCATTATCGATTTCAAGTTCGAACCGCGGTAAAGACAGCTGACTGCGGAGGAGAAACGGCATGACGATTGGCAAAAAGCTTTATTGGAGTTTCGGATTCACCCTGGGCATGGTCCTGTTGCTATTCTTCGTGAACTGGGCCGCAGTGCGCCGCGAGCACGCCGCCAAGGACGCCGCCTCCGCCTCGCTGAGGCTCGCCGACACCACCAACGCAGTCCGCTTCCAGATGATGCAGAACCGCCTCTATCTGAGCAACTACCTGCTCAGCGGCGACACCCGCGAAGTAGACCGCATGAACGAGGGACTGCGCACGCTCAACGAGAAGCTCGAAGAGGGCAAGTCGCTGGCCAGCTCCGACAGCGTCAAGACCGCGCTCACCAAGGTGGAACAACTGGAACAGGCCTGGGGCAAAGAGTTTTCGCAGCCGCTGATCGAGAAGCGCAAAGACGTGGACTCCGGCAACGCCACCGTCGCCGAGTTGCAGATCTATTACTTGCAGAAGGATGCGTCGTCGTGGGTAAAGAATTCAACTGACGCTCTGGACGTGGCCGACGTTGAAAACCGCAAACTGGTCGACGACCGGCGCAGGTCGGATGAAACCGCCGCGACTGGGACCATCATCGTTTCTTTCTTCAGTACCCTGCTGGCGATTGTGGTGGGCGCAGGGATTGCCTTCCGCACCGCCAAGAGCATTACCGAGCCTCTGAACAATCTGATGAGTGTGGCTCGCGGTATTGGCAATACTGGCGATCTCGAACACAACATCGATGTCAGCCGGCAGGATGAGATCGGCGAACTGGCCCGAACCTTCGTCAAGATGGTGGTTTACCTGAAGGAAATGGCCGGGGTTTCCGAAAGCATCGCTGGAGGCGATCTGACAGTCGAAGTCAAGCCGCGCTCTTCGCACGACACTCTGGGCAATGCCTTCGCCAAGATGGTCGAAGGACTGGCTGGCCTGGTACGCACGGTGCGCGACGCTTCGTCGCAAGTCGCGAGCGCTTCGGGGCAGGTGGCTGGAGCTTCCGACGACTCGGCCAAGATCGGATTGCAGGCCTCCTCCGCGATCGATGAAGTGACCAGCACCATGCACGAGATGAGCGTCAACGTGCAGAACATGGTGAAGAGCACGCAGGTGCAGGCATCGAGCGTGAGCGAGACATCGGCCTCCATCGACCAGATGGTGGCGTCGATTCAGCGCGTGGCGGATACCGCCAAGGTGCTGCTCGATATTTCCAACCGTTCGCGAGAAGAAGTACACTCCGGAATTACCACGATGGAAAAGGCCACCGACGGCCTGAACCGCATAAACACCACTATCAATTCCTCGGGCGAGATCATCGGAGCCCTGGGACAACGCGCCGACGACATCGGCAAGATCATCGAAGTCATTGACGACCTGGCCGAACAGACCAACCTGCTGGCCCTGAACGCGGCCATTGAAGCGGCCCGCGCCGGTGAGCATGGACTGGGATTTGCCGTGGTCGCCGACGAAGTTCGCAAGCTGGCGGAAAAATCGGCGCAGTCGACCAAGGAAATCTCCGAACTCATCCAGAGCATTCAGAAGGAAGCGCGCAAGGCGGTCGAGAACATGGACCGCTCCACCACCATCGTCAACGAAGGCCTGGAACTGGGCGGCGAGCTGAACGGCGCGCTGCGCAAGATTTCCAACGTGGTCACCGAGGTTTACAAGTTCGCACAGGAAATCGGTGCGGCCACCAACGAGCAGTCGCACGGCTCGTCGCAGATCGCTCGCGCTACCACGCGGCTGAACGAAATCACGCACGAAATCAATTCGGCGGTGGAAGAGCAGGCATCCGGAGCGCAGGCCGTGGTCAAGGCCATGGAACGCATGCGCGAACTGGTGCAGCAATCCACCTCCGGTTCCACTGAGCTGGCAGCATCTTCAGAGCAAATGTCGAAGATGTCGCGCGGGCTGCTGGAATCGCTCGACCGCTTCGCCCTGGAACAGGCTTCGCGCAATACGGGCGCAGATTTTTCCGGACGCGGCGCCAAGCGGGCCGCGGCGGGATCGCAGTACTAGAGATCAGTCTCGCAACGAGGAACGGAAACAGGGTTTGAAAATATGAGCCGTGAACTTCATATCGTGGGCTTTAAGGTGGGACGCGAAACCTACGGCGTGCCCATCACTTCCCTGCACGAAATCGTGCGGGTGCCCGAGATCACTGCCGTACCTGACGCTCCCGACTATCTCGAGGGCGTCATCAACCTGCGCGGCAAGATCGTCTCCGTAATGGACCTGCGCAAGCGCTTCGGAGAGAAGCAGGCCTCGCTGAAGAAACAGAACCGCATTCTGGGGGTTGAGCACGGCGGAAGGCTGGCGGGCCTGATCGTTGACTCGGCTTCAGAAGTGCTCAAGATTCCCGCCGACGCGGTCGAAGCTCCTCCGGCCGTGTTTCAGGAAGGCGGCCTGAACTGTGTAACTGGACTGGGCAAAGTTGCCGGGCGTCTGGTGGTATTGCTCGACATGAGCAAACTGCTGGCTCCGGGCAGCCTGCAACAGGTGAAGAGCGAAGTCAGCGAGAAAAAGGCTGCGGCCAAATCGGAAGCTCGGGGCGCGGCGGCGACACGTTGAGAATTTCAATGTTTCAAAGTTTCACGGTTTCAAGGTTTCGACGACTCGTTGCAACGACTCGTTCAAGGCCAAATCGAAGCCCGCACAACTTTGAAATCTTGAAACGTTGCAACCTTGAAACCTTGAGTTCAGGACAAGTGCAAGCATGAGCACATCTGGAGCAGCACCTGCTCCCATACTGACGGAAGCCGAACTAAAGCTGCTGCAGGCGCTCGTCTACCAGGAGTGCGGCATGCACTTCGACGAGCGGCGCACGCATTTTCTTCAGGACCGGCTGCTACGCCGCCTGAAAGAGTGCAAACTCGATTCCTTCTACGCCTACTACAGGCTCCTCATCAGCCAGCAGGGGAAAGACGAGCTGGCCAAACTGCTGGAAAACCTGACGGTCAACGAGACCAGCTTCTTCCGCCACAAGGCGCAACTGGATCTGTTCCAGAAAGGCATCCTGGAAGAATTATTCAAGCAGAAGAGTTCGCGGCGTGAGTATTCGATCCGCATCTGGAGCGCGGGGTGCTCCACCGGGCAGGAGGCATACACGCTGGCCATGCTGGTCACCGACGCGCTGGCCTACTACTACCTGCGCAATCCGCTGCCCATGGATTTACCTCTGCCCAAGCCGCTGGTGCCGCCACCGTGGCGCGTCGAGATTCTGGCCAGCGATATCAGCTACTCCGTGTTGCGCACTGGGCAGGAAGGCACTTATAGCGAGAACCAGATGTCGATGGTCGACTACGGATTCCGCCTGCGGTATTTCGACAAGGTCGGCGATCGCTACGCCATCAAGAAGCCGGTGAAAGAGATGGTGCACTTCGATTTTCACAACCTGAAGACCGAATACTTGCCGCAGCGCAACGACGTGATTTTCTGCCGCAACGTGATGATGTACTTCGACGAAGCCGAACAGAAGCGGCTGGTGGAAAAGTTTTACCGCTGCCTGAACACCAACGGTTATCTGTTTGTGGGACACGCGGAAAGCCTGCTTGGACTGACCAAGAAATTCCAGATGGTTCACAAGGACAGCGGCACGGCTTACCAGCGGGTTGAGGTGAGGGATTAACGAATGACGAATTCCCCCGATGAACGCGGCATGGAACTGCGGGAGCTCTTCTTTGAGACTTCGCAGGAACTGCTGCAGGCGCTGAACGAAGAGGCGCTGAAGCTGGAGAAAAAACCCGGCGATGAGGAGATCGTGCGCGTAATCCGGCGCACGGTACACACCCTGAAGGGCGACGCGGCCGCCTGCGGTTTGCGCGAGCTGAGCGAACTGGCCCACCAGTTTGAAGACGCCCTGTCGCTGGAAAGCGCGGCCACGCAAGCCGCGGTGGCTGAAATTGCTTTCGCCGCCGCCGACGTTTTTGTGGACATGATCGCCGCCTACCGCAGTGGCGGCAAGATGCCCTCGAGCAAAAGTCTGAGCAAGAAGATTCAGGATCTGACCTCAGCGCCTGCAGCGGGAAAAACGCGGCGCACGAAAAAGGCGGCGGGCAAGACCACGGCATCGAAAGCATCCGCTCGCGCCGCCGCGAAGGCAGCCGCGCTGTGGACCGAGTATGAAACCCTGGCCATGACCAAGGCCCAGGCCGCCGGCCTGACCGTGTATCACGTTGTGGTCAAGATCGATCCGCACTGCGCCATGCCGATCGCCGGACGCCAATTGATTCACAATGCCCTGGCCGGAGTCGGACAGATTATCGGAGTGCGGCCGGACGCGAAGTCTCCCGCGGCCTCGAAGCAGGTTGAATTCGTGCTGGCCTCGGCGCAGACGACCGAGCAGATCGCGGCCAAGGGGCGAATTCCTACGATCGCCGAAGAAGTCACGGTCGAGTTGATGCTGGAGCCGAGCGCGACTCCCAAGAGCGCGGCTAGCACGACGCCGGGCGAAACTGCGCTGGTGGCCGAAGTTCCCGCCGGAGAAATCCTGCCGGAAGTGGAAGCTAATGTGGTGCCGCCTCCGCCGATTTCCGCACCCGGCGTCGAATCGGGACCGCACGCCACCGAGAATATCCTGCGCGTGGAAGCGGGGCGCATCGACAACGTACTCAACCTGGTGGGCGAACTGATTATCGGCAAGTCGATGCTGCAGCAGGCGCTCAACGAATTCTCCAAGCGCTATCCGAAAGAATTGTTGCGCGGCAAGTTCGCCGACGCCATGGCCTTCCAGGCGCGCGTGTTAAATGACCTGCAGCGTTCGGTCATGAAAATCCGCATGGTGCCAGTGGAGCAATTGTTCCGGCGCTTTCCCCGCATGGTGCGCGACGTATCGCGGCAATGCGGACGCGAAGTGGAACTGGTGCTCAGCGGGCAGGACACTGATCTCGACAAGGGAATTCTCGACGCCATCGCCGAGCCTCTGACCCATCTGGTCCGCAATGCCGTCAGTCACGGCATCGAACCGGCCGAGGAGCGCCGCAAGGCGGGCAAGTCGGCCCAGGGCATGGTCCGGCTGAACGCTTATCACCACGGAAATCAGGTGGTGGTGGAAGTCACTGACGATGGGCGCGGCATCGATGCGCAGAAGATTCGCGCCAAAGCCATCGAGCTTGGAATGACCACGCCGGAAGAAGCGGCGCGGCTGACCGAAGCGGAAACCCTCGACTTCATCTTCCGTCCTGGCTTCAGCACCGCCGATCAGGTCACCGAAGTTTCGGGGCGCGGAGTTGGCATGGATGTGGTGCAGAGTGTGTTGCACCGCCTGAAGGCCTCGATCAGCGTGGAGACGCGGCCCGGACAAGGCACGACGTTCCGGCTGAAGCTGCCGCTCACGCTGGCCATCATCAAGGCTCTGATGTTCTGGGTGGAACAGCGGCTGTATGCCATCCCGCTGAATGCGGTGGTTGAGATTTCCCGCACGTTCGAATCGGAAGTGCACCAGGTCGACAACTACGAAGTCTTGCAGTTGCGCAACCAGGTGCTGCCGCTGCTGCGTATGGGACGAGCCCGGATCGACAGCGACGAACGCAAGGCCAAACTTTTCATTCTGGTCATCATGGTCGGAGAACGGAAGTACGGATTGATTGTCGACGCGCTGGAAGGCGAAGAGGAATTAGTGATCAAGGCATTGGACGATCAGACGTTCGTCACCGATCTGGTTTCCGGCGCGTCCATTCTGGGCGACGGCCGGGTAGTGCTGATTCTTAATCTGCCGGCGGTGGTGGAGCATGTTGCCCGCTGGCGGCCACAGGAATCCGGGCAATCCAATTCGGGGCTGTTATTAACGCACATGGACCGCTTGCGGCTGGGAACCAGCCCGGGCGCGGGAGGTCAGCAATGAGGAAATCCGTGCGCGTTCTGGTGGTCGACGATTCGGCGCTCATGCGCAAGCTGATTCCGCAGATGCTGGCGGGCGACGACTCGATCGAAGTAGTGGGCACCGCGATGGACGGTACCTTCTGCCTGAAGAAGATCGAGGAGTTGAAGCCCAGCGTGGTCACGCTGGACCTGGAAATGCCGGGCATGAACGGCATCGACACGCTGAAAGAAATCATGCGGCGGCAGCCGGTACCGGTGATCGTGTTCAGTTCGCACAGCACCGAAGGCGCCTCGGTGACCATGAAAGCGCTGGGACTGGGTGCGTTCGACTTTGTCACCAAGCCCAAAGATGCCTCCGCGCACATGACCGAGACGGCCCGGGAGTTGATCGCGAAAGTGAAAGCCGCGGCCGAGTGCAAACTGAAGCCGCGAATGCTGCCGGGCATTCCGCCGAAGCCGGAAAAAACTAAGGCGGCGGCCGGAGCCCCCACCAAGATTGTGGCCATCGGTGTTTCTACCGGCGGTCCGCAGGCCATGGAATATTTGTTGTCGCAGCTGCCTGGCGATTTTCCGGGATCGATCGCGGTGGTGCAGCACATGCCGGATGGATTTACCGATATGTTTGCGCGGCGGCTGGATGAGGTTTGCCCGTTGCGGGTGAAGGAAGCGCAGTCCGGAGACTTGCTGCAGCCGGGGCGCGTGTTGATCTGTCCGGGGAGCCGTCACATGAAAGTAAAGCGGCTGCCGCTGGGCGACATCGTGGTGCTCAGCGACGATCCGCATGTAAACGGACATCGACCGAGCGCGGATGTACTGTTGCGCAGCGCTGCGGAGGAGTTCAAGAGCAACGCGATCGGCGTGCTGATGACGGGCATGGGCGACGACGGCGCTGAAGGCTTGGGCGCCATCAAAAAGGAAGGCGGCATGACCATCGCGCAGAATGAAGAGTCCTGCGTCGTGTTCGGCATGCCGAAAGCGGCCATCGAACGGGGATATGCCATCCGCGTGGTCGCACTGGATGTGATGGGCGCGACGCTGCAAGCGCTGTGCGGCCGGAATGCGGCGGTACGCGCGGGAAACTAAGTTTGAGTGCCGGAAATCCGCGAGTTACGCAACATAACCAGCGTGATCTGGTTGCGGATGACCGGACATGATATGCAGTTGACTAGGGGAGGACTGTATGGAGCAGTTTGCACCAGTGAAACGCAGCAAGGACGGGCAGCCGGTCCGCTATTTGATCGTGGACGACTCAGTGTTTGCCCGTAAGAACCTGGCCCGCATGATCGAAACGTTCGGCGGGCAGGTGGCGGCTGAGGCCGGCGACGGCCTGACCGCCATCAGCGAGTTCGATCGCACGCATCCTGACATCGTGCTCATGGACATCACCATGCCGCAGATGGAAGGGATCGAGGCGGCCGAACGGATCGTGCAGGCGCACCCGGAAGCCCGCATCGTGATGGTGTCGTCGGTGGGCTACCAGGAAAACATTGTGGCGGCGCTGCAACGGGGCGCGCGTCATTTCGTGCAGAAGCCGGTGAAACCGGAAGTTCTGTATGAAGTCATCAAGTACGTGCTGGGCGAAGATGGTGTCGTGGCCAACGCCGCCGGAGCGGGAGTCTAACTCGATGAAGATGGAACTGATCCAGCCTTTCATCAACGCGGCGGACGCCGTGTTGTCGCAGGGCCTGCAGGGCAACACCAAGGTGGAAAATCTCACCATGGAAGAGCACGCCTATCGCCGCAAGGGCGTGGCGGGCATGATTGCGCTGACCGGCGATATCGAAGGCCGGATCATTCTCGATCTCGAACCGCAAACCGCGGTCAAGGTCGCGAGCCACTACGCCGGCGCAGAGCTCCCCGAGTCCGACGCGCTGATCAAGGAAACCATCTTCGAACTCGCGAACCAGGTCGTGGGCAACGCCATCTCCGCCCTCAACGACCAGGGCTTCCATTTCCGCGTCCATCCCCCGCTCCTGCTGACTGCTCAGGAGGGCGACAAGACCAGCGAGGACACGGAAGCACTGATGATCTGCTTCGAAACGACCATGGGCAACGTCTTCATGAATGTCGCGCTGCGCTATAACAAGCGGCGTATGGCCGATCATGCGGCCATGGGAGCGTAGAAGCAGTCGCTAGTGGTTGGTCACAGTCACAAACTTCACGAACATCCTGGCTATTCGAGTCGTTGTCCCCATCATACTCGCGCGTTACCCTGCCGAAATTCATCACGGCTTCGGATGGTCCGCTGTGTAGGGACGGCAGCACGGCCTCTGCACGGGAGTGAACTCCATGATTTCGACGCGTGTGCCATCTGGGTCGTAGGCATCTAGACTGTCTTTGCCGTCCCGGCCAACCTCCGGCCCGTCAAACGTTTGCAACCCTCTCGCGTGAAGCTCTGCCGCTGCGGCGTGCACATCTTTGACGCCGAATGAGAAGTGATTTTGAACACCGAGTTCTTGGTGGTCAGCCTTTGCCTGAATGTTGAGCATGTATTCGATCCAGTCGGGTCCATCTGGAACCTGAAGTTCATACCAGTCGGTGCCGTCGTCTTTGAAGCCACCGGACCAGTAAAGACGAAAACCCAGAAGGTCAACGTAAAAACGATTCTCGGCAGCCAAGTCTCTGACGACAAAACCCGCATGGATCAGGTGCGAACCAATTTGCTTCGATGCCGGATTGTATCCCGTCAGAGCCGGTACCCTCTGGACGAAGGCAATAGGGTTTCCCTCAGGGTCTCGAACGCGAAGATACTGTGCGCCATCGGAATCTTTTTGTACCGGACCAGGCCGGAAACCGTGCGCCAGAAGATAATCTCGTAGGTGCGCTACGTTGTCGGTAGCGAACCCAACTTCTGCCAGCCAGCTTTTACGGGCGTTATTTCTCAGATCAGGCGGTGCCGGTTTCAATACAAGCCGCTGGTACGATGGCCGTAGCTGAAAACACATCCCCGGCCCGGCGTAGCCCGGACAGGTAACGGTCAACCCCAGAACATTGGAATAGAACTGGCGGGACTTTGTGACGTCGCTGACGTAGATCGTAACGTGATCGATGCCGCTAACGCGGGGCCGCTCTGGCTGCTCCCCAAGGCGTGACGCACACGCTGCTGGCTGCAATACAAGGCAGAGCAGGAGAAAACTGACGGTTGACATCGAGGTTGAAAGCGTCCTAAACAAGGGATGCATGCCCGCAGATTCTATCGCAGGTCATTGCGTGCGATGGTAGCCGTCTGTCGTTCACCAGTTCTCCACGCATCAGTCCGCTTCCTGCAGGGCGGCTTCCGCCCGTTCGAACCAGCGAGCCGTGACCGCTCCGAAGATGAAACCTCCAACGTGCGCCAGGTATGCCACGCCGCCGGTCTGCACGTGCGCCACAGACCCCGCATGCACAAGTTGAGTTAGAAACCAGAATCCAATCAACAGGGCCGCAGGTATGGTTGTGACCTTCACGAAGATGACAATGATCAACAAAGACTTGATGCGGTCGCGAGGATAGGTCACCAGGAATGCGCCCATCACGGCGGCTATGGCTCCGCTGGCGCCGAGGTTAGGGACGGTGGAATGAGGATCGGCCGCTACCTGGGCCAGCATCGCAATCAGTCCTCCCGTCAAATAGAAAACCAGATAGCGGCCTCGGCCCATCACATCTTCAATTTCTGGACCGAACGCCCAGAGAAATATCATGTTGCCGATGATGTGCGACCAGCTCCCATGCATGAACATCGCGGTCAGGATGGTGATCCATTGGTGACCGGAGGTAATCTGCGCTGGAATCAAAGACCACCGGGTAACGAACGCGTCGCCGCGCTCTAACTCAAGAAGGAAGACGATGACATTCACGACGACAATGAGCGCCGTACACACCGGCATGCGCACCGGCCGGCGGGACGCATCGCTTAAAGGAATCAAGCCTCCCACGTTCTGCTCCTCCCTTTTCTGTTGAGTTCGTTCCGCTGGGCACAGCTCTCCCTACGGACGGAATACGCATAGCCTGCGAGCCGTCTTAACTCGTTAATTAAGCCGCTAATGAAGTCGGCGGCGCCGATGACGCGACGGCCTTGCGGACTGAGAGCGATACCATCACGCGTGTAATGCCGCTGAAAATCAGGCTCACGCCCACCAGCGTGCCGATGGCCCAGCCGGAGCTCGACGGCCACTGCATATAGATCATCAGCCCCAGAAGCAGGGTCACGATGGCGTCGACCAGGAACCAGCCGGATCGCAAGTTGGAGGGAGCCCGAAAGAACAGGACGATGTTAAAGACTCCCTCAACCAGAAACAGCCCCGCCAGCAACAAGGTGAGCGACGCCACGCCCAGCACTGGACGCGCAATCAGATAGCCGCCGAAGCCAACATAGGCGAGCCCGACCAGAAGTCTCCAAATCACGCTGCCAGCTTCGCGGGAATGAAAAGCGACCACCAGATGGACGACCCCGGCCAAAACGATCAGCCAGGCGATGAGCAGGTTAACCGCGACCGCCGCGACCAGCGGCGATGCCACGGCGAGCATACCCAGGCAGATGAGCGAGACGCCCCAGAGGACGGACAACGTGGAGGCTCGCTTCACGAGGTCGGAGGAATTCTGCACCATAAACACCTCCTCAACGAACCGGGCGAGTTTATCGCAACGGATTGGAGGATGCAATTTCCGCGGGCGCCGGAACGAGGGTAAGTGAGTGAGCGATAAAACGCGCGGGTACTCAGGCGAGCAGCGACAGCTGAGAGCCGGCGGGATCGTCAAAATCTTCCGCAGCATAAGCGAACCTTCTCAACTCGGGATATTTCTCGACCAGCGTCGGCGGCGCGGGCACGCGCTTGCCGCTGATCATTGCCTTCAACTCCAGAGCATTGACTCCCGCCTTGCTTTCGAAGTGGTTATTGGTGATGACGTAGGTCGTTTGCGCCTTCTCGGCGACGTTGGCGACTCGTTCTTTCCAGCCCGTCAGTTCGCGCTCGTTGTAGAGATAGTTGTAGCGGTCGTTTCGGTTGTCGGAATCGAACCACTCGGCGTAGTTGCGGCCGTGCAGCCGCACGTAGGCAATCGGCGCGGTGACGTGCTCGGTTGGGGCCAGCGACTTTCCCAGCACGGGCTGGTCGATGTTGCAAAACGCGACATGCTTCTGGGTGAAATCTGCCAGCGTCTCCGGGTTGTTCCAGCTGGAATCGCGCACTTCGACCACGCGCGGGTACTCGATGAACTGGCGCAGCAGGCGGTCGAGATATTCGCGATTGAGCGACGTGTTCTTGAACGAGACAGGAAATTGAATCAATAACGCACCCAGCCGTCCCTCGCCGGCGAGAGCGTCCAGGCCTTCACGGGTGCGGGCTTCATCTTCATCCGTCGGACGGATGGTCGCCGCGGAAGTCGGCTCCATCACCGCGATGGGAGAGTGCGTGAATGCGCGATAGAGCTTGGCGGTGAAGAGAAAACCTGGATTCACCGGCTCGACCTTCCGGCACCACAGCTTTGCCAGTTCTGCCTTAAGCGGCCCGTAGAACGATGAGTTGATCTCGGTGGTGTCGAAAAAGCGCGCCAGATATTCGAGGGGATGCTGTTTGCGGTGCCGCATTCCGGAGGGGTAGAAAACTCCGTCCCAGTCCTTGTAAGACCAGCCCGCTGTGCCGACGCGAACCTTCGGCCCACGAACGGGAAGTGCGCGGGTATTGGCCGTGGATTCCATGGACGGAACCGCAGACGGAGGGCAAGGCAAGAGTAGCACAAGGAGACGACCCCTAAACGGGAAGAGGGCTAAGCCGCGAGAGAAAACAATCGCGGTTTACTGCGGACGCTTGGTCAGCTGCGGCACGGTTCCTGGCTGAGCTCCCTGCGCCGCCAGAGCCTGATTGAGTTGGCTGGCCAGCTGGTTTGCCTGCTCGTTGGAGATTTCGATTTGGCCGTCGAAGACAACGGTCAATCCGCCCACTCCGGCGTCCTGGAACCTGGCGCTCTGAATGACCGCGGAGTTCTGCACCGCGGGCGGAAGTGCGATTTTAAAATCCGTTCCAGCGCGCGCCGCAGCCAGAACCGACCGGGCGGCTTTGTCGCGCAGGTCCTCGCCAAGCGAGCCGGAGCGCAAGGACTCGGCCATCATGCCGGTGGCATCAATGCGGCTGAACGCAGCCGTCACTTTCAACGCGCCGTTTTCCATGGCTGCGGTCAGCTTCATTTCTACGGTGCCGTCGCCTTCCGCCAGTTCGTTCGCGGTCTCTTGACCGAATGATCGCATGCAGGCCCAGCGTTCAAAATGCAGCTTCACCAGCAGCAGGCTGGCGGGAGTCGAAGGAGTAAGCGCGGCCTGACGAATGGCGACCCTCTGCCCACAAGTCTGCGCCGTATCGAGCTGGGCCCGTAGGACTTCGGTAATTTCCTGCTGCAGATCCGAGAGATCCGAGATCAACGCAAGTTTGAAGGTACGCTGTCCGCCCTGGTCTGCAACCTGTTCAAGTGCGCCCGAAACCGAGACGGTGATGGTCCGGTTCTCAATGCTGACCGGACTCTTCACTTGCGGAAGAGTGAAGGTCAGGTCCTGGCCGCTGGCCAGGGTGATGCTCATCTCTCTTCCGAGGGAAAGCTGCAGGTCGTAGAAATCGCCGAGCGCCTTGTCGACACTCTCGCCGCGCGCCGCCACTTCCGGACCGGCGGCCTTGGCCTCCAGACTTTGATCCAGCTTCTTCTGTTCCTGTTCCAGATCGGAGTCTGACTTCGCAATTCGCTTGGAGATATCTTTCAGGCCGGACTTCTGAGCCGTGGAAAATCCCTCTTGAAACCTGCGGCTGGCGTTCCTCGTATTTTCCAGCGCCTGGTCGAGGGCCTCCTGAGTCACCCGATCAGCCCCGTTGGCCGCAGATGATGGTTGCTGAAACAAATGCAGAACAGCTTGCGTGCCTTCGATGGTTTTGATCAGTGCCTGAAATTCCGCTACCTGCTGGCTGGTTCCCTGCACCGCCAGGGCTTCATGAAAATCTTTAAGCGTATCTTTTTCGTCGAGGCCGGTGGGGCGAGAGAGTCCGCCGGGAGTGCTGCCCATGCCGTGTCCGCCGCCGTGGTGTTGCGCGATCACCGCCTCCGGCGACAGCAGAACGGCAGCACCCAGCAGCAACGTACCGGCAGAAAAAAGAGGAACTCCTCGGCGAAGCATGACGCAAAATCTCCAAAAAATCAGGTGTAGGGTCTGGTAGCGAAACTGCCAGTATGGTAGGGACATCCGGACCACGCGTCAATCGGGCCAAAGCCGGCGACCTGACCAAACTGGCGACGCATGGTTAGCTTGGCTCACACGGTGGAAAAAAGCCACCAACTTTACAGTTCTTTGCAAAGCCGCTCGCGCCTCAGAAGTGGCGGGTACCTCCGAGTGCTACGATTTCTCTATGGCAGACAATATGACCGACAACCTGGCGCCAGAAAAAACAGACAAGAGTAAGACCGCCGGCGGTTTCGCGGGACGCACCGTGCTGTCGTTTGAAAGTCGCCGCTCCACCGAGATCGCGACTCTGATCGAGAACTACGGAGGCCGCGCCATGGTTGCTCCCGCTACGCGCGAGGTCGCGGCGGCCAACGGGGCCGATGTCTCGCGCTTTGTCACCGCTCTGCTGGAAGAAAAATTTGCCCTCGTGATCTTCCTGACCGGAGTCGGCACGCGGGCGCTGGCTCGCGCCATTGAGCCATACTGTTCGCGGGAACAATTCGTTTCCTCGCTGCGGAAAGTACCGGTGCTGGCCCGCGGTCCCAAGCCGGCGGCCGCTTTGAAGGAGTTGAACGTTCCGATCGCATGGAATGTGCCGGAACCAAATACCTGGCGCGAAATCCTGCAGGTTCTCGACAGCAACAAAGTAGCTTTGGACGGCCGCCTTGTCGCGGTGCAGGAGTATGGCGTTCCCGGCAAAGACTTAATGCAGGGCGTGAAGCAGCGTGGCGCGGACGTTCTGGCCGTGCATGTTTACGACTGGGCACTGCCGGAGGATATCGCGCCCTTGAAAAACGCGATCCAGGCCGTGCTCGATAGCCAGGTCGACGTCACTCTGTTCACCGCAGCAATCCAGGTGCATCACCTGCTTCAGGTGGCGGAGGAAATGGGGCTGAGAGATTCTCTGGTCGCCGCGTTGCGCAGAAACATAATCGCCTCGATCGGCCCGGTAACGTCGGAAGCGCTGGGCGAGTACGGCATTCCGGTAAGCCTTGAACCGTCACATCCGAAGATGGGATTCCTGGTGAAAGAAGCGGCCGAGTTCAGGGCGGAGTAAACGTTCATCAATCGCAGCCCCTACTGGCAGATCGCTCAATCCAGCGACAACACTACCCAATACACGCCGGTGGGATAAGTGTCGGTACGCGAATAGCAGGCTCCAACCGAGAAGCTGGTCAGGTTGCGGCTGCCAATGGCGTGGGTCGCTTCGCTTGGCAGAGTTTCCGGGCGAAGGCTGGTGTAGGTGAGCACGGTGAAGCGTTCCGCGAGTTTCTGCACCGGCGAAGTTCCGAGCTTGTCGGCCTGGGCCATGGAGCAGGCGGCATCGTCGGCAACGTTGAGGTCGCGCCGTTGCAGCGCGGACTGTTTCGCCTGGCGGCGAATCTGATTGACGGCCGTGGCGACGCGATCCTTTAACTCGGTGGAAGAATAATTGGGGAGGGCGCGGCCGAAATCCTGCACGATGTAGAGCCGATCTCCACTACGAACCACGCCCAACCCGACCACATTGTAAGCCGGGTTGAGCAGGTTCGCGCGGTGCGGGGGTGAAAGCATGAGATGTTCGTGTCCGCCTTCGGCGCTGTAGTCGAGCGCGACGTTTTCTCCCTCCTGATCGAGTTGGAGATTGGTCATCGCCGCCAGCCGTTTCGGCAGCGAGGCCTCTCCTTCAAATTGATGGGAAAGCTGGTGCGCCTCGAGCATGGCTTGGGCGTGAATACGCGCGGCGTGGGAGAGTCCAGCGTCCAGCCTGAGTGCCTGCGCTCCAGCTTGCTGGCGCGACTGGTTCGCCAACAGCAGAAGCTGTTGTTCAGTTTGTGTTTCGGAGTCGTTAAATGGGATGTCGGCAGAGTTCGCGGCAGAGTTCGCGGCAGAATCCGCGGTCGGAACGGCGATGGAACTCGCGGGCTTCAGGGCGGCGGGTTTGAGCTTGGCCTGCTCCCCGGTCTCGGCCGCTGGACCATCCGCCGCTAACAGGCGAGTGGGGGCCTGTACGGTCGCGGCGCACGTCCCGAGGAGGAACGCCAACAGCAGTCTGGGGGCTCTGTGCATCCAGTTTTGGCCCACACATCGAGATCCTGGGATGGATCAACGTTCAAATTTCCGGTCCTGACTACTGATCGGCACCAACCGCCTTAGGGCTTAAATTTGTTGCTGGTGCTAGGCTAGGGGTTGGAATCCGGCGAGAGAAGTTACCTGTGTCTATAGAACTAGGGATCAGTGGGGTCATTGGCCTGTTGTTTGGCGGCCTGCTTGCATGGCTGGCGCTGCGTTCGCGCACGGCCGCGCTGCAGGCTCGCTTGTCGTTGATGGAAAAGGAATTAGCCGGCGCAAAGGCCGATCTGGCGCGGCTTTTGACCGATCAGAGGCAGTTGGTGGAGAGTCGTGCCCGGCTGGAATCGGCCCTCGAATTGGAACGAAAGTCCAGCAACGAGAAGATCGAATTGCTGACCAGCGCCGGGGAAGCCTTGCAGAACGCGTTCAAGGCAATGGCTGCGGACGCCTTAAACGATCACAATAATTCCTTCCTGCGAATGGCGGAAGAACGACTGGCGCGTCTGCAAAGCGACGCCCGCGGCGATCTCGATGCGCGGCAAAAAGCGGTCGTCGACCTGGTTACTCCCGTACGCGAGTCGCTGAGCAAAGTCGATGCCCAGATTCAGCAGATGGAAAACGCGCGCAGTGAAGCCTATGGCGACCTCAAGGCCCAAGTGCAATCGCTGATTACCACGCAAAAAGAATTGCAGTCGGAGACCGGCAATCTGGTGCGCGCCCTGCGCACTCCAAACGTGCGCGGACGCTGGGGTGAAATTCAACTGCGGCGCGTGGTCGAGATCGCCGGCATGCTTCCCTACTGCGATTTCGCCGAGCAGGAAACGATCAACACCGATGCCGGCCGCTTTCGTCCCGATCTCGTGGTGAAATT
>Ga0210388_10001957_pt1 | contig 16097 bp, 17 predicted proteins | sample IncBWC19OmetaG_FD_155485 | JGI IMG/M metagenome (GOLD analysis project Ga0210388, IMG submission 155485) | Forest soil microbial communities from Barre Woods Harvard Forest LTER site, Petersham, Massachusetts, United States - Inc-BW-C-19-O ...
CTTAGTTCTTAGTTCTTAGTTCTTAGTTCTTAGTTCTTAGTTCTTAGTTCTTAGTTCTTAGTTCTTAGTTCTTAGTTCTTAGTTCTCAGTTCTCAGTTCTCAGTTCTCAGCTGCGCCTGCTTGACTTCCGTTGCTTGGCGTCCCTATGCTCCAAACTCGGGGCGGCGATTGCGTCGCCTCATTGGAGGCGCTTTGCCGAACCATCCGCCGCAGAATCTGACCATCGCTACTACGGGCGCGAGCGGGTCGGTGTTTCTGCGGCAACTGCTGCTTGCGGTTGAGCGCGACGTTCGCGTTCAGACCGTAAACTTCATCGCCTCGGATTCCGGCCTGCGTGTCCTCGCCGAAGAACTTGGCATCAAGGGCCGTGCCGACCTGGTCCGCCAGATCCTGGCTGGCGAAACGACGAAAAACTCAGCGCGCAAGACTGCCAACGCCCGGTCCAAAATCAAAACCAAGATCAAAGAGCAATCGAACGCCGACATCGGAGCCAACGTGGCCAGCGGTTCTTACCCCGCCGACGCCATGATCGTGATTCCGTGCAGCGTGGGCACTTTGGCCCGCATCGCCAACGGCATTGCCTCGCACCTGATCGAGCGCGCGGCGGATGTTTGCCTGAAAGAAAAGCGTCCGCTGGTGCTGTGCGCGCGCGAAACGCCGCTCAACAAAATCCACATCCGGAATATGTACCGGGCCGCCGATGCCGGCGCGACCGTCTTCCCGCTTATTCCGGCGTTCTATTACCGGCCCGCGAGCTTAGATGACTTGGCCCGCGAGTTTGCCTACCGCGTCCTCGCCCACCTGGACCTGCCCCAGGATGGCGCATTCCGCTGGAAGGGCTGATAAATCAGAGACTTAACCGCCTACAATCAAAAAATCATTTACCTAGGGGAAGACCGAACCCAGGTTGGGGGTGGCTCAAGTCTAGACAGCCAGGAACGCAGGTCACAGATGCCCGCTGGACATGTACGACAGGGGGACGTTACGACGGCGGGCCGATTGGCCGGGCAAGTGCGTTGATTTTTGCGACTTCCTGGTTGAGCTTTTCTTCCGGGAAGTCGCGACCCATCCTTCGGAAGCTTTCCTGCGCGTTGAGCACGTATTGGTGGGAGAGAGTGCTGTTGCCGGAGAGTGCCTCGATCGCCGCGAGCCGCAGATAGGCGCGTCCGGTATCGACCAGGAGCGCCTGGTCGCCTTGGGCGCTTGGAAGTTTGCCCATCGATTTTGCGAAATCTGTGAAGCCCCGCAAGGCTTGGCGGGCATGTTCCGGATCGGCCTGATCGTATTGCACAAAGGCGAGCTGCCCGTACCCGGCCGAAGCGAACATTTCCCCAAACATCAGCTGCCCCTTCGTGATTGTTGTGCCAAAATGCCAGCCAACTAAGGCTCCGATGAGGAGGCCGGATGACACCGCGATGCCGCAGAACTTCAGCGTCTTCATGTTTTCCTCAACGTTTGCCGCGAGGGCAGTCGCAGGCATCTTGCTTGTTCATCGCCAGCACAAGCTTCGTCAGATGCGCTTCTGAATAGTCTTTCCATCCGGCCTGCTGCAAGGTGGTCTGCGCTTTCTGCATCCACGCCTGGGATGCCGGCAAATTGCCAGCAGCCTCCTCGACCATTGCGAGGCGCACATAGGTGATGCCGGTTTCTACGTCGATCAGCGTAAGTGCTGCGGGATCTGTCACGCCCGTTCTGCCCTTCTGTGCGGTATCCAGAAGCAGATTCAAGTATTCCCGGCGACGCTCAGGACTCTCCTTTGGGTCCTCGAGCCTCATCGCCGAGCCCATGTTGACTTCCAACAGGCGGCCCATCAAATTGTAGGTTTTGAGAAAATCTCTCCCGGCGGGACTGCCGAATGAGCGCCCCTCGCGCCAGCGCTCGCGGGATGACGAGCCCTTCCATCCGGCGAACAGCCCGAGGCCTGCACCGACGAAGAACAACAGCCCAAAGAGTGCGGCCTTTTTTAGCACAGCGTTCCGCCTTTTAGGGGATCTTGCCAAGTTTAAGGCGGAGCCTGTCTTGGCCCCAGATCACCTCCGGACGTGTACGGCTGGGCAGACCGGAACGTGGGAGGGCCTGACTAGGCAAGACGTTTGCCGTGGGGAGCGCGGTGTATGGGCTCGGACCACCTCAGGCCTACGCTCAGAACCGAATAACAACTCCAGTCGAGAATCGCAGATTGTTTTGGTGAGTCTTGAGACCCTCGAACAATCCGGGGCCGAAGGCGTCTGTGTAGACTTTGTCCAAATTGTGAGTGGTATAGAGGAGATCGAACTGGCCCGGCCGAAGAGCAAAATGCCGCGACAGTTTGTAATCGAACCCGCCACCGAAGGCGACCGCAACATCGGTGTAGGTTGTGGCGAGCGAAGTCACCGTCCCGGTTGGGGTGGTGATGGTGCTGGCATCCAAGGTAGCCCGGTCGAAACCGACCAGAACATGGCCGAAGGGCGTGATCTTCGATTTGGACCGGTAGGTGAGCACTGGTCCGGCGAGCAAGGAATACCGATTGGCGTCAGGAACTCCGGAGACCGTGCTGAGCGCGGGTGTGAAGGGTGTGCCGTAGCGGCCACCGAAATCGGCGACGACTCCGATCCAGCGGGTGGCGTTGTATTGCGCTTCCGTATCCCAGCCCTTGAAGTCGGTTCCAATTCCGAAGGATACGTACGTCTGGTGCAGATCCTCATTCAGCTTGGTTTGCGTCAATCCGCCGGAGGACTCGTTGGTCAGGGAAAAACCGCCAAACACCTGCACCTTGGGCATTGCGTCTTGAGCAAAGACAAACGAACCGGTCAGGACGACTAAAGCAATCGTTGCGGCGGCAAAGCGAATCATTTTCGCGTTCTCCCTATATATTTCATTATGAACCAAAAATAAGAACCGGACGGATGAGAGCAGGTTGTAAGTGAACACGTAAATATAAGTAAAGGCCTCTCCGGTTGCAATTCGCCAGGGCCGGCGATGGTGCCGCAGTTTGATAAGGATGCGAGCCAGACGCGCCCTTCGGTCGCTCGCGCTCTCTCAGGGCAGGCTCCGTGGAACCGCGCGGCTCGCCCAGATCCTTCGCTGCGCAAAGGCGCTTGCTCAGGATGACAATCAAACTCCACCACTCCCGGGCCGCCGTTCAGGGTCGATGGCCTGGTCGAGATAGATCCAGACCACGCGGGAAAAGAATGCGGTCGTGGGCGCAAGCGGCAGAAACAGCACGACAGCCCAGACCGTATCTTTCGTGATCCACCAGTCAGTCACCGCCCACAGCAGCGCGGCAAACAGCGCGATGATTGCGATTCCCAAACCGTAGCTCACATACATTGCGCCCAGGAAGTAGCCGGACTCGCGCTCAAACTTGAGATCGCAGACGGAACAGCGCTCGTGCATCCCGGGGAACCCGCGGAAGATGGAATAGCGGAAGATGCTTCCCGAGCGGCAGCGGGGACAGCGCTGACGAAGAATATCTGCCACCGTGGCGAGCCAGGTGGTGGTTTCGATCCTGATTCCGTCTTCCATCTGCATCAACCCAGACTTATCACTCCAGACTTATCATCCCAGGCTCTAAGCTAACAGATGGAGGGAGTGGCACACTCGGCACCCACTTTCGTGCCGGTTGACGCACAGGGGGATTTCGTACTAATGTGCGAATTACACCGGAAAGGAGGTGGTCGAATGACAAGTTCTGAATGTGGTAATTGTTGTGGGAGTCTAAGACCAGGTGAGGTGGCTGAGACTTAGAGCTGGTTGCTCTAAGCGGGGCTTTCGGACGCAGATCAGATTGCGCCGGGAGCTACAGCCCGCACACTAGCCGGTGAGTACGGATGGAGTTGGTGCGTAGGTCGCGCACGAGCTTAATCCCTGACCCGGGAGTTGCCGTGAGAGGCCACGTAGAGTGACCACCTCTTGGTCAATCCCAAACAGTCCACCGGGCGGCCCGCAGGCTCGTAAGAGCTTGCGGGCCGTTCTGTTTGTGGAGAGACTGCCAGAGGTCCAGACCCTTCAAGCTTTAAGCGGCCTTGGCGTCGTCACACAGGCGCTGGTAATAATCCCGGCCACGCTCGTAGCCTTTCCGGAATGGCTCCGCTACCTGCTCACCGGGATTCTGCCGTTCTACTCCTTCAATCTTGCTATCCATCTCGGCCAGCACCTGATCGTATTCTTTACAGCGGGTTCGGGCGTGGAGGGCGGATTCGAAGCCGAGGCGATAGAACTTTTCGTCTTCGGTAAAGTTCCGGCTGTGACCGGAATAGTGCTCCCGCTCCGCGCTGCGCAAACCGATCCACCACTGCTCGCGGGCAGCGTCGACCGATTCCGCACCTTCCGCCTTCAGCAATTCGCGGAAAACCGATGCCTCGACCTCATCATTCGCCAAGGTGATCACCACGCTGCGGCCTTTGCGCAGAGCATCTTCATAGACAAACAATTCGTCCTCTGGCAGCCCGTCGGTCATGGAATTTTCGGCCTTTCCGCCTGCGGCTGCGCCCACGGTGGCGCCGGCTGCTCCTAGAATCGCTCCTCCTAGCAGGCCGATAGCCGTGATTGGTCCAACGCCCGGAATGAGCGCAGCGACCAGCAGTGGTCCCCCTGATATTCCGGCGGCCGCACCTACTAACGCCCCAATCGCCTTGCCCATGCCGGGCTGCTCGGCCGCGACAACGGGAACCTCTGCTTCCTGATCGGGTTTGCTCGTAGGGGTTAAAAGGGTGAGCCGATTTTCCGGCAATCCGAGGTCGCGAAATTGAGATAGCGCGCGCTGCGCATCCGTGGAAGATCCAAACACACCGGTAACTGCTTTCATGGACAAACCCCTCTCCGACGGGCCTTGATACTCCGATGGCTCAGATGAGGTTACGAGCGCGAGGGTTGTCGTTTTTCCCAAGCGTCGGTTGGCGATTGCAGTATGCTTGCGGAGTGTCCTATTTCGACTCTTTCGCGAATGAGCGCCAGGAGCGGTGGCGGCTGGCTGACAACTACGCCGGCATGACCGATGGCGAGTTGCAACGCCTGGCGCGGAATGCCGAGTCGCTGACCGAGTTGGCCTGGGATGCGCTGGAAGATGAGATGGACCGCAGGCATCTGGAATGCGTGGACGATGCCGCGCCGGAGCCGAGGCAGGAAATGGAGCTGCGCGACCTGGTGACCGTCCGGCAGTTTCGCGACCTGCCGGAGGCGCTGCTGGCGAAGGGCAGCCTGGAATCGGCGGGGATCGAATGTTTTCTAGCAGACGACAACCTGGTGCGGCTCGACTGGTTTATCTCGAACTTCATCGGCGGGATCAAACTCAACGTAAGGGCTCAGGACGCGGGGAATGCGCAGAAGCTTCTGGACGAGCCGATTCTCGAAGGTCTCTACGTGCAGGGGGTTGGGCTGTATGAGCAGCCGCGTTGTCCCAAGTGCCAGTCGCTGGATGTGAACTTCCAGGAGTTGGATCGTCCTATTGCTTACATGAGCGCGTTCCTGCGCGTCCCGATGCCCGTGCAGCGCACGGGGTGGCGCTGTCATTCTTGTGACGCAGAGTGGAAAGACGATGGCGTAGAGGGCGGCAGGGGTGAGGCACATTCCTAGAAAGCCCCGGTCACAATTCACCTGATGTGCGTCGTCAGATTGCGGCCGCTTTCGCTTTAGGTGAAAACTGCTTCTTATAGTACGCCGTCCAAACGGCAATCGCGGGCGCGCCGATGATGGTCGGCCACAGCCATACCCACCAGGCGGCGCCAAACCAGCGCGTAAGATTCACCGCGGAGAACGCGGTCATCGCCGCGATATAGCTGCCCAACATTCCCTGCATATGGCCAAACCACCAGAACATCTTTTCCGTGGGTGGCTTGAGAAACCCTGCAATTGAAGCTTGTCCCATGCGCATCCCAATGATTCCGAACACGACGGAAACGATGCTGACCGAATGTCCCGCAACCTGAATTACGCCCACGCCCATCAGTTGCGGCTTCAGAAAACCCATGAGGAACAACAGGAAGCTCGACAGAACTGTGACCACCGCCGCCAGCCAGTCCACGGCTTTCGGCCGCGCTCCCGTGTACATATCTTTCAGAGAAAGGATGCGATAGCCCGCGAACGCAGAGTAGAAGCTGAACACGGCAACCATCGCGAGAAAGAAAATCGGCAAAGCGAATGACAGAATCAGCGCCGTCACCGCGACTCCCGCCATCGCCCAGAAGTAGGTCTTGCCCCATCGCCGATGCGTCTTGCCACCCTTGGCAGTTGCCAGCGCCACTGGGGCACACACAAATGCCACTACACCGCAAGCAATGTGCAGCGCCAACAGGACCCGCAGATAAGTTGCCCAGTCAGAATGCATCGTGTTTCCTCGAACAGGCACCGGCCTAGTCTTCTTGGTCATCCATTCTGCCGCATTCTAAGCATCCGCGTCATCCATCCGTCCCATCGCCTACGTCAGCGCCCGCACCAGCCAAGCGGCAGGCCCGTCCCCGCTCCATTGGACCTACCGAAACGGCAATGTTGCGAAGCTGCCTTGCGCCGGAGTATGCTATCCGCTAATCCGGTCGTTGGAGCGCGTATATGCGATTCTCTCTGGCTGCTTTCTCCGGGTTCCTTCTTCTCAGCATCCCTGCCACGGTTCTGCCGGCTTCGGCCCAGGTAAGCATTTTTCTGACGCCGGTTCCCAACGCGCCGTTCACCGCTGTTGTTGAAGTCCAGCGCACGAGGGTCCGTCCGGATGGTTCCGCGTTCAGCGTGAAAAGCGTCCGCAATATGGCGCGCGACGGCATTGGACGCATTCACAACGAGTCGCGGACGTTCATTCCCGCGACCAGTGCCGACACCCCGGAAGTCCTGCACATTCATCTGTACGATCCGCGAACTCGCGTTTCTACGGAACTCAATCCCCGCGCGCGAACTTTCTGCACCGAAACCATGAACCACCCACCTTCCACGGTGCCGCCAACTGTGCGTTTTGGCTCACCTTCGGGTACCGGCGTGCCCCAGAACGAGTTCGCAAAAGAAGAAGATCTCGGCAGCAAGGAGATTGAGGGAGTGCTGGCACGCGGCGTGCGCGAGACTCAGATCATTCCTGCCGAGGGCAACGAGACCGGCAAGGAGATCTCCGTCACGGATGAGTATTGGTATTCCGATGAATTGCGGATTAACGTGGTGATGAAACACAGCGATCCGCGCGTCGGAGACACTACGCTAACGGTCACGCATATCACGCGCGGAGAGCCGGATCCGGCTCTGCTGGAGATGCCAGAAGGCTACACGCGGCCCGGAGCCGTACAACCCGCGCCGCAAGCGGCTAAATGAGATAGCCGGTTCTTCCCGGCTAACCATCTGACTTCGGCAGCGTCACTTGCGGCGAGGCTAGATCTCCCGCAGCCCGGTGACAGAGAAATCAATCAAAACATCTTACGGACGCGCTTCGAATATCAGATTGAAGGGCGTTTGCGTGGCTCTGCGGAAGTGGTTAAAGCCTCCGGCAGAGACTACGTCCCGAAGCCGTTGTTCTCCGGCTTGCGCGCCCAGAGCCAGCCCTACCTCCTGCGAAAGTGAAGCCGGAGTGCAGAGCAGCGTCGACGCTCCGTAGAATGCTCGACCGATGGGATGGAGATTGTCTTCGATTTTGTCTCCGGCGAAAGGCTCGACGATCATCCACGTCCCATCGCTCTTCAAAGTGCCGCGAACATGGGCGCTGGCTCCGACCGGATCACCCATGTCGTGAAGGCAATCGAAGAAGGTCACGAAATCGTAGTTCTCTCCGGGATAATCTTTTGCCATCGCTACCTTGAATTGGATTCGATCGCCGACGCCAGCATCTTTGGCGCGCTGTTTCGCCGTCTCAATCGACTTGTCATGGTAGTCGAATCCAACGAACTTCGACTTTGGATAGGACTTCGCCATGAGGATCGTCGAGGCGCCAAGGCCGCAGCCGACGTCCGCTACGGTCGCTCCCTGGTCGAGTTTTTCTTTCACGCCCGCGAGCGCGGGGATCCATGAATTGATCAGGTTGGCCGCATATCCCGGACGGAAAAATCGCTCGGTGCCGACGAACAGATCCGGGTGATGTTCGTGCCAGCCTAAACCTTTCCCGGTCTTGAATCGGTCGGTGATGCGGTCTTCAGCCTTGATTGCCGCTAACGCGACCTGGAACATGCCCGGCAAGAACGCCGGACTGTTTTCGTCCGCCAGAGTGAAGGCTTGCTCCTCGCTCAGAGAGAACTTGGCAGCTTTGCTGTCGTAGGTGACGTAGCCGCCGGCGGCCTGGTTACAGAGCCACTCGCGCACGTAACGCTCGGCGGTGCCAGTGCGTTTGGCTAGTTCCGCCGGAGTTTGAGGTCCGCCGGCGGCAAGCGCCTTGTATAGGCCGAGCTTGTCGCCAACTTGTACCAGCGCGGCATGAAACGTTGCTCCGAAATCGACAACCGCCTTACCCAATAATTCGTGGAGTTTGTCTTCGTTGATGCTCATGACTTATGCCCCCCTGAGTTCGACCCGATTCAGTCACTAAGTTGGAAGAATTATAAGACGGGAGGTCATTCAGAAGCACGCCAAAACAGCAGCGGCGGGCGTTATGGGCTTCCTAGCTTCGCGAAACCTTTGTGAATCACGTCAAGCGTATCTTCCGCCAGCTTCAGCGGTGCCAGTTCCTCCCGGCTGAACCATCTGACTTCAGCGGCGTCGCTGGCGGCGGCCAGATCTCCTGCAACCCGGTGGCAGAGAAAATCAATCAACACGTAGTGGTATTGCACGCGTTCGCCGGCATCGCGCAGGATGCGGTCGTAGACTCCGAGGAGTTCGCCGGGGACGACGGTGAGTCCGGTTTCTTCGCGGGCTTCGCGGATTGCTGCTTCGCGCAGCAGTTCGCCGACTTCGAGCACGCCTCCCGGGATGGACCACTGGGCCTGCAGTGGCGGGTGAGCGCGCTTTACCAGCACGACGCGGGCGTTTTCGATGATGATCGCGCCTACGCCTACCAGCGGAGTTTCAGGGAATTCGCGTTGCATGTGGAAGGATTCTAAAGCATGGGTCTGCCGATGCGGCGTCATCCTGAGCGCAGCCGTTCTTCAGGCGGAGCGAAGGATCTCTCGCGGGCCGTCTTTACGGGAGATGCCTCACCCGGCTGAAGTGCGCTGGGTTTCGGGATGACGCCACCTTATATTTGTCTCCGTGACTCTGTGGTTAAATAGTGTTCGCCATGGCACTCGAAGAATACAAACGAAAGCGGCGGTTTGAATCGACGCCGGAGCCTCCTCCGAAAATTGAGAGCAAAGCCGGTCACCGGTTTGTGGTGCAGAAGCATGACGCCACGCGGCTGCATTATGACTTTCGGCTGGAGATGGAGGGCGTGCTGAAGTCCTGGGCGGTGCCGAAGGGACCGTCGCTTGATCCGGCGGACAAGCGGCTGGCTATGCAGGTGGAGGATCATCCCGTTTCGTATTTCGATTTCGAGGGCATCATTCCAGAAGGCAACTACGGCGCGGGTACGGTGATGGTGTGGGATGTAGGCACGTGGCAGCCGCTTTCTCCCGTTGCGGTGCTGGGGAAGTATGTGCCGGGGACCGAGGCCGATGCAGCCGCGATGTTGGCCAAGGGCGATTTGAAGTTCCGACTCAAGGGCGAGAAGCTAAACGGAGACTTCGCGCTGGTGAAGATGAAGGGGCGGCGTCCGGGGAGCAAGGGGAATGAATGGTTGATGATCAAGAAGCATGACCAGTATGTCGTGGAGGGCTACGACATCGACGAGTATGACGAGTCGGTGCTGAGCAAGCGCAGCCTGGCGGAGATCGCCGGAGACGCGGGGTCGGCGGAGTGGAGGAGCCGTCCCGCGGGGGGCGGGAAGCTGAAGGCCGCGTGGCTCGCAGATGCTGTGGCAAGACTGGACAAGAAGAAACTCGAGAAGAAGCCGGCTGGTAAAAAAAAACTAAAGAATTAAACACAGAGGACACTGAGGAACACAGAGTAGCCCGGAAAGATCCTTCAGCCGCTGTGAAGAACGCCCAGAACTACCCTGTGTCGTCTGTGCCCCCTGTCGTGAATGCCGTCCCTTCCGCGATATCCGCTCCAGTCAAGCGTCCCATGCCCACGGCGATTCATCCTATGCTGGCGACGTCCGTCGACAAGCCCTTTGACGGGCCGGAATGGCTGTTTGAGATCAAGTGGGACGGATACCGAGCCGTGGCGTTCATCGAGAACGGTAAGGTGCGTCTGGTTTCGCGGAATCAGAACGAACTGACGGCGCGCTATCCAGAACTGAAAGATCTGGCGAAGTCCGTCAAGGCGAAGACTGCCATTCTCGATGGTGAAGTGGTTGCGCTCGATGAGGAGGGGCGCGCATCGTTCAGCCTGATGCAACAACGCACAGGGTTTCGTCCCGGCGGGAAGCGAGTAGCAGCCAAGGCGGATGTGCCCGTGTTGTATTACGCCTTCGATCTGCTCTATCTGGATGGTTACGACTGGCGCAAAGTTGCGTTGGAAGATCGCAAGAAGAAATTAGCCTCCGTGCTGGTCACAGGAGATTCGTTGCGTTATTCGGATCACTACGAAAAGCAAGGCAAGGCGCTGTTCGAGATGGCGCGCGCCAAAGGCCTGGAAGGCATCCTGGCCAAGAAGCGCGACAGTATTTACCTGGAGCGCCGCACCACCGAGTGGCTGAAGATCAAGATCACGCACCGGCTCGAAGCCGTGATCGGCGGATACACCGAGCCGGAGGGCAGCCGCGCGCATTTCGGATCGATTGTGCTGGGACTCTATGACAAGCGAGGCAGGCTGATTCACGTGGGGCAGGCAGGCAGCGGGTTCGACCAGCGGTCGCTTGACGAAGTTTGGAAGCTGCTCAAGAAGCGCGAGACGAAGAAGAGCCCGTTCTACGGCGAAGTTGAGGCGTTGCGAAAAGTGTACTGGGTCAAGCCGGAACTGGTGGCCGAGATCGAGTTCGCGGAATGGACTGGCGGCACCAGCGAGGGCAGCGGGCCGAAGCTGCGAGCTCCGGTGTTCCTCGGACTGCGCGATGACAAAGATCCAAAGGATTGCCTGCTGGAGGAAAACCGCGTGACTGAGAACTGAGAACCGAGAACTGAGAACTGCTACTTGATCTCCTTCATCACCAGCAGCGTGCCGTAGTCGCGGCCACCGGGGTCGACGGCGCGGGCGACAACGGCGGTGAATGCGTCTCTGAGTTCGGGATACTTCGCGACCAGCGCCTTCATCACAGCAACGTTGCCCTGGTAAGCCTGCGCGGTGTTTGAAACATCAGCCGCCTGATACTTCACGATCAAGTCCAGGTCATCGCCCACGCTTTCGGGAAAAACTGCGGTGAGCTTGTAGACGACGGTTCCAGCCGCGGCACCGGACGCGCCCGCGGAGGACAGATCTGCGGTCTTGCCATCGGCTGGAAAGTCGGCTGGCTGCAGCTTCTGCGAGTCGTCATACAACTTGTCAGTAACCGCAGTGCTCATGAACGGCAAGGGCGAAGCCAGGGAGCGGGCCTCGAGGTAGTAAAGCCAGGCGTTGTGCGTTTGACCCTTGGACTGGAAACCGCGGGCGTGCGCGGCAAACCATTCACTGTCGTGTCCCGCAGATTGCATGGCCTTGATGTAGAGGCCGCCCAGCTTCCACGCCAGCTTTCCGTCCGAAAGCTGTTGCTGCAGGATCAGCGATACCGTGTATGCGCCCTTTGAAGAGGGTGCGTCCAAAATGACGACGCCATACTTACCCGGCGCAAGATTGTTGAGGGAGAAAACCGCGCTGTCGCGAGTCTGGCCGTTCCCACTGAAAACGCCGCAGAAAAACTCCGCACGGGGAACTGGTGCGGCGCCTTCCCCTTCCAGCAAAAAAGGCGGGCGAGCCGCGGCTTTGGAACCGGCAAGGGCAGGCTGGTTCTGCTTGACTGTAGCTTCGACGCCGGAAAAATCACCGGCGATGCTCGCGATCGCGCTTTCGCGCAGCGTCGCCGTATCGCCTTTAGCCACGAGGTCGAAGTAGCGGAGCCCGGCCGTGGTCAGTGCGGTGCGCGCCGCCTCGTCCAAATCTGCCGCGGTGAGACAGTTTTCCGCGAGGATGCTCGATGCCGAACCAGCCAGCACGACCAGCGCGGCGCAACTGAACAGCAGCCTGCCATTTTTCCGAAAGCAGCGTTTCAGCAAGCACTCTGGATTAGGCATTTCTTCCCCTTTCCTCTTCCCACACGTCGAAAGATTTTATCTCCCTGCGATGCCAGTAAGTGCAATCGGTTGCACACGCAAGACTGATGCCAGATACCGAAGATCTCCCTGCAAGAGACTAACGTCAATACGTTCTACAAGGTAGAAGAGCTGTGGGTAGCGGCGGGTTGGCCCTGCAAGCCGAAAATGGGTGCTAGAATTGCTAGCTATACACCCGCCGTCATCCCCATAGGATGAGTCTAGACCGTAGTGGAGGGGTTGTCATGAGCCCGGGATTAAAGCTTACAGGTTTGCTGCTGGCTGGTCTCCTGTGCCTGCCGGTTGCGGCGCGTTCGGATACGCAAACGCCGCCGCATCGCACGCACAAGGTCAAGAAGCAGCAACCGTTGCCGCCTCCTCTACCTTCAGGCCCGCAGGGCCCAGTGCCGCAGATTCCGCTGGACGCTATCCCGGCTGTCGCGCCGCAAGTAACCTACCAGGATGGACTGCTGACGATCGTTGCGCCCAACTCCACTCTGGCTGACATTCTGCGCGGCGTGCGCAAACATACTTCGGCCGATATCGAAGTGCCGGCTACCGCCAGCGAGCGCGTCGTAACCCGGCTCGGTCCCGGGCCGGCTCGGGAAGTCATGGCCGAACTGCTGAATGGATCACGCTTCAACTACATCTTGCTCGGTTCCCCGGAAGATGCCAACGCGCTGGTGCGCGTGGTGCTGGTGGCCAAGACCGGACCCGATACGCCAACTCCTGACGCTACCGCGGCCGACAAGAACGCTGCTCCGGCCCAGGTTGCGAACGCTGCAGCGGATGCCGCCGACGCCGATGCTACGGATGACGCCACTGACGATACTCCGGACCCCGGCACCGCGGAGGCCGAACCACCGGCAACCGCCCCTCCGGACCCCTCTGGGGTAAAGAGTCCGCAACAGTTGTTACAGGAAATGCAGCAGCGGCAATTGCAGATGCAACAACAGCCAGGACGGCCGGGCTATCCTCCGGCGCCAGGTGCAGCAGTTCCGCAGACCCCGCCGCAACAACCGGACCAGCAATAGGATCGGCGGCCTGAGCGGCGTTCGCTCTGCCTCAGGGCTGACCGCCGGCGGGCTCCGAGCGCGATTGAGAGACGGCCTGCATCGTCCGGCGAGACTGCGCGGCTGCCTCAACCTCAGAGCCGCTCATATCCATATCCATCGCCTTCTGCAGCAGATCCCAGTCGCGCGTGACGTCGCTTTCTGAAGCCTTGGGCGGATTTCCGCGCCGCAACTCCGCGTGCAGCCGCGCTTCGAGAAACTCCTCGGTGTAGGGCTCCGGAGCATCATTGGCGAGGATGTTGCCGCGCGAGATGCCGACGACCACTATTTCATCGCTCACCGGAATGCGCAGCACGGGACGCCCTTCTGCATCCAGATCCGGGGCCGCGTTGTGGAACAGTCGTTTCCATTTTTCGATGCGGGCTGCGTTGGTTTCCGCAGGCGGGTCGGCCACCAGATGATTCAGTTCGCTCTGGTAGGAGCGGCGATCCTCCGCCCCAAGCGGCGGTTCGAGCTTGCGCTGGGCATCAAAAACCAGCGCCTCTTTTGCCGGATCAAAGCGTCCAGCCCCCGTGCCCACATAAACAGCCACTACGCATCCGGCAAAGATCGGACTGGCCACGGCCGTGGGGACGATGTATTTCTTTGACTTGAGGAACGACTCCACTACGCCGTGCACCGGCGTGCTGCGCGCCACGCTGCCCGGAATCTGCGGGATCACGAAGCGCGAGGACTGCAACCGCGAATGATGGCTGCTGAACTTGATCATGGTCTTCGCCATCTGCTTCGGTGTGGTCATTCCAACATCGGCAACGATGCTGCGATGCAACGCTCTCGGATAGTAAAAGTTGATCACATCCTTAGCGAAATCGGCGCAGTTGCGGTACGTAAGGTGGAAGTGAGAACGGTTCGGCGATGAATTGTATTTTCGGATGAAGGCTTTGTCCTGCGCCGAAGTGGTTTGGATTTCGAACGCGTAGGCCGTACGATCGTAAGCCGTACCTACAAGTTCGTACCAGTTCCCGCCCGGAGTTTCTCCGCTGGTCAGATCCGGCGCCACCGACTGCAGATGCTTGCGGCGGTATTGGTCACGCAGAAAACTGACCATCTTCGGGTCTACAAATAGAGGAATGTCATCGGGCCGCTCAACCGCGTAGAGGTAGGGGATCAGCGGAATCGCCAGCCAGTCGTAGCCTCCGACTCCGTCATAACGGCTGATCACAACTCCCAGTTCGCCCGGAGCGCAGGGGCGCAGCACCAGCGGAGTCTCAGCGCAAACTCCTGATAAGTACACAGCGGCATGTCCCGTGGCCGTGAAAAATCCGAGCTTGCCGTAAGGCTCTTCCAGCAGCAAAGTGGCCGATGACGCGCTTGCCAACGAAGCGGAGACCGACACCAGCACAAACAACGTGCAAACCGCGCGCCGGATTCTGCTCAGGCAAGGCATAGCTCTCCCGTAAATAGAAACCCCTCTCCCAAAGGTTAGTTGCCAAAAACCGGGAAGGCGAGTTACGGAAGTCAGTCGATCTTCACCAATCCTGGGATATGGCGTATCTGACTGATACGCAAGGAGATAATGGGGTGTCAGAAGAGCTTAATCGGACCCAGGAACGGTGGGCAAGCGAGCTCGTGTGAGCACGAGTCCTAGATCACTTCTGAGGTCGAAGAGGATCCTACTCCACGGGCTTCCAACCGTCGTCCGGGTTAAATGCAGTGATGGCCTTGGCTAAATCTGCGGTGGTTTCTCCCAGATTTTTTTCGAATACAACGCCATCCTGGTTGATGACAAGAGTCATCACTCCGGAATTGCCATACTCCGCGGGGTAGGCCAATATCGCGAAGCCACCTGTCATGGCCCCGTTCACAATGTAGTCGCGCTCTCCGCCATGGGCCTTCTCGCCCTGTTTTGTCAGTATCCGATAGATGTAGCCTTGGAATGGTTGTGGCGGGTGCGCGCCGCCGTAGCCTTCAGCGCTCGCGTAGGCTGCCAGTGGCCCGAGCGGACTCTCGGGTTGATCTTCATCCGCAGGCTTCCAGTAGAGGCCGTTCTTCTTGCCCTCGTCGCTGACGAACTTCTGGGCATATTGCCGCACATGCGCATCGTCGTGAAGCTGACTGAAGTATTCAGCTTGGGCATCCGCGATGGCGTTGAGCGTGCCCACCGTCGATAGCTCGTTGCCTCCGATCCGGCGAGCCAGTATCTCTTGCTTGGCAGAGTTGGTGTCGAAATACCACTGCCCAGCTGAGTTTTTCAGCAAGGCGAATGGGAAGGGATAGTTCTCCGCACCGACGGCGAGGACCATGCCCCCGTCTGCTGCCTTGGACCAGCGGTGCATCTCATCGTAGCGGCTGGCGAACAGATCGAGCCCGGCTTTGTCTTGAACCGGATCGCCCGAGAAGATCAATTCCTTTGCATCCGGGCCGAAAATCACTGCGAGCCCGTTGCTGTCTCCGTTCTTTGCGGCGTTGTAAATCGCTTGTCCCGCGTTGTCTGGAGATGCGAACGACTGCGGCCCCTCGGCTGCGGCCGGCTGCGATTTGTTGCAGCCCACAGACAGGGCGGTGACCGCGATCAAAATCACGAGAAGCAAACCTCGCGGATTTACGTTGATTTCGGCAAACCTACGACGCGTCATACCGCTCCTTCATCGCACCACTTGAAATCTTCCTTAATTAATAACCCCACTCTGGTCTCCTAAGGGTTTCGCTCGCCTAGCGACCCCTGCCACCCCTGGCTGCTACGCTTTGGTTCCCTCGCGCGCTCTGATCACGCCCTCCGACGGATCCTGAAAATACGTTCGGACGGGCAGCTGGCGAGGCGCCGGTTGACGCCTGTGGACGCTGATAGCCGCGGGCTTCATTCGTGCTGGGTCGGGTACTCGGTTGCTGGCTCGGACGATTCCCTGGATTCGCCGGCAAAGTACTCGGCGCCCCCGCGCCCGGCCTC
>Ga0210388_10001961_pt1 | contig 16083 bp, 14 predicted proteins | sample IncBWC19OmetaG_FD_155485 | JGI IMG/M metagenome (GOLD analysis project Ga0210388, IMG submission 155485) | Forest soil microbial communities from Barre Woods Harvard Forest LTER site, Petersham, Massachusetts, United States - Inc-BW-C-19-O ...
CCCGGGCGCTGGCCATCCTCGGCGAGGTGTTCGGCCAGGCCGCCGGGCCGGCGCTGGCGGCGGCGCTGCCGCCCGACGAGCACGGCTGGCGAGTGCTGACGCTCTCCTTCGAGCACGAACGGGCCGCCGCCCACCGCCTGGCCGGCTTCGGGGACCAGGTGGAGGTCCTGGCCCCGCCCTCGGTCCGGGCCGGGCTGGTGGCCACCGCCTGCCAGATCCTGAGGCGCTACGATGCGGCAGAGTGCTGATCGGAGAGGGCATGACAGGCGAACCGCGTCCTGGTGGTCCGGAAATTCTCCAGCTGAGCTCGGTCCCCGGCTTCGTGGTGTTCGACCTGCCGGGCGTGCCGGAATCCGCCGGAGGCACCCGGCTGGCGCCGGACGTCAGCGTGGCCGAAGTGGCGTTGCTGGCCCGGGCGATGACCTACAAGTTCGCCGCGCTAGGCGAGCGGACGGGCGGGGCCAAGGCGGGCGTGCGCGGGGATCCGTCGGACCGCCCGGGCAAGGCCGCGCTGATGGCCCAGTTCTGCGCCGAGATCGCTCCGCTGACCGACAGCGGTCGGCTGCTCACCGGGCCCGACATGGGCACGGCCGAGGAGGACTTCGCGCCGCTGCGCGAGCACCGGGCCTCGCCGACCGCGATCAGCGCCGTGGTGGACGGAGTGCCGTTCGAGGACCTGCTGACCGGATACGGCGTAGCGGCGGCGGCCGAGGCAGCGCTGAGGGCCCGATGGGGCGGGGGCTGGAGCGGTCGTTCGGTGGCCATCGAGGGGTTCGGCAAGGTGGGCGGCGGAGTGGCCCTGGAGGTCACCCGCCGCGGCGGCCGGGTGACCGCGGTGTCCACCGTGGCCGGCTGCCTGGCCGACCCGGCCGGGCTGGATGTCGAGGGACTGCTCGCGCTGCGCCGCGCGTACGGTGACGCCTGCGTCCTGCACTACGGGCGCGCGGCCGGGCCGCCCGGCGAGCTGTTCACGGCGGTCGACGCCGACGTGATCGTCCCCGGCACCCGGCCCGGGGTGATCAGCGCCCGGGCCGCCCGATCCCTGCCGCAGGGCGTGCGGGTCATCGCGCCCGCGGCGAACGCGCCCTACACCGCGGCGGGCGCCGACGTGCTGGACCAGCGCGGCATCGTGGCGCTGCCCGATTTCGTGTGCAACGCGGGCGCGGTCATCGGCTACCGGTCGGTGGCCGACGCGACCCCGGACCAGGTCCTGGCCGACGTCGAGGCCACGATCAGCGGCCTCATCCGCGAGGCTCTCGGTCACCCGTCCGGCCCGCTGGCCGGCGCCTGCGACCGGGCCGGACAGTTCCTGCGCGGCTGGTGGGGCGAGCCGCCCGCCCCGCCCTATGCACCCGAGAGCTGAGGCAGTCATGCAGACCTGGGACGCGATCACCTCACGCCGCAACGTCCGGTCCTTCGCCGACCGCCCGATTCCGCCGGCCGACCTGGACCGGATCCTCGAGGCGGGGCGCCGGGCCCCGTCCTCGCAGAACTGGCAGCCGTGGGACTTCATCGTCGTCACCGATCGTGAGCAGCTCCGGGCGCTGGCCGAGGTCTGGCGCGGCGCCGGTCACGTGGCCGGCTCGGCCGCCACCATCGCGGTGATCGGGCCCCCGGCCGACAACCCGTTCGGCCGAGCCCAGCTCGACCTGGGCCAGGCGACCATGGCCATGCTGCTGGCCGCCGCCGACCTGGGCATCGGCAGCTGCCACGCCGGCGTGGCCGACTTGCCGTTGGCCCGCGAGCTCCTGGGCTTCCCCGAGGACCGTGACTGGGCCTTCCTCATCTCGCTCGGCTACCCGGCCGACCGGCCGCTGGCCCCGATCCGCAATCCGGACCGGCGACCGTTCAGCGACGTCGTCCATCGCGGCCACTGGTAGCACGCGCGGACGCGCGCCGCCATGGCGACCGGCCGATCCCGCGTGGGGTGCGTGTGCCACGACCCCCGATAGAGGCCCCGGAAGGGACCCGGGCAGAGCCCCACAAGAGACCATAGCGACAGCTTTATCGGTTGGGCGGCGTTTACGCCGGTTTAGCGATGGATGCCGTGCGGGTTTCTCGGACCGAATCGGTGCCGGGCGGTGGCGCGCAGGCGCCGGCGCAGCGAATTGAGACCGGCGAGGGCCACGAGGGTGATCACGGTAATCGCGACCGGAGAAGACATGCCGAGAATCAGGACCGCCAGCTGGAGCACGGCCGCGCCGATGGCGCAGACCATAACTGCAGCGGCAGCGCAGAACAGTCCCCGTTGAATCATTTCGCACCCCTTTGTGCGCTTTTCCTTGCTATCTACAATTCCCAGGCTAGGAATCAAGCGCTACGGGATCGTTACGGGTGGGCGGCTGGGCGAGTCCGCGCGTTCTACCGGTCGTGAACTGCGTCACGCAAACACCCCTCGGTCACGAGGTGTGACCATATCAGGCGGCCCAACGCGGCGCCCACACTGTCACCAATCGGGTTTAGATAACTACTATGAGTCACTACGAACGACGGCATACGACTCTCATCGCAGGCCAGGCTCGGATACCCACGACCGCGTCGCGACTTGACTGCATGTTCGGATGCATTTGCATTTGCTCTGTTAGGCTGCACTGTGCAGACGGTGGACGCCCCGGCCATGAGCCCGGCCGCGCGGGGAGTCTCCAATCCCACCAAATGAGAAGCAAGGAGAACGATGCAGTTCAACAACGGCATCTCGGCTGATCAGCTGGTCTGCACGGCGTGGCGCAAGAGCACGGCGAGCAATCCCAGCGGGAGCTGTGTCGAGGTCGCCGAGCTTGGTGATGGCGCGATCGCCCTCCGCAATTCCCGGCACCCTTCGGGGCCGGCGCTGATTTACACGCGAGCCGAGATCACGGCGTTCTTGACCGGGGTGAAGAACGGCGAGTTCGATGACTTGTACCCAAACCCCGGTGGTAGTGTCACGTTATTACCCATATGTCACTTATGGTGCCCTTACGATACGGCAGCGCAGTGATATCGTGCTGCATGTGTATCCGCCGTTGTCGTTGGGGCTTACGGCCGGCGGCGGCACGGCGGTGACCGGTCGGCACGCGAGCGGGCACTGGGCGTCAACCTACCGGCTCTCGGAGCAAGGATGAGCACGGACGACGAGCCACTTGCCGACATATCCGGCCCCACCGTGCCGCGCATGATCCTCGGCAACCAGCTGCATCGCTTCCGCGAGGCGGCCGGCATCTCGCCGGACCGGGCCGGCTACGAGATCCGGGCGTCCCGGTCGAAGATCAGCCGCATGGAGAACGGCAAGGTCGGGTTCAAGGAACGTGACGTCGCCGATCTGCTCGACCTGTACGGAATCACCGACGAGGAGACCCGGGGCGGCCTGATGACGCTGGCCCGACAGGCAAATGCCCCGGGCTGGTGGTCCAAGTACGGCGGCGACATCATGACCGACTGGTTCGAGGAGTATCTCGGCCTGGAGGCCGCCGCCTCGGTCATCCGCGCGTTCGAGCTGCAGTTCGTGCACGGCTTGTTCCAGACCGAGGCCTATGCCCGCGCCGTCACCCTGCTCGGCAACACCAGCGCGCCCGCCGACGAGATCGACCGGCGGGTGGGCCTGCGGCTCAAGCGCCAGGACCTGCTCACCGGCCCCCGGCCGCCGCAGGTATGGGCGGTCCTCGACGAAGGAGCGCTGCGCCGCCCCTTCGGAGGCCAGGCGGTGATGCGGGGCCAGCTGAACCGGCTCATCGAGGTTTCCGAACTGCGTCATGTCACGATTCAGGTGGTGCCGTTCAGCCGGGGCGGGCACGCCGCGGCTGGCGGGTCGTTCACCGTGCTGCGCTTCGGCGACGACGACGTGCCGGACGTGGTGTACATCGAACAGCTCACTAGCGCCCTCTACCTGGATAAACGCGAAGACGTGGATCATTACCTCGAGGTCATGAACCACCTGTCCACCGAGGCTCTCACTCCCGCTCAGACCCCGCAGTTCCTGACCGAGATCATCAAGGAAACGTGAGGTCCAACCCCAACTCCGAGGGATTCCCGTGACTGACGAGCATTCCGCGATGCAAGGCCAAACCGCCGGGACCGCGATCGACACCACGGTGCCGCACTCGGCCCGGATCTGGAACTACTGGCTCGGCGGCAAGGACAACTACGAGATCGACCGGGTGGCCGGCGATCAATTCAGCGCGATCTACCCGGGGATCGTGGATATCGCCCGGGCCGACCGTGCGTTCCTGGGACGGGTCATCCGGTACATGACCGACGAGGCCGGGGTCCGCCAGTTCCTGGACGTGGGCACGGGCCTGCCGACCGCGGCCAACACCCATCAGGTCGCGCAGAGCGTCGCGCCGGAGTCCCGGGTCGTGTACGTCGATAACGACCCGCTGGTACTGGCGCACGCCCGGGCGCTGCTGACCAGTAGTCCGGAGGGCAGCACCAGCTACGTCGATGCTGATATGCACGACGCCGGCACGGTGCTGCGCGAGGCGGCGCAGTGGCTGGACCTGAGCCAGCCGGTCGCGCTCACGTTCATGGGGGTCCTCGGTCACGTCGTCGACCACGATGAAGCGCGGTCGATCGTGGCCGGGCTGCTCGACGGCCTGCCGTCCGGCAGCTACCTGTCGATCAACGACAGCGTCAACACCAGCCCGGCGCTGGAGGAGGCGCTGCGGGTGTACGAGGCATCCGGCGCCGTCCCGTACCGGACCCGCACCCCCGAGCAGTTCGCTGGCTACTTCGACGGCCTGGAGCTGATCGACCCGGGCGTGGTCAACGTGGACGACTGGCGGCCGGACCCCGGCTCCCCTCGCGGTCCGCGGATCCCCCAGCTGGGAGCCGTGGGCCGCAAACCGTAGCCCGGATCAGTCCGGCGGGTGCACTCCAGGCAGCCGTTCGGTGGCGGCCACGGCGGCGACCACGCCCGCGGCGCACGCGGCCAGCCCGAGCTCGGGGATGGCCGTGGCCGCCAGGCCCAGCAGCGCGAGCACGACGACCCCGGTCAACCGAGGCCAGGACACGGTGCGCCATACCACCAGCTTGAACGCGGCGTGCCCGGCCAGGAACAGGGCCGGGCCGCCGAGGATCATCCAGGCTGACGACGTGCTGGCGGTGGCGCCCGGCTCGGACAGGACCTTCTGGTCGGCGGCCGCCGCGACGATGATGCCCGCCACCATTACGGGATGGATCAGGTGGTAGGCCGAACGGCCCAGCCGACCGGGGTCGTTCGAGCGGGCGATCTTCTCGGCCGCGGCCTCGGCGCTCTGGTCGAAGTACACCCACCACAGCGCCACCGAGCCGGTGAACGCGACCACGAAGGCGGCCACGTTGGCGGCGGTGACCGGCTTCTCGGTCAGCGTGGCGCCGATGATGACGATCGACTCGCCCAGCGCGATCAGGATGAATCCCTGGCAGCGCTCGGCGAAGTGGCCGCCCTCGATGGTCCAGTCGGAGGTGCGGGACCGGCCCAGGCCCGGCGTGTAGAAGCCGACCACGCCGCCGAGCAGGTCGACGCAGACTGCGCCGAGCCACAGCAGGACCCGGGCGTTGCCGTGGGCCAGGCCGCCCGCGACGGCCAGCGCGCTGCTGGCCACGCACCAGGCCAGGATGCGCTGGAAGTTGGCCTCCAGCGGATGCCCGCGCAACGCGATCATCATGAACACGGTGCGGCCGATCTGCTGGACCGCGTAAGCCCCGCCGACCCACAGGCCTAGGTCTTCGAACGCCCTCGGCAGTGACACCGACAGGGCCAGGCTGGCCAGCATCAGCGCCACGAGCAGCAGGCGCACCGCCATCTGGTCCGGGTCGAGCCAGTTGGTGACCCAGGTCGTATACGCCCAGACCAGCCAGACCATCAAGAGGAGCAGGCCGGCCTGCAGTGCGCCGCGCAGGTTGGCGTGGCCGAGCAGGTAATGCGACAGCTGGGTAATGGCGAACACGTACACCAGGTCGAAGAACAGCTCGATGTTCGTGACCCGCTGCACGCCGGACCGGTCCCGCAGCAGACGAGGGGTCTGCGGCGTGGCGCTTACCAAGCTCACCAGGCGTAGTGCTCCGGGGCGGGACGGTAACCGGGGAACAGGTCGTCGAGCCGCTTGAGCACGTCGTCGTCTAGTTCCAGGGTCACCGCGCGCTGCGCGTCGTCGAGCTGGGCGAGGGTACGCGGTCCGATGATCGGCCCGGTGACACCCTCCTGGTGCAGCAGCCAGGCCAGCGCCACGTTGGCCGGCTCCTCGCCGAGTTCGTCGCACAGGTCCTCGTAGCGCGCGATCTGCTCGCGGTGCTGCTCGAGCGTCTCCCGGGCCCGGCCGGCCAGGCGGCGCCTGCCCTCACCAGCAGAGCGCTCCTTGCGGAGCACGCCGCCGAGCAGGCCGCCCTCCAGCGGGGACCACGGGATGACGCCGACGCCGTACTCGATCGCCGCGGGCAGCACCTCGAGTTCAATCTCCCTGGTCAGCAGGTTGTAAATGGACTGCTCGCTGACCAGGCCGAAGAACCCGCGCACGGCCGCGGTGTCGTTGGCCTGCGCGATGTGCCAGCCCGCGAAGTTGGACGAGCCGACGTAGATGATCTTGCCCTGGGCGACGAGGACCTCCATCGCCTGCCAGATCTCGTCCCACATGGTGTCGCGGTCGATGTGGTGCATCTGGTACAGGTCGATGTGGTCGGTGCGGAGCCGGCGCAGCGACGCGTCGCAGGCGCGCCGGATGTTCAGCGCGGACAGCCGGCCCTCGTTGGGCCAGTCCCCCATCGCCCCGTAGAGCTTGGTGGCGAGCACGGTCCGCTCCCGCCGCCCGCCGCCGCCCGCGAACCAGTCGCCGATGATCTCCTCGGTCCAGCCCGCGTGGGACTCCCCCAGCTGCGCGAGCTGGCCGGGCGGGCTTTGCGCGCCACCGTAGCGGTTGGCGGTGTCGAAGAAGTTGATGCCGATCTCGTGCGCGTGATCCATGATCGCGTGCGCCTCGGCGGGCGGGGTCAGCGGCCCGAAGTTCATCGTGCCCAGGCAGAGGCGGCTTACCGACAGGCCCGAACGGCCCAGGTTGACGTATTCCATACTTCTAGCCTTTCATGGCGGCACCACGATTCACCTGACGGTGCGCGGCCACCCGCTGGCGGGTGCCGCAGGCGGCCGAGCAATAGCGCCGCGTGCTGCCCCGGCCCACGTTCACGAACGGCCTGCCGCACGTCGGCGAGGCGCAGATCCCGGCCGGCGGAGCCTGCCGCTCGGCCAGCAGCACGGCCAGCGCCAATGCGGATGAGGTCAGCAACCATTCGCCCCACGGGGCGTCGTCGCTGCTGTCCACGTGCAAGTGCCAGCCGGACGCGCCGCCGTGGGTGGTCAGCCGGGGCGGATGGGCGCGCCCGGCGAGCAGGCCGTTGATCCGGTCCGCGGCCGCCGCGACGTCTCCCGCGGTGAACACCTCTCGCAGCTCGAGCGCGGCCCGGCGCAGTCCCTCGAGGTCGGCCGGGGAGAGTTCCACCGGCGACGGCTCGCCGTGCGCCTCCAGCACCTCGATCACCGCGTCGCGTTCGCCGGAGCTGCCCGGCGCGAGCCGGTTGCCCGCCCGGGGCAGCAGGACGGCGAGGATATCCGCCGCGCGCTGCGCGGCGTCGTGCACGCTGCCCCCGAGCAGGGCCGTCTGACTGGTCACGAATGACTAGTGTAACGTGTTTTTGTGAAATCCAGTTACGCACTGGGGCGGCCGCTGTGGACGTACCTGGGCGGCGCGGCGGCCTCCCGGGCGGGCGATGAGATGACGGGGCCAGCCCTGCTGCTAGCCGGGTTCGCGGTGACCGGCAGACCCGCCGCCGGCTCCACGCTGCTGGCCGCCCTGACCATCGCCGCCGCGGTGGGCGGCCCGCTGTTCGGCGTGCTGCTGGACCGCAGCCCGCGTCCGGACCGGGTGCTCGCCCTGACCCTGGCCGCCTACGCCCTGGGCGTCATCGCCGTCGCGGGCGCGGTGGGCCGGCTGCCGGTCCCCTTCGTGGCGGCGATCGCGCTGGCCGCCGGGTTGTTCAACCCGGCGGTGGCGGGCGGCTGGACCTCGCAGTTGCCCCGCATCGTGACCGGGCCGGCGCTGAGCCGCGGCTTCGCCCTCGACGCCATGACCTACAGCGTGGCCAGCCTGGCCGGCCCGGCCCTGGCCGCGCTGGTGGCCGCCGCGTTCGGCGCCCGGACCGCGGTCATCGTCGCGGCGGCCCTGGTCACCGTGGCCCTGCCGTCGGCCCGCTCGCTGTCGCGCTACCCTCCAGCGCCGTTGGCCACACCGCGGCTAGGCGTGAACCGGCAGGCCGCGCCGCGGCCGGGCCTGAGCCGGCAGGTGGCCGCCGGGTTCGCCGCGATCGCGACCCGCCGGCCGTTGCTGCGCGCCACCGTGACCTCCGTGGTGTCCTACGTCGGGATCGGGATGCTGCTGGTCAGCTGCCCCGTCCTGGGCGCGCAGCGGCTGGGCGGGCCGGCCCGCGGCGCGCTGCTGATCAGCGCGATCGCCGCCGCCTCGCTGGTCGCCAACTCGGTGCTGGCCCGCCGCCACAGGCGGCCAGACCAGCACCGCCGCCACAGGCGGCCAGACCGGCACCGCCGCCCGCCGCGCGGCCAGCCGGACACCCGCGTGCTGGCCAGCACGCTGGTAATCGGGGTCAGCATGGCCGCGGCCGCGGCTGCGCCCGGCTGGCTCACGATGGCCGCGGTCGCGCTGGGCGGGGCGGGCGAGGGACCTCAGCTGACCGCGCTGTTCGAGGTGCGGCACCGGGAGTCCCCCGAGCACATGCGCGGCCAGATCTTCACCACGGCGGCGAGCCTGAAGATCGGCGGGCTGGCCGCCGGGGCGGCGCTCGCGGGCCCGCTGGCCGGCCGGTCGGTGACCGCCTGCCTCCTCGTCGCGGCCGGGTTCGAGCTGTGTGCCGCGGCGGCGTACGTCCTGATCGGCCCGCCGCCGAAGGCGGCCAGACCAGCACCGCCGCCGAAGGCGGCCAGACCAGCACCGCCGCCGAAGGCGGCCAGACCAGCACCGCGGTCCCCGCGGGCGACACGCACCGGACTTCAGGCGGGTACCACGGCCCGTTCGGAAGAAAAATTGTTAGAATAAGTACGTGCGATGCGTATCGGGTGCCCAGTGGTGGCCGGCCGGTTAGGACGGCCCACCTTCACCCATGTCTGGGGCCGTCCGGATGGACGGCCTTTTTTCATGCTCGCCAGGCCTGTCCGTCCGGACCCCACGGAGAGGACGATGACCATGAGTACGGGGCTCGCGCGGCGGCGTTCGGCTGACCTTGAGGAGCTGATCCACCGGGACGCCTCCCGGTTCCGGATCCTGACCGGGGACCGGCCGACCGGTCAGCTGCACCTGGGACACTACTTCGGCACCTTGCGCAACCGGGTCCGCCTGCAGGACCTCGGCGCCGAGGTGTTCGTGCTGATCGCGGACTACCAGGTGCTGACCGACCGGGACAACGCCGAGCACCTGGATGATTACGTGACCGGCCTGGTGCTCGACTACCTGGCCATCGGGCTGGACCCGGCGCGGACCGTGGTGTTCGCGCACAGCGCGGTGCCCGCGCTCAACCAGCTGCTGCTGCCGTTCCTGAGCCTGGTCTCGGTGCCGGAGCTGCAGCGCAACCCCACGGTCAAGGACGAGATCGCGCACTCACGCCAGTCGGCGGTCAGCGGCCTGATGCTCACCTACCCGGTGCACCAGGCGGCGGACATCTTGTTCTGCAAGGCGAACCTGGTGCCGGTGGGGCAGGACCAGCTGCCCCACCTGGAACTCACGCGGGCCATCGCGCGCCGGTTCAACACCCGGTACGGCAAGGCGGTGTTCCCGGTACCCGACGCGCTGCTGTCGGCGGCGCCGCTGCTGCTCGGCACCGATGGCACCAAGATGAGCAAGAGCCGCGGCAACGCCATCGCGCTGGCGGCCACCGCCGACGAGACCGCCCGGCTGATCCGCGGCGCGAAGACCGACGCCGAGCGATACGTCAGCTACGACCCCGAACGCCGGCCAGAGGTCTCCAACCTGGTGCTGCTGGCCGCGCTGGCCCTCGGGCGCAGCCCGCAGGACGTGGTCGCCGACCTGGGGACCGGCGGCGCCGCGGCGCTCAAGGACACGGTCACGATGGCGGTCAACGAGCTGCTGGCCCCGGTCCGGGCCCGCCGCGCGGAGTACGCGCGCGACCTGGGCTACGTCCGCCAGGTCCTGCGGGAGGGCAACGAGCGCGCCGAAGCCATCGCCGCGGCCACCCTGGACCAGGTCCGGGCGGCCATGGGCATGCGCTACTGAGGGGGCTCGCTGATGACCACGGGCGTGTCCAGGACCCGGTCGGGGCCGACCGGGCGTTCGGCGCCGCACAGCGTGAACGACCCGTGCAGGACCAGCCGGTCGGAGGCTCCGCCGACCGCGACCCGAATCTCGCCCGGCTCGACCACGCGGGCGCCGTCGAGGCCGCAGAACGCGGTGCGGTCGGCGTGCAGCCGGAAGGTGACCTGGCGGGCTTGGCCGGGCTCGAGCGGAACCCGGGCGAAGCCCGCCAGCCAGCGGAGCGGCCGGACCACCTGGGCCAGCGGGTCGCTGAGGTAGAGCTGGACCACCTCGGTCCCGGCCCGGTCCCCCGTGTTCCGCACCGTGCAGCTGATCTCCGCCGTGCCGTCGGTGCCGACCACCGGAACCGGGTCGCCGTCGCCCGCCGCGGCCTGCGGGGACCGAATGACGAGATCGCCGTACTCGAACGTGGTGTACGACAGCCCATGGCCGAACGCGAACAGCGGGACCGGATCGACCGAACTACCCGGATGGCGGTCGGCCAGCCGCGGGCGCAGGTACGAGGACGGCTGGCCGCCCGGCAGCCTGGGCAGCTCCACCGGCAGCCGGCCGCTGGGCACGACCCGGCCGGACAGGACCCCGGCGATCGCGCGGCCGCCCTCCTCGCCGGGGAAGAACGCCTGTACGGCCGCGGCGAGCTGCCCGGACGACGGCCCGATCGCGTAGGGCCGGCCGGTCACCAGGACCAGCACGACCGGCTTGCCGGTGGCGACCAGGACCCGCAGCAGATCCTCCTGCACGCCGGGCAGCCGCAGCTCGGAGACGTCGCAGCCCTCACCGGAGGTGCCCCGGCCGAACAGGCCGGCCTGATCCCCGACCACGGCCACCACCAGGTCGGCCTCTCGGGCGTGCGCGGCGGCGTGCGCGAAGTCCGAGCGGTCCTGCGCGCGGACGTCGCAGCCGCGTGCGTGCGAGATCGTCGCGCCCGGCAGTTCGGCGGCCAGTGCGTCCAGCAGCGTGGTCACGTGTACGCCGTCCGCGGCCTCGGGATACCGGAAGCCGAGGTGACGGGCCATGCTGTAGCAGCCGAAGAAGGCCAGCGGATCGGCGGCCAGCGGCCCGATCACCGCGATACTGGCGTCCGGCCGCAACGGCAGGGCCCGGCCAAAATCCGGGCCAAAATCCGGGCCATCATCGGGGCCGGGGTTGGCCAGCAGCACCACGGACTCCTCGGCCAGCCGCCGGGCCAGCGCCCGGTGCGCGGGCGGGTCCAGGTCCGCGGGCGATCCCGGATCGCCCGGGTCGGTAGCGGGCGACCAGCCGGGATCGAGCAGCCCGAGGTCGCACTTCTGCCGCAGCACCCGCCCCGCGGCCCGGTCCACCAGCCCGGCTGGGACCAGGCCGTCCCGTACCGCTCCGGCCAGCTCGGGGCCGAAGCACCGCATACTGGGCAACTCCACGTCCACCCCCGCGGCCAGGGCCAGCGCCGCCGCATGTACGGGCGACCCGGCCACGCCGTGCTGGGTCTGCAGGAAGGAGATCGCGAAGTAGTCCGAGACCACCACGCCGTCGAAGCCGAGCTCGTCCCGCAGCAGCCCGGTCAGCAGCGCGCGGTCCCCGCTGACCGGGACGCCGTCCACGTCGGTGTAGGACGGCATCACCGAGCGGGCCCCGCCGAGCCGCAGCGCCATCTCGAACGGCACCAGCATCACGTCGGCGAACTCCCGTGGCCCCATGCTCACCGGGGCCAGGTTGCGGCCGGTGCGGGACGCGGAGTAGCCGACGAAGTGCTTCAAGGTGGCCTCGATCCCGGCCGACTGCAGGCCGCGGACGTAGGCGGTGGCGATGGACCCGACCAGGTAAGGGTCCTCGCCGATGGTCTCCTCGGTCCGCCCCCACCGCATGTCGCGGGCCACGTCCAGGACAGGCGCCAGGCCCTGATGGATGCCCACCGCGCGCATGCTGGCCCCGATGGCCCCGGCCATCTCGTGCACCAGCTCGGGATCAAACGACGCGCCCCAGGCCAGCGGGGTCGGGAACACCGTGGCCGTCCAGGCGGCGAAGCCGGTCAGGCACTCCTCGTGCGCGACCGCGGGAATGCCGAACCGGCTCGCCCCGGCGATCTGGGCCTGCAGCTCACGCAGCGTGCTCAGGGCCGCGGCGGGCGGCAGCGGCCGGGTTCCGAACACCCGCGTGACCTGCCCCAGGCCGTCGCGGATGAGCTCGGCCAGCGGCGGCGGGACCGCGCTCGTCTCACCCTGCATGGGAGCGACGTTGCCGTCTCGGGGCTGGTCGCCGACCCAGATACTGGTCAGCTGGGCGACCTTCTCCTCCGGCGTCATCCGGCCGAGCAGGTCCGCGACCCGTTCCTCGGCCGGCCGCGCGGGGTCGCGCCAGATCTCCGCCGTGGCAGTTATTCTTTCTTGTCCGAGCCCCACCCGCAGTCGGCTCACCTGGCGGTCCCGGGGACCGGTCCGGTGGATTCCCGCATGATCAGCTCGGTCGACAGCTCGACCCGCCTGCTGCGCAGCGGCCGGTCCTCGATGATCTCGCCCAGCATCTGGGCCGCCGCCCGGCCCATCTCGGCCAACGGCTGGCGCACCGTGGTCAGCGGCGGCGAGACCCAGCGGGCTACCGGCAGGTCGTCGAAGCCGACCACGCTCAGGTCCTGCGGGATCCGCAGGCCGCGCTGCCGGGCCGCCTCGTAGACGCCCAGGGCCTGCTGGTCGCTGCCCGCGAAGATCGCGGTCGGACGTTCGGCCAGGTCCAGCAGCTCCCCGCCGCACCGGAACCCGCCCTCGTGGTAGAAGTCACCGTGCCGGACCAGCGCCGGATCGAAGCCGATGCCGGCCCGCTCGAGCGCTGACCGATAGCCGTCGATCCGGGCCCGGCTGCACAAGAAGTCCTCCGGCCCGGCGATGGCGGCGATCCGGCGATGCCGGAAGTTCAGCAGGTGCTCGGTGGCCGCCAGGCCCCCGGCCCAGTTGGTGGCGCCCACGCTGGCCAGCTCGGGCGGCGGCGGATTCACCGGGTCGACGACCACCAGGGGGATACCGCCGCTGCGCAACTGCTCCAGCTGCGCCTGGGTGAGCTCGGAGGTTACCAGGATCACCCCGTCGGTGTCGTGGCTGGCCAGCGCGCTGGTCCAGCTGGCCGGCCGCGCGTTGCCGTGCCGGACGGCCGACACCGCGACGCCCGTCTCGTGGCTCGCGCCCCAGTCCTCGACGCCACGCAGGATCTCCACCGCCCACGGGCTGTCCAGCCCGTTGAACACCAGGTCGATCAGGCCGGACCGGCGCTGCCTGCGGGTTCCCGCCCGCAAGTAGTGGTGTTCGTCCAGCAGCCGCTCCACCTTGGCGCGGGTGGCGGCCGCGACGTCGGGGCGCCGGTTGACCACCTTGGATACGGTGGGTAGCGAGACTCCCGCCTCGGCCGCGATAGTGGCCAAGGTGATGCGCCGCCGCGACGCATCCTCCCGGTTGATACGCGGCACAGTAGGCACAGTAGTAGCCCGGTCGGGCGCCTGCTCCCTGCTGGACGGCACTGCGTCACCTTCCCACCGTTTTCGAAACAATTTCGATAACGGTATCGTAACCTATCGCGGCGCGCTAGTCATCTACTTGGGCCTGCATAAGCCCTAGTTTCATGGCGTTTAACCAGCCGGAAACGAAGGGCTTGACCGATCGCATTCCGAAACCTGGCAGAGAAACTTTCGAAGCGCCCCCTGAGGCGACTACGGTACTGGTCTCGGCGCCCCCCTCGTGCGGCCTAGACTCGGGCGCTCGCGCTGAGGACCGCGCAAGATATTTTTGCCGAACGGAGCGTGGTGCCCGCCCCCGGCCACGCGCGCCGCCCGCCGCGGCCGCGCGGTCCGTGACAAGGTAGGTCCGTGGACCTCGTGACGTCGTTGCGGCAGGCCGGAGCGGCCCGCGGCGACCTCGTGGGGCTGGTCATCTCCCCCGTGCTGGGCCTGGGCGTGGCGACCGCCGAACGCGCCTGGCTCGTCACTACCGGCACCGACGCAGCCCTCGCCGCGGAAGTGGCACAGGCCGATGAGGCACTGCGGCCGCGGTGGGCGGTCTGGTCGGGCCAGACAGCGGCGCACCTGGTGGCGGGCGGGGTCCGCCTGGCCACGTGCTGGGACATCGCGGCGGCGCACCGACTGCTGTTCGGCGGCTGGCGGGCCGATCCCGCCTGGGCCTGGGCCCGGATCCGCGGCCTGGACACGCAGACGCTGCCCGCCGGGGGCCCGCTGGACCTGTTCGAGATGTCCGGCCCGGACGACGGAGACGACGACGATCCGGTGGCACCGGACGGGCACCTGCGGCCCGAGTGGGTCAGCGGCGGATGGGCGGACCGCGCCGACCGCCTGGCCCGGTGGGCCGAGCTGGCCCGGACGGCGGCCGGGCTGCAGGAGGCGGCGCTCGCCGCGCTGCCCGGCCGGGCGATGGCGCTGCCCACGGCTCGCTCCGAGTCCACCGCCGAGCTGCTGTGCGCCGAACTATCCGCGGACGGCCTGCCGATGGACCGCGCGCTCGCCGAGCAGGTGCTGGCCTCCTTCATCGGGCCCCGGCCGCGCAGCGACACCGAGGCGGTCGCCGCGCGGGCCGCGCGTGACGCGGAGGTGCTGCGACACGTACCGGCCGGGGTCACCGCCGACCTGCGCAGCCCGGCCCAGGTCAAGTCGCTGCTGGCCCGGATGGGCGTGGACGTGCCGGACACGCGGGCGTGGCGGTTGCGCGAGCTGCGCGACACCCATCCGCTGGTCGCGGCCCTGCTGGAGTGGCGCAAGGCAGAGCGGATCGCGACCACCTACGGGTATGCGTGGCTGGACGAGAGCCTCGGGGCCGACGGTCGGCTGCGCGGCGCCTGGACCGGGTCCGACGGCGCGGCGGGCCGGATGACCGCCTCGGCGGGCCTGCACAACATGCCGGCCGCGATGCGCCGGGCGGTGGTGGCCGCCGACGGGCACGTCTTCGTCCGGGCCGATCTGGGTCAGATCGAGCCACGGGTGCTGGCCGCGGTGTCCGCAGATCAGGCCCTCGCCGTGGCGGCGCACGCCGACGATCTGTACGCCCCGGTCGCCGCGCAGCTCGGCGTGGACCGGCCGACGGCCAAGGTGGCGGTGCTCGGCGCGATGTACGGGCAGACCACCGGGTTCGGGGCGCAGGCCCTGCGCCGGCTCAACGCCGCCTACCCGGTGGCGATGGCCTACCTGGACGCGGCCGACCGGTCCGGGCAGGCCGGGCGTGACCTGCGGACCTACGGCGGCCGCCTGATCGTGCTGACCCCGTCCGAACCGCGCAGCGCCAGCCGGGCCGCGGCCTACGGCCGGTACGCCCGCAACGCGATGATCCAGGGCGCGGCGGCGGAGCTATTCAAGATGTGGGCGGTGACGGTCCGGGCCCGGTGCGGCCATCTGGACGCCCGCATCGTGTTGTGCCTGCATGACGAGCTGCTCGTGCACTGCCCGGTCGCGCACAGCGAGGAGGTGTCCCGGATCGTCGAGGCCTGCCTGCACGAGGCCGCCCAGCGCTGGGCCCCCGGCTCCGGCGTCCGCTTCATATCCGACACCACCATCGTCCGCTCCTGGTCCGACGCCAAGCCCGCACCGCTTTCCCCGCCTAGCGCGCCGGTTCCCCGACCCCCGCCGACGTCAGGTCAGAGCGGCGGTGATGGCCGCGGCGTAGGCATCGGGGGCTTCCACTGGTGAGAAGTGGCCGACGTCGTCGAGCCAGGTCAGCGTGGCCGCGGCGAAGAACTCGCCGATCCGGTCCGACCATTCGCGCGGGAACAGCGGGTCGTACTGTGGCCACAGCACGGTCGTCGGCGTTGCGATCCGCTGGTCAGGTTCGGGCGC
>Ga0210388_10001964_pt1 | contig 16074 bp, 9 predicted proteins | sample IncBWC19OmetaG_FD_155485 | JGI IMG/M metagenome (GOLD analysis project Ga0210388, IMG submission 155485) | Forest soil microbial communities from Barre Woods Harvard Forest LTER site, Petersham, Massachusetts, United States - Inc-BW-C-19-O ...
TCCACCACCGTTTGATGGATTAATCCACGAACCGGTGCAACTATTTCCTGAGCGCGCCAAGGCCGGCAATCAATCGAAACGAGTTTCGCGCAGTATTGTCATTCGGGTGTACCTTCTCCCAGATATTCAATCGGTACAGGGCGCGGTCTTTTGGGCCTCGACGATTGCTCCAACCGACAAATGTCCACCTGTGTCTGCAGTGCCGGCTTCCAGCGCAAAGGTCGCTTGTGTTCGTCTCACAAGATCAGAGGCCACATCCAACAGGGAAACAGACAACCGCATCTCGGTGTACTTCTGCAGGTCTTTCCCGTCCCTCGATTTGTCTTGTTCTATTGATACCCTGGCGCGGAGAGATTCAATGCACGCATTCCACGATGACAGTTGGTCAGACACTTCACTTTCGATTGCGTTGGCTAATGCATGAAGAACACTGGAGGCTCTCTCTTCCACCTCCTGCATGAGGCTCGGTTCTACCTCGGCTGCCGTCAGACTTCTGTGTTGCAAGAGCCCCGTCTTAACCAGGAGGAACGCGCGTAACTCCGGCAATAGCGTTCGAATGCTCCGGTTCACCAGACTTTCATGATGCGTTTTGGGGAAAGCTTCAAAGGCGTACAAATCGGCAAGATCTCGCAGTTTTTCAAAATCGCGGTTGATTCTTGAACTTTCCGTAGCCAACTGTTGATTCGCCACTTGAGAAGTCGCAGCTGAGGGCGCCTTGAAGTTCGCTATGTTGCGCAGCGTCCCCAGGAACAAACTGCGCACAGATTCACTGGAGGTCTGTGCCCAGAGATGGTCAAATATCAGCCACATTGCCACAACGCCCAATACGATGCCCAGAACCGCGTCGCGAGACGGCACAAGTGAGGTGTTGATCGTGAACTTGTTGAGATTCACCAGATTGTAGGCCAGGACAATCTGAAACCCGGAGAATGAGATCCGCGGTCCGGAGGTCGCGATCCAGGAACCAATCCCAACAACCGACGCGAATAGAAGAGCATACTGCGGGAGGGTGTTGAGTTGAGGAAGAATGAACACCTCGGTTGCTAATCCGATAACGCCTGCCCCCAAAATGAAACCTGTAAATCGGAGGTTCTGCCTATATCGGCTCGCACCCGTCAATCGGCGAGCGGTAAGGGTACACGTTAAGATCGACGACCCGGCAAGGCCCATCCAACCTGTGCTCATGTAAAACACATAGCAAAGGAAAGCGGAGAGCGCTCCGCGCACCGCAAATTTGATGTGCTCTTCGCTTCGAACAGCGCCAGGAGCAGACCCGCTGATCGGCGCAGCCGGAGCTGCTGCAGGTGAGCGCCAGTGGATACGGAGACTCTCGTTACAACAGCTCTGTGTGATTAAGTCGGTCGTGCGTTCGATTTCTAACAGTATCGGATTTGAGGCGTAATTTCCAAAAGGAAGGTCGATCCACTCCGGAAATTCCTTCCGCGCGAGACTGGAACAAATCGAACCCAGATTTCGTGCAATCGCTCGACAACGTTCGTGGTCCTCGACGGACAAATTGGGAGCCGATTCGGCAAGATTCGACGCCAGCTCTACGAGCTGCCTGGTAAGAGCGATCACCGTCGCGAGCAAGTCACGAAAGCTCGCTTCATAGCCGGACTTTGCAAGGTGCTCCCGCAAATCGTCCACACCTCTGGAAGCCATGCGTCCGAGCTGAATCGTTAACGCCGGAGAAAGAAATTCTGCCTCGGCGGCTTGATTCAAGAGTGTTCTTACCAGACTCAGGCGACGAGAGATTCCATCGAGCACTACGTCCGGCGGATTCTTCTTCGAGAATACTGTCTCGATTAAGACGGAAGCTACACACCCAATAAGAATCGGAAGGAGCAGGTAGAGTGTGCGCTCCACGCGTGCTTCAGCAGAAATTGGATAATCCCATAACTCGATCCCGATCGCGAGCACCGCGCTGGCAGTGAGAGACGGCCCCGTAAAGTTCAACTTGCTGATTGCATAGAATGCAGCGAAAAGGCTCACGATCACCCAGATCACATGAAGAAACGGCGAGCCGGCCGTCAACATCCCGCCTACAATGACGTCGGCAGTTGCAATTGAACAGGCCAGGCCGATCTGAAATGCAGTTTTCCGGGTAGCTTTCAGATTTTCTCGCGAAATCAATATCGGGAAACCGGCGCCCAAAATCGCACCCGGGATCCGAAAGACCATTGCGATCACCATCACGCTCGTACAGGCGAGGATCATTCTCCCCACCAGGGCTGGTCTCCCCGGATACCACGCCAGTTCGGCACGTAGCATCTCGACAAAATCCCGAGCTGGCGACTTCGACCGGCCGTATGTTGCCATGGTGAACCTCAGCGGTCCCGGCGGTTAGGCCGCATCACGACAACTGCGACCTGACCAACACGAAATGTCGCCGGAGGTGGATCAATGATCCTGATACGTACCGGGTATCGTGAGGCCAGACGCACCCAATTGAGGGTACGCTGCGCATCCGGCAATCCTTCCGAAAGTTTTCCCACTACATCCGGATCGGGGGTGACGCCAAAGCTCGCGCTTTCAACAACGCCATGATATTTCCTGGCTGCGTCCGACATTAAGTACACGTCAACGGGCGTTCCGCGCCCAGTGTGTGAAATTTGCGTTTCTCTGAAATTTGCGAGCACCCACCAGGTCCTGTTGTCGATAAGGGTGAATAGCTGCTTGCCTACATTTACGTATTGCCCCTCCGATGTGGTGAGGTTCGTAACGCGGGCATCGAATGGTGCTACCACGCTGCATTGCTCATAGTTGTATCGAGCCAGTCGAACCGCTGCAGCCCTTTGTTCACGCTGCGCGAGTAAAGGCGCCAGCACCAGAACCGAATGTGCCGATTCCTTGACTTCGGCCCGGCTCTGTGACATCTGCGCCACGGCTTGCTGCTTTTGAGCAGAGGCAGAAAGCAAACTCGCTTTTGCCAGCTGCAATTGAGACTTCGCCTGATCCACTGCCGCCGTCTTCGCGTCGGCCGTGGTGCGAGCTTTATGGACGTCATCGTCGGTCACGAAACCCTTGTCAAGGAGCGGCTCGACACGATGAAAATTACCTATCGCGTAGCTTTCGTCTGCCTGCGCTTGCTTGAGTGCGGCTTCCGATCGCGCAATCGCCGCTTCCGCGACCTCAATTTCGTCATCCGCCCTAGTCTCATTCGCCAGGGCGCTCTGCTCACCCGCGTTCGCTACATCGACGCTGCTGACCTGAGAGGATATCCGACGGGCTTCATTCTCAATCTCGCCTTCGAGCTCCGCTTGAGCAGCGAGTGCATTCTGCAAGGCGTACAGATAGGGTCGATCGTCAATTTTGTACAGCAAGTCGCCTTTTTTGACGAAATCATTATCGTGGATGGGTAATTCCACGACCGGGCCTTCAACCACAGGCGCTATACCAATGAAGTTGGCTGTCACTTCAGCGTCATCAGTGCGCGGATACAGTGCAACTTCGTGAAGCACCAAGCCTGCGGAGATAAGCGCCGCGACGACGATGCAGGCGCTGATGATCGATCCCTTGGTTCGAAGCGTTGGTGGAATTGAAATTTGCAAGGCAATTTCCTCACTACTCGAAAAAGATCAACCAAAGGGTGCAACTGAAAAAACAAACAAGCGACGAGTAGACGATAGGTAGAGGCCAAAGCTGGTCCGCAAGCTTCTTCGTCGAAACAAACAGATGAGCCAGGAACGTCAATCCGATCGCGATTCCCAGGCATACAAGCCATGATGGAAAATACGACCCCAGGATGTTGAACGACGGACGGCCAGAGCACCCGGCAATTGCCAGCGCAAACGGGCTTGCTCCAAAGCTTGTCCACAATCGACGACGGGTGTTTGAGCTCTCAAATGGTCGATGATTCGAACTCATGGGTTCTTGCCTCTAGGATGATTTGCCAGTAAGTCGCCTGTTCGGAAGTCAAGATCGGTGAAGGTTTGGAGCACCTGAGTGCGCGCGGTAACGTCGATAGCACGGGCTTGTGCCAAGGCATCCTCCGCCGCCAGCACATCCAGGAAGTTGCGGACGCCATCTTTGTATGACTCCAGCGCCGCCGAGTAAGATTCGGACGAAGCACTTAATAGAGCTGTCGCGGCCTGCCTTTGCTCCAGTGCTGTCGTTGCATTTGCGTAGTCGCTCCAGACTTGATTTGTGATCTCGTCCTGACGGTCGCGAACCTCCTCCGTAGCCTCTTTCTCTTCTGCCTTCGCCTTGCTGATGCTGTTTTCCCGACGGAGTCCGTCGAAAACCGTCCATTTTAGACCGAGTGTGGCAGCGTAGGTTGGAGTGTGCGCATAGGTACCAGGAAAGCCGTATTGCTCGCCGAAGCCACGGATCCAACCCTTCGAACCTTCAAAGGTGAGCGAGGGGTAATATGCTGTTTGGGCGTGTTTTACTTCAGCCTGCGCGGCGCTCACACGAGCCTGGTCGGCCTGGAGGTCGGGGCGATCTTTGAACGCCGTGTTGATGGCATCCTCGACTGATTGATCCAGCTTGTCTGGAATTCTCAGCTGATCGAGCGGTTCCACTTTCAGCGGTTTCACGGGGTTCGCGGTAATCGCCTTGGCGAGATTTCCGATTTCGACCCGTTCAGCACCGATCGCACTCTGCAAATCGTAGGCCGCTTTCGCAGTTGCGGCCTTCGCCTCCAGCACTTCGGGCACGGTGGCAAGTCCGTTCTTACGCCGCTCCTGCGCAGCGCTTTCCGTTGTCTTCGCGTCGTTCAGCGAAACCTCCGCTGCTTCCCGCAATCCTCTTGCCTTGAGCAGGCTGAAGTAGGCTTCGCTGACTTCCCGGATAAGGATCAGGTGTTGGTTGTTGAACGACAGGTTTGCAGCAACAAGCCGGGCTTGAGCCGCGGTAATCTCCGTACGCCGGGCACCGAAGTCCACAAGCGTATATGCAAGACGGACCTCCGTGCCAAAAATGCCCCAGTCCTGCAGGACAAAGGTGGGGCCAAAGAGCTGTGGGTTGAGATAGGTTGTTCCGGACACCGCTGCGATGATCGTCGGATACAGGTCGCTCTTTGCGATTCCGACCGAGGCGGCATTCATCTTGGCGCGATTCCAAGCTGCCTGTGTCGTAGGGCTGTTCGATTCTGCAATATCGATCAACTCACCTAAGCTGTAAACGTGCTCATCATCTATCGACGCTTCATGAGGGGCGACAGCGGTCGTGTGGCGCTCCAATGAGTAGTGGTCTGGCAACCAAGGCACATTCGGTGTGGCCGGGGCCTTTTGACCCCATGCTCCAACCGATAGAAAAGACGTCATCGCCACGCCAAGCGCAAGTAGCCTTGAGGCCACCTCCCTTGGCGGAGTTTGCTTTGCCTGATGACGAGACCTCATATCAGCAACTTTCCATCACTCGTTGGCCGCGTGTCTTGTACAAATTTGCTGTATCTTGCATTTCGTCGGGACGCTCACTGGGATCATACACACAACACAACGCACCCCTGAACGAGGCGATTGAGTGATTGCAGCGATGCTCGGGATCCAAATCGTCCTCTGGAGCCGTCCGTGCAGGCAGGGCTCGTAGAACCTGACGGGCCGTGATCGACTCATGGAGGGATTCAGATCCAATACACATTTGCGATTAAGCCAGAAAAGAGAGGAGCAATCCATTAGACATTGGTATCGGTTAATACCTTGGTATAGGGGCGGCTAGAACCACTTTGCACGAGGTTCCATGGCCTGTGGACCTTACGGACTGAGCACATATTAAGGCCGGTCTCCCCGTTCACGCGAGAATTACAGTGATTCCCCGGGCGGTGAAGGCGTGATGCGCTTCCTCTGATAATCCAGTATCGGTGACCAGAGTATGGACGGAAGAAATCGGACAGATAACAGCCGGGCATACCTGGCCGATCTTTGTTGAATCGGCGACTACGATCGTTTGCCTGGCCTGTCGAATCATGGCCACGGAAACGGCCGCTTCTTCGGCTTCCAGCGTCGTTACTCCGCGTTCGATATCGATTCCAGAGACGCCTATAAAAGCCTTATCCAGGTAGGTGTCCTTCAGGGAATTCAGCGCGGATTGTCCGGCCAACGCGAAGGCCCAAGCCCAGGCTACAACTCCGCCCGTAAGAGTCGTTTTGATCGCCGGCTGGTTGCAAAGCTCCATGCCGATGTTCAGGGCGTTGGTGATCACGGCAATATTCCGCCGATGCCTCAAGGAGCGGCCCACCTGAGTTGTTGTTGTCCCAGCTGCCAGCCCGATGGTTTCCTTTTCTTGTATCAGTTCGCCTGCGGCGAGACCGATCCGTCGCTTCTGATCCGCGGATCGCAGCTCGCGGGCCTGGAAAGAGGTGTCGTGACGAAATGCCTCATAGAGCAATTTCTCGACAAGCGTGACCCCGCCATGGGTGCGGAGGACCAGTCCACGCTCTTCAAGCCGGGCAAGATCTCGCCGGATGCTGGGCGCGGAGATTCCTACTTCTTCAGAGAGCTGCTGAACGGAAATTTCACCGGCACGCAGCAAAGCCTTCATAATCCGGTCAGCACGCAGTTCGATCTTCTTCGACATGGGCCCGTCCAGAGTACCTGAAGTTACTCGCTACCGTGGACAGCGTTGACGAGATCCCCGAGGGCGGGAAGGATAGTGAAACGGACGAGCGCATCCGGCTTTTTCGCTTTGTCGAGGGCTTGTACCTGTTGCGTCTTCCACCCGGCCGGCGCCGTAGTGTCATTCGCGAGATAGTCCAAAGCCTGCTGCCCCATGGCAGTGAGCTGCAGGAGCTGATCGGCGCGCGTGGAGACTTCGCCGAGACGCGGCGATGTGAGCATCTGCTTTTGCACTACGGGAACGGCCTTTGAGAGCGAGGCCAGCCACGCCGACAGCGCCGATCGGTCGGCCTGGTCGTGCTGTGGATCGGCGAGGTAACGCTTCACGCTCGCTTCGAACCAGTGGCGTGACGGCGGATCGGGACGCACAGCGTCGACGAAGCTATCGAGCGGAGTGAGCTGATCGGTGTGCTGCTTCGAAGCGCGCTCTCCAAAGCTAACTGGCTCGAGGGCCGAAGCAAAGGTACGCAGCGCATCGATTTGTTCGGTGCCGGAGAGTTCGCGAAGAGCGGCATCGCCCGATTGCAGCTGCGTGAGGCCGAGGCTTTCGAGCTCGATGGACATGGGCTCCAGGCGGCGATACATGTCGTCTACGTCGCGCACATTTTCGGGCGACCAGAATCGCTCCGCGATGGCAGCGGTGCGGGGCCAGATCCGAGAGTCGATGGTCCGCGAGTAGACATGCTCGCTCCACATGCAGACTTCGCCGCCGAGGATGAGCTTGCGCTGCTCCGGAGTAACGTCCGCGGAGGAAGGCAGAGGATCGGCGAGGTAATGCACCCCCGCGGGACGCATGCCGTCGAGGTAGTAGGGAGCGGAGAGAACTCCTGCGTAACCGAGCTTTGCGCCTTTGATCAATGACTCCTGTCCGCGCCACGACTGCACCACAACGTCCTTGGGCAGGCCGGGGGTGAGAACCTCGTCCCAGCCCATCATGTGCTTGTGCAGACGGGCAACAATCTTCAAAATGCGGGTGTTGAAGTAGGCCTGCAGGGCATCATTGTCCTTCAGTTGAGGCGCCTTCATGAAGGCGAGGATGCGGGGATTGGTTTTCCAATCGGGAGCGGGAGTCTCATCGCCTCCGATGTGAATGTAGGCATCCGGGAAGATCGTGGCCATTTCGGTCAGGAATCGTCCAATGAAAACATACGTCTCTTCACGAGTGGGATCGATGGCATAGGGGCTCACGCCGAATTCGCGGCGGATGCCGTCCGGTTTGGCGCCACTCGCGAGGTCAGGATAGGCGACGAGCCACGCGGTGCTGTGTCCCGGCATTTCGAATTCCGGCACCACGCGAATACCTCGCGCACGCGCGTAGGCGACGATCTCTTTGGCCTGCTCTTGTGTGTAGAACAGCCCGTCCGAACCATCTTCTGTGAGCCGGGGATAGACGAGGCTCTGGATCCGGAAACCCTGGTCTTCGGTCAGGTGCCAGTGGAAGACGTTGAGTTTGACGGCGGCCATGCCGTCGAGCGTGCGCTCGATGACGGCGACCGGCTCGAAGTGGCGGCCGCAGTCGATCATCAGGCCGCGCCAGCGGAAGCGGGGCGTGTCGTGAATCGTAACGGAGGGAATTACGTATCCGCTGGCCGAGGGTTGCACTAGCTGAACGAGCGTCTCTAGACCGTGCATGGCGCCTACATCGGTGGCAGCGTCGATCTCCACGCCCGATGGCGTGACGGCGACGGAATAGCTTTCATCTTCGTCGATGGACTGCACCAGATTGCCGGGGCGATCCACTTGAACGGTGAGCCTGGTTGCAGGAGTTACACCTTTGCCGGCGTGACGCAACCCGGCCGTCAGCTCAATGCGGCGAACCGTGCGGGCGATTGCATCGGTAAGTCGCGCGTCGGAAACCTTCGGAGTTTCAACTGCGAAGGTGGAGTTCAGAATCAGCTCACCCTGCCCCAGCGACAATTCAGCCGGCTGCGGCATCAGGCGATTCACAAACTGTGTTTGAGCAATTGCCGTCGCGCTCCAGACTGCGATCGCGGCCACTGCAATTCTGCCAAGACTTGAACCTGTCATTCCCCGCCTCTTCCTGCGAATTCGTCTCGTAATTAGTCCGGTTTGTTGTTCCGCGCCGCTCTTTTCGGAAGCCCCGGAGCTCATGATCCGCCGTCTGCAACGCAGGCGCTGTTCACATTTTCTGGAGCAAAATTGATCCGGCGTCCGCACCATCGATACGGCCCGTAAAAATCACCTTCGGACCGACGCTGGTGATATCGAGAATGAGCCGGTCGGCCGAGGTTTTTACCGAATGGATCAACTCAGGATGCGGTATGCCGTCGAGTAGCAGGACAGCATCATGGATGGCACTCACCTGACCCTCCTGCGGCACGAAGCGCAACTGATACTGGGCTGCCGCGTTGATCTTCGATGTTAGATCGATATGCACGGAGCCGTTCTGCCAGCTCCCCGCGTCATTGGCTGCCCAGATATTGGAAGGTGCATTCCAGCCGGGCGGCGGCTCTACGCCGACATGAAATGCTGCAAGCCTGCGGATCACCGGCAGCGCAGCATACTGAGTTGCAGTGAGCCGCACAGCGTCAACCTGGGTGGAAGGTACGGGTTGAATCCTCTTGTGGCCAATCGCACTGCCCTCGCCAAGCTGCACCCACTGACCACGGCTGCGGCCTTCTAAACGATAGAGGCGGACGCGCTCGCCCTTAGAGCAATCTTCCTGCAGGATTACCGTGTCGATGAGCGTGGGGCGAGGCAGCTGCAGGATCACTTCCCTGCCGCTGCCCGAGGTTTCGGCGATCGCGGTCCCGAAGCGGCGGCGAATCTCATCGCCAAAGCTCTTGGTACGCGAGGCGTCCAGCTCCGAGATCAGGCCATCCTTGTCCGGAGGAACATTGAAGAGCAACTGCGCTCCGCGCCCGACGGAGCGGTAATAGATTTCGAGGAAGGCATCTATGGAAAGCACGCGATGATCGTTCTTGCTGCTCCAAAAGAAATCAGGCCGGCGAATCGAGACGTCGACCTCATTTGGCATCCACACGGAGCGGTTCGGGTCGCCATAGAGCGCCGTGGCTACTCCGCTGGCTGCGTCTTTTCGGGAAAGAGAGTTCCATGCCGGATACGGCGCGAAGCCCTGCTCATTCCCTACCCAGCGGATGGTCGCGCTCGGTCCCTGAAAAATCATGGCGTGTGGAGCATAGCGAAGCAGAATATCCGCTACGGGAGTCGCGGCCGAGCCATCGAACCAGACTTCGACCATCTCTCCATATTTGGTTAGAACCTCAGTTAGCTGTTGCCGGTACATGGCGTCATATTTCTTTTGCAGCTCGGGGGTTTTGCAGACGCCTCCGGTAGTTGCGCCGAAGTGATCGTCGCGTGGACACAGGTACACGCCAAGTTTCAGGCCGTGGCGGCGGCATGACTTCGATAGATCGCCCAGCACATCGCCGTGTCCGCCTCGCCATGGCGTATTGCCGATGCTGTAGCTGGTGGTCTGCGTCTGCCACATGCAGAAGCCGCCTTGATGCTTGGCGACGAAGACGATGTACTTTGCGCCGAGGGAGAGTGCGCATTGCACCCATTGATCCGTATCGAGAAGTTTCGGATTGATGGCGGAGAGCGGCGTGGAGAGATCGTCCGATTCCAGATCCTGCCAGGTGTTGGGCGCGAAGTGCATGAAGACGCCGATTTCCATGTCCTGCCAGGCCAGTTGGTCCGCAGAAGGCAACGCCAGCCTGGCGTGATCGGCGACGAGAGGATCGGAAAATGCGAACGACCGAGAGAGATGCGCGGACGTGAGGGCGCCGGTCAGAGATGCGAGAAAGCTGCGTCTGTTCATTTCGATTCGGACAATCCTGTACTGGTCGAAGTTCTTGTCGTTGTACGGCGACCGATGCAGTGACTCGCGAAACGTACACGCGGGCAGGCATCCGGCTTTCTATCGATAGAAATGTATACGCGATGAAGGCCGAATGCTGCAGGATTACGGCGATGGCCTGCATTCGTGAGGAAATAATCATCCCTGCGGCGTGTGCCGCAGGGATGGCTGGTTGAGGCGCTGCTAAAACGCGAGGCGCAAGGCGAGCTGAATCACACGACCACTGGGGATGAGCCCTGAAAACCTGGTGGATGTGATGGCCTGTCCGGATGACCCCGTCAGCGACGAGTTGGGATTGCCGAAGCTGGGATGGTTCAGGACGTTGAAGGCATCCGCGCGGAACTGCAGTGAAGATTCGTGGACGGGAATCGCAAAGCTCTTGAAGAGCGACATATCGAGCTTATTGAATCCGGGACCAACGACGTCCACGCGTCCCGGCGGTCCGAAAGGAATCAATCCGGCGGAGCTGGCGGCAATCAGGTTGCTGGCTGGATCTGTAACCTGCGCCGCCTGGGGAGGATTCCTGAAGGCGCAGGGATTGAACCACTGCTGCAAGGTCCGCGTCCTGGTGGCGCAGACAAACTGTGGTTGCGTTGCGGTGTTGGCAATTCCGCCCGCACCAAAGGGATCGCTGACTTTCTGCGGATAGCTGGATCCCTGGTTGCTCGAAGTAATGAACACAGGATCGCCGGTCTGCGCCTGGAAGACAAAGCTGGTCTTCCACCCACCAACCGCTTCATCCACCATGCCGCCGCGGTTCAGGAATCGCTTGCCGCGCCCGAACGGCAGGTCGTATTGCGGAGAAAAGGTGAAGCGATTCCGCACGTCCTGGGTGCATGCTCCGTAGTCATAGCGGAAGCCGAGTGCAATCGGATTGCGATATCCACCCTGTTCGCTTTGCCCGATCGGCCCGAACGCATCGTCGAGGCAGTGCGCCCAGGTGTAGCCGGCGAGGAAATAAAACCCATTCGAGTACTGCTTGTCGATCTTCGCTTGCAGCGAGTCGTAGCGGCCCAGGCCCTGGTTTGCGACATTGACGATGGAAAAGTCGTGAAATGGCTGCAGGTCCTGACCGTTGGCTCCGCGTGGAACCGGCGCATCATAGTCGTTGGCGCCATAGCTCATGCGCAGGTGCTTGCTCTGATTGCCCTGGTAGCTGATGGTGTAGGACATCGTGTTGCTGAGCGAGTGCTGCAGGCTGAGGTTGTATGACGTGGTGATTGCGGTCTTCGCGTTCCGATCATTGGCATAAATCGTGCCGATGCCTGCGGCGTTGGCCAGCGCCTCGGGATCTGTTGCCGCCGCGCCGAAGCCTGTCTCCAGCGTCTGCCCATTGGTCGGACAGGTGATCGCGTTGTTGACGTTCTGGCAGACATTCGGGACAGGAACGAAGTTCGAGCTTACGAAGAACGGAGCGTTATTGGCGAGATTCAGACCAAGCCCGATGTTCTCCAGGCCGCCGTAAAAGAAGCCGCCTCCAGCGCGAATCACTGTTTTCGGATCTACCGCAAACGAGAACCCAATGCGGGGCGCAAAGTTGAAGTGCTGCGGATTGACGAGGTAGTCGTTGGACGAATACTGAATCTGGATGTTGTCCTTCGCGAAGGTCTGGAGCAACACGGGTGCAACGGGGAAATTGCGCTGCGACTGCGGGATCAGGTAAGTTCCCGAGCCCTGATTGTTACTCGTATAGGTCCCGAAGAAGTTTGCCTGCTCGTTGTGCAACTCCCGCTGCGGCTGCGTGTACTCCCAGCGGAGGCCGAGATTCAAAGTCAGGCGCGGCGTCACCTTCCAGTCGTCCTGTACGAAAGCCGCCTGATACCAGCGCAGATCTGTGAAGGGCGTCACCGTGTTGAGGTTCGAGCTGTTCATGTCGTTGAGGAGGAAGTCCGCGGCTCCGGAACCAGTGACAGCGGTGGGCTGTCCAGGATCGGAGGTATAAACGCCGCTGAAGCTCTGGCTGCCGATGCCGTTCGGAGGCTGCAGGCCGTAGAAGCGGATGTGCTGGAAGTTCACTCCGGCTTTGAGGGTATGGGTGCCCCAGACCTTGGAGACGTTATCGATGATCTGCAGCACATTCTGCTTCTCGGATGACGGCATATACGCCGGCACGCCGATACCGTTGATGCCGGGATTGCCGAAGCTGATGGCCGGGAAACCGCCGAGCGATGGTCCCGACGGGATGCCGCCTAATCCATACTGCGCCGCTATGTCGACGTTGCTGTTTACCTGCAGGTATCCGGCATTGAGCCAGTTGAAGCCTACGCGGAACTCGTTGGAGAGCGTCGGGCTGAAGAAGTGAGTCTCGCTAAAGACTCCGCTCTTACCGTAGTTCGAATTCTGCCCCGTCGCTCCGAAGCTGCCGCCATCCAGAATGCCGAGCGGAGGAGCAAACGTCGTGGGGTTGTTCGAGTAGCTGTAGCGCCCGAAGAGCTGATCGCTCTGCGAAAGGTTGTAGTCGACACGGGCATCATATTGCGTCGTGTTCTGGGTAGAGGACGTTGCCGGAATCGTGTAGTTCTGGAACGCCTGCCCAGGCGCGCCCTGATTCGGTTCGGGGAAGAGCTTGAGGATTCTCTGTGCAACGGGGTCGACCTGTCCGGGACAGATTACATTGCGCACGCCATTGCAGGTCAGATAGCGCTGTTGAACCCCCGGTGCCTCGGTTCCACCCACCGTCGCTGTCGAATTACCGCCCGGCAGATAGAGGCCAATCGCACCATGGCCATTTGTATTGCTCGGATTCAACAGCTCCGTGAAATCTCCGTTCCTCATCAGGTCGGTCGGCACCGTGTTGTTCGGCTGGGCCGCAATGAATGAGGAGATCAGCGTGGCCTGGGCGTCGGCGAAGAAGAAGAGCTTGTCCTTCCAGATCGGGCCGCCGAGCGTCCCGCCAAACAGATTCTGGTGATAAGCGGTCTTGCCCGTGCGGTCAAAATAATCGGCCGCATTCAGGCGATCGCTTTGGAAGTATTCCCACAGCGAGCCGTGAAAGATATTGGTGCCTGACTTGATCGAGGCGTTGATTGCCGCCCCTGTGGATCGGCCCAGCTCTGCGCTGTAGTCGCTGCTCTCTACCTTGAATTCGGCCAGCGCATCAGGCGGCGGCCGCACCGCATACGTCGCGCCGTTCAAAAAATCCTGCATGTTCGAGTTGTTGTCCACGCCGTCGAGCACGAAGTTGTTCTGCGAGACGCGATTGCCGTTCGACGTAAAGTCGCCTGCTCCAGCCACCTGACGATAGCCCTGATTCGGGGCCGCTACACCTGTCGTCAGCTGCGCGATGAATACGTAATTGCGCCCGTTCAGCGGAGTGTCGTTGATGGTCTGCGCCGTGAAGACCTGCCCCGTTGACGCTTCCTCCGTCTGGAGCTCGGGCGTTGACGTAACGGTGACCGTATCGGCCACAACTCCCGGCTTCAGAGTGAGATTCAACCCCACTGTCTGGCTAACGTTGACGTGGATGTTCTCCTGCCTCAGGCTTTCAAAGCTCGCTGCCGATACCGTGAGCGTATACGTGCCTATTTTGATCGGCGAAAACGTGTAGTACCCAGTGCTCCCAGTCGTGCGCAAAAAGGAAAGGCCTGTCTCCTGGTTCAGAAGCGTTACCGAGGCTCCGCTGATTGCGCTCCCGGTCGAGTCCTTGATGACACCGGTGATCGAACCCTGATCGATCTGGGCCAGTACGGGCATGGCAACACCTAGCACAAGGATTGCTGCCAGAATTATTAATGAAATGTTTACCCTATCAGACACACGTATGCCTCGATGCATTTCGCCAACTCCTTCAGTTCCTCATGACTCGGTAAGCAGGACGGGCAAGTAAATCGCTTTAACCGGATGGATAATTTTGCATAAGGAAATGATCATTTGTCAATGAAATATCCATTTCATTGAGCAAAGAGCACGGCAGCGCCATAATTTTGCTTTATACCAACTTGAAGTGCGCTCAGACCGGGGTAGAATTGGGCCGCGTTGAGGCTCGCGGAAATAATCTCTACGCCCCTTTTGATTCCAGTTCGATAGGAAGCAACTCCCTAAGGATAAAAAGACGAGGGTTCGAACAGGGCAGGATTTTGTACCTTAAGATCGCCGATCGCTGTCTCGATCACTGGATGCGGCGCCAAAGTTCGGAATCGTCTATCGCGATTTGCCTAAATTATTCAGCGCTTCGGACTTCCAATGGCGAAGTGTGAGGTATCTTGACGTACACGGAACGGATGAGCCAGCTTTGCGCTAAAAGAAAAATCACGGCAGCCAGGATGAAGACTAGACCGCCATTGAGGAGCATCAGCCCAAAAGGGATCAGCGTCCCGGCAGCGATGAGCAGACCAACGCGCCATTGTTGCCCGCGGGTATAGAGCAGCGCATGGGCCGGCCGAAGGTTCCCAAACAACAACCCTAAGGGAATCACATTGAGCACGAGCAGCACGATGAAGGCGGTGCGGAGGATCGCGATCGCCTGCGTTTGCCCCATCAGGGCAGACAGGATAAGGAACTCCCCGCAGCCCATCAGGAGGGCCGAATTGGTGAGATAACCTCCCAACCAGCGCGCGTCCTTCCAGCCTGGTTGCGCGTTCGTGCTGAGCAGGACGCCCTTGTAGGCCGCCGAGCCGAAGCCAGGCAGCAATCCCGCGATCACCGCGAGTATGCGGGCCCACTCGAAATCCCACCCCAGGATGGCCAGCACGCTGAGCCCCGCCGCCGCGGTCAGCGGAAGCGAAAAGATCGTCAGGCACCACGTCCCCACCGACATGGGCGAGCCGGGCTTGAAAACCCTGAGCATGTGATGGAAACGCAACGGATCGCCCAGATCCAGTACGAGTAGTCCGAGGTCGACGAGCAAAAGCACGAGAGCGACCGGATAAGCCACTCTCGCCACGTGCATGAAGACCGTGGGCGCAGCCAGCTCGCTGACCGCGGCGACCAGAAACAGCCCCATCGCCATGCCATTGAGCAAAGCGTCCCAGGCGATGATGCCGTGCCACCCGGGCACCTTGGTCACGACCATATTCTCGTAGCCGACCTCGCTCCCTGTTTTCGGCAAGGGAGGTTCGACAAAAGCTTCCTGCGATCTGGAGTCTGTGTGCATTCAGGGCTTCAAAAGATACACCACTACGAGCAGTGCGGCGACAGCGGCCAGGCCGCCCGCGATGGAACGAACATAATCTCCCGTCATATGCAGCCACGGATTGAATGGAGCATCCGGCAGCCCATACACGGAAGGGCGGTCAACCAGCAGATAGAACGAATGCATTTCGGAATACGTGTCAGTCGGTGCGTCGCCATAAAGGTACGCCTGCGGGACGCCGCGCTGGTGGAGTTCCTCCACACGTTTGCGGGCCTGCTCGCGAAGCTCGTCGATCGGGCCGAAGTGGATGGACTGGGTTGGACATGCCTTGGCGCAGGCCGGCTCCAGACCGTCGCGCTGGCGGTCATAGCAGAGCGTGCATTTGTGGGAGTGACCGCCCATGTCGCTGCGCGTGATGACGCCGAACGGACAGGCCGCCACGCAGCACGAGCAACCGTTGCAGATATCGGCCTGGATATAAATGTTCTCGAACTCATTTTGAATAATGGCGCCGGTCGGGCAGGCCTGATGGCAAGGGGACGCCACGCAGTGCTTGCAATGGTCGCTCATCATGAGCCAGCGGTTCAGAGCCTGCTCGTTCGAAT
>Ga0210388_10001965_pt1 | contig 16073 bp, 13 predicted proteins | sample IncBWC19OmetaG_FD_155485 | JGI IMG/M metagenome (GOLD analysis project Ga0210388, IMG submission 155485) | Forest soil microbial communities from Barre Woods Harvard Forest LTER site, Petersham, Massachusetts, United States - Inc-BW-C-19-O ...
GGTTTAAAATCCCAGCCTGCAAGTAAACGCAAAAACTTTGGTTCGCATGGGCTATTACGAAGATGAAAGCTCTACGAAGGCGAACTGGAATTTTCCGGCGACGCATTATCTGGAATCCTGGGGCGACGCGCTGACAAGCGACGGAACATTGGTTCCAATTCAGCCATTGATTCAACCGTTGTTCGGTGGAATTTCGGACCTGGAATTTCTCGCGCGCCTGGCCGGTGAATCGCAGACCAATCCGCATGACATCGTTCGCACAACCTTTGGCGGTTCGGAAGAAACCTGGAAGAAGAATCTGTTCAATGGGTTCGTGGCCAACACGGCGCAATCAATTTCGGATGTGCGCATGGTTCAAGATACCAATGCTTTGAACCAGCTTATTTCTGCCGCTGCAAAACCGGCACCGTCCGCTTCCAGTCTTGAAGTCGTTTTCTTCCGCGATGCGAAGGTCGACGACGGCCGTTACGCGAACAACGGCTGGATGCAGGAATTGCCCGAACCCATCACCAAGATGACCTGGGATAATGCAGTGCTCCTCAGCCGCAAGACGGCGAAGGAACTCGGCGTGGCGAACGGTGACATGGTGGAGATTTCGTTGAATGGCAAGACGGTCCAGGGCCCGATCTGGGTGCAGCCGGGCATGGCGGATTATTCGCTTGGACTTGCGCTCGGTTACGGTCGCGAAATGGCCGGTCGCGTGGGTACGGGCGTTGGTTTTAACGCGTACAAGATTTTCTCCGGCAAATATATTGAGACCGGCGCGACGCTGAAAAAGACCGGCGAGACCCATATTCTCGCCTGCACGCAACATCATTGGAGCATGGAAGGCCGTCCAGCGGTGCGCGAATTTGATTTGGCCGATGCGCTTGAGGCTACGGACAAGAATGAAAATATCGGCGAGGAAAAATTCCACGGTGTCGAGCCGCCCATCGTGCAGTCGCTTTACCCGAACCCGCTCGATGAGGCGAAAAAGACTGCGTTGCATCAGTGGGGCATGACGGTGGATTTGAATTCGTGCGTTGGCTGCGGCACCTGCGTGTTGGCGTGCCAGAGCGAAAACAACATCCCGATCGTTGGCAAAGACCAGGTGTTGCGCGGCCGCGAGATGCACTGGATGCGCATCGACCGTTATTTCACGACCGATCCGAAGCGCAAACATAACCCCAGCCGGTTTGACTGGAACGCGGACATGAACCAGCGCGATGATGCGCAGCAATTTGAGGAGTGGATCGACGACGTGCAGGCGGTGAACCAGCCGATGCTTTGCCAGCAGTGTGAAAACGCGCCGTGCGAAAACGTCTGCCCCGTCGCCGCAACCGTCCACGACCAGGAAGGCTTGAACGTGATGGCGTACAACCGTTGCATCGGTACGCGCTATTGTTCGAACAACTGCCCGTACAAGGTCCGCCGCTTCAATTTCCTCGATTTCAACAAGCGTCCGCTGGAAGATTTGAAAGGCCCGTTTTATCCGACGACGCTCACGCACGCGACGGAAGAAAACGGCAAGAAAAAATGGGACCTGCTGCGTTGGTGGAACGACCCAAATTCCGGCATGCGCACGGAAGACGAATGGGATCTGATCAAGCTTTCAAAGAATCCGGACGTAACGGTGCGTATGCGCGGCGTCATGGAAAAATGCACCTATTGCACCCAGCGCATCGAGCACGCGAAGATCGCGCAAAAGGTGAAGGCCGGCGCGACGGACAATGTGCGGTTGACCGAGGCGGCGGGAACCGTTCCCAAGACCGCCTGCCAGCAGGCGTGCCCCGCGGGCGCGATCGTGTTCGGCGACATCAGCGATGCCGGCAGCTCGGTCTCGAAATTAAAATTGTCGCCGCTGAATTATTCCGTGCTGGGTGATTTGCTGACCAAGCCGCGCACGACGTATCTGGCGCGCGTCCGCAATCCGAACCCGGCCATGCCCGACGCGCACGCGCCGTTCAGCACCGAGGAATACGAAGACTCGCTGCTCACGACGAAAAAATCTTAACGACGAATGTCTGAAATCGCGAACATCGAAGAATTGAAGAAGCTGGCCCCGCCGGCGGAACTGCGGCGCGCGCCGGTCGTTGAGGGGAATCAGGGACTAAGCTGGCTCACGGATAAATTGTCCGCGTTTGCCGAGGCAAAGGTGCCGGTGTGGTGGAAGATCGCATTCGTGCCGGCGGCGTTCGCGGCCACGGTCATTTTTCCGGTTTGTTTATTTTACCAGGTTTTCACCGGCGTCGGTGTCTGGGGCAACAACCACCCGAACATGTGGGGTTGGGACATCGTGAATTTCATCTGGTGGGTCGGTGTCGCGCACGCCGGGACGTTGATTTCAGCGATGCTCTTTTTGACCCGCCAGCATTGGCGCACCACCATCGGCCGCATGGCCGAGGCGATGACGGTCTTCTCCGTGATGATGGCCGGCCTGTATCCGGCGATCCACGTCGGCCGCGCGTGGTTTGACTGGTTCATGTTCCCGGTGCCGACCTCCAACGGCAACTGGCCGCAGTTCAAATCGCCGTTGATGTGGGACGTGTTCGCGGTGAACACCTATTTGATGGTGTCGTCGCTGTTTTTCTTCATGGGCATGATCCCGGATTTTGCCGTGTTGCGCGACCGTTCCAAAACCCGCGTGAGAAAGACCATCTTCAGCATTTTGGCGATGGGTTGGACCGGTTCGGCATGGCAATGGCATAATTATGAAAAGGCCTACGTGGTGCTTTGCGGCCTCTGCACGTTGCTGGTATTCACGGTCAGTTCCATCGTCGGTCTCGACTTCTGTACCGCGCAGATCGCGGGCTGGCACGCAACGATATTCCCGTTGTACTTCGTCATCGGCGCCGTGTTTTGCGGCTTCGGCATGATGCTCTGCCTGCTCACCTCGCTGCGCAAACTTTGCAAGCTGGAGGAAGTCATCACGAAGAACCACATCGACAAGGTCGCCAAGCTCTGCTTGGTGAGCGGGCTCATCATCAATTACATCTACCTGATGGAATTCTTCATCGCGTGGTACAGCGGCGACCCGTATGAACGCTGGGTGTTCGGCCATCGTTTCTTCGGTCACAACTATGCCTTTTTCGGCTGGATGATGATGCTCATCAACGTGCTGACAACCCAACTGTTGTGGATCAAAAAAATCCGCGCGAACATGACTGTTTTGTTTTTCATCGGCGTGGCCATCAACTTCGGCATGTGGAGCGAGCGCATGGTCATCGTCGTCGGTTCGACGAACCAGGATTTTCTGCCGGCGAATTGGGGTCTATACCACCCGACTATCTGGGACATCGGCCTTTACATCGGCACGCTCGGCGCGTTTTTCATGCTCTACCTTTTGTTCGTCAAATTCCTGCCGGTGATCGCGATTTCGGAAGTGAAAGGCGCGACGCCGCAGGGCGACCCGCATCATCCGCTCGGCGGTGCCCAGAAAGGAGGCCATTGATGAGCAGCAAAGTTTACGGCCTCATGGCGGAATTCAGCACGCCCGGCGACCTGTTGCGTGCCGCCGAGAAACTCCGCGCCAATGGTTATGCCAAGTGGGAGCCATTCACACCGCTCCCGATCCATGGCCTTGACAAGGTCATGGGTTATAAAAATTCGCACGTCGGCTGGGTGGCGCTCGCCGGCGGCGCGTTCATGTTTTTGAACGTCGCGTTTTTGGTCTGGTTCACGAACGCATTCGAATATCCGATCATGGTCGGCGGCAAACCGCTGTTCAGTCCGCCGATGACCTTTGTGCCTTCCTACATCATGATGATCATGGGTGGCGCGTTCGGTGCGCTGCTCGGCATGCTGGGCATCAACCAGCTCCCGCGCCTGCATAATCCGCTGTTTGCCAAGAAACGCTTTGAAGGCGTTACCTGCGACAAGTTCATCATCGTGGTCGGTGCGAACGACGGAAAATTTTGCCCGGATGGCACGAAGAAATTTTTGGAATCGCTCGGCGCCCAAAACGTCGAAATCGTGGAGGACCAGGAATGACCCGCATCATCGTTTCCATAATGCTGGTCGGTCTCGGCATCGGTGTCGCCGGGTTTGCCACGCTGGGCCTGCAGGGCAAGATGTCGCGCAAACCGCCGACAGAACTGTTCCCCGACATGGATCGCCAGGCGAAACTGCGTCCGCAGGAACCGAACAGCTTTTTCGCGAACGGCGTCAGCTCGCAATTGCCGCCCGCCGGCACGGTCGCCCGCAGCCAACCGGTTGAAACGGTGAATGGCGAAGTTTATCCGTTTGAAGACTCGCCGGTGAACACGGGCCACGAGACCGGCACCACGAATTTCGTAGCGGACAATCCGCTGCCGATGAGCCGGGAATTGATCGAACGCGGCCATAACCGTTTCGATATCTATTGCGCGCCGTGCCACGGTCGTCTGGCCGACGGCAACGGCATCGTGAAAAAACTCGGCGTCATGCCCGCCGTGGCGAATTTGCACGACAAGCGCATCGTCACCATGACTGACGGTGAGATTTTTAACACGATCACGCACGGCAAGAACACAATGGGCGCGGTCGGCCCGCTGCTGCCCACGCAGGACCGCTGGGCGGTCATCGCGTATTTGCGCGTGCTGCAACTGAGCCAGTTGGGAACGAAGGACGATCTATCGCCTGAAGCGCAGGCGACGCTGAAATGATTATATGAGTTCGCCGCAATCCAACCAGCCGCAGCCCGCGTTCAAGAGCGCGTTGCCCGGCGCCATGATTTTCTTTGGCGGGGTGTTTACGCTGGCCGGCTTGATCGCCAGTTATAGCCGTAATCACTTGGTTGAATTTGCGTTTTCGTGGCTGCTGGCGTTCATGTTTTATTACAGCATCGCGCTCGGCGCGCTGTTCATGGTGATGGTGCATCACCTGACCGATGCCGGCTGGTCCGTGGGCATCCGCCGCTTTTGCGAACACATCGCGTCATTGCTGTTCCCGTGGCTGGCAATCATGTTCATACCGGTTCTGTTGCTCGCACCGAAAATTTACGCGTGGATGAGTGCAGGAACTCCGGAGACGAACAATTTGATTGCCGCCAAATATCCGGTGTTCACCGTTCCCGGTTTCTGGGTCACCTCGGCGATTTTCTTTGCCATATTGTGGTTCTTTTCATGGCGTCTTTGTTCGCTTTCCTTGAAACAGGATGAAGCCGGCGATGTCGCCGTCACGCGCAAGATGCGTTTCCATTCCGGTTGGGGTGTCGTGGTGTTGGCGTTGACGCTGACCTTCTCCGGCGTTTTCTGGATGCAGGCGACTTCCTACCAGTGGTTCTCCGCGATGTACGGCGTTTACTTCTTCGCCAGCAGCGTGTGGGCTGCGCTGGCGTTGATCTACGTCATCGCCGTGGCCATGCTGAAGCAGGGGATTTTGACGCAAGTGCTGAAGCCGAATTATTTTTACTTTATCGGCGTGTTGCTGCTGGCGTTCACGTTGCTCGCGGCCTATACCGAGTTTGCGCAATATTTCGTGGTCTGGAATGCCAACATGCCGGAGGAAACCTTCTGGTATCTGCAGCGTGAGCAGGGCGGCTGGTGGATATTGAGCATGGTTTTGATCGTGGGCAAATTTTTCGTGCCGTTCTTCGCGCTGCTGCCGATCCACACCAAGACCAACTTCAAGGTGCTCGTTCCGGTGTGCCTGCTCATCGGTGTCATGCATTATGCGGACCTGGCATTCAACATCCTGCCCGCATGGCATCCCGGCCAGCACCACACCAAATGGCTCATCCTGCACCTTGGCACCGTGTTGCTGATGGGCGGCATTCTTGGAAAGATTTTCATCTGCAAATTCAACGCTCATCCGCCGTATCCGCAGCGCGATCCGCACGTGCTTGAAGCGATGGGTGTGAGCCAGAACGTGGTCAGTGATCTGGTCGATGCCAATGCCGGAGGTGCCAAATGATGACTCCTGAACAATCCCGCAGTTCATCCGGTGCCGCGGTTGGTTATATCATCGCCATCGTTTTGTTTGTGTTGGCGGGCGTGGTCGCGAAGCTCTCAATCCAGGCGCCGGCAATCGATGCCGATCCCGCGGCGGCCCGCTACAAGGCGCTCGCGGACATGCAAGCGGTGGAAAACAAGTCCTTGTACACGGCGCAGGTCATCGATGCGCAACGCGGCATCGTCCGCCTGCCGATTGACACGGCCATCGATTTGGCTGCGAAGAATTGGTCCAGTGCCGCCGCCGCGCGCGCTGACCTGGCTGCGCGTGTCGCAAAAGCCACGGCGGCCGTGAAACCCATTTCGTTTGAATGAACCCGGCTGATACCAATCAAGATTGCTCCGCGAAGATTGACGCTTCGTGCCGCGTGCCGCTGCTCGTGCTGTTCAACGGCGCGGCGCTCTGGCTCGTGCTCGGTCTGGCACTTTCACTGTTCGCGTCACTCACGTTCCACGCGCCTGAGCAATTTTCCTGTTGCCCATACATGACCTACGGCCACGCGGTGGCGGCTGCAAGCGACCTGCTCGTTTACGGCTTTGTGATTCCGGCCGCGCTCGGGGTGATGCTCTGGATCTTTGCGCGCTTGAGCCAGGACAAGCTGGAACTGCCGCTGGTAGTGTTCCTCGCCGGTCATCTCTGGCATCTGGGAGTGTTTGTCGGGACCGTCGGCATCCTTACCGGCCATTCCACCGGTTATCAATGGCTGGAATATCCCCGCGCCGCCGATGCGTTGCTGGGCGTCGCATTTGTGCTTATCGCCATTTCTGCGTTCGCCACGTTTGGCCTGCGCAAGGAACGCGAGCTGTATCCGTCGCATTGGTTCCTGCTGGCGGCGTTGCTGGTGTTCCCGTGGATTTATTCTTCCGCGAACGTTTTTATCGTCACCAATCATCCCGTGCGCGGAGTCGGCCAGGCCGTCATCAACTGGTGGTTTGCCAACAATCTGATTTTTGTCTGGCTCGCGCTGGCGGGCCTTGGCATCGCCTTTTATTTCCTGCCGAAGATTGCGAACCGCCCGCTGCACAGCCGTTTTTGGGCGTTGTTCGCGTTCTGGACCCTGCTGTTGTTCGGAACGTGGCTGGGCATTCCTGCCGGGGCGCCGGTTCCGGCCTGGCTGCCGGCTGCCAGTCAGTTCGCATCGTTGTTGATGATCGTTCCGATCGTGGCCACGGCGGTCATCTTGAAAAATATTTTGTGGGGGGCAAATGTAAAATGCTTTGGAGGCACCTACTGCTATATCCGATTCGGCAGCGTGATGTTTGTGGTGTCGGCGCTGATGCTGGTCGCGGCCGGTTGCCCTGATTTTTCACGTACCGTTGAATTCACCTGGTTCGGTACCGCGCAGGCGCAACTTCAGATCCTCGGTTTTGCCACGATGATTTTAGCGGGGGCCATCTATGAAATCATCCCGCGCACGATGGGCACGGCGCTGCCGTTTGAAAAGTTCAAGACATTGCAATTCTTTGCCTCGGTGCTCGGGGTGTTGCTGCTGGTCATCTCATTGGCTGTGGCGGGAATTGCCCAGGGCAAAAGTAACTTTGCATCCGGAGCCGGCAAAATCGCGCTGATGGTCAGCACCACGGGCTGGTTGTTCCTGCTGCTCGGCTCGTTGTCGCTGTTATTGAATATTCTCGTCATGACGATGAAATGGAAACTTGGTCTGGCCAAGTCCGCATGGGCGGCAATCACCGCGCCGTTGGCTGATTCGGAGGTGAAATCATGAAAAGCGGCTTTGGAGTTTTCTTTGCGGTCGCGGTCACGCTGAGCCTGTCGTGGCTCGGTTTTGTGGTCGCGCCGGCGGTCCAGCTCGGCTCGGCCAAACAGACGACGGTCTTGATTTCCGGCGACACCTGGCCGCAACAGCGGACGGGCGAAGCCACGCTGGGCCAGCAAATTTACCGCGCGAACGGCTGCGTGGCCTGTCACACCACGCAAATGCGCCAGGATGGCATCATTTGTGACGTGGTTCTGGCCAAGCCCGGAAAAAATCCAGTGGCGGTCACCAACCTGCTTTCGACGTTGAAACTTTCCGGGTTGACCAAGGATCAGGCGGATGAAGTTTCCCAACAAATTTCCGATAAGGGCGGCACGGCTGAGACCCATATTTCCGCGACCGGCCCGGACATCAAAAACGACTGGGGTGTGCGCCGCAGTGTGGCGGCGGATTTCCTTTATGATGCGCCCGTGCAACTGGGCAATCTCCGCGCCGGTCCTGATCTCGCGAACATCGGCGCACGTTCGGCCTCCAGTCTGTTGATGCAACATCTGTATGCGCCGCGTTCCATCAATCAAGCCAGCACAATGCCGTCGTATAAATTTTTGTTCGACGTGCAAAAAATCGGCGATGCGCCGTCGCCGGATGCGTTGAAGGATTTGCCGAAGGACGCCGCGCCGGCCGACGGGTTTGAAGTTGTGCCCAAGCCGGAAGCGAAGCAACTGGTGGCGTATCTCCTGAGCCTGCACGCCGACGTGCCGCTGTATGAAGCGCCGTTCACGCCGGCGGCGCCAAAACCTTGACGAAGATGAGCGAAGAAAATCAATCCAGTTCCCAGTTGTCCAACGCCGAACCCACGGCGACGCGCTCGACCGTGCCGATGTGGATCATCGTCGTGACGCTGCTGCTGGCGTTTTTCGGTTTCGTTTACTTTGACAAGCACAGCGGGTGGTTTGATGCGACGGTTTATGCCCCGTACGGCACGGCGGATCAACTGGCGAATTCACAACCGGTCTCCGATGCGGCCAAGATGCTGATCGTGGGGAGAAAGAATTTCGAAACGTTTTGCGGTGCCTGCCACGGTATGGACGGGATGGGCAAGGTTGGCCAGTTCCCGCCGCTGGCGGGTTCTGAAATTGTCAATGCCAAGGGTTTTCACCGGTTATGCTTCATCCCGCTGGAAGGCTTGAATGGCACGATCAAGGTCAAGGGCCAGGAATGGAGTTTGAACATGGCCGCGATGGGCGCGGCGTTGCCGGATGCGGATCTGGCGGCGGTAATCACTTACATCCGCAGTTCATGGGGCAACAAGGCGAGCGAAGTCTCGGCGGATGACATCAAGGCGATCCGCGCGGAGATCAAGACGCCGGCGCAGATCCAAGGCCCGAGCTTGATGAGCATTCCGGAGTGATCATTTCCAGATGGTACTCTGGTTGTAGCCGCCGACGTCAGTCGGCGCTAATTTTTCAAATGGCGCGGACTAACGTCCGCGACTACGGATGAAACGAGCACCCCGGCCCTCTCCGGAGTGCGGCCGTCCCCGGCCGCTGCAACTTTCAATTCACGCAAGTCTTAAAATATTGGAGAGTCTCCGGCCTTTGTCCCATTGCAGCACCCGAGGACGGGCGCACTCCGACGCAGAACGCTTCCGGCATCTTTGCGGATTGTAGGCGACCGTTGGCTCGAACGATTTAATAACTGCCTATTTTTGACGTGATTTAATCTCCGAGATCGCCCAGCTTGCGTGTTCGCGGATCAATTCCTCTCCATCGTTTGCCGCTTTGTCCAAGGCGGGCAGGGCTGATTCATCACCGATGTTTCCCAAGGCGACACACACATTCCGTAAAAATCCGCGCCGCTTTGTCCGCAGGATTGGCGAGTCTTTAAATCGCGATTTGAACTGCACCTCGTCCAGTGAAAGCAGTCCGATCAGATCCGGCTGGGCCAGGTCCTTTCGCGCGTGCGGTTTCATCAGGCTGCCTTCGCGGGCGAATCTGTTCCACGGACAGACGGCCAGGCAATCGTCACAGCCGTAAATGCGGTTGCCAATGGCCCGGCGAAATTCGACCGGAATCGAACCTTTTAATTCAATCGTCAGATAGGAAATGCAGCGGCGCGCATCCAATTCAAACGGTGCAGTGATGGCATTCGTAGGACAGGCGGACAGGCAACGGGTGCATTTACCACAGTGATTGGTTTCCGGCGCATCCGGCTCAAGTTCGAGCGTGGTCAGGATTTCCGCGAGGAAAATCCAGTTGCCAAGTTTCCGGCTGATGAGATTGGTATGTTTGCCGACGAAGCCGAGCCCGGCGCGCTGCGCAAAATCGCGTTCCAGGATCGGGCCGGTATCCACATACCAGAGCGATTTTGTGCTGCCGCCGCCCAGCGTGTCGACAAATTGCGCGAGCGACTTCAACTTGTCGCCGAGGACATCGTGATAATCGGAAAACCGGGCGTAACGGGCGACGACGCCTGAATGCGGAGCGCGGAGTGCGGAGTGCTGAGTTTCTTTCGAATAGCTGGCGGCGAGCACGATTATGGTTTTGGCTTCGGGAAGGACTTTCTGCGGTTCGATGCGTTTTTCGGCGTTGCGTTCCAGCCATTGCATCTCGCCGAATTTTTTTCCGGCGACCCAGTCTTGAAAATTTTTTGCGGTCTGTGGCGGGCTGGCGGTCGTGAAACGGCACCCGTCAAAACCGAGTTGCGCGGCCTGCTGGCGGATGGGCTCCTTCATTTGCCTTCGCGCCGGGCCAGCCGATATTGGAGTTCGATCTGCTGGGCGACTTCCCGCGGCGAACGCAGGCCGGTGTTCACGAGCACGTCGGCCTGCTTGTAGAACGGCTCGCGGAGGGCGAGGAGTTCGCGGATTTTCTTCTGCGGATCGGGGTCGTGGAGCAGGGGACGATGCGATTGGTGGCGCACGCGTTCCCAAATTTTTTCGGGGGACGCCCAGAGGCAGACGGTGAGTGCGAAAGTTTTTAGAAATTCCAGATTGTCGCCGAAGGCCGGCAGGCCGCCGCCGGTGGAGATGACCGTTTTGTTCCGGTGCGAAAGTTCCTGGAGGGTGGCGCGTTCCAGCTCGCGAAACGCGGGTTCCCCGTCCCGCGCAAAGATTTCCGCGATGGAATGTCCGGTGCTGGACTGGATAAGTTCGTCCGTGTCCACGAAATCATAATGCAGGCTTTCAGCGACGAGCTTGCCGATGGACGTCTTGCCTGCGCCCATGAAGCCGATGAGCGCGATGTTATCGAGATGTCGTCCGTGCATGTTGCGAGTTTCAAGTTTCAGGTTTGAAGTTTCAAGCAATCATATTAATGTTCTAATGTGACATTGCCGCCTTTCATACTGGCCTCGACTTCACCGCGCCGCGCGGAACTGCTTTCGCTGCTGGCCGTGGAATTTCGGGTGGTCGCCAGCGAGGCGGAGGAGGTGGCGCATGAACACCTCACGCCGCACGAGGTCTGCCAACTCAATGCACATCGCAAGGCACGCGCGGTGGCGAAGAAAAATCCGGACGCGTTGGTGCTCGGCGCGGACACTCTGGTTTTTCTCGACCGGGAAATTTTTGGCAAACCGCGCGACCTGGCGGATGCGGAACAGATGCTCCTAAGCTTGCAGGGCAAAACGCATCAGGTCGTGACCGGCGTGAGCCTGATCCATCTGCGGAAGCACCGGGAAAGGATATTTGCCGTCAGCACGGATGTGTTGTTTCATCCGCTGACCAGGGCGCAGATAAAAAATTATCTTTCCAAAATGAACCCGCTGGACAAGGCCGGCGCTTATGCAATCCAGGAACGCGGTGAATTGATCGTTGCAGAGATTTCCGGGTCGTTCAGCAATGTGGTGGGGCTGCCGGTGGAACGGTTGCGGGAGGAACTGGAATCGTGGAAGCGGTGAAATTGTTAAATGATTGAAGGGTGGAAGTGTTTTTTTGCATTCATTTTTTTGTGCCGGATGGAGCGAGAGAAACCATCTTAATAATGACGATCTTTCGCCCCTGCCGGGGCTTTGGATGTTTTTCGCCGACGACCCATGGCTGGCGCCATGGGCTACTACCGGACGCTGCTCCGCAGCTATAACGATTTGGCCTTGACCGAAGTTAGCGGAATATGTCAATCAATGGAAAATAGGATTATGAAAATCACCGGGTTTCTGTTGGTCGCAAGCTTTCTGGCCAATGCTGTTCACGCTGCGACATATTATGTCAACGCGAACAATGGGGTTCCGGTTCCGCCTTACACCAGTTGGGCCACCGCCGCGACGAACATTCAGGACGCGATCAGCGTGACGACCAACGGCGATACGGTGCTGGTCACCAACGGCGTTTATGCATTTGGCGGCCTAGCAGTGACCGGCACCCTGACCAATCGCGTGGCGTTGACGAATGCCATCACGGTGCAAAGTGTCAACGGGCCGTTTGTGACCACGATTTTGGGCGCGGGGCCGACGAATGGTGTCAACGCCGTTCGTTGCGCGTGGCTGACCAACGGCGCTTCACTTGGTGGTTTCACCTTGATGTGGGGCGCGACGCTGAATTCCGGCGATATGTACAGCCTGCGAAGCGGCGGTGGCATATGGTGCGCCTCGACCAATGCGTTTGTCCGAAATTGTGTGATCGTATCCAACCAGTCCAGCGAATTTGGAGCCGGTATTTATCAAGGCACAATCAGCGGCAGTCTCATATGCAGCAATCTTGGCGTTGGTAGTTCCGGTGCTTCCAGTTATTCAGTGCTGAATAATTGCACCATCGTGAGCAATGCCACATACGGTGTTTATTTGCCGTATGCCATGACCAACTGCATCGTTTACTACAACAGCATCATATTTGGAAATTATTCAGTCAATAGCAGTGCATTTTCGCATTGTTGCACGACCCCGGCATTGTCCGGAACGGGTAACTTCACAACCGCGCCCGGTTTATTTGCCGATGGCGTGCATCTGGCAACCAACTCGCCTTGTATCGGTGCGGGAGTGAACATTGCGGGCGCGGGAACGGACATTTTCGGGAATATGTGGTCAAATCCGCCGTCCGTCGGTTGTGCGGAATGGACACCAGCGCCGCTGGTCAGCACGCCGAAAATCACACTGGCCGGTGATCCGGTCGGATTTACCGTCGGCGGTTTTTCCTTCGGCGGCGCTTCGCCATGCAACTTTTACTGGCTTGAAAACGGCTCACCGCTGACGGACAACGGGCATTTCAGCGGAACGCAAACGACAAAATTGACCGCCACGGGCGTGAATTTCACTGATGCCGGCAACTATCAAGTCGTGGCCAGTAATGCCTTCGGCGTGGTCACCAGTTCACTGGCCACGCTGGTGGTGCATTGTGTGAATGCCGCGGGCAAAAATCCGGTGGCGCCTTATTCCACTTGGGCTACCGCAGCAACCGATATCCAGGATGCGATCACTCCGGCCTCGGCGGGAGATGTAGTTTTGGTGACCAACGGACTTTATGCCAGCGGGGGTATCTCAATGGATGGTGTGATCACCAACCGAGTTTCGGTGAACAAACCAATCCTCGTGCAAAGTGTCAACGGAGCGAGCGGGACGACGATCCAAGGCGCATGGGATCCTGTTTCAACCAACGGTCCCGGTGCAGTCCGATGTTTGTGGATGACCAATGGGGTCGTCGTCAGCGGCTTTACCATTATGAATGGGGCGACGCGTGCCGGCTCCGCCTCAGGCAATTTCAGCATGTATGGCGGTGGCGTGTATGGAAGTTCGACAAATTCGATGGTCTGTAACAGCGTTATAGCGACGAATTACGCGGGTTTGAAGGGCGGGGGGGCATGTCAGGCGACGTTAATCGGCTGCCAGGTCCTTGGCAACCACGCATCACCAACAAATTCAAATTCTGGGCTAAGTTTTTATGGCGGCGGCGCGGAAAAATGTAATTTAAAAGACTGCCTGATTGCTGGAAACTATGCCGACTTCGGCACCGGCGGCGGTGCGGATACTTGCAATCTGGTCGATTGTGCGTTGGTCGGTAATTATTCATACGACAATGGCGGGGCGGCCAACGCCGGCTCTTTGGTTAACTGCACTGTCACTGCCAATTCTGCATCCAGTTTCAATAGTAGCGGCTATGGCGCGGCGGTGTACGGAGCCAGCCTGACCAACTGTATTGTGATCGGCAATTTTTCAAGTTCTTCTTATCCGAATACGAATTATGCCAGTTGCACAATGACGTATTGCTGTGCCGATCCGCTGGCGACAGGTACAGGGAATGTGGATGTAAATCCACAGTTTGCGCCGGACGGCTATCATTTGTCGCAAACTTCGCCGTGTATCGGCATGGGGACAGCGAGCGTGGTTGTCGGGACTGATATTGACGGCCAAACGTGGAGTAATCCGCCATCCATAGGCTGCGATGAGTGGTATCCGCAACCGATCATTGGCGCACAGCCATATTTTCAATTTGGCATTCCTCCGCATGAAATGACTTGCACCGTGGCGGTCGCTGGACAGGTTCCATTAGGTTTTTTATGGATCAAAGACGGCCTGCCGGTGGCCGATGACGGTCATCACAACAACTCCGGCACGTCCAGCCTGCTTATCAACCAGTTTACGCCCGACGACTCGGGTGCGTATCAGGTAGTGGTCACAAATGCATCTGGTGCGGCAACCAGTGCCGTGGTGAATGTGACGATTCACGGTGTCAGTGCCGCCGGTTCAAATCCGGTGGCCCCGTATACCTCCTGGGCCACGGCGGCGACGAATATTCAAGACGCCATAAATGTGGCTGCACCGGGTGACTTTGTGTTGGTCAGTAACGGAGTTTATGCGTCCGGCGGTCTGGCGATGACCGGCGGGTTGACCAACCGGGTGTCATTGAACAAGGCCATCACGGTAATGAGCGCCAACGGTTGGCAATCCACCATCATTCAAGGCAGGTGGGATCCGGTTTCCACCAACGGCCCGGGGGCGGTGCGGTGTGCGTGGCTGACAAATGGCGCGGTTTTGAGCGGCTTCACGCTGCAAAACGGAGCGACACTTGGGGCGGGAGACAGCATTATCGGTCAGCCATTGCAGAGCGGCGGCGGCGTCTGGTGCCCTTCAACCAGTTCATTGGTAGTGAATTGCTTTTTGACCAACAACTCGGCCAGCAAGGGTGGCGGTGGCGCATGTGAGGGCACCATTGTGAATTCGCTCATTATGGGAAATATGGCGTTAGGGGGTGGCGGGGTTGCTTATTCGACCCTCAACAATTGCACGGTATTGAATAATTATTCTTTGTTTAACGGAGGGGGGATAGGAGGAGGGACATATAATTCATTTGTCTATAATTCTATTGTTCTAGGCAATCAGGATCTGCCTTTCCTGCAAACTGACAATTATTTTAACAACACTACGGGGCAATTCTATTATTCCTGTTCCTACCCTTCAATTCTCAGCCCCGGCGACATCAATACCTCCGACGCCAAGTTTATTGATCTCTATCACATCGCGACAATCTCCCCATGCTACGGGAAAGGGAATAGCGCCTATGCAAGCGGGTATGACATGGATGGCCAGCCTTGGAATAATCCGCCCTCGATGGGTTGCAGCGAAATTGTGGCGTCCAATCTGGTCGGGCCATTGTCAGTCAGTGTTTATTCAGCATGGACGTTTGTATTTACAAATCATTTATATTCTTATGGCGCGGCAATCACGGGCCGGGCGGCCAATGTCAGGTGGTCATTTGGCGATGGGCCGGTCTACACCAACTATGCCGATAGCGCGGGTCATATATGGACCAACACCGGTGAATATTTGGTGACGGCGACCGCCTATAACAATGATAACCCAGGCGGCGTATCCGGAAGTCTTCTAGTTGATGTGCAACAAATGCTGGCGCCTCAAATTCAAGCACCGGTGTTGCTCACCAACGGATTGCAGATCCAATTCACTGCACAAACGAATGCCTCGTATACCGTCCAATACACCACCAATCTCACATCGGGATTGTGGCAAAGCCTGCCGACGATTTACTACAACCAACAAGCCACCATCCAGGTTCTGGATCCGGGCATCACAAATTCAGCGCGCTTCTACCGCATCTATGTGCAGTAGGTCTTTTTGATAATAACGGTCTTTCGCCCCTGCCGGGGCTTTGCATGTTTTTTGCCCACGACCCATGGCTGGCGCCATGGGCTACTACCGGACGCTGCTCCGCAGCTTCAAAAGTTACTGCGCCAGTTCCTGCCAGAGATAGGCGCTCATCAACTGGCCTTTTTCGAAGCAATCGAGGTTGAATTTCTCGTTGGGTGAATGCGCGTTGTCGTCCGGCAGGCCGATGCCGAGCAGCAGGGAATCCGCCCCGAGGATTTTTTTGAACTGGTTCACGATGGGGATCGAACCGCCTTCGCGCATCACGATGGGTTCACGGCCAAAGGCCTGGCGCAACGCCCGCAGTGCGGCCTGCGCGGATTTGCCCTCGGGCGATACATGATAGGCTTCCCGCGCCGTG
>Ga0210388_10001967_pt1 | contig 16057 bp, 17 predicted proteins | sample IncBWC19OmetaG_FD_155485 | JGI IMG/M metagenome (GOLD analysis project Ga0210388, IMG submission 155485) | Forest soil microbial communities from Barre Woods Harvard Forest LTER site, Petersham, Massachusetts, United States - Inc-BW-C-19-O ...
ACCTCTTCTTCGGCGACGTCGATATTCAGGCTGAGATTGAACTGAAGCACAATCACCGACGTTCCGCCGGAGCTCGACGAGGTCATCTGGCTCAAACCCTGAAGCTGCCCAAACTGGCGCTCCAAAGGGGCCGTCACAGTCGTCGCCATCACCTGCGGGCTCGATCCCGGGTAGAAGGTCAGTACCTGGATCGTCGGATAGTCGACCTCAGGCAACGCCGAAACCGGCAGCTGCGTGTAACTCACGATCCCAACCAGAAGAATGGCGGCCATCAGCAACGACGTCGCCACAGGACGAAGAATAAACGGACGCGAAGGGCTCAAGGAGCATCACTCCCGCTTGTGTTGGCAGGAATCGGCTGCTTCGAAATGACGATCTTTGCCTTGTCCTGCAGCTTGTCGAAGCTGCTGTCAGCCAGAACGTCCCCGGGGTTGATCCCTGTCACCTCCGTGTTGAGGCCCTCGGTAACGCCCGGCTTGACGTTGCGCATGTGCGCTGTGTCGTTCTGGATCACATAGACAAACGATACGGCGCCGTTATGTTGAATCGCCGAGGAAGGAATTATCGTCGCTCCGTGCAACGTATTCACCAGCAGCCGTGTATTCACAAACTCATTGGGAAAAAGCAACAAATCACGATTGTCAAACGTTGCCCGCCCCTTAACTGTTCCCGTTGTCGTGTCGATCTGGTTGTCGAGCGTCAGCAGCGTTCCGCTCGCGATCTTCTTCAGCGCCGCCCGGTCGTACGCCTCCACCGGAAGCATCGTCTTCTGCCGCATCCGCGGCTGGATCTGCCCGAGATTGTCCTCGGGGATCGTGAAGATGACCGTGATCGGCTGCAGCTGCGTGATCACCGCCAGCGTGACCGTCCCCGACGACTGCACCACGTTGCCCGGATCGACCAGCCGCAGTCCCACCCTCCCTGAAATCGGGGCCGTAATGTGACAGTAGCCAAGTTGCACCTGGTCGAACTGCACCGTTCCCTGGTCGTTCTTTACCGTGCCCGCGTCCTGCAGCACGATCTTCTCCTGGTCGTCCAGCTGCTGCTTCGGAATCGCGTTCCGCGCCCAGGCGTCGCGGAACCGGTCGCGATCCATGACTGCCTGCGCGAGCACGGCCTCGTCCCGCTCCAGAACTCCCTGCGCCTGCAGGAGCGTGGCCTGGAAGGGTCTCGGGTCAATATCGACCAGCGAATCGCCCTTACGCACGATTTGCCCCTCCGTAAAGTGCACAGCGATCACCGGTCCAGTCACTTGGCTCGTGATCGAGGCCGTATAAACCGGTGTCACAGTACCGATAGAGTCCAGATACACGCCAATGTCGCCCTTCGTCGCCGTCGCCGTCGTCAGCGCCACCGGCCCGCCTCCGGCGCCGCGGCGAGAGGAAGCCCCGCTCTTGGTCGTATCATCGTGGTGCCGTAGCACCAGTAGAAATCCCACTGCAAAGATCAGAAGCAGGACGACCCACACAATGACCCGGACTATCTTGCGCCGGGCTGAGGTTGGAGGAGGGGCTAGAAGTTGATGATCAGGCCCTATGGCGAGGTGTTCATTTGGATCGGCTGGCAATACGTCTCCCTTTGCCACATCTAAAATTTTTGGACTTGATGCGCAAATATGTCCGCTACTGCTATCGACGCATGGGCATGTACTTAAAGACTCAGCCGTTCTCCCCTAAGCTGTCAAAATTCAGTAACGTGAAAGTTCCTGCGACCACGACGTGGCACGTGACCGCCTGAAGGCCCTGACTCTGTGAGATGTCTCCTCAACGATATCTCAACTCGACCTCCGCCTGTCTTCCTTATCGAATCGTCTCCAAAATTTGCAGCGGTTCAAAAATATTGAAAATCCACAACACGACGCTTCGCCGCACGGTGCGCCTTTAGGAAGATTGAAACCATGATTGCGTTCGCCTGATCCATTGCAACATCTCCCGCGTGCACGAGACTCCACAAGTCATCTCTGCGGGAAGTGGGTCCGGCCCATCATCTGCGGGCCATCGAAAACTTATAAACCTTGGATCTAAACCGATTGGATCGTCCCCGAGTGAGGCACCGCCACCAGACAGGTGATGCCTAGGGCTATCATGGCAACGACAGCAGGTCCGTCACGGCATAACTATGCGTATTTCCGCAAAACCTACACCTGTGCTCTAGCTGAAACATCTCAGCATCTTTCTCTAACTGAAGGCTTTCCAGCGATTCAGCGCCAATCAGATTGCCGCCGTTTGACAGCCTGCATGTTTTACAGAGCCAGTATAGGTATCTCATAGCCGAAGGAAAGCTCAACAAAATGACATCGGAGCTTCAAATGGTACCACTGTCTCAAGCTAAGTCAATCAAAACATTGCGACTACAGAAGCGGCTTTCTCCTTACGGGATCCACGAGATTCAAACACTCAAGCCCGACCGACGCCGCGAGCGATTGAGACCCGCGACCTCTGCATGGTATGATTAGGAATCGGCAGACTACCCTTCACCCGGTAGAGGTCGGGAGTTCGACTCTCCTCGCACCTAACTCTATCCCCGGCATCGTTTGAGGCTTCAATTACTCAGGATCCCCGGGAACCTTCTGCGACTCAGGATTGGAGCAAGTCATGGCACACAAATGTGATCTTTGCGGCAAAGGCCCGCAGTTTGGCAACAACATCTCTCACGCCCACAACACCACCCGGCGCCGCTGGAACGTGAACCTGCAGCCCGTCAAGGCCCAGGTCAACGGCGGAAGCAAGCGCATGCGCGTCTGCACCAGCTGCATCAAGACCGGCAAAGTCGTCAAAGGCTAAGGCCGAGCGCTTTACAAAACTTAAGAAAAAAAGGTCGCCCCAGCCGCTTCGTAGCCGGCTGGGGCTTTTCCTGCATGCCTCAAGATACTTCGGGCCTCTCGATGTCTTTTACTTCTTCTCAAAGCCCAGCGAAGCGCTGTTGATGCAATACCGCAACCCCGTTGGCGTCGGCCCGTCCGGAAACACATGGCCTAGATGGGCACCGCAAGTCGCGCACCGCACTTCGACCCGCTTCATCCCCAGCGAGTTGTCCTCAATCGCCTCGATCGCGTCCGGCGAAACCGGGTTCCAGAAGCTCGGCCATCCGCTCCCCGACTCAAACTTCTTGTCCGATGTAAACAGCGGCGCATTGCAGGACCCGCAGTGATAAATGCCGTCCTCGTGGTTATTCACCAGCGCGCCGGTAAACGCACGCTCGGTCCCGCCCTCACGCATCACATGAAACTGCTCCGGGGTCAGCAGCTCGCGCCACTCAGCCTCCGTCTTGTACACCTTTGCAACCTTCGTCTCGGCCATTGTTCCAGCCTCCTTTTTCTTGTGGGTTCTGCGGATTAGATGCCAAATCGCCGATTATGTTTCAGGCGCGGCCTATGCCCCCGAAGCGTCCTTGGCGATCACCTCGATCTCCACCAGCGCGTCCTTAGGCAACCCAGCGACAGCCACCGTCGACCGTGCCGGTGGAACCACACCCTCGGGCGCCAGATAAGTTGCATACACCGCGTTCATCGCCGCAAAGTCGCCCATCGACTTCAAAAACACGGTCGTCTTCACCACATGGACCATGTCCAGCCCGGCCTTCGCCAACACGGCCTTCACGTTCTCCAGCACCCGAACGGTCTGCTCCGTAATCCCTCCGGAAACCAACTGCCCGGTAGCCGGATCCAGCGCCACCTGCCCCGACGCAAACAACATGTCCCCCACCCGCACGGCCTGGGAGTACGGCCCAATCGCAGCAGGGGCCTCTTTGGTAGAAATTGCAGTCTTGCTCTGGTCGTTCATAGCCCCTAAGTCTATCTCGTTCTCCATTCAATGAAAATCAACGCCACCGCAAGCGGCGAATCGGCCAGCACGTCCGAAGCCGGTCAACTACCAAAAGTCTCAGTTATCGCGGATTGCCCTTTTGTGTACGATGGCACCCATGCGCACCGACCTCCGTTCAATCGCCGTTCTGGTTCTGCTCGGCGCAACTCTCTCTCCCACCGCTTACGCCGCGGCCAAGCTCAAGGGCTTCTACGCCGGCAGCGGCGGACTCGCGCAGGAAGTTCATCGCACCATCATCCTCGAGTTCGCTGCCGACGGTACGGCGATCCTCCAGCAGAAGTGGCACGGCAAGGACGCCCAGACCTGGCACGCCAGCTGGAAGCAGGAGAGGAACCAGGTCGTCCTCACCTTCGACCCCGCCAGGCACCATCCTGTCCCCGACCCGCTCGTCTTCAGCATCAAGGGCACCACCCTCACTGCCACCTCTTGGGACACGACCGCCCTCGGCCCGCTTGGCCCACCTCCGCTCAGGCCCTTCGGCGGCAAAAACCCTCAGGCCGCCAGCGTCGCGGCCTGCCAGAGCTTCAACTCGCTCGACCCGACCCGCGACTGCGTTACCTGGGGCTCCAACCGTTGAGATCGGCAGAACGCGAAGCCTGTCATCCCCACACAAATTGACTGCGTCGAGCGAACTTAGCGTCTGGCCCGATTGTTGGGCGAAACCTCTTGAATCACCCAAAAGAGAAAAGCCGTAGACAATCCGAAGAGCAGCCATCCGGAGAGCGCCTCGATCGTTCCCAACAGTCGCCATCTATCTTCCAGGACCAGATTGTCATGTCCATAGGTTGTCATCGCGCCGAGAGAATAAAGCATCGCATTCCTGAAGTTTGGCATAGTGCCGATGAAGCAGTAGGCCATGGCCCAGATGCCTGTTTCTATCGCGTGCAGAATTGTTGCCAGGAGACTCATTGCACCCACCACAAGTGCGAATGCAATCGTCGGATGGCGCTGTGACCGTACACCGCCGTATAGCAGGATGGACTTTTGGCTCAGGTACCCGAGACCTAGGACATGGATGATTACTGTCAACAAGATCAGGGGACAGCCCCATATCCAGTCGGCCTCCCAGCTTACACGTCCATCTAAAAACAAACTGAGAGTGGTTTGCGCGGTTATCATGCAGACCTTTCTTGCGGTCCTTCAAAGAGCCTAAGCAGCTGATGCAACGCTCTCTCATTGCGCTTGGAAGCGACGACGTCCTCGAAGAATATCTGGATACAGAACAGACGCAAACTACCAAAACTACCAGCAGAACGCCCATTTCGAACACCTGCGAACGTGTCCGGCCGGAGTAGTATCACGGGATAACAAGGTAGGGACGACGCATGCCAGACAACAACAGATCACGTCCGAACGCCTCAACCCCCTTTGCTCAACCTGCGCCTCTTCATCCGTGGAGGCCTCTGGAGCTGTTTCGTGACGCTACAACACCCGTGCTTGTCCGTGCCGCAATTGCCGTTGCGATCGCGTGGATTCCGTTGGCGATCTTTTCGGCGATCCATGGACAGGCAGCGCTCCTGTCCTTCCTCACCGACTTCGCCACGCAATCCCGTTTCCTGATCATCATTCCCGTGTTGATACTCGGCGATCGTCCTATACACGCCCGTTATGTCGAGGTAGCGCACCACTTCGAGATATCTCTCGTTACCGACAGCGAGCAGTCCAGGTTCCAGTCGTACTGGAAGTCATACGAAAGGCTCATTGGTTCCTCTGCCGTCCGAGTGCTGTTGCTGTTAGTGACCTACGCTTTAACCGGTTGGCTCAGTGAGTACCTTCGCCCGGAGGGATCTGAATTCCTTCTCTGGTGGAGAGGCAGCTTCGTCTTTAGGTCGTTCTCGTTGGCCGGCACGTGGGCGCTATTTATCAGCTATCCAATTCTCGGCTACCTCACGCTTCTATGGATCTGGAGGCAGGCAATTTGGGCACGGTTCCTGCGATCGATGACACTGCTTAACCTTCGTCTCATCGCGGCCCATCCGGACCACCTTGGAGGATTGGGATTTCTGGAAGCCTCGCTGATGGGGCAGCTTCCCTTCAGCTTCTGCCTCGGCGTTGGGCTGGCCGGCGCAATAGCCAACAGGGTGTTCCACGAAGGGCAAAAAGTCCTTGCGTACCGTTTTCTCGCGCCCGTTCTAATCGCAAGCGCACTTCTCATATCCGTCGCGCCGTATTTTTTCTTCACCCCAACACTAATGCGGATGAGACGCCAGGGCATGCTGAGGTATGGTGCCCTTGCGCGCAGCGTGGGCGAGCAGTTCGAACAGAAGTGGCTGGATCGCGCCGAGAGCCTGGATCAAGATGTCCTCACGGCTCCAGACTTCAACGCGACCGGAAATCTCTACGCAGTGGCGCAAAACATCGAGGACATCCGTGTTGTGCCCGTAGGCGCAGTCGATGTCTATGTGTTCATCGCTGCTGCATTGGTTCCATGTATTCCGGTAGTTATCGGCGCGATACCATTCGATGTTCTCGTGAAGGCCGCCATGAAGCTGTTGGTTTAGCGATCGCATTTCGAATTGGTCCAATCAAAAATCAATCCAACCACAGGAAATCGTCGAAAATTTACATCTCCACGGCGGCATAGCCCGATAAACGGACCTACTATGAGTGCGAGGTGAACACCATGGGACTTATGGACATGATTCAATCACTCGCCGGACAGACCGGAGCAGCGGCCGGTACCGACCAGGCCAAGGTTGCCGGAGGCTTCATCGAAGCTCTCACCCAGCACCCTGAAGGCATCCAGGGCGTCCTCGACGCATTCAAAAACAACGGCATGGCCTCCCACATCGGGGCCTGGGGCGCCGGTCAGGCCGCCACAGCCACGCCCGAGCAGGTCCAGCAAGGCCTCGGCAACACCGGCCTCATCGAAAAGACCGCAGCCAAGGTTGGCGTGTCCCCAGCAGTCGTGTCGGCGGCGCTCGCCACCGTTCTCCCGATGGTCATCCAGCACTTTGCTCCCAACGGACAAGCCACCCCCACCAGCGGCATGGGTGCCATGGCCGAGCAGCTTCTCGGCAAGCTCAAAGCTTAGCCGCTTTCCACGAACCGGACCTCACTCTTTGGTCCGGTCACGATGCATGCCGGGGCTATGGCATACATCCCAAACAACCACGACCAACCAGTCAGCCGCGCTGACAAAGGAGAGTTACGTCATGGCAGATCTCAACGCTTTGAAACAGAAGTACGCCCCGGTCATCACGACCATCGAGAAGTTCGTCCCCTACGGCGCCACCCTTGACGCCGTCGATCTCGTCGGCGAGCAAATCCACATCAAGGGCACCGTCCCCTCCACCGTCGTCGCCAACCGCGTCTGGGACTCAATCAAGAAAGTCGATCCCACCTACTCCGACCTCAAGCACGAGATCGGCACCAGCGGCGGAGCGACCCAGCCCGTCACCATCAAATCCGGCGATACCCTCTCGGCCATCAGCCTGCTCTTCTACGGCAACGCCAACAAGTATCCGCAGATCGCCCAGGCCAACAACATCCCCAACCCCAACAACGTTCCCATCGGCACTACCCTTCAACTCCCCGTCCTCAACTAGCCAGGCGCGGTATCAATCACGAAACAGCCTCCAACCAGCCATCATCGAGCCACAGACAAACCACGTCATCCTGGTCCCATCCATCGCGCCCTTCGCGATGGATGGGACCGAAACCGTCGAGCAAAGGCAAATGAAGCAGATTCCCTTCGGAGTGACAAACAAGAAAAGGAGCAGGTCCTCCGCCTTCGGCGAAGGATGACAGCTAATGAAACAGGCGATGCAGGGTCGGCCCTAAAGGCGGTTCGCGCGTGGCGCGAATACCCCATCCTTCGCAAAGGCGCGAAGGATGAGCACCTGATTTGTGGGTAGGCTAAAATTTGCGGAGCGTGGGCTTGCTCGTGAGGCTTGCGCTGTGGGTCAATTTTTCTCATTGCGCTGGAGGCGGCTTTGGACGTGCATGCTCCGCATCATCCCATAGGAGGGTGGAAGGATTTTTTTGTACATCTGGTAACGATTTCGATTGGGCTGCTGATTGCTGTGGGGATTGAGGGCTGCGTGGAGCTGCATCGCGAGCACAATCTGGTGCGGGAGGCGCGCGAGACGATGCGCGAGGAGATCCAACACAACTCTGATGAGATGAAACGCGCTGTGGTGAAGCTGGACCAGCAGGCGGCCACGCTGAAAAAGAACATCGATATCCTGACGCGTATTCAGGAGAATCCGCAGGACAAGGCAGCGCAAGAGGCACAGATCAATGCCGACTTCTCGACCGTTGGCTTGCGGGAGACAGCCTGGAAGACGGCACAGACGACAGGGGCGCTGTCGTTTATGCCCTACGCGGAGGCGCAGCGCTACTCCGATGTGTACGGCTCGCAGAAGGAATTTCTCGACCAGCAGGACAAGATTCTTGAGGACGAGGCGCAGTTTGTCGGGGTGGTGGCGAAGACTAACTTTGGCCACGATAAGGTCACGCCGGAGCAGGCGAGTCTGGCGCTGGAGCGGTTCGGCATATGGCGGGCCCACCTGGCTTATCTCGATCTGATGGCGAAGGTCACCTCAGAGAACGATGCGGCGTTTCTCGTGGGCAAAGAGGGACCGCATGAGATGCATATGGAGTTGAGTGGCGGGAAGTGATGCGGAGTCGCTCGATGCGTCGTTGAAGGGTGCGGCCAGTGTGGTGGGAGGGTGCTTTTGCTCTTCGTGGCGCGGAGAGGAAGGCTTACCCCAGGGGCTGAAGCCCCTTTCCTTGCTTGGGTCTACCTAGAGGCAACAGCAAAAGCAGATTCCCTTCGGGAATGACAAACAAGGAGACAACAGCAGGTCCTCCGTCTTTGGCGAAGGACGACAAACAAAAACTGCAACTGCGGAAGCAGGTCCCTACGGTGACAACCAAAAGAACGAGCAAAGGCCGCTCAAAGAGGAGTGGTGCTTTGGCAGCGGCGATTGTTTGAACAAGTTGGTGCGGCGCAACGTACCTTAGTAAATGAAAATCTTAACATCGGCAGCGCTGGCACTTAGTTTGTACGGTATTGTGTGCGCTTCGGCGCTGGTTGCGCAGCGAGTGCGAACGGAGGCGGGTACGCTGGCCGGTGTGAGTGAAGGCGGGTTGAGCGTCTACAAAGGTGTTCCGTTCGCTGCGGCGCCGGTGGGTGAGTTGCGTTGGCGGCCGCCGATTGATGTTGCGCACTGGACAGGCACGCGTAAGGCGGACGCGTTTGCTCCTGCGTGTATGCAGGACAGTGTGTCGATGCCGGGTGAGACACCGCCGGCGGTGAGTGAGGATTGTCTCTACCTCAACATTTGGACGCCCGGGAAGGGGTCGCAGGAGCGTCTGCCGGTGATCGTCTGGATCTATGGAGGGGGGTACATCAGCGGGTCGGCTTCGATGCCTTTGTATTGGGGCGACCGGTTGGCGCACAAAGGCGTGATCGTTGTCACGATCGCCTATCGGCTTGGGCCGCTTGGTTTTCTGGCGCATCCGGAGCTGACACGCGAGTCGCCGCACCAATCCTCGGGTAACTACGGCCTAATGGACCAGATCGCTGCGCTCGAATGGATCCAGAGGAACATTGCGGAGTTTGGCGGCGATCCGAAGAACGTTACGATTGCGGGGCAATCATCGGGATCGATCTCGGTGAGCATCCTGATGGCTTCGCCGCTAACGAAGGGGTTGTTTCAGCGGGCCATCGGAGAGAGCGGAGGACTGTTTGAACCGCTGCAGCTGGCCCCGAAGTTCCTGCTGGCGAATGCGGAACGTGATGGGGAGAAGTATGCTGCTTCGCTCGGCGCGAAGACGCTTGAGGAGATGCGCCAGCTGCCGGCGGCTAAGCTTACGGGCGACGGCGGGGGAATTGTGCATCCAGTGATTGGCCCCTACGTTCTTCCGGTTTCGCCGTACGAGGCGTTCGCAGCGGGACAGCAGAACGATGTTCCGCTGCTGCTGGGTTCGAACGCCGAGGAGGCACGTGCGTTGACGGACGTCAGCCATGTGAAGGCCGCGACGTTCAATAGCGATCTTGAGCATAGCTTTGGGCAGTTGCCTCCTGCGCTTGCGGCAGCGTATCCACACGTTACTGACAAGGAGGCGCAACAGGCCCGGCTCGACTTTGAGCGCGACCTTCGTTTTAGCTGGGACATGTGGGCGTGGGCGAGGTTGCAGGTCGAAGCTGGAAAGAGCCCCGTTTACTACTACTCGTTTCGACAGCGGCCACCGTTCCCGGTAGGTTCGGTGTATGAGGGCTGGGGCGCGAGTCATTATGCCGAGCTGTGGTATGTCTTCGACCATCTCGACCAATCGCCGTGGCGCTGGACGAAGGCCGATCGAATGGTGGCCGAGGAGATGTCAGGGTACTGGGTCAACTTTGCGAGGTCGGGCGATCCGAACGGCCCAGGCCTTCCGGCGTGGCCGGCGTTTACCTGTGAGGACGGCAAGGTCCTCTATATTAGCGACCCGATGGTAGTTGGTGCTGTGGCGAATATTAATAGTCTGACGGTCTTCGACGGCGTGTACTCGGGTGTGCGCGGCAAGGCGTTTGCGGCACGGTGAAGAGCGCTCGCCGGTCAGCCTGAGCGCTTAGCCGAGTGCGGGAGATGGCTATTTCGTTTCGTCCTGCTCAAGAAGGCTTCGGGTCTCTGCCAGATTGAGAGTGTTACCGTCCACGATGAACTCAAATTCTCCGGCGTTTTCGGGGACGGAGATGACGCGCTCAACGGCATGACCGCGCTTCCGGAGGGTCTCAACGATGAGGTCAATATCTACCATGCGTGAAAGTCTACAGGGACCCAAGTTCCACAGGTATCTGTGGAATGGCTAATTGCGGGAGATAGCAGACACGATGGGGCGGTGCTGTCTATGTTGAACGCGGGCAAGGCGCTCCCCGGATGTATGTGGCGTTCAGGGACCCGCTTCGATCAGCAGGTTGGGGAGGAAGCGCGTGAGGACACAATAGCTTGTAAGTGGGGGTATCGGGGGAAGTACCGAGGGCCGCTTTTCACAGGCGCTGGGGGGTGGGGTCTCTTAAACTTGGGGAGTCTGTCGAGTTTTGAGAAGACACATGGGCTTGAGTAGAAAAATCCGCAATTCGTGGTGGTTTGGGGATTGTGCGGCGGTGTTGTGCTGCGCGATGGTGCTGGGCTGCGCAGTACAGGAACTTATGGCAAAGACGCAGCCGCAACGCAAGGTGGAGTTGACGCCGTGGGAGCGGGCGGAGCGGGGGCTGGAGACGCTGGAGGCGATTCCGGAGGGGACGCGGACGCGGGCCGACTATACGCGTGCGATGGATGGATTTCGGGTGGTCTACCATGGGGAGCCGACGAACGTCCATGCTCCGGATAGCGTGAATGCGGTGGCGGAGTTGCTGGCCGAGCAGGGAAGAGCGTTCCATGATGCGAAGGCGCTGAAGGACTCGGTCGGGCAGTATGAGTTTTTGCGGACCCAGTATCCGGGGAGCTCGTTGCGGGTAGGGGCGCTGCTGGCGGAGGGGCAGATCTATGAGAACGATCTGCATGATGCGGCGGCGGCACGGGAGAGGTATTCGCTCCTGGTGAAGCAGTATCCGCGGAGTGCGCAGGCGGAAGAGGCGAAGGCGGGGATCGCTTCGCTAAGTGCAGGGAATAGGGAAGAGGGAGTAGGGAGTAGAGGGCCTGCGGGTGCCAGGGCTTCGGATTTGGGGGGTGGTTCCGCTTCTCCCGCGACCGGGTCTGCTGTGCCCAGGGAAAAGACTCTTGTTGAGGGTAGTGGGACCTCTTCTTTTGCGCCGATGCCGACCACTGGGGACGCGCGAGGGGTAAAGATTGCGCCTGTGGTTGCGAACGGCGATGCTGGGGATGCAGATAGACGGGGGACTTCGCTTCCGGTGGATGCGGAGCTGGATGCTTCGGCGGCGGGGGGGCAGGAGGGGTCGATCCAGGCGGCCGGGCCGATGCATGTGGCGAAGACGGGGGTGAAGCGGCATGGACAGCTGGCGCAGGTGACGGGGATTAGGCACTGGTCTACGCCGGACTACACGCGGGTGGCGATCGACCTGGGCGACGATGTGACGTATGAGGCTGCGCGAGTGCCGAATCCTGACCGGATTTATTTTGATTTGCATGGGACGCGGCTGGCGCAGGAGTTGGTGGGGAAGAGCTTCTCGGTGACTGACGATGGATTTCTGAAGAAGATCCGTGCGGCGCAGTTTTCTAACGACATGACGCGTGTGGTGCTGGATGTGAATGATGTGACGGAGTACTCGGCGTTTCTGCTGCCGAATCCGTATCGCTTAATTATTGATATTCATGGTGGGAGCAAGGCCGAGCCGGGCGCGCCGGTGGTGGCAGTGCCGATGCAGCGGGCGGCCGCGGCCGCTCCGACGGTGCCGAATACCACGGCGGTGAAGGCCGGCAGCTCGTTTGATGTGGCGGCGTTGAGTGCGCAGCCGGGGAGGGTGGAGGCGACGACGCAGCCGACCTCGCAGCCGATCTCGGCGGTGGTGTCTGACAGAACCCAGGGTGCAGGCCCCAGGGTCCAGGGTGTCGATGGGCTGGATTCGGGTGCGGACGCAGTTTCGCCGAGTGTCGCTAAGAAGTCGAAGAAGGGTAAGACGGTGAAGGACCCGGACGCCGGGCCGGCCCGGGCCGCGGTTCCTACGGCGGACGGTGAGACTTCACTGGTGCGGGCGCTGGGGCTGAAGATTGGACGGATCGTTATTGATGCCGGGCACGGTGGGCATGACACCGGGACGATCGGGGCGGATGGAATTTTGGAGAAGGACGTTGTGCTGGACGTTGCACTGCGCGTGGGCAAGCTGCTGCATGACCGGCTGGGGTCGGAGATCATTTATACGCGGTCGGACGATACGTTTATTCCGCTGGAGACACGGACGGCGATTGCGAACAAGGCGCAGGCTGATCTGTTTCTTTCGATCCACGCGAACTCTTCGCCGGACGCGAGTGCGCGAGGGGTGGAGACGTACTATCTGAATTTTACGTCGTCACCGGACGCCCTGGAGACTGCGGCGCGCGAGAACGCTGTGAGTGATCAGTCGATCCATCAGTTGAGCGATCTGGTAAAGAAGATTGCGCTGAAGGACAAGATCGAAGAGTCGCGGGAGTTCGCCGGTGATGTGCAGCAGGGGTTGTATGGCGGGTTGCAGAAGGGTAATGCCGGGTTGAAGGACCGTGGGGTGAAGAAGGCGCCGTTTGTGGTGTTGATTGGGGCAAACATGCCGTCGATCCTGGCGGAGATCTCGTTTGTGACCAATGCGAAGGACGCGCGGGAGCTTGAAGAGCCGGAGTACCGGGAGCGCGTGGCGGAGAGTCTCTATAAAGGTGTGGCGAAGTATGCGGGTGGGCTGAGCGGGACCCGGCCTCCGGCTGAGCGGGCCAGTAGTAATTAGGAAATGGGACCCGGTGCGCCATGAAGACCTATAAGTTCAAGGCGAAGAGAGCGACCGGTTTTTCCGACGGAAGATTTGTGGTCAATTTTTTTGTAATGCGCGGCAACTCACCAGATCTTTTCCCACGGAACGCTCCGGCACCTGCGTCGGCGTGAGGCAAGGCGGACCATTCGACGTGTTCATAAATGAGGTGCCGACTCTCATCCAGGTCTGTAGTTATGCTGAAGAGTGTCGCGATTACCTCCTGTCCGTCGGAGAAGATCATATAAACGCGACGGTTTTCCAGCCTTTTCAATGCTTTAAACTCTTTCAGCGTCATCGCGACTCCATTCGAGTCATACTCACGCATGTATCAACCAAACAAGCAACTGAAACGGCTTTAGGCTTACTTTATCGTGCTGGTGTAGTCTGACCATCGTATGGGAGTTTCTTCTCGGATTCGGGTGATATCGCGTGCTCTGCTGGGCGTGGTGCTGGTGGGTGCGCCGGGTCTTTCGCTCTACGCACAGGAAGCAAAGACGGTGTTGGCGATTCCCCCTGCACCGCTGCTGCCGGATTCATTGCGAGCAGGGCCGGACCACGATGCGGGCAACGGTGCGCCGTCATGGAGTGGAGCCGACGGGCCCATTCTGGTGGAGGACGGGATCAAGCGATATGAGCGCGGCACTGCGGTGAGTCCGGGGGCGAAGGCCCTGCCGAGTGGAACGGTGACGGTGTATCAGTTTGACGACGCGACTGGCGCGTATGCGGCGTATAGCTATCTTCGCAAGAGCGGTGGCGATCATGTGACGCTGAGCGGCGTGTCGGTGGTGGTGTCAGACCTGAAACTTTATCCTGAGTCAGCTGCGGCGCTGTTGAAGACAGTGCAGGTCGGACTGCCTAAGGTCGGTGGGACGAAGGGACTGCCTCCGTTGCTGCCTACATATTTGCCGGCGAAGGGTTTGCAGCGTGACACGGTGAAGTATGCGGTGGGGCCGCTGGGTTATCAGGCGATCGGTGGCGGTCTGCCGGCGGAGATCGTCGGGTTCGACAAGGCCGCAGAGGTGGTGACGGCGAAGTACGAAGGCAAAGGTACGCTGACGCTGCTGCTTTATCCGACGCCGCAGATCGCAGGAGACCACGGGCGGCAGATTGAGGCGGCGGTAAAGCAAGAAGGCGATCCGGCGGGAACTGTGGTGATGCGACGCGAGGGGCCTCTCGTGTCGATGACGACCGGTGCGTGGAAGCTGGCGGACGCGAAGGAGATGGTGGAGAGTATTCACCTTCGGAATGAGCTGACGTGGAACAAGCCGATGCCGTTGGAGTTTCACTCCGAGGTCCGCAAGACGGTGAGCCTGCTGACCAGCGTCCTTGTATTTTGCGGACTGGGGGCGCTGGCGGCGGTGGTGCTTGCGCTGTTTTTCGGCGGAGCACGGGCAGCGATTCGGGTGATGCAGGGCAAGCCGGCGGCGACGGAGCCGGAGTTCCTGCGGATCGACCTGAGCGGGAGCGCAGCCCGGATCCATACGGACGGACCGGGGGCCAAGCAGCAGGGGTAGGGCGGATTCTGCACTGGCGGTGGTGCAGGGCCAGAGCTAAGCGGCTGATACGATAGCCCTTTGATATATGGTCAGACCATCAAAAGCGAACGTATAGCGAATATACAAGCCCATGTTTACGGTTCAGTAACCCCCGTAACTACCTGCTCTCCAAAGACTTACAAGATACGAGTTTTGGCCTTGACACCGTATTTTGCCAAACTTAGTATTTCGCCAGAAAGTTCTGATGGCTTTGCCTCCGTTGGAACTATTCTCCCTAAAGAAGAGGCCACCCTGTTGCCGGGTGGCTTCTTCGCTTTTCCGGATACAACTTTTGTGTGATACGGACGGGAAATTTTCCCTGAAGTGGAAGGCGATTGCAAAAAATCATATTCGATCTCGAAGCCGAGTGTGATGTTGCCGATGCATGGGGTATGAGGAAAGGCCTGATGGTCCATCTGATGAAGGAGGCACTTTATGTCTCATGCTCTGCGTACGGCGTTGCAGGTGTTGGTTGCTCTTTTGTCTCTAGTGATTTTGATATGGCCTAGAGCTCGGGTCAACGGTGCCGATCTCAACGCGAACGATTCGAACCACGACCGGATTCTGTGATGCCGTGACCTCCGTTGGCTGCTTGTGCTAAGTTTTGCTCTGCGGCTTGCGGAGGTCGAACCAGATGATCGGGAATAGAACCAGTGTGGTGGCCGGTAAAATCAGTTGGCGTGTTGTGATCGCCATGTTGTTGTCTGCAATAGCGATGACGGCGACTGCGCAGGACACGCGACAGGTGACCGAGCCGAAGATCCCTTCATCGTGCGTGCAGCTTGCAGCGCAGCTTCGTGCGGTGAGCGACAAGCTTGCCGGCGAGGACGAGGGCAAGCTCGATACGTTGCGTATTCAGAGCGCGCTGGACAAGTGCAAACCGGGGATGGCGGTGGAGCTAAAGCCAGCGAGCGGCAACAATGCGTTTCTCTCCGGGCCGCTCGAGATGCGCACAGGTGTGACGCTGTTGATTGATGAGGGTGTTACGTTGTTCGGGTCGCGCGATCCTGCGGCGTACGAGGTAAAGGGCCCCGATGCGACTCCCGGACTGTGCGGCACGATTGCAGCGGGCGCGCCGCCGGCGACGTTTCCCGCGCCGCAACGGCCGGCACCGGTCCGAGGTGGGTGCAGGCCATTTATCAGCATCATGGATGCGAAGGACGTCGGGATCATGGGCGACGGCGTCATCGATGGGCGCGGTTACGCGAAGATCCTGGGCAAGGACTATAGCTGGTGGGAGATGGCGCGCAGGGCCGAGCCGAAGAACGAACGGTACTTTACTCCGCGCATGATCGTCGCCAGTCATGCTG
>Ga0210388_10001969_pt1 | contig 16055 bp, 9 predicted proteins | sample IncBWC19OmetaG_FD_155485 | JGI IMG/M metagenome (GOLD analysis project Ga0210388, IMG submission 155485) | Forest soil microbial communities from Barre Woods Harvard Forest LTER site, Petersham, Massachusetts, United States - Inc-BW-C-19-O ...
GGGACAATTCGAGTGTGGGACATAAAAGGTGGACAGGAGATTAGGCGACTGCCAAATCATTCTACGACGGTATTTTGCTTGGGAGTCAGTCCTGATGAAAAGTACATCATTTGCGGGGGATACGATGAGACGTTCAAGGTGATAGATCTTGATTCGGGTGCCATGGTCCGTCGGTTTGTAGGGCACAAGAAGGATTCGGCAGGAGAAGCGATCGCCTTTACCAACGATGGTTTGCATTTGCTGACAGCATCTTTCGATACAACTATCCGCATCTGGGAACCGTCAACCGGAAACCAGATCCGAACATTGACCGGCCATGCCGGTGGGGTTCAATCCCTTGCCGTTTTGCCAAACGGAAAGGAAGTGTTGTCTGCAGGAAATGATGGTTGGCTGATAACTTGGGACCTAGAGATGGGTAAGCCAACTCGGATGTTTGATGGGCACGCGCGGCGGGCCACGGTCGTCGCCTGCTCACCTGACGGAGCATATGCCTTTTCCGGTTCCGATGACGGGGACATTGCGATATGGAGTCTTGACCGAGAGGATTCCGATCCAACTGTAGGCATTGACGGCGGAATTGTCTCCGGCGCGCTGTCGAAGAATGGCAGGGCGGCAATCTTCGGGGATTTCAGAGGGAATGTTCATTTTTGGGATCTTTATGAACCCTCGCGTTCTCACGTTTTTCCCGGGCACCTCGGTGACGTGTGGGTCGCAATCAATGATGATGGCACCGTGGGCGTGTCGTGGGCCAAACAAGACGGGCAATTTAGAGTGTGGGATTTTGTGACAATGGCGCAGAGGTTTTCCTTTCCGAATAAAACTCGCTGGCCCGGTCCTGCTATCGCAATTTCCCCCGATGGAAAGCGCGCTGGCCTGCAAGACATGGATGTCTTAACTACTTGGGACATAGATCAGGGGAAGGAGCTAAAGACTTCTCGGTTTGATTCCTTGGATGGCGGCAAGCAGATCCGCTTTTCAGGCGATGGCAAGTATGTTCTGTGCGTTCTCAAGAATAGCATTAGTTGGTTCGACACAATCACCCACGACGTCGGCCGCGTTTTGAGGAACCCAGAGTTTTCGGTGAGGGCCTTGGCCGTGGCCCGAAACGATGTATTCGTGGTTACGACCTTTGATGCCATAGAGTATTGGGATCTTGCGAATTCTGAGGTGACGGTTAAACTACCAAACTCGAAGTCCCGTTTCGTTGACATGACTTCTCGGGGAGAAATCGTCGTTACGGCAGACGACGATGGGTGGATTAGGGTGTGGGACCTCCAACATCGAAATCTTCTAACATCCTTTTGTACGGATTCTTCGCTTCGGTCCTGCTGGGTGTCCGCGAATGGTGAGTTCATAATGGCTATAGACTCATCCAGTCATATCCATCTCATGCGGCTCATGGTTGCCGACAAACAGTCTGAGGCGACGGCGTGAATACTGTCTACGCTTTTTGCTGATTGGCTTGAGTCGCAAGAAGGGATGATGCATCAGCGCTCAAATGTGGTGGCTCGACTCCGGTGACGGTTTCGGGCGTTTTCCAGATCGAGCAGGGCTTCGCGAAGTGTTTTGTGTCCTTTCGGTGAAGCTGCGTGACTGGGACTGATCTGGATTGGTAGGGTCGGTCTATCGTGAGTTTCCGGCAAGGCTGCGTATGTCAGGACGGAATCTGGCGAGGGGTTAAGTGGAGCCGGTGCGCCAGCCTTTCGCATCCGCGCGGTTTGGAGGTCAACGTCTATTGATTTCGAATCCCCGAGGGGTGCAGTAAACCAAACGTGCACCGAAGTCCGACGACTCTCAGGGCAAGCGCTTCGGAGGCGGAGCCCGTCGAAGGCAAATCCCGTCGCCCTTTCCTTGAAACGATCTGCGGAAACGCGGGGATCGGAAGCGCCTGGCGATAACACGACTTAACGCCGCCACGCGTTACGCCCCCGCCGGACAACGCGCCGCATCCCGACCTCTACACGGCGATTCAGCAGCAGATGGGGTTGAAGCTGGAGGCGGTTAAAGCGCCGGCCGACTAGTGCAGCGCCATCTCCTGATAGGTGGGATTTAGATCGGGCTCGTACCGGCAGGCGCGGGTAACGCCGGTTTTCGCGTTATCGGGAACGATCAGCTCGGGTTATGTGAAGGACCCGATTATGCGCAGGGATCGCGGTTTCACGCGTCTGGTGTTGGATTGCAGTGATTTCTGCTTCACATAATCTGAGCCAGGGCGACGTGGCACTCCTTGTAAGTCACCAAGGAGGTGCTCATGAAGATTCATCCCTGCCTGGCTCAGCTCCGTGCTCATCTGGAGTCCGCCAGGTACACACAGAAAGTTGCTGATCGCTATTTGGCGGTCGCCAGTTACTTTGTTCATTTCCTCGATAAGAGTCACGTACCCATCGAGTCGGCACAGCCGGAACATGTCCATGCCTACCTTCGGGGGGCGTTGCGGATTTATCGACGGACTCACGGCCGTCGGCCTCCCATCGAAGCCGGCTGGCGACCTTCACACACCAGCGGCATCCATATGTTGCTCCGTGTCGTACAGGGACGTTGGCCGCCGCACACCGTGCCAGCGAGTCCGATTGAAGAGTTCCACGCCCAGCTCTGCAACTCATACGTACAATGGCTCGGGGATTTCCGGGGACTCGCCTCCGAAACGATATCCGGTCATCAGGCGATGGCGTCGCGCCTGCTGAACTGGCTGGGAGAGCGGGCGGCCGGTTCGAAGCTGGCCGAACTGACCGTCAAGGATGTCGATTCGTTCGTCGCGGCCCAGTCCACAAAGCTGCGGCGCCCGACCCGCAAGAGTCAGGCTCTTTACCTGCGAAGCTTTCTTCGATATCTGCACGGACGCGGTCTGCTCCACCGCGACCTCTCGGCTACGGTGATCGCGCCTCGCGTGTATGCCCTTGAGAACATCCCGTCCACGCTGAGCGCTGAAGACATTGCCGCCGTGTTGAAGACCGTGCGGCAGGACAGATCGCCTAAAGGCTTCAGGGATCTCGCGATTTTAACTCTGCTCTCTGCCTATGGACTGCGGGCCGGGGAGATTACCGCGCTCCGTCTGGACGATATCGACTGGCGGCGCGAACAAGTGCGCGTTCGGCATTCCAAGACAGGCCATGAGACATGGCTTCCGCTGGTCCGGCCCGTCGGCGAAGCTCTTGTAGATTACCTCCGAAAAGGCAGACCCAAAGTCGCGGACCGGGAGATCTTCATTCGCGCCCGCGCACCCTATCGCCCGCTTCACAATGGCTCAAGCCTTTATTCCGGGATCGTCAGGCGTCTCCAATCAGCTGGCGTGAAGTGGCTGGGGAAACACGGACCTCATGCTTTTCGTCATGCACGGGCGGTGAATCTCCTGCGGGCGGCAGTTCCCTCTAAGGTGATCGGAGACGTACTCGGACATCGCGCTTCCGCCTCGACAGCCGTCTATCTGAAACTGGCCACCGACGATCTCCGCAAGATCGCGCTCGACGTGCCGGAGGTGAAGTGATGACTACGTGGCCAGACTCCAAAGAAGAGGTGTTCCGTCGATACGTTCAGGGCCTGGGACTGCAAACCGCCATGGCGGCAAGGGTCTATCACTGCATTTTGCGGCGGTTTCAGCGCTTCATCTCCGACTACGGTCCCGCATCCGCCGTTTCCGAGGCCAGCCTGACCGCCTGGATTCAGGACCGCATAACTGTTTGGCCCTTACACCTGGTTATTCACCGAGCGCGGTTGGTCGATCGTTTCCTGGACTGGTTGCTTAGCGGCAACCATATCGCCGAGAACCCTCTGGCGAAGCTGCGGGCTGAGTACAGGCAACATTCAACGGCGCCGATTGTGCGGGCATTGGCCGATCCGAACCCCGTCGCCGCCCTGGAGAAACTCCGCACGTTGCCTCCTTTCGGCAGTCATTTGGGGCCCGCAATGCGCGCGCACATTTCCGTCATGCGAACTGCCGGTTTCCGCTATGCCGACTACGAAAACCGTTTCCTTGGTCTGGATCGGTTTCTGCAGCAACAGCCGGATGCCGCTGAGCAGCCTCTCGCCGTTCTCGTTCAGCGATGGGCACAGGACACTTCACGACTCGAACTGCACTTGGCGCGGGTCCAGGTAGGCCGAGTCGTGGCGCGGGCTCTCCAGCGCGAAGATCCATCGGTGATCATGCCCCGACTGGACCGCCAACTCGTGCGGGAGGTACGCCGCAGACAGCGGCGACCGCACATATTCAGCACGGCGGAGATCCGAAAGCTGTTTCAGACCGCGCTCGCATTTCCATCCCCTCGGGCTTCCCTCCGTCCCCATAGTCTGCATACGATGCTGGTTCTGGCATACTGCGCCGGGTTGCGCCTGGGAGAGATTGCGAGACTCAGGATCGGAGACGTTCGGCTCGACCAGGGAGTGATCGAGATCCGGGAAACGAAATTCTTCAAGACCCGGCAACTCCCGCTTTCACCGGGCGCCCTTGCGGCCCTTCAGTCCTACATGGACGCGCGGAGGAAGGCCGGTGGCCCTTCCGACAACAACTCGACTCTGCTCTGGCATCAGCAGGCTCGCTGCGGATACTCGCGGATTACGGTAGAGAGTTTGCTGGCGCGTGTGTTGCGTCGCGCCGGCCTAAAACCACCTCGTCCCAGCGGCCGCACAGGCCCACGCATTCACGACCTTCGCCACACATTCGTGGTTCACCGAATGACCGAATGGTATCGGGCAGGCGTCAACCCCGAGCCCATGCTGCCATACCTGGCCACGTATCTCGGCCATAAAGACATCCATTCGACGCTGGTTTATCTGACGATCACGCAGGAGCTTCTGCATCTGGCCAATGACCGGTTCCGGCTGCTGGGCGCACTTGTCCTTCAGCCACAGCGAAAGGAGCTCTCATCGTTATGAACGATGCGCTTCCCACGCTTCTCCACGGGTTCTTTCATCACTGGCTGGCGGAGCAGCGCAATGCTTCGCGCCACACGATCTTCGCCTATCGGGATGCCTGGCGTTTGTTCCTTCGTTTCGCGGCGAACCGGACCGGACGGCCGGTTGCAAAGCTTGGGCTCAACGATCTGACTGCCGGAGAAGTGATCGCGTTTCTTCAGCACGTCGAAACCGGACGCGGGGCCTCGATCGCCACTCGTAACTGCCGGCTGGCGGCCGTGAGAAGTTTCTTTCTCTTCGTAGCCGATCGAGAGCCATCCGCGGCTGCACAGTGTGCTGACGTGCTTCGCATCCCTTCGAAGAAAAAAGCCAAACGAGCCATCTGTTACCTGGAACAGGAAGAGGTGGCGGCCATTCTGGCGCAGCCCGATCAAACGACTTTGCTGGGGCAGCGTGACCACGCACTGTTGGGATTCCTCTACAACACCGGGGCGCGCATTCAGGAGGCACTGGACGTTTGCCCAAAACATCTCCACCTTGAGTCGCCGGCTCACGTCCGGCTCTACGGAAAGGGTCGCAAGGAACGGATCTGTCCGCTGTGGCCCGAAACTGCAGCGCTGATCCTGGCCCTCTTGCGTCGGCAACCGTGTAGTTCGGACGAACCGATCTTTCGTAATCGATACGGGAGGAAACTCGGCGCATCCGGCGTTCGCTTTCAGCTTCGTCATTACATTGAATCCGCTCGGAAGATAATCCCCGCACTGTCCTCGAAAAGGATCTCGCCGCATACTTTCCGCCACACGACTGCTGTCCATCTCATCGCCGCCGGCGTTGATGTGACGGTCATTCGAAGCTGGCTGGGCCATGCACATCTGGATACCACCAATCACTACGCCCAAGCTGACCTGAAAACAAAGCGGTTGGCTCTGGAACAAGTCGCATCGAAGTCGCGCCCATCCAAACCGCCCCGATGGAAGAGAGACCAGGACCTGCTCGCCTGGTTGAATTCCCTTTGAATCACGCTCGGATTATGAGGAGGTTTTGCGGCCCGCAGAACTGCTCGTAGGGCCTCCTCGTGTTTTCCTGCGCATAATCCGGTCCTTCACATAACCATCGTTATGGTGAGCTCGCCATAAGCGCGGGACTCCGCCCAACCGGCGAAACGCCTTCTCGTGCAGTTCGGCCCATGTGCGCGCACTGGAACGGAACGTCAGAAAACGAACCGATTTCCGGCTGCAGCCCAGCGTCAGTACAAACAGGCGCGTCCGGCGATACTTCCCGGTTTGCGGGTCGCGCACCATGGGGCCGGAGCCGTAATCGACCTGCGCTTCCTCGCCGGGCGCGGTGATGATCACGACACGAGCGTCCGGTGACGATGGTTCGCGGAGTTTCCCGACGAAACGTCTTACGCTCTGATATCCGCCGGTGAAGCCGTGGTCATCGACCAGATCCTGCCAGATGGCTTTGGCGTTACGTCCGCGCGAGACCCCCGACTCGATGACTTCCCGCCAAGGCTCGCACGCGCTCGCCGACGGGCACGGGCCTTGCGATGGGTCCGGCACGACAACGTTTTGGGCAGCCGACTCACCGCCAAAGTCGGTGATCACCTCATTGGCCGGTTTTGCCGGTGCTCGCCGACCCCATCCGCCCGGCGGCCGAATCGCAATCCCGGCGGCTCGCAGATAGCTGCTAACAGTCTCCCGGCGGATATGTACCGTCGCTTCAATGCGCCGCAGCGACCATCTCAGTTGCCCCAGCGCTATGACCTGCTGTTTCTTTCCTTCGCTCAAGACATTGCTCACGTTGACGGAGGGTAATCCTCCCGTCAGGTTCAATGTCCCGGATCAATGAATCCGTTGGCCGCTTTTCAGGTGATCACCATTGGCCGGTTTTGGATGATCCCCGAGGGCATCAGTCGTTACTATGTGTCTCAACCGCTCGGATGAACGCGTGATGGAATTGCGCTCGCGCCGCGTCAATCTGCTTTCCGTCTTGACGTCAGGAATTCGACGCCCAACAAATACCGGCGAGATTCGCCATTTCACAACCTTTTTGAATTCAGGTGATACTGCGACGCTCCTTTCGGGCATTTGGCGTGCTCCGGTAAAGACCGTGGGCGCTCACGTGCGAGAAGCACGTTGGATGTCGCAATCGACAAACACGACTCAAAGGAGATGCAGATGAAATTCGATCGTCCCGACTTTGACAAACCTTGGAAGCTCTCACTCGAAGACCACTTCCAAACATCGGACACCCTGGAGTCGGCGGCCAGGTACGCCACCGGTAGCAAAGAGGCTTGGCAGAAATTATCTTCCAACCTGCTTGATTTCACGAAGCAGCGGGTCGAGCAGATGGACCAGACTGGAATCGAACTCAGCATTCTCTCGCTCGCTCCGGGGATCGAAGAAATCTACGACAAGAAGCGGGCAGTCCAGGTGGCCCGCCGGACAAACGATCTCGTGGCTAACGCTACGGCGAACAACCCGAATCGTTTCCGTTCATTCGCGGCGTTGCCATTGCAGGACCCGGAAGAAGCCATCAAGGAACTCATCCGTTGCATCAAGGAGCTTGGTTTCGTCGGCGCCCTGATCAGCGGCTTCTCGCAAATCGGGGTCGAAGACACCTCCTACTACCTTGATATTCCAATGTATCGGCAATTCTGGGCGGAGGTGGAGCGACTAGACGTACCGGTTTATTTGCATCCTCGCGAGCCACTTCCCAGCCAACAAAAGGCCTATGAAGGACATCCCTGGCTGCTCGGTGCTGCGTGGGCTTTCGGTGTAGAGACGGCGACGCATGCACTCCGACTGATCGGAAGTGGATTGTTTGACGAATATCCCGGGCTTAAGGTCATTCTGGGCCATTTGGGTGAAATGCTTCCATTCGCAATTTGGCGCTTTGAGCACCGTCAAGTGGTGGACCCGCGCGGAATGAAGGTCGACAAGAAGCCCTCGATTTATTTTTACAAGAACTTCTTTGTCACAACGAGCGGCGCCTTCCGCACTCAAGCGTTGATCAACACTATTCTTGAGATGGGCGCCGACCGCATCCTGTACTCGACCGATTATCCCTACGAAAGCATGGTTGAGTGTGAGGAATGGTTCAGCTCTGTTGATATCTCGCTGGAAGACCAGATCAAGATAGGCCGACTGAACACGATGAAGCTCTTTAAGCTCGAAAACACGCTGTCGAAAGTGTCACTGGCTGCGTAGCGCCGGGTGCGACGGAGCTGGGCAACCAAGGGTTTCGGGGGGCTGCCTGCATTTCCCCTGCCCGGCCACTCCATTACTACAGCGAGTTCCTTTCGTATAACTCGACGCGCCGGAGATAGGTGTTTTAAATCGCCGACAGTCTGGAAGCATGTTACATCGAGTAAGCCCTCACGCCCAAATGTGACGCGCACCAACGGCGCAAGTTGATACTGAGCAGATCTGAGGTACTTTACGCGAGGTCGTTGTTGGTGACCTCGCAAGCTTTCTTTTGGGGACCCAGTAGCAGACTATCCGGAGAACAGGTTCAATGACATCCGTGATCCACGGCTATTGCACCCTGTGCCGCTCCCGTTGCGGGACATTAAACACGGTCGGCGGCGACCGGCTGCTCTCAGTTGCACCAGACCCATCGCACCCGACTGGCACAGCAATGTGCATGAAGGGGCGAGCGGCGCCGGAAATTGTTCATAGCCCCCATCGGGTCTTCTATCCCATGCGCAGGACAACCCCTAAAGGCGCAAAGAGTCCGGGATGGAAACGTATCAGCTGGGAGGAAGCGCTTACCGAAACGGCACAGAAGCTCGCGGCGGTCCGCGAGGAAAACGGTGCTGAAGCTATAGCTTTCGCGGTTACAACCGGGAGCGGCACCCCTATCTCTGACAGCATCGATTGGATCGAGCGCTTCGTGCGGCACTTCGGCAGTCCTAACATCTGCTACGCAACAGAGATATGCAACTGGCATAAGGATTTCGCTCACGCCTTCACCTTTGGTTGCGGGCTTCCAGCCGCCGACTTCGAAAACGCCGACACGATCATGCTCTGGGGACACAACCCTGCGAATACATGGTTGGCGCAGGCGAGTGCTATTGCCAAAGGGCGTGCCAAGGGAGCGAAACTCGTGGTGGTAGATCCCCGCCCCATCGCCTTGGCCAAGCAAGCGGATGCGTGGCTCGGCGTGCGGCCCGGAACGGATACTGCACTTGCGCTTGGCCTAATGCGGGAGATGATCGAACGGCAACTTTATGACGAATCGTTTCTTAGGAACTGGACCAACGCGGCGTTCCTTGTCCGCCAGGACACCGGATCATTTGCGTGCGAGCGGATGGTTTGGCCTCATGTCACAACAAATCGGTACCTCGTTTGGGACGACGAGCGCAACGTCCCCGTGCCCATTGATGGAGATCGGCTGACGCCACCAGAGCTGTCCAACCGCATGCGCCTGCGTGGCAGCGTCACTGTCAATTGTGTCGACAATCAAGGGAATAGAATTCAGATCGAATGCTCTCCTTCCTTCGAGCTACTCGCGCGTGAAGCCGCACGGTACGATGCGGCTCGCGTAAAGGACATCACTGGTGTTGATCAAGACAAGCTAGCCGCAGCAGCTGAACTTTTACAAGGAGGCCGGCGGGTCGCCTACTACGCATGGACCGGAATCGGCCAGCATACCAACGCGACCCAAATGCAGCGCGCAGTCTCGAGTCTTTATGCTCTGACAGGCAGCTTCGATCGCATCGGCGGAAATCGTGTCCGACGCGGTCCGTTTTACCGGGGCGTTAATGCGTGGGGCAAGCTTTCAAGAGAACAGCTGGCGAAAGCGCTCGGCGCTAAGGAACGGCCGATCGGCCCGCCTTCGATGGGTTGGATCACAGCTCGGGATATGTATCGTGCAATAACGGAGGAGGCGCCCTACAAGATTCGCGGGCTCGTGGCGTTCGGCACTAATAGTCCGGTTTCCCAGGCCGACACAGAAATGGCGCACAATGCATTGACCAAGGTGGAGTTCCATGTTCACTGTGATCTGTTCGAGACACCTGCGGCACAATATGCCGACATATTTCTTCCCGTGACTACGCCTTGGGAGCATGAGGGAATTCGTTTCGGCTTCGAAATTACTGACGAAGCGGCTGCTCTCGTCCAATTGCGCACGCGCATGGTGACGCCTCGGGGGGAAGCACGCTCAGACTATGAGATCGTGTTCGACCTCGCATGCCGTCTTGGAATGGCGGACGACTTCTTCGGCGGCAACATCGAAGCAGCTTGGAACTATATGCTCGAGCCGCTCGGCCTTACGGCCACTGCACTACGCGCTCATCCTGAAGGCGTCAAATGCGAGATCGATGCGCGGGAGCAGAAACATCAGCTTCCGCATCATGATGGGTCGGGGCGGATTCGAGGGTTCGATACTGAATCACGCCGAGTCGAACTCTATTCCGAACTGCTGCATCGCCACAATCAACCCGCCATTCCGACCTACACTCCCCCTGCCGAGAATTCACGCCAGCAACGCGATGGGACGGCGGATAAATATCCACTGGTACTCAGCACTGCCAAGAATGGACACTACTGTCACAGCCAACACCGCGAATTGGCATCGTTACGCAAACGCTCGCCCGATCCGTTGGCAGAAGTCGGTGAAGGCCTCGCTGCATGCCGAGGCATCCGCGATGGTGATTGGATACGCATTTCGACACGACAGGGAACTGCCCGATTTGTCGCAAAAATCGATCCAAACCTTGCTGATGATGTCGTCATAGCCGAATTTGGATGGTGGCAGGCGTGTCCAGAACTGGATCGGAGATCTCTTCCGGTTAGCGGCTCTTCGAGCAGCAATGCCAACGGTCTGTTTTCGGCGGATGAATGTGACCCAATCAGCGGCTCAGTCCCACTTCGATCCTTTAGATGTGACATCGACCGTGATCCGGTGACCGAGAGTCGTCAGCGACCATGGAAGGGATACCGTCAATTCCGAGTATGTGAAATCACGACCGAGGCGGATGGTGTTCGGGGAGTAACGTTCGAGCCTCAAGACGAGTGTGAGCTTCCAGACTACCTTCCCGGTCAGCACATCGAAATTAAAGCCGCAATTGGCGCAGATGTCGTCCGGGAGTACTCGTTAACCGGTGCGGCACGTGTGAACAAGCGGAAGCAATACAGCATCGCTGTTCGCCGCCAGGAAGGACGAGGGCCTGACGGCAAGACATTCGAGGGAAAGATGTCTCGCTACATCATCGATCAGCTGAAAGTGGGCGATTTGATTGAACTCACGGCGCCGTCCGGAAGGTATGCTTTGCCTGAGGCGTCGCAGCAACCGGTCATTCTGATGGCAGGCGGGATAGGTATCACGCCCTTCATGAGCCTGCTTGAATCGCTGCCCGACGGCAATCCAATGGAGATCTGGTTGTTCTACAGCAATCAAAACAGCCAAAAGCATGCCTTCCGGTCCCGCATATGCTTCCACGTAGCGCGCCTACCCGGACTGAAGGTTTTCAATCACTATACCTCGCCACTTCCTATCGACATCCTCGGACGCGACTTCGATAGTCATGATCGAATAACAGCCGCTGTCGTGTCGGAAGATCTGATCACACGGCGAGCTCGTGTCTATATGTGTGGACCATCAGGGATGATGAAAGCGTTCGCCGAGGGGCTGATCGCCCGGGGTGTCCCGGATTTTGACATCTTCCAGGAGCTGTTTACTGCGCCAATTGGCCCTGTGGATGACGATGGGAAGACATATACCGTGACTTTCTCTCGATCTCACAGGACACCCATTGTTTGGACATCGACCAAGGGCCCGATTCTCAACTTCGCGGAGGCCGAAGGCCTCTCGCTGCCGAGCGGGTGCCGGGTCGGTGAGTGCGAAAGTTGCGCGCTCCACATTGTCTCGGGTTGCGTGCGCTATTTGAACGGAGTTGAGTCAGATGATCCGTCGGTGTGCTTGACATGCTCCGCTGTACCCGCGAGTAACTTGGTACTAGAGGCCTGACCTCGTTGGGCTGTATAAATGAGGACTCTATGAAGATCAGATTAACGGAGGTTAGTTACGATGACCCGTATCGCGCTGAGAGCCACACCGTCAGGTGCTGTTGATCGATAAACTCTCCGGAGCATCCTTCGCTGGAGGACATGTACCGCGTGCCCCGAGTCATCGACCCGTAGGAATTTCGGCGTATACAATGCCGCTGAGGTTGCCCAAAAAAGAAAGCAGTGTCTTTTTGTTTGACCCATCGAGGTTCGCGCTGTACACGGAGCCACCTAAATCGGTGAAGAACATGCGGCCACCTTTCAGGTCCAGTGCCAAGCCAATTCCTTCCATCAGGTGGTTGGAGACACTCTCTATATTGGTGTGTGTTCCCGGGCGTGCGTCCATTGGCGCCCGGTTCACGGTGTTGCCGCGTGGTGGGTCGCCACGGTCCGTCCAGTAGATCATTCGGGTGCTAAGGTCGAGTTCCAGGTCGATGGGCTCAGGCAGGCCATCAAAAAGGAGTTCAATGTCCTTGCGATTCGATGGAGTTTGACCGTTCGGAATTTCCAGATTGGCGCGAAAAATACGGCCTTGGCCGGCATTGTCGTTGCCTTTCTGAGTCCAGTACACCTTTCCACCGGCGACGTCGAGAGCTATACCCACACACCAGTTTCTCGCGTCCTGCCGGTCGGTTTCCCCGTGACCCGTTTCTATGATCGTCTCGATATCTGAACCGTCAAGATTCGAACGCATAACTCGCATACCTTCGCGATCCGACCAGCAAATCTTCCTGTGCTGCCGGTCGATTTGAAGCTGCTTGGGTGTGAACGTGGCCCCCACAGGAACGATGGTCGTGACATGACTGCCGTCGAGATCAGCGCGCTCAATGGACCCATCATTCGCTTTAGGCTCCCCCATATTCGTCCAGTAGATGTGTCCCGCTGCAACGTCCACAACCACGCCATCTGGCAGCCCGCGCCCTTCGTTGACCAGCGTTTTCAAATCGGTGCCATCGGGGTTCGAGGACAGCACACGGCCGCCTCCCAGGTCCAAAAAAAACAACCGCCCCGACGCAGCCTTCGAAGCGGCTGTTTTGAGTTTTCGTTCGAGATTATTGGTGGACATTGAGTTCATTTCAGCAAGAGGTGTCGAAAAGCAAAGCGGAATCAATTCACGCAGCCACCCGTGAACTTTTCCGCGCAGAAGCGGAAGCCCAGAGGGGCTTCCGCTTTACACTCCAGGGTTTGGGCGCTCACTCGCAAGGCGCCAAGGATCCAGCCGCCCGCCAATCTCCCCATCCATCGAAACAACGATGATTGGACGGCCAAGGGGGTTCAGGCGGTGCGTGCAAGTAGGTTCTCGGCTTCAAAGGAAAGTCCCAGCAGGCGCTCCGCATTGAGATACGCGATCTTTTTCTTGTCGTTCTCGTCAATGGGCATCTGATCAAAACACTGCCGGGCGGCTTTCATGCTGCCGTACGGAGTATCTGTTGTGAAGAGGACGCGGTCGCTACCGATCGTGTTCGCCATGCCCAGATAAGCCTGATACGACGCACTCCAGCTCTTGTCGATCGTGCCGGGCACTTGGTCCGAGAACTCTCCTGCCAATACTCCCCCGTAAAAATTCTCGCGAAGGTAATCGATTATATGGCGCTTGAGCCCAGTATCTTTTGGCGGGAACGCATACGTCGAACGCCATCCAGCCCAACTAAGAATCTCGAAATTGTGTCCGACAATCATCTGCAAACGTGGGAAGGCGTCGAATACACCGCCAAGGATTAGTCGCATCGCGTGAATTCCCGTGTCGATGTGCCAACCTAGGCCTGCCAATGCCAAAAAGCCGGATACGATAGGATTGAATCCATCGTAACAAGCACTTACGACGGGTTGAGGCGGTCGGTTCGGGTGAAGATAAATCGGAACGTTTAGGTTCTCGGCGCACTCAAATATCGGCCAGAAAAACTTATCGTCTAAATATCGGCCGTTTACATGCCCGTTTATCAAGGCGCCGACGAAGCCTAATTTACGGACAGTGCGCTCGAGTTCCTCGACCGCCGCTTTGGGATCGCGCATAGGCAATGTTGCGAAGCCTCGAAATCTGCCCGGATAACGAGTGACTGCCGCATGTGCGGCATCATTGGATTGCCTGGCCAGTTCAACCCCCAGTGACGGCTCCAATTCCTCCGGACCGGGTGAAGTATGGGAAAGAATCTGAACATCGATTCCGGCCGCGTCCATCGCAGCAATCCGTTTGTCGTCGAGAGCGTAGATACCGGGCGGTACGCCCAGCGATGGATCACCGGGGAACCGGCCCAACTGTTTCCACGTGGCATAGGTTTGCTCAATCGGATTGGCTTTGTTGGCTTCCGCAATCGCATGTGTTTTGTAATGCTCTTCAAAGGCGACGACCTTCATAACGTGATTCTCCTTAGTGAAATGCGCAAACGTTACACTGCGCGTCAGGCAACGTTCACGTCCTTTACGAAAGCATGTGGAATGCCGGGAAGGGGCTTCACAGAATCGCTTCAATTCAAAAGGGTTGCTAACAGACGATTCCCGAGGGAACTCGTTACGTGGCGAACCCCTGACGTCAAGACGGAAAGCGGCTTGACGCGGCTTGTGAACCGATTCAATCGCGCTTTCAAACTGAGGGTGGGATAGACAAAGCTCAGCGCGACCCTGCCCTGTCTTGGACGGGATTGCCGAATAATATGGCGCTGCCAAGGTGGTTAGAGACGTGCTTGTCGCGTATTGGTAGTGAACGACAGCAAAACGCGACTCGGTGATGGCACAAATGACGACAGACAATAGAGCACACTCGCTTCGTTGGATAGAACGCGTGAGGGTGCTGTGGTGCAGACACGTTCATACGGGCGTGATGTGGCCTGTACGTGGACATTATCGTTGCTATGTCTGTCTTCGACAGTATCCGGTCCCGTGGGAAACGCAAAAACCGGGATCGTCGCCGCGACAACCGGCCGCTTTCGGTAGGACACAGGTGCGTCCCGCGGACATCACAGGCTTTCAATTATGAGCCAACATTCCGGCGGGGCGACATCGCCAAACTTATATTCTGACGAATCCCCCCTACCTGTCGGCGAGCTTCGCAAAATGGACGCTTACTGGCGGGCTTGCAACTATCTCTCGTTGGGGATGCTGTATCTCTCTGATAATCCGCTGCTGCGGGAGCCACTGCAAGTGAAACACATCAAGGAGCGTCTGATCGGCCATTGGGGGTCCGATCCGGGCCAGAGTTTTATCCGTGTCCATCTCAACCGGCTGATTAAGAAATACGATCTCAACATGATTTATGTTGCGGGCCCCGGCCATGGAGCGCCGGCTACTCTCGCGAACTCCTACCTGGAAGGCAGGTACTCCGAGGTGTATCGGGACATGTCCGAGAACGAAGCAGGGATGGCCCGATTCTTCAAACAGTTCTCATTTCCAGGGGGAATTGGCAGCCATTGCAGTCCAGAAACGCCCGGCTCGATTCACGAAGGGGGCGAACTCGGCTACAGTGTGTCCCACGCCTTCGGCGCGGCGTTTGACAACCCGGATCTGGTAGCGGTCGTCGCGATCGGAGATGGTGAGGCCGAAACGGGACCCCTCCTCGCATCTCTGCACTCCGCAAAATTTCTGAATCCGGGTCGTGACGGCGCGGTGCTGCCCATCCTTCATCTGAACGGATACAAAATAGCGAATCCCACAATTCTAGCCCGAATCGAACCGGACGAACTCCGTAATCTCCTTTCGGGCTTTGGCTGGACGCCTTTCCTGGTGGAAGGGGACGATCCCGAGACGATGCACCGCGAAATGGCAACCACTATGGACGGGTGTGTCAGACGGATTCAAGCCGTGCAGCACGAGGTTCGCAGTGGCGGCGCCGTCCAGCGGGTGCGCTGGCCATTCGTCGTTTTGCGTACACCGAAAGGATGGACAGCGCCAAAGCGACTGGACGGTCACAAGCTCGAAGGCTCCTGGCGCGCCCATCAGGTTCCGATATCCGACGTTGCGGCCAATCCGGTACACCTGAAGATTCTTGAAGACTGGCTGCGCAGCTACAAGCCGGAAGAACTATTCGACAGTGAGGGTAAATTGATTTCGGAACTCAGAGAACTGGCTCCGACGGGAGACCGGCGAATTAGCGCGAATCCCCACGCAAACGGTGGCTTGCTGCGAATACCTCTTCAATTGCCGGACTTCCGGAACTACGCGGTCCCCATAACCGGTCCCGGCGCGTCCGAAACCGAG
>Ga0210388_10001970_pt1 | contig 16044 bp, 10 predicted proteins | sample IncBWC19OmetaG_FD_155485 | JGI IMG/M metagenome (GOLD analysis project Ga0210388, IMG submission 155485) | Forest soil microbial communities from Barre Woods Harvard Forest LTER site, Petersham, Massachusetts, United States - Inc-BW-C-19-O ...
GCGATCAGAGTGGGTGGGCGCGCACGATAGCGCAGTGAATGCCAGAAGAATCGGCAATAGAGTGCTGATCGATCGCCTGACAATCAAACTTTGCCGACTGTGTGTGAACCCGCGAAACTGCGAAGCGGAGTGCGGTGACATTTTTTCCCGCGGGCAGCTGCGCTCCGTTTTGTAATCGCCGCTCCTCATCGGGGCCGCAGCCTGCGCTCCAGCCATCCGAGGCTCATGTCCGCGGACAGGGCAAGAATCGCGGCGGGAACCGCACCCGCCAGAATAAGATCGTTATTCACCATGGCCAGACCGCGGTAGATGAATTCTCCCAGGCCGCCGGCTCCAATCGCCGCCGCGATAGTCGCAAGGCCCACCGAGATCACGACCGCAACTCTCACCCCGGAAAGAATCACGCTGAGCGCCAGCGGCAACTCGACCCGAAACAAAAGCTGGCGATCGGTTAGTCCCATGCCGCGCCCCGCCTCCACCACCGCCGGATCTACGCCGCGAATGCCGGTATAGGTATTGCGAATTATCGGGAGCAACGCACACAGAGTCAAAGCCAGAATAGCCAAGCGATCGACCCGCGCTCCTAACCACGGCACGGGCAACAGGAATCCAAAAAGCGCCAGGCTGGGAATCACCTGGATGATGTTTGCCACCGCCAGCACTGGCTTATTCCACCGGGGCCAGCGCGAGATCATGATCCCCAACGGAATGCCGACCAGCACCGCCAGCACAGTCGAGACGCCCACCAGCCAGAGGTGCTCCCAGGTCAGTTCCAGAACTTGTTGGCGGTTTTGCACCATGAAATGCAGGAAGTTCATGATGCCCCTCGATCCGCGGAATCCGGGCCCACTCCAAAGGCCTTCACATAGGCCGCTGCCCAGGGATCGCTCGATCGCAGAAAATCTTGAGGAGGGAGAACAGTGACCAACTTCCCTGCTTCCATGAGCGCGATGGACGACCCGAGCCGCAACGCCTCGCGCAGATCATGCGTGACGAAGACGACCGTCTTGCGCAGCCGTTGCTGCAAAGCGAGAAATTCGCGCTGCAGTTCATCGCGGGTGAGCGGATCGAGTGCGCCAAAAGGCTCGTCCATCAGAAGGATCGGCGGATCGGCCGCCAGCGCCCGCGCCACACCCACCCGCTGCCGCTGCCCTCCAGAAAGTTCGCGCGGATATCGCGATCCCAGGTGCGGCTCGAGACCGACGATCCGCTGCAACTCCTGTACTCGGGTTTGAATCCGCTCCTTCGGCCAGTCCTCGATCTCGGGAACCAGAGCAATGTTTCTCTCGACGGTGTAATGCGGAAACAGGCCAACCTCTTGAATGACATATCCAATGCTGCGGCGGAGGCGAATGACGTCGCCGGTATCGCCCTTCACCCGCACTTCACCGCCGCTCGGCATCAGCAGGCGATTCACTAGTTTTAACGTGGTCGTCTTTCCCGAACCGCTGCGGCCGAGCAGTACGAGCGTCTGCCCCCGATGCACCTGAAGATTCAGATCGGATAGGAGCCGTTGGCCTGAGGGCAACGAATACGAGACATCCCGGAACTCGATGGCGATGTCGTCGTCGTTCGTCGTGGCATTGGCCGCGGTCGATTCCATGGCACTCGCTTCCATGGCACTCAAGAATAAATGGAATTGGCGAAGGCGCACGTCCCGCGCCGCTCAAACCCTGGCGACAATGCGGACTGGGCGGGTTGACGGGATTTGGTTCGCTGCGCTTCTCAACCGCTGACAAAACCTTCGGAACGGATTTCTCCGGGCATGAGCTCGTCGACGTAGCACCAAACCCAACTTTCGCCGGGCTCGATGGAGCGCACCAGCGGATGCTTACTTTTGTGAAAATGCTTGGTCGCGTGTTTGTTCCGAGACGAATCACAACAACCAACACTTCCGCACTCCAGACACAATCGCAGGTGGACCCAAGTGTCACCCATTTTGACGCATTCTTCGCAGACGTGTTTCTCCGTGCTGGTGATCTTGATCTCTTTGAGATGAGTGCACGCAGTGGCCATAGATTTCCCCTGAACTAGAATGATTTCTTGCGACGGACGCGCAGGCTCCAAATACGAAGGCGGAGTCAAAACGAAATCCCGCCTCGCCCCAGCCCTTAATCCTTGTCTAAGTATTCGCCCGGCACATCGTCTTCAGGCACTTCATGGGTGTGAACTTCCTGCTCGTCAGAGTTGTCGGCGTCTTCCACGCCCTGAACCGCGTCGGCCTCGAAGGCGTTCCCTTCTTCAACCAACTCGTCCACGCTCTCGGAATCCGCCGCTTCAGATCGCGACAGGCCCTGGAGATCTCCCGCCTGTCCTCCGGAACCGGAACTCCGGCCCGGGTATGGGTACGCCGCTACTCGCGGACGCGGACTCTCCTGGCGGCCCAGCTTCTGGCTCGCGACTGTCGTGGCCTTCGCGACCTTCTTCTTCGCAGGCTTCTTCGTTGCCTTCGTGGCCGACTTCTTTGCCGACTTCTTCAGAGTCTTCGCGGCAGCTGTCTTCTTCGCCAGCCTCTTGGGGCGCTTCGCCGATTTCGGCGCAGCTGAAATCTTGCGGGCGGTTTTCTTCGACTTCGTCGACTTCTTCTTGGTTTTCTTCTTGGCGGCCATTGGCGAAGTCTAGCACCGAGCCCATGCCGGCGGCAAAACCGCCAGCTCACCCCGATAGGCAAAGCGGTACCGCCTGCGTCCTGCTCGATTGCCCGGCGGTTACGCTTCGCCGATGGAAGACTCGGGGGACGATCAGGTGGGTTCTCGAACCAGCTAAGGGATTAAAAAGATGGTGAGCGCGGAAGGAATCGAACCTTCAACCTACTGATTAAGAGTCAGTTGCTCTGCCAATTGAGCTACGCGCCCGGTGCAGTGTTTATGCGGGTTTGCCGCGTTTGCGGCCCTTCAAAACGACAGGCTGTACAGTTATTTGTACGTCAGCCCGCCGGGGTTTCTTGGCTGGGGGCTGGTGCCACTTGTTAACTTTCCTTTCTACTTTAGCACGTTTTCTCAGCCCCGCGACGGCGCAGTCGCGTTCTCGACGGGGCATTCGCCTTTGGCAGCCGAGTGCAGCAGGAGGCCCTCAGGGCTTCGCGGGCAGCGGCTGCCAGAGCTCGATCTTATTCCCGTCCGAGTCATAGATCCAGGCAAAGCGACCGTAGGATTCATCCATTCGTTTGGCGTCGATCTTCACTCCCTCTTGTTTCAGGCGCTCGAGCAAAGCATCCATATCGTCCACGATGTAGTTGATCATGAACGGCGCTGGGCTGGGATCGAGATACTTAGTGGTGGCGGGAAAAACTGTCCAAACGGTAACGTGTTCCTTTTGCGGGTCGTCATGTTCGCGCCACGGAAGCATCACGCCTTGGCCTGCGTCAGCGAGTCCAAGATGCTTCGAATACCATTCGCGCATCTGATCACGATTGGCGGATTTGAAGAAGATGCCTCCGATTCCAAGGATGCGCCCGCGCTGCTCCGCTTTGACAGGCGGCTTCGACTTTTCAGATTGCGGAGACTTCACTTCCTGTCTCCCTGCTGAGTGGGCCGCGATGAGCAACAGCGACCCAAGCGCAATACTCCACGGTGTTCCATGCATCGGCGGATTATACATAGGTTTCGATTCGACAGGAGAAATCGGTTCGCTGGTTCGCGGCAGTGTCTGCGGGCGCTCTGCCAAGAGCTTCAACCACAGAGGGCACAGAGGAAATCCTGTGAAACTCTGTGTTCTCTGTGGTTGATCGCGGGTCAAACAAAAAAGCCGGCCTATACGGCCGGCTTTTCCGCTTCTGCAACACTTCTCTCTAGAACTCCAGCCGCAACGCGAACTGCATTTCGCGTGGAGTGGAGGCGGTGCTGGTGATTACGCCGAATGAGCTGGGGAGAGTGAAGTCAGCCACTCCTCCCGATCCATTCAGCGGCAGCGCGAAGCTCGGATGGTTGAAGGCGTTGAATGCCTCCGCATGGAATTCCAAATGGAATCTCTCGTTCAGCTTGAAGTTCTTGATGAGCGCGAGATCGGTATCGGAATAATGCGGCCCGTGAAGGTTGTTGCGCGAGCCCATTTCCAATCCGAGTGGACCGGAAAATGATCCGATGGCCGCGTTGGGATCAGCGAAGAACTGCAGCGCGTCGCCGTTGCTCGCGTCAGTGTGGATTCCGCTTCGGATGGCGTGAGTATCGCCGTTGAAAATACCGGGAGCCACGGTAGCGAAGCCAATGGGAAACGCATTCGACCCGGTGCGGAAAGCGAGGCCGGTATGCCAGCTTTCAATGCCCGAGAGACTCCAGCCGCCGATGATCTGGTTAAGCCAGCCGTGAGCCGTGCCGCCGAATGTCTTGCCCCTGCCGAACGGCAGCTCGTAGATGCCGATCATGCTGATGGAATGACGGACGTCGAAATCCGAATCGCCTTTGCAAACTTTCAGATTGGTGATGTCGCACACGAAGTCGGAGAAGAATGAATTCGCCGACACCGATGCGTTGTCGATGGAATGCGAGTACGTGTAGTTGAGATCGAACTGCAGGCCGTTAGAATATTTCCGGTGCAGCGTGGCCAGCAACGCGTTGTAGCTGGAAAACGACTGATTCGTCACGTAGACGTTGGTGTCGAACTGCGGGCTCAGGCCGATACCGGAAGCGAGCGCATGATTCTGGTTCAAGAACGACACGGAGTCCGACAGGTCACCGCGCGTCACCAAACCCCCGACGAAGTCATAAAGCAGCTGAGTGCAGTTCGGCTCGCCGAAGATGGTGCAATCGCCGCCGTAGTAGGCGTTGGTAGCTGCCGCGACTTCGTTTTCGAAGAACGGTTGCGGTGTTACCGTCCCGTTGAAACCTGGTTGTCTCACTTGCGATGAGAGCGCCGCGAAATCGCCCGCCAGCGTGTGCCCCGACTGCGGATCGGTGAAATTCAGAGTCTGACCGGGATCGGCTTGAATCAGCAGACGGCGGCCCAGGCGACCGAAATAATTCACATCGAGTTGGAACTTGCCCGGCAGTTCGCGCTGAACGCCGAAGGTGAAGATGATGTCGTACGGAGTTTTCAAGTGTGGATCCACAGCATAGTTGAACGTCGCTCCAGTCATCTCGCCATAAGCATTTCCCGTGGAGTCCACAAAAGGCGTAAATGGATTCGTGGGTTGCTGGGGAGTCAGCAGGCCGGAAGGCTGACCAGTCACAGTGGCGAAATGCGGATCGTTCGCCAAATCGAATGCCGGATCGCCGGAACCGCCGTAATTTGTGGTGGTCTGGCTGGAGAATAAATAGCTGTTACGGTTCTGCTCGAAATTGATCGCCTCGGTTCCGGGGTGATCGAAAACGATACCCGCACCGGCGCGGATCACGGTCTTGCGATCTCCCAGGAGTCGCCCCAGGAACCCGTCGGTAGCTGCCGGGTTGTAGGCGAGACTGAGGCGCGGTGCGAAGTCTTTCCAATCACTCTGATAGAAAGGCGGCCCACTATTGGCCTTGCCACCCTTGGTGTACACGACGAACGGGATCACATCGCTGGTCGTTCCAAACCTGCCGGCCGCGGCAGCATCTTTGCGATTGTTGAAGAACGTCGCTGCGTCCATGTTGGGCACGGCTTCGTAGCCCTGGGTCTCGTACGGGACAGAATAAAACTGCCAGCGGAGCCCGTAGGTAAGCGTCAGATCGCTGCGCATGCGCCAGGTATCCTGCGCATAGATTTCGGTCTCGTAGTAGCGCCACTTGCGGATGTCGCCGGAATCCTGCGGCAGCGGATTCTGCGCCAGATTGTAATTTATGTTCTGTTGGAACGATCCAAATCGGCCAACCGTGAAGGCGAATGCCGTGTCCCATTCCGTATTCGCGACGGCGAACGGATCCTGCAGAATGTCGCTGGGACGCAGGCTGGAGTCGAGGCCGAAGAGATTTCCTCCCAGGCCAAGGGTGATGGCGTTCAGATCAAGCGTTTCGTTGGACAGCGCGTTGATCGGCTTGAACGTGCCGCCGAGTTGAAAGTTGTGTTGGCCGTGCTGGTAAGAGAAGTCGTCGCGAAATGTAGGAATGGTGATGTCGCGCCGCTGGGCCGTCTGCGAAATATAGGGTGAGTCGAGAATCGGCTGGTTCGATCCGTTGTTGGCGAAGATGCTGAAGTCGTTGGCGCCGGCGGGATTGAAATGAACCGGGAAATTCAGACGAGAACGCGCTTCGCCGAAAGTGAACTGGTTCACTTTATTGGCATTGATGGTCCAGGTATCGCCGACCGAAAAGGTGTAGCTGGTGTCGATGATGAATTTCGTGATCGGATCGCCGGGGAACTGCACTGTTGCCCCGTTGACGTTGTCTCCCAGTTTTTCTCCGATGATCGAATACTTCGCGAAAAGGCGGTGTTTGCTGCCGATATTGAAATCGAGTTTGCCGATCAGGTTGTTCTCGGAAAGATGATCGGGGGCGCTGAAACGGAATCCGCCGGTGTTGATGCCGTCGCCGGCAGTCAAATCATTGGCCAGCGGATAGCGGCCGTTGATGAAGGTCGTAAGCGCAGCATCGGCCGAGAGCCCGAACATGCTTTGCAGGTCCGACGCGGAGAGTTGTGAGATGCATTGCGGCGTCGTGTTGATGCGGCTGGTCTCGTCGCATCCAGTGCCGCTGTTGATGTAGGACAGGCCTCCATTGCGCAGATTTCCCGTGGGCTCAACCGAGTTGTCCAGCGGCACGATGCGCAACACGTTGTCGGTCTGCGCATCGCGCCGTCCGTTGTAGTCGATGAAGAAAAATGCTTTGTCCTTCTTGATGGGCCCACCCAGGGTCACACCAAACTGATTCCGATTGAGCTGCGTGCGCGGAATCCCGGAACGGATATTGAAAAAATCATTCGCCTCGGTCACGGTATTGCGCAGATATTCCGAGAGCGATCCGTGAAATTGGTTGGTGCCGCTCTTGGTCACCAGCGTGATCTGCTGACCGCTGCCGCGTCCCTCGGCGGCTAGTGGGTTGGCGGATTCTCCGCGAAATTCCTGAATGGAATCCACCGGCGCGTTAGCCGTCGCTGTAAACGCCTGCCCCGTGCCGAAATCGTTGACGTCGAGTCCGTCCAGCGTGATGTTGCCCTGATCGATGCGCGATCCGGTGACGGCGCCGGCGCGGCTGTTGTTCGGATCATCGACCGCAGAAGCGGCCACTACACCGGGCTGGAATTGTGCGAGCGATGCCATGGAATCGCGGAACAGCACCGGCAAATCGTGAACTTCGCGAATGTCGAAGTTGTTTCCGATCGTGGTGTCGGTAGTGTCGAGCGTGACCACCGAGCCAGACCCGCTCACTTCCACCGTTTCCGTGGTCGAGCCCACTTTAAGTTGCGCGTTCTGCGTGTGAGTGACGTTCACTGCCAGGTAGACATCGGAGAGTTTCACCGTCTCGAAGCCCGTCTTGCTGAACGTGATCTGGTATCCAGGGCCCGGCTGCAGCTGGCTAAACAGGTACGCGCCCACCGCGTTAGTCTTGGCCTCATAAGTAGTATTAGTTTTGAGGTCTACGAGTTTCACGTCCGCGTCGGACACAACGGCGCCGGTTGAGTCGGTGACTACGCCCGTGAGCGAAGCCACATCCTGCGCCATAACAACGGTTGACAGGCCGAACAACAAGCCCAATATCAAGACACTCCAGCCAGCGCGAAACAGCGATTTCAACATTATCTTTCTCCTTGCAGACTCGACTGAGGGTGAAGGCGTGCACCCGAGGCACGCTCGCGCCCAAGCAAGACAGCAAAGAGAACTGGCAATCACTGCTCCATAACAGTTAGCTGTAAGCTTTCGCCATTCATAGGTGAGACATTTCGTACATCGATGTTAGTTGTGGTGAGCTCTTGATTTCGGGATCACCGAGTATGGGAATTCGTATAGCTCGCGGCGAGGCCGAAACATAACCAGAGTGGTCACACTTAAAAACAAATGCGATGTTTTACGACTCTTGACTTTTGATTGGTGCGGAGAGTGATTGTTGACGAGACGATTGCCGTGGGCAGAAGCGGCGTGTCGGCGGCACGAAGCCTCAGAACCTTTTCCTCTAAACACACTTGTCATGAGGCCCGCGTACTTTGCGGGTCGAAGGACCCATGAACTTTGTCAGCGGCGAATATGCTGCCAGCCAGTGCACCAGCTCATGGTCGCTTGATTGAAGAGACGATTAAAGAGACTTAGGAGCGCTGGCGAATTTCCGCTGCCATGCTGCGCGCGGCTTCGCTGGCCACCGGTCGCCGCGGAGGCAACTGGTCAGCTGCGATCGGTGGACGATGTTCGACTGTGCCGATTACGGGCGCTTCATCCATGCCATCGGCGTACGCCATCGAAGCGAACCGCTGCTCGCCGCACATGCGGTCGATCATGCGCTGCTGCCGGCCGCTCAGCACCGCGTGTGGAAGAATGGGAAAATTGCGAAACATCCACAGCAAATAAACCCTTTGCAGAAACGACGGCATTACATATCGCGGACCAATCGGCGTCTGCACCTGCACGACACCGGCCGCGAGCTTGTCGATCAACATACCTTGAGCCCACCTGTACCCTTAAATTGGCCAGAGCAATTCTAGGGCCGCCATTATTGCACCGCGAACGATGCAATGGGAAGCTTTTTTTCACAGATTTAACGGAAACGTCGCCTGGAAGATGAATCCGCTCTCATGATTAGCGCGAATTTACCGCAGCCTGCCGATAACCATCCTGACCGCGCCCAAGAGAACCCGACCCTACGCCGTCACTTCCGGCAGGATATCCATCCGCCGGATCTGCGCCGCCACTCCGAATTCTGTTCCGTCGGTCTCCACCCGGACAATCGTCGCCTGGCAGCACACCCAGCACTTCTCTCCAGAGGTCAGCTCCGGAGGCAGGATCAGCACCAGTTCGACTTCGGCCCCAGCTTCCATGCGGGACTTGGTGTAGAGGAAGACTCCATTGGCGCTGACGTCGCGAGTCTGGGCGGCATGGTCGGTCCCTTGAGCAGTGCGAACGCGTGTCGGGACGCGGGCGGCAATTCTAGTTCCGGAGCGGCGCTCGGTATCGGCTTTCATGGGCGCACTTACTGTACACCAACCCGCCGAGTTGGACGAGGCTTCCACCCGACGGCTTGGTCATCCTGAGCGCGTCTTTTTGCGCGAAGAGTTTCCCCTGAGCGAAGTCGAAGGGACCTGTGCAATTGCTGGCAGCATATTCGCCGCCGACGAGTTCACAGGTCCTTCGGCCCGCAAACTACGCGGGGCTCAGGATGACAAGTTACATATTCGGCCGCTTGGCGCGCATGGCCGGGACCACCAGTGCCTGTTCCATGGTCGGAACGTTGGTCCCGCGAAGCTTGGCCTCGACCTGATGCAACTTGTCGGTCTGCAAGTCCTGGTAATAAGCCTGCACCAGCAATTCAAGGGTGAAGGGATTGTCCTGATCTTCTTCCAGGTGTGCGATGGCTTCCTGGTATTTCTTCTGGTCCATCAGCAGAGTGCCGGCGGCTCCGTTGTAGGAACTCTGGATTACGCGGTTACGGCTGCCATTGGCCAGAGCCTCCAGGTCGTGCAGCGATTTATCCGCCAGAGCCTGGTTGCCGGAACGGGCAGCCCGCACCACCCGGTTGCGAAGGATGCGCGAGAGCTCTTCGTCGCGGTCCGACGCCGAAATAGTAGAACGATGGCTGAGTGATTCCTCAGCCAGCTTCAGATGCTTGAGCGCGACCGTGTCGTCCGCCTGGTATTCGGCCATGGCGCGCAGCGCCTGCGCTTCCTGCAGATCCTGCTCCTTGGCGTGGGCATCCTCGGCAATCGCCAGATATTCCTTGTCAGCTTCGGCGAAGTTGCCGTCGCGAACGTAGGTCGTCGCCTTCTGCATGCTGTAGGTCAGGCGGTCCGCCTCGTTGTGGGCGAAGCGGATGGCCTTGTCGTATTCAATGCGAGCCTGATCCTGATTGCCCATCAGCGCGTAGGTATCGCCGAGGCCGAGTTGCGAGGTCACGAAGTCCGGATCGATCTTGAGCGCGGCGCGGTAGTGCTGCAGCGAGCCTTCGAAGTTTCCTGCCATGCGCAGCAGTTCGCCGTAGGAATCCTGCGGATTCGGTTCTTTCGGCAGCAGGACGATGTAACGGTCCATGGCCGCGAGTGCCTTGTCGAACTGGCGATTGCGGGCATCGACGTAGGCCAGATCGTTCAGCGCCGCGGGAAAATTCTTGTCGATGGCCAGCGCCTTCTCGAAGAAACGCTGCGCCTGGTCGTTGCCGTTTTCCCCCATCAGCCAGTTCCCTGTCAGATACAGCAGATGCTTGTCGTGGGGATACATTTCCAGCATGTCGTTCATGGCGGTGATGCCGCCGAGAAAGTCGCCTTCCTGCACCTTGGCGATCCAGGCGATCATCAGTTGCTCGCCGGGCGTCATCATGGGAGCAAGCGCCTTGGCCTTGGCGCGAGCCGCGCTTACTTCCTCAGGATTGCCACTGTTGAAAGCGATCCAGGCCCAGGCCACGGCCAGATTGGGATCTTCTTTCACCGCCGCGCGCCACTCGTCGTTGCAGCGCTCCAGGTAAAGGTTCTCGTAGTCGATCATCCCCTTCTGGTAGAGTTCGCGCGCCTTGGCCGACTTGGTCGTTACCGGCAGATAGGTGGAACTGCCCTTCTGCACATGATGGGCATACAACGGCGCGGCCAGACACAGGGCCAGCGTGATAAGCCCCAGGGGCAGAACGGCAATGGTCTTCATGGAACGGCCTTTTGTCGAGCGGCTTTTCATTGAGACAGAGCGGCGCATCAGGTTCTCCGGAACAGAGCTTTTTGTGGGGAGACGACTTACCAGCGAAGGGTAACATCGGCGTAATCAGCGAACGAGGTGACGAAAGACGTTGCCCGCCCGCGCCAAATGCGCGCCAAGTAACGCCCGCTGCCACCGCCTGCAGCGCCCAAAACGTCGACAAAATACCCGACGGGTGGGCGACGACGCCCCCGCGACAACCGGCGTGACACCGGCGCTCCCGCATGCCCCAAAGAAAAAGCCCCTGCCGAAGCAGGGGCTTGCCAGATTTAACCCTGACTAGAACGTGATCTTCGCGGCGAACTGCACGCCACGCGGACCGCCTCCGCCCAGGAACGGGTTGCCAATGCCGACGTCGCCGGTCGCAGTCAGCTGGTAGAAGCCGCTGTGCTGGCCGGTGGCGGCGTCGGGTGAGCCGATGTCGCCAATAAAATTCGGCAGCAGCGGGTTCGAGAAGTTCGGGTGGTTGAGCAGATTAAAGAACTCGGCGCGGAGCTGCATGGTAACGTGCTCGGCTAGCGTCGTGTCTTTGAAGATGGAGAAGTTGAATTCCTTGAAGCTCGGCCCTTGCAACGAATTGCGGCCTTCGTTGCCAAAGTGCCGGGTTCCCGGGACGCAGTTCGTTTCGTCCGCGCTACCGTCGTTGCCTTGCGGATTTCCCCATGTGCAAGGCGCGGCGAACGACGCCAGGTTCAAGTACTGCGACGGTTTATTGGAATACTGCGCCGCGGCGATCTGGTCTGGCCGGTCAAAGCCTTCGCCGGCTCCCGAATATTCACCTTCGAACTCATAGTTCAGTTGCCAGGGCTGCCCATCTTGCAGATTGAGCACGCCATCCACACCCCAGCCGTTCTTCAGCTTCGAAAGAGCTCCCCCCATCTTCGGAAGTTCGTAGGTGAAATTCCAGGTGAAGCGGCGGCGGATGTCGAAGCTCGAGTTTCCTCTGTCGCCCGCCGGATTGGTACTGTCCTGCGGCTGTGCCTGGTTCGGTTCGAAGTCTTCCAGATCGCTGGCCGTGTCGATGGAGTGCGACCAGACAAAGTTGGCTTGCGAAGACAGACCGTGCCAGCCGCTGGTGCGCAAGCTGACTTGCAGAGCGTGGTAGATCGAGTTCGCTGAAGACCTCTCCTGATTCAGGTAAAAGAAGTTCGGGGCATAGGTTCGCGGAACGCCATAGCCAGAAGGACAATAGACTCCATCGGCCTGGTCCGGAACGCAAGCCAAATCGGCGGCCGTGATCTGCGCTTGATTGGGCTGGTTGATGTCGAGGAACTGGAACAGCTTGGTCCCTTTCGAACCGACATATCCAATCTGCAGTACGGTCTTGGCGGCCAGTTGCTGCTGGAAGTTCAAGTTGAAGTTTTGGACGTAAGGCGTGCGCATCTTCGGATCGACGGCGAAGAAATCACCCTCCGCACCGTACCCGGAATAGACCGGTGTTCCCGCCGCCAAAGGGCTGCCGGACGGGCTGCCCGTAACCAACGCTTGCGGCCCAATTCCAGGATAAGCAGGACCGGGGCAGAAAACGCAATTCCACGGTAAGTGGCCGAGGAACATGTCCTGGGAAAACGCGTCGTAGAACAAGCCCCACCCGCCGCGGATCACAGTCTTTCCCTTGCCGGTTACGTCATAAGCAAAGGCCGCGCGAGGTGCAAAATTGTTGAAGTCCTTGCCGTAGAGTTGGCTGGTAGGAAGATTGTCCCCGCCATCGGCCAGATCGCCAATGGTGTAGAACTGGCCGTTCTTCTCGCCAGTCACGCCGAAATAATCCCAGCGTATGCCGTAGTTCAGGGTCAGGCGAGAAGTTGCACGAAAGCTGTCCTGCACGAAAAACGCGTGGCTGTTCTGGAACGTGTGCCGCAGGGAATTGCCCTGCACCTGGTGGCCGCCGTCGGGAATGCCTTCCAGGAAGGCTTCGAGCGGCGTGAGATCCGGGTTGTGCACCGGATCGACCGGATCAGGAATCGAATCGAAACTCAATGTGCCGCGGAAGTTGTGATCGATCACCTGCATGATCGTGGTGCGGCGGAACTCGTAGCCGAATTTCACGTCGTGCTTTCCTGACTTCCAGGAATAGTCGTCGATGAAGTGCCAGTTGGAATCCACGCGATTGCGCGGGATGGAACTGGTGGCCCCGATCTGCGAGAAGCCGCTGACGCTGATCGCCGGCAGTCCTCCATCGTAGGCGCTCACCCCCGTATCCAGTCCGATGGAGTTGGGGTTAAAGCTCTGATCCTGCGGGAAGAACCCTTCCACGAATCGGTTCCATCCCAGACGGGCTTCGTTCTGCTGGTTGGAGTTGATCACCTTCAGGTAGGAGAGCGAGACCAGTTGTACTCGCGTCGGCGTCGTCGTGTTAAACCCAGGGAGCAGTCCGCCGGCCAACTGCGCGAACGGGAAGCTCTGGCTGCTGTCACCCAGATAATAGCGCCCGGTCAGCAGGTTATTCTGGTTGAAGTTTTGGTCGATCTTGCCAATGAAGCTATCCACGCGGTTAAAGAAACTGGTAGAAGTGGAAAGGTTGTCGGTGGAGCAGCCGTTGCCATCGCTAACCGCGCCCGCAATATTCGGGGCTGGGTAGGGGTTGCGCGCCAGCAAGCTGGTGATCACCGGATTTACCGTCTCACCCAGGCCGGTGATAGTCGCCTCGCTCGCCGCAATCACGGCCGGATCCGGCACGCAGGTAATTCCCGCCTGACCGCCGTTTTCGCGCTGCCCTTCATAATCCACGTAGAAGAATGTCTTGTCCTTGATCAGAGCGCCGCCCAGGGCGCCCCCAAACTGATTATTGTTGAACGGGCTCTTCGGATCGGGAGCAACGTTGAAGTAGTTACGCGCGCCCGTCTTGCCGGTCCGGAAGTACTCGAGCACCGACCCGTGCAGATCGTTGGTGCCGCTTTTGGTCACGATGTTGATGACCGCGCCACTATTGCGGCCGTACTCGGCCTCGTAGTTGGAAAGCACTTTCAGCTCGGCTACGGCATCGAGCGGCAGAATGGTGGCCGGATCGCCGAAAACGCCGGCTTCATTGATGGCCGGATCATTGCGGTAGCCGTCATTCATATCCGTGCCGTCGAGCAGGAAGTTGTTGGAACGACCGCGGGATCCGTTCATCGAGAAGGTTCCGTAGGAGCCGGGAGAGTCGGAAATCTGGTCGGGCGAACCGGCGACGCCGGGATTCAGGTAGATCAGCTTTTGATAGTCGCGGCCGTTGACCGGCAGGCTCTCAATTGTATCCGCGGTCAGCGTGCCGCCCAGTTCGGCGGAGGTGGTCTCCACCTGGGGCAACAGGTCGCCAGATACTTCGACCTTGGTCGAGACCTGACCGGTCTTCATGGCAGCGTCGACGCGGCGCTCACCGGCCACATCCACCGTGACTCCTGTGGCCACAAAGGTCTGAAAGCCGGTCAGCGTGACGGTCACCGAATAAGTACCGATGGGCAGTTCCGGCAGGGCGTAGCTGCCGTCCGCGCTGGTTTCGCTGGTGCGCTCCAATCCTGTGCCCGTGTTCTTCACGGTTACCTTAGCCCCCGGCAATACGGCTCCGGAGGGGTCGGACACGGTTCCGAGGATGGTTCCGCGGAAGGTTTGTGCCGACAGGCTTACCGCGGCCAAAAGGATAAAAATCAGGACGATGCGCGCTCTCATGTGGGCTCCGTGAAGCGATTAGGTTTTTGGAGGAGTGACGGTGCTCTGCGGGAGGTCCGATTACTTCAGTAATTTCTGGAATCGCTTGCAATTCCTTGCATACGAACAAGATGCGCCGCCCCGCCCGCAAAGGTCAGCTGCAAGAACATTATCGAAACCTGCTCCCCAGAGTCAACCATGTAGTTATTGATGGCGGTCATAGATTTTACAAATAAGGCACCGGGGGGGAAAGCAGTTCTCAGTTCTCAGAAAGAGGCGAACCCACAGCCTCGTGTCGGCGCGAGGTATTTCTCCTGTTACGAATAAGCTTTTTGCTTCGGTTGGGGCGAGCTCCAGAGGTGGCTCGGCATTCACTGAGAACTGAGAACCGAGAACTGCTTCTAAAACGTAAACGCTACTCCGCCGCGGACCGAGCGGGCGGACTGGACCAGGTATACGGTCTGGCCGTCCTGGCCAAGGACCGGGACGTAGCCTTGGGCGAGCAGGTTGCGCAGGTCGATGAGGGCTTCCATGTGGCCGGAAAGAAACGGCATCGGCTGGCGGACGAATACGTTCAGGAACGGGTCACTTTGCCCAGGCGAGGCGTTAAACATGTCGACCGGAGTAATCGCGGTGCCATTGATCCAGCGGTAGGAGGCGATCCAGCGGGTGCGCGAGCGTGGAACCATACCGCTGAACTTCGCCGCGACGGCATGACGGTGCTGCGTGCCAATCCATTGTTGAGCATCCTGCAGGGCAACGTCGGGCCGGGTTAGATCCAGAACTCCGCCGTAACCGTAGTCGAGGGTAGCGGTTAAGTCGGACGAGAACTTGTGCTGCAGCACGACTCGCAGCCCGTCGGTATCGAAGTTCCTGCCCGAGTAGCTGAACGTGCCGGACGAAAGGTCGGGAAGCAGGAACCCGCCCGAACTGGTGACTTCTCCCAAGCCGGTGAGCGCCGGATCGGTCACGCGGTCAGAGAACACCGCTACCTGCACGCTGTTCTTGCCCATGCGATGCGAAAGGCTGAGTTCGTTATGGTGGGCGTGCTCGACCTTGGGCGAATAATCCAGCATGCTGACTCGCGGGTTGGACTCGCTGAGGTCTGCCGGAGAGGAATCGAAGCCTTTTTCGTCTTCCCGGCGCAGGTTCGGCCGGGAGGTCGCGTAGTTGTATTCGACCACCGTATTGGGCGACAGATGAAGATCCGCCGAGCCATACGGACGAAATGCGGTCACGCGGCCGAGAAACTGGATGGTCTGCAACTCGCTGCCAAACTTGAATTCCAGAATGTCGCCGACCGAGAAATCATCCGACGCAGTAAGCGCCAGCGCCTGCAGCGTGGCATTGTGCAGGTTAGGATCTGAGGGGGCAAAGCGCCGCACGGTCAGAGCCAGAGTCGGTTCCGAGCCATCTGCCAGCCGGTGCGAATAGCCGGCACGTAAAACCGCGGCCGGCAGACCCTCGCCGTAGCCGACGTTGCCGCTTAAAGCGACATGGCTGTCCGAGAAAATGGAGCGCTCCAGGGTGAACCCGGTGCTCATGTCCGAGCCACTGCCGTAACCATCGGCGGCTGAACCGCTGAAGAATGACAACGTCCCGCGCAGTTCAGGAGCCTGCTTTTCGTTGGGATCTCCAAAGGCGCGGAGAATAGGCCGGTTCGCGACCGAACGCAGGGTCCACTT
>Ga0210388_10001971_pt1 | contig 16043 bp, 13 predicted proteins | sample IncBWC19OmetaG_FD_155485 | JGI IMG/M metagenome (GOLD analysis project Ga0210388, IMG submission 155485) | Forest soil microbial communities from Barre Woods Harvard Forest LTER site, Petersham, Massachusetts, United States - Inc-BW-C-19-O ...
TGGGTCGATGACCTTAGGCACTTTGAAGACGTAAGTGGGAATCCAGGTGAAGGCCGAGAAGAGCAGAATGTGAAAGAGAAGCGCGAGCCAGAATCCCTCTCGCAGCCGCGACCAGCGGCGCTCGTCTTCGAGGTTGCCGATCATCTCCAACAGTTCGTGGGTGTCGTAGTCCACCCAGCGCGAACCGCGTACGGCCCGAGAACCGGAACCGTTAGTTTCTAGCGGGACGTTGAGCGGGCCTCGGGGATTCAAGGGCAGGCCCAGAAATCCGCCGGGGACGGAGGGCTCCGCTTGCAAGCTCTCGTCAGACGCCTCGGGGGCCCCCTTCGGATCGGTCTCTTCGACTGGCGGTTGGCTGGTGGGCATTCGATAGTCAGGAACCGGTCGAAGCGCAGTTTCAGGCACACGCGCAACCCTGGCTCCCCGTTTGAGTCCTTCCTGTCTATTCTCTCATTCTGTTTAAAACTTGTCTCTTATCCCCGTTTAATGCGTCAGCACCATCATGCCTCGTACAATGGTTCTTATTGAATTGACGCAGGATAGGCCGGAAGGGGATAGCGCTTGAAGCAGTTTTTTGCGCACGTGGCGGCAGAATGGAAGCTGTTGGTTCTGCCGGCGCTGCTGAAGTGGGGGATTTGGGGAATTGGCGCGATTGCTGTGCTGGATTCCTCGAGCATTCCCGTCCCGATGGATGCCATTCTCGCCGTCTATGTGTGGAACGATAAGCCCCACTTCTGGGTCTATTGCCTGATGGCTGCAGCCGGTTCGGCAATCGGCGGCCTTTTACCTTATGGGCTGGGCCGCGCGGGCGGCGAGCTGTTCCTGCTCAAGCGCATAAACCGGGCAAAATTCGAGCGGCTGCGAGATCGCTTCCAGCGCCAGGAGTTTCTGGCAGTGATGATTCCCTCCATGATGCCTCCGCCTGCACCCTGGAAGATGTTCATTTTCGCTTCGGGCGTATTCGAGATGCGCATTCCGGTTTTTCTTCTGGCTGTGTTTGCCGGTCGAATGTTGCGCTGGCTTGCGCTGTCGCTGCTGGTGCTCAAGCTGGGGCCGGGCGCGGTTGACCTGGTTGCGCGCCACGCTGTGCCGACGGTTTTGATCGTGAGCGCATTGGCCGTGGCCGGATTCGCGTGGTGGTGGATCAAGAGGAAGCGCAGCGGCAAGTTGCTGGAAGGCTGAGCGGAGCAAAGACTCCAGGTATCAGTTTCTGTAGCGAATGTCTTTACGTAGCTCCGGCGCCAGCCTGGGCATTTTCAAAAGCATCGACGAATTCCCGATAGCGGCGAGCCATTTCTTCTACTGCCGTCTCCCGCGAAATCTTTTTGGCGCGCCAATCGGCTAGCGGCTGCCAGAAATCCGTTCGGCCCACCGCGAATCCAATGTAGCCCGGAACCTTGGCCGCAGTTGTCAGCCATTCGAGCACCTGCGCATCGTCCGCGCCGCGGCCGAGAATGATGCAATTCACCGTGCTTCGTCCGCCTGCTTTCACGGTCTCGACCATCTTCTCGCAATCTTCGCGGCGATCCAGTCCCTCGATCTTCCACACGTCCGGCTCAACTCTGGCGCTCTGCAGTTCCTGAATAGCCCTGACCATAAGCCCCGGGCGAATATCGCGGTCGTATGCTTTCGCATCGCCGTTGACTTTCGCAAGCTGAGCCTTCTCGGCCGGCACCAGCAGCTCAAACATGAACAAGCTGCGATTTGCCTCAAGGAGATAATCCGATAGCCGCTTCAGGCGGCCGGCCTGCGTGCGGTTCAACTCCGCATCGCCTTCGGGATTGTAGCGGACCAGCACTTTGCAAAAAGTCGGGTGAATGGCCTCGATGTGTTGAGCGAATTCTTCGCCGTACTCGAAGTCGAACTCTTCCTGACCACTCTTTTCAGCCGGACACGCGAATGTGTACCCCTTCGCGGCGGCGTCGTGCAGAATCGCGGCGCCGAACTGCTCGTCGACAAGAATCGCCGCCTTCGCGATGGGAACGCCGCCGGACAAGGCCGCCTGAAAGCCTTCGTAGATCAGCTCCTTGGCAGCAGCGATCTGTGCGGTCTGCTCGGCGTCGAGCGCGCCCTTCCAGCCAAACATGCCCGTCTCAAACGAGCCGCGGTGGTCGAAGGGAAGGATGTACAGCGGCTTCTGGTAGCCACGAATGGTCATAAACGCTCAACGGCCTTTCCCCAATCACATGATCAGTGTGTTTGGTTTCGGGTGCCGGAATTAGAAAAAGACTTCAGACAGGTATAGATGTCGAAGAACGCCGCGCAAGTTGTGTTGTGGCCGCTCTCGAACTGCCTTTCTCAAAACTGGTCTACGCGGCAGCGGTGCTATTTTCCCGCCAGCGCCTCTTGTGCGTGAGCAGGATTCATTCGCCGCACCAGCGCGGGCACGCCGAGCGCGACTCCGAGAACGATCGCAGTTGCGGCGAGGTCATTGCGATAGAAGGGAAGGCCGGCAACAAAGCAGGCTCCCAGCCCGGCGAAGGTAGGCGGATACATTCCGCTGCCGGCCCAGACGGCGTAGTTGGAGACGAGGAAGAATCCGGTCGGTCCAAGCAGCGTGGCCGCGATGCCACGAGTCAGGGTCGTTTCCTTGCGCAGCAGAATTGAGCCGAGCGCCATCACTGCCACATACCAGGTCCATGTGATTCCATAGCTCTGCCAGTGGAACGCGTAGTGGTAGGTGTATGTGGTCAGGCAATAATCGCTCAGCATAAACACAGCAAGCGGCGCCAGCATTTCGCGCCACGACCGCCGCGCGCCAAAGTAGATTAGCGACCCGGTGACAGCCGTGAAGTTCAACAGCGGCAAATGGCCTGCGACCAAATAGCGCGACACGACACCAAGCAAAATCAGCAGATAAGCGACCATGACCACCTCAATCTGAATGGCGCGGGAATACCGGGCCTGAAACCAGAGTCCCCGAAACGCGAGTTCAAGACATGAAATCGCCTTTCATGGGACTACATCCATTCTGCGGTCCAGGAGCCGCGCGGTCAACCCAAACCGTTCCACAAGACGAACAAAGTTTTCCGCCGGGGCAAAATTTCTACCGTTGCTCGCGGCCATTCATGGCCTCACCAGCGTCGTCCCGGCTGTCGACGATGTACACCCACCCGGCAAGCGCAGCAGGAGGTCGGACAGAGCTGCGGGTTCCAATAAAGGCGTAGTCAAAGCGGAGATCGGTGAACTCGACCGTCGTCCATGCGCGATTCGGCGGGAGTTTCGGAGGGTCCATCCCAGGTGCGGGCTCCTGACCTACGTCGCGCACCACGGCCCAAGTTCCCCAGTCCAGATATACCTGCCCCAGCGGGGTGCGCTTGGCGGCTTCGACTGCCGGCGTGTCGGCCGGCTTGTAGAGCACGTCGCGCGCCGGGTCGCTGTCGATGGAGCCGGAGGAAGTGCCGATTGAGGTACCGACTTCGGCGATCTGATAAAAATCAGCCGTCTCGAGAATCGCGTGCCAGCGGAAGGGATCCATCGGGTAAGGCTCGGCCGCCATCCGCGTCACCGGCTCTGAGGCAACATTGTTGTTGCTCAGCATCACTAAGGCCTGCGCGTGCTCGGCCCACCGCACGCAGCCCAGCACGACCATCCCACTGAGGGCGAAGATGGCCCAGCCTTGACCTCTGAATGGCGTCCGCCGCGCGCCGATTTCGCGATCTGTAAGGCCAAGCAGCCACGGCATTGCGAACGCCAGAAGAAACAGTCCCCAGAGAATTGGCTCGGCGATAAACATAAAGCTGCCGGCATACCAATGGGGGTTCAACGGAAAAAACGGCCGCACGCCGTAATTGTTGGTCCAGTCGAGAAGAAGATGGCTCAGCGCTGCGATACATGCGGTGAAATAGAGCCAGGGCCAATTGACAGGCGGGGACTGAGGCTGGGAAGTCCGGGGCGCTTTAGATTGTGATATCCCACCCTTATCGTCCCCTGCCGCGGACGATAAGGATGGGGCAACCCCAGATCGCGATATGCGCCAAAGATGCAGCAGCGCCACGGCTCCCACCACCACACCTGCGACCACCGGTACGGCCCAAATCGTATGCGTAATGCCGCGATGATGCTTCAGCTCATCGACTGGACCGCCGAATCCCCAGAAGATGTCGAGATCGGCCGCTTCAGCGGCCAGCACTGCGGCCAGCGTTGCGTAGGCCGTCTTGCGATTGAATCCGGAGCGGCCCAAACACGCGCCGGTAAGAAAGTGTGTGACTGGTTCCATGAATGTGGGCTCTACTACGCCCACTCTCCCTTGCGCATCAGTGGCTCAGTCGCGCCCGATGATGTGATGCCGTCAATGTCAAGCTCAGCCGAGCCAATCATCCAGTCAACGTGGATGAGGCTCGAGTTCGCGCCTCTGGCGGCGAGTTCCTCAGGTGAGAGCTTGTCTCCGTTGATCAGGCAGGACGAGTACGACTGGCCGAGCGCGATGTGCGAGGCTGCATTTTCGTCAAAGAGCGTATGGAAAAACAAAAGGCCGCTTTTTGCAATGGGAGAAGAATGCGGAACGAGCGCCACTTCACCCAGGCGGCGCGCGCCGTCGTCAGTGTCGATAAGCTTTTGGAGCACCTCCTGGCCTCGCGTCGCGCGAGCTTCTATGATGCGGCCGTGCTCAAAGCGGACCTGAATGCCTTCGATCATGGTGCCCAGATGCGACAGCGGCTTGGAAGCAGTCACGATGCCGTCGGCGCGGTCTTTGTGCGGAGTGGTGAAGACCTCCTCAGTGGGCATATTGGGGATGCAATAGTTGCCGTTGCCCGCAGTGGTGCCGCCGCCGAGCCATTCATGATCGTCGGCCAGCCCGAGGCGAAAGTCCACGCCGGGGCCGCGATATTGCAGGGCCGAATAGCGCTTTTCATTCAGGATTGCCGAGCGCCTGTGCAAGTCCGCATCGTGCGCCTTCCACGCGCTGACGGGATCGGGCGTGTTGATCCGCGTCGTGGCAAAGATCGCTGCCCACAAATTTGCCATGGCCACATCGGGCGCGTCGTTAGGGAACATGACCGCTGCCCACGGCGGCGTGGCCGAGGCAACAATTGTCCAGTTGATGTCGTGGCGCGTGATGAGCTCCATCGCCGGACGATAAGCCTGCGACAGCGCGCGATTGGCGCGTCCGACTTTGTCGGGGTCTTCGTTCGAAAGCAGATTCGGATTCGCTCCTGCAACAGCGAGGCGCGCAGCGCCGCTCTTGAAGGCCTCAGCCATTCCGTCGTAGAGCCACTTGGCAGCGCGGTCGAAGCTCGCGTCGGGAGCGTAATGATAGCGGGCCAGTGTGGACTCGTCGTCGGTCAGAAGCGTGGTGACGAGCGATGCTCCGGCGCGATAAGCCTGTTCGGTGATGCGGCGCGCGAGCAGCAGCGTGTCAACCGAAGCGGTCATGACGAGCTCTTGCCCAGCTTTGAGGCCGAGGCCGACGTTAATTGCGACAGAGGCGAGTTGGTCGAGATTCTCGGCTTGGGTGCGGGCGTCAGGTGCGGTTGCTGTGGGCGTCATTTCGGGTTGGTTCTCCGGGTTGCCAGCGCTACTAGTGTTCCCATTTTAGGGCCTGACCTTCCGGGCCCGGAATGGAGCTAGACTAGCGTGATGAACTTTGCGGAAGTGGCCTCTGAACTCAGAGGTTTGTACAACGATCAATTGCGCTACCCACTGTGTCGAGTACCGGGTTTGTGTGAAGCGGACGTCCAACGTTGGAGCCGTGCTCTCGGCGTGTCCCGATCTGCGCTATACGACCAAATAGCACTCCATCTAGCGCGAGGTTTTTACGCTTCTGAGTTGACGTACGAATTGTGTGACTTCGTTATGACCGATCTCTCCGGTGTGATTACTACAGCAGACGAGCACAATCCCGAATTCTTCTGGCAGGTGTACCTCGCCTTTGATGAAGGGGAGTACTACCACGATGACAATCGCGAAGAAGACCCAGTGGAGGTCTACACTAGGCCCATGATTACTCAGATAATCAACGATATTGCTTCGGCGCGGTAGGCCCGTCCCTTCTGGACCACAGTGCGTCCCATACAATTAATTCTCGAATATTTGGAGTTGATGATTTAGCCGTTAAGGAGTCTTACAGTAATGGTGCAAACGCGAACGAATATTGGAACCAATAGATCTCTGGCAACAGTAATCAGCTTTCTGCTTTTGGGCGCCGCGGCGGGAATCTGCGCCGCGCAAGCGCCAAGCACGGCCGGCAGCTTCGGCCCTGGCAATCCTTTTTACGCGGCGAGCTCCCTCGCCTTTCACGCTCCGGCCTTCGACAAGATCAAGGACAGCGATTACCAGCCCGCAATCGACGCTGGCATGGCCGAGCAGCTCAAAGAGGTTGATGCGATCGCCAACAATCCCGCGCCGCCGACCTTTGAAAATACTTTTGTGGCGCTCGAAAAATCAGGTCAGTTGTTCAACCGCGCGTGGAACGCGTTCAACCTCGTTTCGCAGGCGAACACCGATCCGGAGCTTGAAAAAGTACAGGACTACGAGGCGCCGCGCACCGCCGCTCTGGCCGATGCAATTAACCTGAACCCCAAACTTTTTGCTCGTATCAAATCCATCTACGATCAGCGCGCGTCGCTCTCGCTCGATCCGGAATCGCTGCGGCTCGTGGAATACGACTACCAGCAATTTGTAAAGGCCGGAGCGAACTTGTCCGATGCGGATAAAGAAAAACTCAAGAAGCTCGACGAAGAAGAGTCGACGCTCGAGAACACCTTCATGGCCAAGCTGCTGGACGCGACGACAGCGGCCTCCTATTCGACCATGGACCGTGACACTCTGGCCGGATTGAGCGCAGGGCAAATATCCTCGGCAGCAGAGGAAGCCAAGGCGCACAAGCAGCAAGGCTGGCTGTTGCCGCTGCAGAACACCACGCAGCAGCCCGATCTGAGTTCACTAAGCGACCGCGCTACGCGTCGCAAGATCTTCGAGAACTCCTGGAACCGTGCCGAGCACGGCGATGCGAATGACACGCGTTCAACCCTCGCGCGTCTCGCACAGTTGCGCGCGCAAAAAGCCGCGTTGCTCGGCTATCCCAATTACGCAGCCTGGACTTTAACCGACCAGATGGCCAAGACGCCCGAGGCAGCTATCCATTTTCTCGATGCGCTGGTTCCTGCGACGACCGCAAAAGCGGGCAAAGAAGCGAAAGACATTGAGGCGCTGGACGATTTTAAGCCGAGCGGATCAGATGCTTATCCAGTTGTCGATCCGGCGGATTGGGAGTTCTATGCCGAGCAGGTGCGCAAGGCCAAATACGATTACGATCAGTCCCAGGTAAAACCCTACTTCGAGCTGAACAATGTACTTGAAAACGGCGTTTTCTACGCGGCCCACGAGCTTTACGGCCTCACTTTCAAAGAAGTCAAGGATCTTCCCGTTTGGCAATCGGATGTGCGCGTATTTCAGGTTTTTGACGGAGACGGCAAGCCGCTGGCGATTTGGTATTGCGACTACTTCAAGCGCGACAACAAGAATGGCGGCGCGTGGGAAGACTCGCTGGTCGGCCAGTCGAAGTTGCTGGGCACGCAGCCTGTGGTCTACAACGTAGCAAACTTCCAAAAGCCTGCGCCAGGCGAGCCGGCTCTGCTCAGCTTCGACGACGTGACCACTATGTTCCACGAGTTTGGCCACGCGCTGCACGCCATGTTTGCCGACACCCAGTATCCGTCCCTCTCGGGCACGGCGGTGCCGCGTGACTTTGTCGAATTTCCGTCGCAGTTCAATGAGCATTGGGCGAGCGACCCGGCGGTGTTTGCGCACTTCGCTCGGCACTACAAAACCGGCGAGCCTATGCCTGCCGACCTGGCGGCAAAAATCGTGAAGGCGAAAACATTCAACCAGGGCTATGACTTCACCGAAGTTCTTGCGGCCTCGGAACTCGATCTTGAGTGGCACACGCTGCCGGCGAGCGCGCCACTTCAGGACCCCGATGTTTTCGAGCAAGATGCGCTTAAGAAGACGCACCTCGCGGTCAGTTATGTACCGCCGCGCTACCGCTCCAGCTATTTTCTGCACATCTGGCAGGAGGGCTATCAGGCCGGCTACTACGCGTACACGTGGAGCGAAATGCTGGACGACGCTGCTTACCAGTGGTTCGAAGATCACGGCGGATTGACACGCGCTAACGGCGACCGTTTCCGGCGCATGGTGCTTTCGCGCGGCAACACTGAGGATCTTCAGAAGATGTACGACACATGGCTGGGCGCGGAGCCGAGCATCGAGCCGCTGTTGAAGAACCGCGGGCTAAAGGAAAATTAAGCGGAGCTAGCGGGGTTGGTGGAGTTAGCGGAGCTAGGGGCGTGCTCGGCTTCCCACCCTTTCGTTCGCGGCGGCGAACGAAAAGGATGGGGCAACAAGGCTTGCGCGCCTCACTATAATTCTTAGCTATGGCCGAGACGGCGGTTGCGCGCAAGATCGAGAAGCTGCGGAACGAACTTCGCCGCCACGAGCACCTGTATTACGTGCTCGACGCGCCGGAGATTTCTGACGCCGAGTACGACGCGCTGATGAACGAGCTGAAGAAGCTCGAGTCTGCGCATCCTGACCTCGTCGCTCCCGACTCGCCGACGCAGCGCGTGGGCGGCAAGCCGGCCGAGGGCTTCAAAAAAGCGCAGCACTCGCGGCCGATGTTGTCGCTGGACAATGCCTACTCGGCAGAGGAACTGACTGATTGGGATCGCCGCGTGCACGAGCTGGCCGGCAAATTGCCGGTGGAATATACAGCCGAGCTCAAGCTCGATGGCTTAAGTGTGGCGCTCAGCTACGAAGGAGCGCCGAATGGCGGATGCCGGCTGAATATGGGCCTCACGCGTGGTGATGGCCAGACCGGCGAAGATGTCACCTCAAATATCCGCACCATTCGTAGCATTCCGCTTTCGATCGCTCCAGAAAAGCTGAAAAAGGCCCACGTGCAGGCGAAATTTGAAGTGCGCGGTGAAGTGGTGATGCCGGCTGCGGCGTTCGTCAAAATGAATGAGGAGCGCGAGCGCGAGGGACTGCCGGCTTTCGTCAATCCCCGCAATTCGGCCGCGGGAACGCTGCGCACGCTTGATTCTTCCATCGTCGCCAAACGGCGGCTGGTGTTCTTCGCATATTTTCTGCTCGTCGACGGCGAATACTTTGCCGCCGGGCAATCGGCCACGCTAGAAGCGCTTACGGCACTCGGCTTTCGCGTCAATCCGCATCGAGAGCGCGTGAAAAACGTCGAGCAGATGATGAAGTTCATCGATAGCGCGGAACACTCGCGGGAAACGCTGGGCTACGAGATCGACGGAGTCGTGCTGAAAGTCGATGCGCACGGCACGCAGCAGCGGCTGGGCTACACGGGCCGCGCGCCGCGCTGGGCCATTGCCTACAAATTCACAGCGCGGGCGGCCATCAGCAAGCTCGAAGACATCATGATCACGGTAGGCCGAACCGGCAAGCTCACGCCCACGGCCATGTTGACGCCGGTTTTTATCGGCGGCGTGACCGTGAGCCGTGCCACGCTGCACAACGCGGATTTCATTCAGCGATTGGGCCTGAAGATCGGCGACTGGGTAAAGGTTGAGCGCGGCGGCGACGTCATTCCCAAAATCGTTGAGGTGATCGAGGACAAAGATCACCCTCGCGGAAAACGAAGCTTCGAATTTCCGTCGAAATGCCCCGAGTGCGGCAGCAAAGTTGTCCGCGGGGAGGGCGAGGCCGACTGGCGCTGCGTGAATGTAGACTGCCCAGCGAAGTTGCGCGAAAGCCTGTTGCACTTTGCCAGTCGCGGCGTGATGAACATTGAAGGGCTGGGCGACGCTGCCGTGCAGCAATTGCTCGACCGGGGCCTGGTAAAAAGCGTTTCCGATCTATATTCGCTGACCGAAGAACAGCTCGTTGACCTGGAGCGCTTCGCGGAGAAATCGGCGCGAACACTGCTCACCGAGATTAAAAAATCAAAGAGCGCAGGCTTGGCGAGCGTGTTGATGGGGCTGGGTATCCGTTTTGTCGGTGAGCGAACCGCCGAGCTTCTGGCCGAGGAGTTTGGGACCGTCGATGCTCTGATGAACGCAAACGCCGAGGAGCTGGAGCGAGTTGAAGAAGTGGGCCCGCGCATCTCGCAGGCGATTCTGGAGTTTTTTGCCGACAAGGAAAATCGCAACCTGGTAAAGCGGCTCAAAGACGCCGGCGTGGATATGACGGCGGAGAAAAAGCAGCGCTCCACGCAACTCGCCGGACTGACCTTTGTACTTACCGGCACGCTGCCGAAGATGACCCGCGAAGAGGCGAAGGAGAAGATCGAGTCCGCAGGCGGAAAAACCGCCGGCTCCGTCAGCAAGAAGACCAGCTACCTGGTTGCGGGAGATGAAGCGGGGTCGAAACTCGACAAGGCGCGCGAGCTCAAAATTCCTGTGATCGACGAGGGGGAACTGCTGGCGTTGCTTGCGGACAATATGGCGCCGAAATAAGCAGCGCCCGCGAAGTCGGATGGCCGAGGCGCGGTTTTACTTGCCGGTCGCGAAATAGCCCTTCTTGGCGCGTACGGTGTATTTGCGGTCGTAACAGTAGAGGTAGATAGTTCGATAAGATCCGTCGGTCTTGAAATCGGCGGGCGTATAAACCAGCGCATACTGGCTGCGCAATTCTTCCTCAATGTCTTTGAAGCTGCTTGACATTTCTTCCACCGAGGGCGGGAAAAAGACTTCGCCGCCGGTCTCCTCAGCGAGCTCCTGCATGACCTTGTCGCCGTTGCCGCGGCTGGGGGTCCAATTGGTGCTGATGGCGTAGATGATGGTCTCGGCGCGCTCGCATTCCTTGATGGCTTCAGAGAGATAGACGCGGCTCTGGTTGTCTTCGCCGTCGGAGATGAGAATGATGGCCTTGCGAACCGGCTCGGGACCGCGCTCAGTGCCGAGCTTGTCGCGGCAAGCGACATAGACGGCGTCAAAGAGCGCCGTGCCGCCGGCCGGCTCCAGCTTGTTGACGCCGGCCTCCAGAGCGTCCTGATCATTGGTCCAATCCGCGGTGACAGTCGGCGTGACGTCGAATCCCATTACGAAGGCGCGATCGCTCTTCGCCTTGAGCACATCGAGCAGAAAAGCAGTGGCCGATTGCTGTTCAAACTGAAAGCGTGAGCGGATTGAGCTGCTGGCGTCAATGATGACGCCTACGCGCAACGGCAGATTGATCTGCTGGTGAAAGGCGTTCACGCGCTCCGGCGCCTTCTGGTCATCGAGCAGGGCGAAGTCGTTCTGAGTCAGGTTGGCAATGTAGTGCCCGTGCTTGTCATTGACCGTAAAGATGAGGCTAACTTCGTTGACGCCGACGTGGAAGACTGGCGCGCCCGTATCGGTATTCGACCCTGGGCCGGGGGGCGCCTGAGCAGCGGCTGGAGCAGGAGCCGAAGAAGCGGCTGGTGCGGGTGCCGAAGTAGCGGCCGGTGCGGCAGGCTGACCGGCAGGTTGACTGGCTGGTTGAGTCGCCGGTTGCGTGGCCTGACCGCCTGCGCTGGGTGCAGCCTGCTGTGCAATCGCAGCGGCGCACGAAAGCGCAACCGCAAACGCCAAGGCAAAAAACGAAAAACGCGTCAGCTGCGCCGGGGCGGGGAACTGAGGCGTGGAAACCTTTGTCTTCATCACTTCTCATTCTAACAATCGCCGTACTGCCGCCGTACTGCCTAAACGGCGATTGGGATTGACCATCCGGGTACTTTCGTCAGCAAATCCCGAAGCGATAACGGGGCGTGCACCGCGGTAGTGAGCACCTTAGGAATAGTCGTTAACGGTTAGACGGATTCAAGGCGGCCAAGGAAAGCCGTCAACTCCTCGGGTAGCGGCGCTTCAAGCTGGAGCGGCTTGCCCGTCAGCGGTTGCGCGAATTCGAGCTTCGCGGCGTGGAGAAAGTTGCGGTCAAGCTTGAGCCGCTCAGGTTCCTTCTTTTTGCGGACAGAGCGCGTGGTCTGCGCTGCGTCCTGCTCGGTCAACTGCGCCGTGCCGCCATAGAGCGTGTCGCCGACGACTGGGTGGCCGATGGACGCCATGTGCACGCGGATCTGGTGGGTGCGGCCAGTCTCGATGCGCACTTCGATCAGCGTGAATTTGCCGAAGCGGGTCGCCAGGCGCCGCACGACCTTGTAGTGCGAAACAGCGGAACGTGCATTTTCGCTGGGCCGCGTGGTCATGCGCGTGCGGCGTACCGGATCGCGGCTGACCGCGGCGGTGATTGTGCCTTTTTCTTTCAGGAGAGACCCGTGAACCAGCGCGATGTAGGTTTTTTGCACATTGCGGCCCGAGAACATCGCGCCCAAAGCAGCGTGAGCGCGGTCGTTTTTGGCGACGATGATCAGCCCGCTGGTGCTTTTGTCGAGCCGGTGGACGATTCCCGGGCGAAGATCGCCGCCTGTGGCGGAGAGCGCCTTAAAGCGGTGGAGCAGGGCATTGACGAGCGTTCCGCCGCTGCGCGCGGTGTCATTCTGGCCTGAGCCCGCGTGCACCATCATGCCGGCGGGCTTGTTGATCACGGCGAGGTCGGCGTCCTCGTAGACGATGTCGAGCGGAATGGCCTCGGGAACAGCTTTGAGAGGCGCAGGATGCGGATCGCCGGTGATCGTGATCTGCTCGCCCCCGCGCAGTTTCAACGACGCCTTCTCTCGGCCGCCGTTCACCAGCACATCGCCCTGGTCGAGGAGCAGCTGCACGCGGGAGCGGCTTATGCCTTCGAGCTGTGCAGCCGGAGACGCGGCCTGAGACGCGACTTGAGCCGCGGCAAAAAATGTGACGATAAATGTATCGAGGCGCTGGCCTTTTGCTTCGGTTGGAACCGTAATGGTGCGTGGAAGGCTCATGCGGCGCCTCGGCTTTCTGTCGCCGGAGGGGCTTCTTCACTAGTCCGTTGCTCGCCATTGCGTTCGTGCACTGCGCTTTCATTTTCGGAGGAAGAGTTTTTGCGCTCGCGGAGCGTCAGGGCGCCGGCCAGCACAAGTAACACCGCAGCGATCTGCGGTCCGTCAATGAAGCCACCAAGCGGCGAACCTCTGCCAAACAATTCTCGGCCAGCCCAGTCGCGCCAAAGTTCTGTGATGTAAATTGCCACTCCGGCTCCCAGCAGACCCAGGCCTGCAGCGTCTCCCCGGCGGCGCTCAAGCGGCAGCCAGACCCCGAGGAGCACGGCCAGCGCAAAAAACGCGAGTGCCGCATAAGCCTGCACGGGATGTAAAGGAATGCCGAGGGGCGTCCCGCTCCAAATGGCGGCCAGCGGATTTGTATAGACGACAGCCCAGCCCACTTGAGGCCCGGCGTCCGTGCCGTAACCCGATCCGGCGGCCAGCGCACCAATCTGCTCGAATGTGAGAGCCGCGGCGAGCGGCGAAGCCAGCGCGTCCGCGGTGGCGCGAAAGGGAAGTTTGTTCTTCCACGCATACCATGCGGCGCAGGCGGCTCCGGCGAGCGCTCCCGCGCATGCTAGCAGCGGATGATGCACCATGCCCAAGCCAAGCAGCCATGCGGGATGATCCCGAAGAATGCTCCAGTTGGCCGCGACCAGCAGCAACCGCGCAGCGGCGAGCGCAGCAAACAGACTCAGGATGCAAAGATTCCAGACTTTGCCGGCATCCACGCCCGCGATGCGCGCGGCGCGCTGCGCCAGCACCAGCGCCACCAGCACGCCTAGCGCGGTGATCGCGCCGTAAGACGGAATCACCAGCGATCCGATATGGAAGAGAACGGGATGCACTAAACACAGGATATGTGATTGGGTGAGGCGAGCGCCGTTGCGGACACATTCACGCCGAGAGCACTCCCGCCGAGTGTATGTCCACCATGACCGCGTTTACGGGAGCGCCTGTTGCCCGCAGCCCTCCGGATTAAAGACGCGAGCGGTTGACGCCGGATTCTTTTCGAGTTTCGAAACCGGCCGAATCGGGCGCGCCGTCAGATTACCGCCGCAGTTGGGGCAGCGCCCGCGCAGCTTGTTCTCAACGCAATCGCGACAGAAAGTGCACTCGTAGGTGCAAATCATCGCGTCCGCTGCGTCCGGAGGCAGATCCTTGTTGCAGCACTCGCAATTGGGGCGCAAATCAAGCATTAAAATTTGGCGGAAGGCAGCGGAGAAATAAATGTCCCGGAAAGAAACAGATTCCAGAAGAAGTAGAAGCCGACCCGCTGGACCGTGGCTGATGCGCCGGTGAACCCGTCCTCAGACGGTGGAGCTCTCCGCGGTTCGTTAGGCATTCCGGACTGGCGGACACTGCACACGGAACCGATTGTCGAGTCGAGCCCCTGTTCATTGAATGTTGGTTCAACCAGCGTTGACCACCCACCTGTTTTGCAGGCCGGTTTCTACTGCGGATAGTACGGGGCTTGGTGGGGAATTGCAAGTCTTGTGCGGAAGGTTGAGGTGTGCTACGGTCCAAGCCCATGCCGCTGCGACCCACCCGAAACGGCAAGCTCTAGTCGCCGCCGCCCGAACCCGACTGGGTGGGCGACCGAGTGGGCTTGCTGTTTTCGACCTCGACAGCGTGCGCGATCATCTTCTTCAACTTGCCTTCAATGTTCTCGTCACCGACGTGCTGATCTTCAAGCACACCGTCGGCGTCGATTGAAAATGTTGCGGGAATCGCCGTCACGTCAAAGTCGGTTGCGATCGGCCCGGTCCATCTTCCGTCGCGGTACTGCAGCCAGGTCATTTCGTTCTTGTTGACGAAGTCCTTCCATTTGGCATCGTCGTCGTCGAGGCTCACGCTGAGCACGACGAAGGGCTGCCCCTGAAACTTCCGCGCCAAATCGCGCACGTGGGGCAGGGCCTCGCGACATGGCCCGCACCACGTCGCCCAGAAATCGAGGAGCACGACCTTGCCTGCAAGGCTGTCCATGGAGATGTGGCGGCCATCGATGGTCGTCACCGCAAAGGGCGGAGCCATTCTGGCGCGCGCCAACTCGGGGCGATCCGCATAACGGGCCGCGCGTTCGCGCAGGGACGAATCGGCTGCGGCCTGGGCGAGGAAAGCGTTGAACTGCACGCGTGCCGCGTCATCCTGATGAAGATGCGACAGCGACTCGCCCCAAACATAGTGTGCTACGGCGAACGATGGGTCGAGCGACAGCGCGGCCTTGAGCTCGTCGCAACTTTCGCTGAAGAGTTGGTCCTTCTTTTCATGGGCGCCTTCGCTTTGCAGGGCCGCACCCACCCGGAAGTGAATGGCTGCGCGGCTTGCATCGGTATCGGCGAGCGGCAGCCAGTCCTGTGCGATGCTCAAAGCGTCTTTGTACGCGCCAATTTTTATGGCGAGAGAATAGGCTCGGCTCAGGCACTCCGGGCAGTGGCCGCCGTCCTGCTTATTTGCCTTGCGATAGTCATCGAGTGCGGCGATCAGATCGCCTTGCTTCTCCCAAACGGCTGCGCCCTTAAAGGTCTTGAGCGCTTTTGGATCCGTGGGTTCACCCGGCTTGGCCTGGTCGGGTGCGCCGCGCATCACTGTACTGGCCAGCAGAAGCGCCGCGACAAGTGCCACTCTCGACACAAATCTCTGCGACGATCTTAGAGCTGGTCTTGTCGCCAGCTTGGGCGAGGACTTGGAACCGGCCCGGCGAGACATGGGATTACCCTCCGAAAATCGACGAATCCACGGGGGATGATAAAAATCTTACACCCGAAGTTGCCGGGGGCCTGGAAAGCCGGACTATAAAAGGCGGATCAGGAAAGGCGGACCGGGAAAGACGGATAAAGATCGTCCAACCTTCGTCGTTTTCTCGTAACTCTATTGCGGCGGCGCATGCCCGATTTTTCCGTCCGCCCACTGGATGAAATACTTCATATTGGGCGCGTCCGTGTGGCCGCCGTCGTGCTGGCGCCAGGCTAGATCGCCGTCGAGGTGGCCCTCATTGATCGGCGGCATCTTCGCCGTTTTGTAGTCGCCGGAGATGTCGAGAGTCTTCGCGCCGAGCAGCGCAAAAACGCGGTTGGCATCGATCGTTGCCATAAAGCTGCCCTGATGATCGAGCCAATGCGCATCGCCTTTCTCGGGAGCTCCGTAGCTGATGAATGTGAGCCGCGGCGCGCAGAGAGCGATCAGCTCATTCGAATCGACG
>Ga0210388_10001972_pt1 | contig 16043 bp, 18 predicted proteins | sample IncBWC19OmetaG_FD_155485 | JGI IMG/M metagenome (GOLD analysis project Ga0210388, IMG submission 155485) | Forest soil microbial communities from Barre Woods Harvard Forest LTER site, Petersham, Massachusetts, United States - Inc-BW-C-19-O ...
CACTTGAGCGAAGTTCTGGTGGAGGACTCGCAAATTGTAAAAGCCGGGGATGTATTGGTTAAAATCGACCCGCGCGACTATGAAGTTGCAGTGTCCCAGGCTCAGGCGAATCTCGCCGACGCGGCAGCGTCTCTCGAGAACGCGCGCACGGACCTTCCCATCGTTTCGACCAATACGGAGAGCCAGCTTCAGACCGCGCGGTCGTCGCGCGCGGACGCCAACGCCGGTCTGCTGTCAGCCGAGCGGCAATTTGAAGCGGCGCAGGCGCGGCTGCAGACCACAGAGGCGCAAGTAAATGAGGCTCAGGCAAATTATAAGAAAGCGGCTGACGATGCCGCACGCTATAAGCTGCTGGTCGACAAGGACGAAATCTCGCGCCAGACATACGATCAGGCAGTGCAGACCGCGGACGCCGCGAAAGCCACCGTGGCGGCCCAGAATGCAGCGGTGCTGGAAGCGCGCCACAATGCCGGCGTCGCCGAAGCAGCTATTCAGCAGGCGCAGGCCAAAATCCCGCAGGCGGACGCTTCCATACAATCCGCGCTGACCCGGCCCCAGCAGGTCTCGCAAAGCGAGTCGCGCGCAAAATCCGCCGCCGCGAAGGTTGCGGAGCTGCAGGCTCAGCTGGATCAAGCGAAGCTGAACTTGAGCTACACGATTATCGTCGCGCCGGTGAGCGGCATCGTCGGCAAAAAGACCGCCGAGATCGGCCAAAATGTTTCGCCGGGCGAGCAATTGATGGCAGTGGTGCCGCTCGACGACGTGTGGGTGACGGCGAATTTCAAGGAGACACAGCTCAGGAAAATGAAGCCGGGCCAAAAAGTGAAATTCTCGGTGGACGCTTACGATCATGAATACACGGGACACGTGACCGGCATCGGGGGCGCCAGCGGATCGCGATATAGTCTGCTGCCGCCCGAAAATGCGACGGGAAACTACGTCAAAGTTGTGCAGCGCATTCCAGTACGGATCGATCTGGAACCGAACGAGAATAAAGACCACCGTCTTCGTCCGGGAATGTCGGTGGATCCGAAAGTCTACTTAACGCACTAACACGAGACCGGATGCCCGAAAACACTGAAGCGCCTGCTGCCGTTCCCCCGCCGCGCGCAGAGCCTTGGACTCCGAAATTCAACCCCTGGCTGATTGCCGTGGTGGTGGCGATGGCGGCATTCATGGAGGTGCTGGATACCAGCATCGCCAATGTCGCGCTGCCGCACATCGCCGGGGACCTGGGAGCGAGTAACGATCAGAGCACCTGGGTGCTCACGTCCTACCTGGTGTCCAACGCGATCATTCTGCCGATCAGCGGCTGGCTGGCTGGAATATTTGGGCGAAAGCGTTTCTTTCTGACGTGCATCGTGGTGTTCACGGTCAGTTCGCTGCTATGCGGCGCGGCGCCCACGCTCGGGGCTCTGATCTTCTTTCGGGTGCTGCAAGGGGTGGGCGGCGGCGGTTTGCAGCCGATGGCGCAAGCCATTCTGGCCGATACTTTTCCTCCGCAGAAACGCGGCATGGCTTTCGCTCTGTATGGAATTACGGCGGTGATAGCTCCCACCGTCGGACCAACTCTGGGCGGATGGATTACTGACAATTATTCCTGGCGCTGGATCTTTTACATCAATCTTCCGGTGGGTCTGCTAACGCTGTTCCTGGCATATCGAATGGTGGAGGATCCGCCCTTTCTGAAGCGGAATACGACGGGCGGCGTGCGGATTGACTATATCGGTATAGCGCTGCTTGCGCTGGGAGTGGGCGCGCTGCAGGTGCTGCTGGATAGAGGACAGGAAGACGATTGGTTCGGGTCCCGCTTCATCGTTACGCTGATCGTGATTTCCGCGGTTTGTCTGATTTCGCTGGTGATATGGGAGTGGTTCGACAAGGCGCCGATTATCGACGTGCATCTCTTCAAGGATTTCAATTTCGCGGTGGGGAACATGATGATGTTTGTCCTGGGCGTGCTGCTGTTCAGCTCCCTGGTGATGATGCCCCTGTTCCTGCAGACGCTATTGGGATACACGGCTGAGTCCGCGGGATTGGTGCTGTCCGGCAGCGGACTGATTCTGTTGTTCGAAATGCCCATTGTCGGTCAACTCACGTCGAAATACCCGGCCAAGTACATCATCGGTTTCGGCTGGCTGCTTCTCGCGCTGGCGATGTTCTACTCCACGCTACGGCTGGACCTCGGCATCGATTTCCGCTCGGCCGCATGGCTGCGCGTGGCGCAGGGCGCCGGCCTGGGCTTCCTTTTCGTGCCGATCACGCTGGCTTGTTACATCGGAATCCCGCCGGAAAAGAGCAATAACGTGGCGGGCATCGTAAATTTCATGCGCAACATCGGCAGCAGTGTGGGAACCTCGATGGTAACCACGCTGCTGGCGCGCCGCGCGCAGCTGCACCAATCGTATCTGGGCGCTCACGCCACCAGTTACGATCCCGCGTTTCGGAATCAGGTGAACGGCCTGGCCCAGACGCTGGTCCATTCCGGTCTCAGCGTGCCCGATGCGAAAGTGCAAGCGTACGGACGGATCTATCAATCCCTGCAGGCGCAGGCTCAGACACTGGCGTACATCGATACATATATGGTGCTGGCGATCGGCGCGGGCATCATGTTCCTGCTCTCGTTCATCATTCGCAAGAACGATCCTCGCGCCGGCGGTGAGGTAGCGGTGGGCTAAGTGGGGCAGGATGTCATCCTGCGCGCGGGTTGCCAACCCGCGCTGTTGGCGCCGATTGGCAATTGGCGGCAGGTCAGCAACCTGCCCCACGGCAGGCGTAAAGTAATAGGAGGATATGATCCGGACCATCACTCTCGAGCGCGAGTATGGCAGCGGCGGGAACGTCGTGGCCAGCAAACTGGCACAGCGGCTGGACTGGAAGCTGTGGGATCAGGCCTTGACCGATGAGATCGCGCGCTTGATGGATTGCCCGAGCCGCACGGTGGAAGAGCTCGAGGAACGCAAAGATTCGCTAAGCTATCGACTGTTCAAATCCTTCATGAGGGGCAGCTTCGAAGGAACGCTGAACGCGCCGAAACTGAAGATGGTGGATGCCGAATGCATCAAGGACGTCACGCGGCGGATCGTGACCGATGTGGCGCGGGAAGGCAACGCGGTGATTGTGGGCCGCGGTTCGGCCTACCATTTGCACGGCCGCTCCGACGTCTTCCACGTCTTCGTCTACGCGCCTTTTGAGGACAAGGTGCGCCGTTTGCGCGCCGGGGGCAAAAGCGAAGCGGAGGCCGTCGAGTTAGCGGAAACCGTGGATCGCGACCGCGCCGCTTACATCAAGCAGCACTTCGACGTGGACTGGCCCACCCGCGAATATTTTGACCTGATGATCAACTCGAACATGGGAGATGAACGCGTAGTGGAGATCATCCTGCATTCCGTGGCTTCACTTCTGCAACAGCCGGCGAGCGCCTGATACCTTTATTCATTGATCATTCATTTATCTTGGTTTCATGGGTCAAGACGGACTTCCAGCCGCCGTCCTTCCAAAGCAACACATCGGTTTGGCGCTCGGCCACGTCGAAGGATTTGCCTTGGAAAATACCGGACAGTTTGACCTTCGCCGTAATCACCGCGATATTGCCATAGACGCGCACTCTGGGTTCTGAAAGTTCAAACGTTTTCCGCGTCAGGTAACCTGATTTTATTCCATCGGGGAAGATCGTCTTCCCCTCGGCTACGCCGCCGGACGTCGGGATAACGGCCCAGTCATCGGACAGCGCACGCAAAATTCCATCCACATCATTGGTTCGCATGGCCCGAGCGATCTCCTGTTCCGCCGCCAGCGCATTTTCCGCGGTGGGCGAAGCGGCGTGCTTTGCGCCGGCTAGGGATACCGTCAGCAAACCGGCGGTCAGCCCAAGCGCGAGCGCCATCCTTACATGTTCCTGTAGCATCGTTGATCTCCTCGATATGCAGGCTATCCCAGGTTGGATATGGTTGTTCCGCCTGATCCTCGGGGCGATTGAACTATGCGACGAGCCGATGGTTTGGTGCGTCGAACCGAGACTCAACGGTGGCGCGCATGGGTTAGAATGCTGCTCATGGCACGCGACACGCCCATCCGTTTCCCTTCGTACTGGCAACTGCAGTTGATGGGATGGGTCTGTTTCTATTTGTTCGGGCTGGTGGGATCAATTGCTGAAGTTCTGAGAAGACCCGCAATGCTGCGCGATCACACCGTGATTGTCGCTTTCATGTTTCTGGCCAGTTGCGCCTTGCGTCCTTGTTGCCGAGCTCTGCTGCGGCGATCGCTTCCGTGGCTGGCCTTTGAGTTGAGAGCGGGGGCGTGGTGCATGCTATGGGGGACCGTCAGCGCCTGCGCGGCGCGGCTCACGTTGTTGGGTCCGCTCAAAATAAATTGGGCCGGCCTGACGGCAGGCTCCATGCAGTCCGCGTTCCTTCTTTTTCTGTGGTGCAGCTTGTATTTCCACATTAAGCAATGGCAGCAATCGGGCCAGGAAAGAGAACGTTTGCTGCGTGCCGAAACCGAGGCCCGCGAAGCGCGGCTGCGCGCCTTGCACTATCAGTTGAATCCGCACTTCCTCTTTAATTCGCTGAATGCCGTTTCGACCCTGGTTCTGGACGGCAACGCTGCTGCCGCCACTCGCATGCTGGCGCAGATCGGTGACTTTTTGCGCACCAGCCTGGACAATGACGTGGTGCCGGTGGTGGCGCTGTCCCGGGAAATGGCGTTCACGGAACAGTACCTGGCCATCGAGCAAACCCGGCTGGGAGAGCGGTTGCGTGTAGATTTTTCCATGCCTTCCGATACTCTGCATGCACTGGTACCTAGTATGCTGCTGCAACCGTTGGTTGAGAACGCTGTTCGCCACGGCGTGGCGCCGCTGGTGGAGGGCGGTAGGATCGCGATTGAGAGCCGGCTTTCGGAAGGCCGACTGCGGATTGTCATCAGAAACTCCGGCCAGCGGAGTTCCCAGCGGGAAACGAATGGAATTGGCCTGAGCAATACCGTAGATCGTCTGAAAACGCTGTACGGATCCGATTACAAGTTTTTGATGGAGTGGCCGGAAAGGGGTGGTTGTGAAGTAACGGTGGAACTGCCTTTCCGCGGTGTGCATGAGGAATCGCCGTGCGCGCATTAATTGTGGACGACGAGCCATTGGCCCGGCGCGGCGTGGTCCTAAGACTGCGGAAATTCAAGGACGTCGAGATTATCGGAGAATGCGGGGACGGTTCGTCCGCGGTACAGAAAATTGTGGAGCTATCGCCCGACGTCGTATTTCTGGATGTCCAGATGCCGGGCATGGACGGCTTCGACGTTTTGCGCGCGCTGCCGAGGGAAAGCTTGCCGGGCGTGATCTTCCTCACCGCATATGAACAGCATGCGTTGCGGGCCTTCGAAGTGCACGCCTTGGACTACCTGCTCAAACCGGTGGACGACGCGCGCTTTGCGGCCGCGGTCGGCCGGGCTCGAAAGCTGGTGGATTCGGACTTGAAGGCGACGCTGGCGCAGCGCGTCTTTGAGATGCTGGATCGGGCGCAAGAAAAGTACATTTCCCGTTTTACGGTGCAAACCGGGTCGCGAATTCAAATCATACTCGTAGAGGATGTGGAGTGGATTGCCTCAGCGGGGGATTATGTGGAATTGCATGCCGGAGGCCGTTCATACCTGTTGCGCGAGACCATGGCAGCGCTCGAACAAAGGCTCAACCCGGCACAATTTCTTCGCATACATCGTTCCCGAATCGTGCAAACGGGCTGCATTGTGGAACTGCGTTCCATCGAGAACCGGGAATTCACGGTCACGCTTTCGGACGGGTCCGAACATCGCTCCAGCCGCACTTACGCAGATCGTCTGGACCAGTGGTTGTCAGGCGGATCGACAGCTTGATTTCAGTTGGATTCAGCTGGCTTCCCCAGAGCCGCTCCTAGCACTTTGCCGGACCCAGTCTCTTCGACCAAGGCCACAATCCGAACGTTCTTCGGGTCGGTCCCGGGCTTGAGCTTTAACTGAACGTTCTGCTCAAAATTCTTTCCCTTTTGTAGCTTTCCTATTTTCGTTAATTGCTGCACAACCGCAACGTGCGTCAGGCGATGGCCGCCGTTTTCGCCGTGCAAAACCTGCGACTCCACGCGATTGAGAGCCACCACCACGTAGACCTCCGCGTTATGGTCGCTGGAACCGCCGTCGGCTGCGATCTGTGCGTGAAGAACAGCCGGATTTCCGGAGTCGACACTAACCTGGCCGATGTGTACCGGGACCTTAGGCGCGACGTTGGCGTCTTTTAAGACCTGGTTGGCCTGTTGTGGATTGTCAGCGTGCAATTCAACCGTCCCATCGATGATGAATTGGGGAGTGTAGGCGGCGCTCAGTCCAAGAGCCCGGCAATATGTCGACTGGCGTTGGGTTAGCGCGGCCGAGGAATTTGGATCTTTCCAGCCGTCGTGGTCCCAATAATCCACGTGCTCACTGAGCACAATCAATTGCGCGCCGGCGATGGGCTGCGATGTGTCCATTTTTTCGAGAATGGCGTCCGCGGGGGGGCAACTGGAACAGCCTTCCGAAGTGAACAGTTCAACCAGAATTGGATGGTCATCGGATTTCGAGCTCTGCGCGTTGAGGGAAGATGCCAGCTGTAGTCCGAGAAATAGAACGGCTGCTAAAGGATAAGAATACACAACTATCATTTTGAACTGAAAGAGGATCGGGCGGCAATAGCCACTTGATGCGGTTTCATGCTGACCACTGGGGAAACCGGCGCCAAAAGCACCGACTCCCTTACGGTCGCGGTTCGGTTTACTCCGCGTTGCGCTTGCGGGCGGCTTCTTGTGGGTCGGTTATGATTTCCACCCACTTCTGGTCGGGCGGGGCCTCGGCGTTGTAGTTGTCGTGCCAATTCCACCATTTGTATGGCTCGGTCTGCGGATAACCCTGGGGAGAGTCCTCCCAAGTCTCCTGACGGCCGAGCGGCGTGATGTCCAGGAAGCTCCAGACGCTGCCCATCGCCTCATCGCCGCGGTTGTTGATGAAATATGTGCGGAACACCCGCTCGCCCTCGCGAAAGAATACGTTGTGGCCGTGCCATTCGTGGACGCCGAAATCCACGTCGAAGCTGTCGGTGATGGTGTACCAGGGGATCTCCCAGCCCATTCGCTTCTTCAGTCGTGCTATGTCCGCCTGCGGCCCGCGTGAGGCGTAGGCGAGCGTGGTGTCGCGGGCGTTCAGATGGGCCAAGTGGGATACCTGATCGGCGCCCAGGGAGCAGCCGCGGCAGGCGTGCTCCGGCCAACCGAATACCCCGGGCTCGAAGAAAGCGCGATAAAGGATCAACTGACGGCGGCCCTCGAACAAATCGAGCAGGCCCACCTTGCCCTTGGGCCCGTCGAACTCGTACTTCTTGTCCACAGCCACCCAAGGCATCCGCCGGCGTTCGGCGGCCAGCGCGTCACGGGAGCGGGTCAAGGCTTTCTCCTTCGCGAGCAACTGCTTGTGCGCAGCCTCCCACTCCTCGCTGGACACGATCGGGGGTGTTTTCATGTGCTTTCTCCTTTCTCTTCTAGACGCGCCAACTACAATTTTGAATCGCAAAAGCGTGGGGCGCCAATAGCCACGTACCGCGATTTCACGCCATTATGATTTTCACCCATGAAGAAAGTGCCCTCAGGGATGCGTCCGGGGGCAGCGAATTCCGCCCACCCGGTCGCTCGCATTTGAACTGGGCCCTCCCAGCTTTCATCAGGAAGTGCTCGCGGACTTTATTGAAGGACATTTTGCGCGCCACATCCGCGGGATGCGGGATCTTTATCGATAGCGGCGGAGCGCGCCAGTAGACAGCATCAGGAAGGAATTGTCTTCCATGTTGGAAGTGCACGGGAGCGAGGCTGGTATGCATCTTACGGTGACAATCCAGGCTGTGACAATCCAGGTTCGGAGCCGTGATCGGGAAATTGCCGAGCGAGCCGCGGGCGAGAAGCTTTGGATATGGCCGCTCTCACCCGCTTACCTGGGCTGCAGTGCCGCGGCGTGGCTTCATTCTGGGCTTTGGCGGTACTCCGGTTGAGCAGATCCTCCCGCCGTTCGAAATCTTCGCAACAGAAATCTTCGCAACCTGCTAGCCGTTAAGTGAGGGATGATACGAATGCGTGTCTCGTCCAGTCATCCAGGTATCGGGCATCCATAAAACCTACGGGGCGATAGCGGCCGTTTCCGGCGTTTCTTTTGAAGTCAACGAGGGCGAGATCTTCGGCTTGATCGGTCCGAACGGCGCGGGGAAGACAACCACGATGGAGTGCGTGGAAGGAGTGCGCCGGCCGGACTCCGGCTCCATCTCAATCCTTGGCCTGGATCCGTTCCGCGACGTGTACCAGCTGCAGAACCGTATTGGAGTGCAACTGCAGCAAGCGCAGCTGCAGAAGAGGATCAAAGTCTGGGAAGCGGTGGATCTTTGGGCCTCGCTGTATTCGAAATCCGTAAATGGCGATCGGCTGCTGGATCAACTTGGCCTCTCAAGCAAACGAAACGCCTGGTTCATGACTCTTTCCGGCGGCCAGAAGCAACGTTTGTTTATCGCTTTGGCGCTGATCAACGATCCGGAAGTGGTATTTTTGGACGAGTTGACTACGGGGCTCGATCCGCAGTCGCGCCGGGCGATCTGGGAACTGGTGCGCGGCATCCGCGACCGGGGTAAGACGGTCTTCATGACCACTCATCTGATGGAAGAGGCCGAGCGATTGTGTGACCGCGTAGCGGTTATCGAGCACGGAAAGATCATCGACATCGGCAGCCCTCAGGAATTGGTGGGCCGGCACTGCCCCGCGCGAACGGTGGTGCTGGCCACCGACAATTTGCTCGCCGAAGAATGCCTGCGCGCCATCCCGGCGGTGGATCTGGTGACGCGCGAAGACTCTCATTTCACCATTCAAGGGCGGGGCGATGATTTTGTGACCGATGTTATCCAGTGCTTGTCCGAAAATCGGATCCGCGTCACGGACTTTCGTACTGTGCTGCCTACCCTGGAGGACGTCTTTCTGAAGCTCACCGGCCATTCGATTCGCGACTAGGAGGCAGACCAGACAATGTTCCGCGGACTTTGGAAACTGACGTGGTTGGAGATCAAGATCTTCATGCGTGAACCGCTGGGCGCATTCGGATCGATTTTCTTTCCGGTGCTGGTGTTCGTGGTGGTGGGCCGGCTGCTGGGCGGCGGGGTGACACCAAAATCTGTCTCTGTGGCCGGATTCGTACGCGTTGGACTGCCGGTTCTCGCAGCCATACTGATTTCGCTGAGCGCAGTGTTGTCGCTGGTCACCATCATTTCGATTTACCGCGAAGGCGGCATTCTCAGACGGCTACGGGCGACGCCGCTACGTCCGCAGACGATTCTTACGGCTCACGTGCTGGTGAAATTGGTTCTCACGCTGATCAGCCTGGCGTTGATGGTTCTGGCAGGCAAGCGCTATTACCCGATCAACGCCGGCGTTCCGATATTCGGATTTGCGATGGCGCTGCTGATCAGCACCTGGAGCATCCTGTCGATTGGTTTTCTGATCGCGAGCATTGTGCCTACGGCGCGATTCGCGCAACCCATCGGCGCGGCCATTCTGTATCCGATGATGGGGCTGTGCGGACTGTTCGTTCCGTTGGAATCGCTGCCCCCACCACTTCACGCCGTAGCGCGCCTAATACCGCTCACTTACGCCGTCTCGCTGATGGAAGGCATCTGGAAAGGCGAAGCGTGGTCGGCACACCTGGGCGACATCGCAGCGCTGGTGGCCGTATTCGCGATTTGCACGGCGCTCTCGGCGAAGGTGTTTCGCTGGGAGTGATCAGGATTTCCAAGCGATTCGAAGCGCATTTCCATACGTTAGAACTACGTATATCCAGAAGATGGTGAACACCACGTGCATGAACGCGTAGAACCGCCGTCCCCGCCAGATGGCTGGATCATACACGAAGAGCTGGATGGCCAGTCGGGAAAGCCAAAATATAAGGAAACCGCTCAATACCACACGGCTCAAGTCTCCCGACGCGAGCAGTGCAGTGGTGTAAAACAAAGAGCACACGCCCATCATTGCAACAACAAGTGCGATGAAAAAACCGTGCACCTGGAAGACTTGCCGCGTCAGCAGTGACAGTGGCGCCAGTTCCTGTTTCCAATTGAAGTAGCGGCCAAAGAGGCTGTGGGCCAGACCCAGAGCCACCAGCAGCACTCCGACAACTTTCAAGTGAACGTACACACTCATGACGGCCTCCCGAAGATGAATACATGCACGAAAGGCGTCATGGTCCGGTGCTTTCGTATGGAGAGGCCGGCCGCATTCGCCGCTTTTTGCCAAGTTCGCTGCGAGAAGAAATGCAGGAATCCAGGGCCGTATGCCAGGAAGTTCGCCCAGTCGCGCGAGTGTTCCACCAGAACCAGTTCACCGCCGACGCGCAGCGCCCGCGCAACTTCCCGAAAAAGCTGCACGCGCGCTTCTTGATGCCGCAGTTCATGGGCGGCGAATATCAGGAACGCGGTGTCGAACTCCTGATCGCGGGCCGGCAGCGCCCGCCAATCCGCTGTGGTGGATGGCGCGGCGGCAATGCGGCGTGCTTGTCCAATGGAAGGTTCTGTCATTTCGCGCGGATCATAGATATCGACTATTGTTCCCTCGGAGCCGGGGAACATAGAAGCGATGCCGGAGCTGCATTCATCGATACCGGAATGGATATAGATCCAACGTACCGGCGGGCGCGAGAGGCACGCAGGCAGCCATTGAAGGCTGTAGAATCCAGATCGATCGTAAACGTAATGCGAGACCAGGAGAGATGAGCAAGTCCAGAAGACAGCGGTTCCGGCGGCCACGAGGAGTAAGGCGCGGAGAGTGAGCGGCAGCCACATTGAAACAGTGACGGCTGCGATTACACCCGCGAACGTGCGAACGTAGAACGGCCGATTGTAATGGAAGATTTCGAGTAAGCCTTGATAGGGAGAGCGGATCATGTCAGCTCCAGTGGGGTGCGTATGCCGCGTTCCCATCGATACGGGACATCATGCACGTGGAAGGAGTTCGCCAGGATGGGTGTGGCGCGACAGAAAGGCTCATGGGTCAGGAATGTATTTTCGAGAACTTCCACCCGTACCGGTTTCGGATGCCATTCCTTGCGGACGCCTTGAATGCGGATGATGGAGTGAGTCTCACGTTCATAATCGAACGTATACGGCAGCGGCCCGGCAAATTTTCGTGCGTCTTTGAGATTGAGAAAAGGCGATGCGGTAGGCAGCGGCGCCGCTTCGTCGCTGAGGTGCGCGATTACATGCAGATCGGCCTCCTGGCCTGGGGTTCGAATCTTCCACTCCATCTCGCCTGGCCGCTCGCTCAGTTCCGCCTGGCATAAGCGGTAGTGATAATGAGTCAGCAGATTTCCAGCGGTGACCATCCAGCGATGATTGGTGTCGCTGCGCAGGATTCGAAGTCCTCGCAAGGAACCGGCGGCGCTTGCCAGGCGCGCGAAGATGCGGTATCCACTTAAGAAAAAATCGCGGCCCAACGCGGCAGGAAGGAAGCTGGGGCGGAGCTTCTGAGTCTGAACCAGAGCGATGGCCAAAAAGCCGTAGTCGCCGTAAGTGTCGAGAGACAGACCGGGCGGAAGCAGCGGCTGCAGGACGCTCGCCGGAAACGCATACGTCAACACTAACGATTGCCGGAAAAATGCCTGCACCGGAAACGGATGCCGCTTCAAAAGGTGGAGCATAATTCCTCCACGCCGGTGACATTCACCATGCCCCATAACAAGGAGCGATCACGCGCCGCCCAGTTATTTGGAGTCACAGCGGCAGGTTCCCGGAAGCTGCGCGCCACCACCACCGCGCCCGGCGCTGCGGCGTGCTGCACGGCGCTCCACAAACGGCGCACATAGCTGGGCGGTGCGCCGTCCGAGATGTTGGATAACGAGAACGCGTCAAAGCTCGCTGGGGGACATGCCTCCAGATACGCTGCTGCGTCTGCGCACACGAAACGAATGCCAGTCACCGGCGGCTCGGTGACGAATTGCGTTTCACCTAGCAATAACCGCCACGCATACGGATTCGAATAGTTCCGGTGATTGCTCCAGGCACGCTCCAACCTGGCGCGCACGTGTGCTCCGAAGCCGCGGGGCAAGCTGGCTACGAACGGGCCGGCGTAGGCTAGGCGGAGCAAGGACCTGGAAAGCAGCGTATTCACAGCCAGGCGCCACCGTTGTGAATCTAGAGTCCGCCGCCAGTAACGCAGCTGCTCAGAGGGCTCCCGCAGGGAGAGAAACTCGCGGAGCTTGTTTTTGGTCCAACCCAGCAGCGGAAGCAGGCTGCGTCCCCGCGCGAGCAGGCGTTCCGCGGCGCCTTCATGGAAGGGCGCACCAGCTGCGCGCGCCTCGGCGTATCGGATTTGGCAGGGGTTGATATCTACTGCCGTGACAAGGTGTCCGGCAGCCTGCAGCGCGCGAGCCGTGCAACCCGCCGCGGCGATACAGAACACTCTGCTGAATGGCGCAAAAGCTTCCAGTTCGGTGGCCGCATCTTCATACATCGCGCCGAAGAGTAATTCCGGCGCTCGTCCGCGGAACGAGCCGGTTCGCCAAGGTGTAGAAGCGGATTCAAGCAGCATAGGAACCGCTCCCTGCGGCCACCCAGGCCAGCAAAAGAAAGACAAAATTCTGGAGCAGCATGTTCACCGGATCGGGAATCAGATTGCGCGCCCATAAGAGACCGGCGGCGTTCATGAATCCGAGCAGCAGCGTTTCCGCGAGCGCCGCTTCGCGCGCCTGGAATCCAGACAACACCCAAACTGCCAGGCCGCATTCGAGAGAACCCAATGACATTACTGCCCAATGCGCCTGCCGGGAATTGAGAAATGGAACCGTTCCCACGATTTTTCGATGCCCCGGCGCACGGCCCAGCAGCTTCAACCACAACCCCTGGTACAGCCAGACCGACGCGATTGCCGTGCGCAGAATTAGCAGGCTAGGCATGTTGGGTCTCCCCGTCATGCGTGTTCCCCTCAATGGTCATCAGTAGTTCCACAATCTTCTTCCGCAATGGCCGCAACAGTGGAAAGGCCGCCAGCTTTAGAGCCGTCCCCAGCAACGCCAGGCTCTTCTCGCGCAGTTGCCGCGTTCGGACCTGATCCGGGGAGCGATCAGAGATCCAGAACAGAATCAGCCCCATTTGATAAAGCCACAACAGCTTCGGAAGATACGGCGCAAGATCTTTTGGCATGACAATGTTGCTACCTTCCAAAGCCGCGGCGAAGAATTGAAGATCGCGCTCACGGATGTGGACCGTCTGGCTGCTGAAAGGCGAAAGTGGATGCTCGGGATCGGCTGCATGTCGGGCCAGCGTACCGAGAAATAGCCGATTTGGCGCGAAGTACTCAAACTTGATGTCCAAAATGGCGCGCAGGCGGCTCTCCAGGCCCTTGGCCTCGGCGAGGTCCGCTTCGATCCTGGCCGACATCTCTTCGCTAGCCTGCTCATAGAACGCCATTACCAGCGCTTCTTTGGACGCGAAGTAGTAATACGCCGCGCCCAGTGCTACTCCCGTCTCAGCGGCAATTTCGCGCATGGTGGTTTGATCGAACCCCCTGCTCCGAAACAGGCTGAGGGCTGAGGCGAGAATCCGGGAGCGCGTTGCTGCGGCTTTTTTGAACATGTTCAATATCAGTATAGGCGCAGATCAGTTAGGCGTCAAGACTTTTTTGAACGTGTTCAGCTTTGATGCCTAAGCCGCTGATCCGGATGGAGTTCGACTTGATTTTCTTCGCACCAATCCAGCGCGATCTGCTTCAAGGCTTCGGTCCGGAATGCAAACCAAACTTTGTCGATGTTGTGCCGCCGAACCAAGTACTTGAAATTCCGGAATGCCCCGGCGCCGTGGATGGCATGCAGAAGATCTGCGCGAATTCCGGAGGACTTTACCGATTGCGAGAACTCTTCCATAATCGCCCACTCGTGAACATCAAACTTTGTGGGGAGGCTCAGAAAACGGTCCCCTGAAGAGGCAATCAGTTTGGCCAGCTCCCATTCCTCGGTCTGCCACTCGGGAAGATCCACGTCCTCATCATCCTCGCCCTCTTCGGCGGCACTCATAAGCTCTCTGGAGACGGTTTCCACTTGCCCGGTCTCACGATCGAGGAACGAGAGAGACTCGTCGAACTGCATCTCGAGAGCATCGACGATATCCTGCAGGCGGGCAGTCGCGGACATAATGACTCCGCTATTTGGGTGTCTTTGACGCTTGAATCTTTTCCAGCGCCAACTTCTCCGCAGTGGCCAGAGCGTCGGCTGCCGGCACTTTCACATCGGGCTCCACGCCGGTTCCTTCCCAGTTGGTCTTGGTTACTGGGTCCAGCGATTTTGCAAACGGCACACCGATCGTGAAGTAGTCGGCGACCATGTGGCCGGACACTGGGTGCGCGCCGCCGCCGGTAGTTTCGCCCACGATAGTGGCGCGCTTCTGGTTCTTCAGATCAAACGCAAACTCCTCGGCGCCGGAAAAGGTCCGCTTGGAGGTCAGCACAAATGCGGGCTGCTTGGGCAGCCTAGGCCCCGGCAAATACGATAGCGTCCAGTTCTGCGTGGTGGTGTTCTCCTTGCGGTTGTAAATGTCGATCAGGTGCGTGGGTTTATCGAACAGGTAGCTGGCAATGAGGGTGACCATGGCCGGATGGCCGCCGCCATTCTGGCGCAGATCGAAGATCACCGCATCGGTGTGCGCCACAAAGCCCATCGCGGCAACTACTGTCGGCCCGCAGAATGACGCATCCATAAAGCCGTCGAACTTTATGTAGCCGATGTTATTCGGCAGAATCTCAACCTTGTCGAACGCGCAGTTGTCGTGCTCCATCTCGCGGTGAAATCGCGCTTCGTCTTCCGGAGTAGGCTCGGTCCGCGGCGGCATTTTGAAGGGGCTGAAGTCTACGCGCAGATGTTTATCGTGGCTCACTTCCTGCAGGTCTTTGGTCAGGCGCGACGCGAACGTATCGCCATCTGAGATGGCATCGTAGTCGCCTTTGGCTTGGTGCGTCTTCAGCGCATCGGCCATCTGCTGCGCCGTGGTGGGTTCCACGTAGTACTCATTGAGCTGCTCATTCACCCCGTCGATTACTTTCTTCCGCTCGGCTGCGTCCAGCGTGACATTCTCCAGCGTCACGCCCGGGGGAAGAGCACGCAACCGAAAGGTTGCTACCGTCGGCGGCTGTGAATCCTTCATTACAATGTTCCCGAGCGCGGTAGTTGACCCGCCCTTTTCTTTCACACGGAAGCGGATATGCAGAGGCTCACTGCTCTCAATCCCGAGCAGGTCGAATCCACCCGTTTGGTTTCTGAATGAGATCAACCCATCGACAGATTGCGACGAATCCACGTTCTTGATATAGGTCTCGATCTTAGCGCGGTCGCCGCTGTTGAAGGCTTCCAGCCAGGCCTGGAGTGTGTGTCCCGCGGGAGTGTCGGGAACGGTCACCTGAGCCATTAGGCAGCCGACGACAACCGTATTCAGGAATCCCAGGGATACGAGGAAGCCAAGGGAGATGGAACGCGTGCCCGCAGCCACGCCATCATTCTTCCCCCAGGTCGTGAATCCCATGGATTCGGCGGATTCCTTTGCTTTCCCGGCTTCCATATTAATGCGATTTTATCTCTTTCTACCTCAAGCTGTGAAAAAATCCGTTCGCAGGCGAAAGCGCCTGCGCCACTTGTCCGTAAATCCTTGTGCGTCAACGTGGGGCAGACGCTTCGCTTCCGTCTGCCAACCCAGTGCGCATGCCGTTCTTTTCACGGGTCGTGAGCGACCGGTGCTTGGACGGAAAGTTGGAGCGCTCAAAAACGCGCCACGAGGGCCCGTCAACATGGGGCGAGATGCTGGCTGCAAAAAATAATCCTGCCAGAAACAGCAAGATTCGTTCGGCGATGGGCATCGCCAATATGGGTGCGCGACATAAATGTGGATGATCACGCCGTTCGTGAGCGATCCGCCCAATACTCCTCGAACCTGCGACTTATTCGGAAGCAACGCAAAGCGATGATGGCGTTGGCGCCGCGAACGGTCCAGA
>Ga0210388_10001973_pt1 | contig 16035 bp, 13 predicted proteins | sample IncBWC19OmetaG_FD_155485 | JGI IMG/M metagenome (GOLD analysis project Ga0210388, IMG submission 155485) | Forest soil microbial communities from Barre Woods Harvard Forest LTER site, Petersham, Massachusetts, United States - Inc-BW-C-19-O ...
GGACGTCATCGTGGAACATCCCGTTTACGGCGAGCTGCGCGGTTCGCTGATGCTGGAATCGCGTGCGGATGTGCAGGATTTTCTGGCGCGAGTTAATTCCTCGCGTGCCGCGTTGCTGTCTTCGCTTACCCGAGGCGTGCATCTTCACACGGTGGAAGCGTCTCGTCCCGAGCTGATCGCGCGTGCGAAGGCACAGCTGCGAGCACGTGGTTTTCTTCTGAGATAGCTCAATCCAAGACAAGGACCTGGGATGGAAGCGACACGGGCGGAGCGAATCGAACAGGCGCTTTTTCGGGGCGGCAGCCTCACGCTCGAGAACCTCGGATATTCGCGCGCAGTAGGGACGTTCATCAACGTGTTGGTGAAGGGCGATATTTTGCCGCAGGACCTGACAGCCAGGGCGCTGGGAATGAAAGATCGTCCCGCGGTGTCGGCGATCGTAGCGCGCGAAGGGGGCGTGGCGGCGGGTCTGGCGGAATTCGCGTTCCTGCTGCGGAGCCACGGAGTGACGGTGAGGTTCGAGAAGCAAGACGGAGCCACGATCATCCCGGGTGACACGCTGCTTTACGCCGACGGCGATGAATCGAAGCTACTGGCCTTGGAGCGCGTAGGGCTGAATCTGCTGCAGAGGATGAGCGGGATCGCGACGGCTGCGCGGTGCATGCAGGGGCGGGCTAGCCGGAAATCATCGAGAACGCGGATCGTGGGGACGCGGAAAACTCCCTGGGGCATGCTCGACAAACGCGCGCTGCATTTGGGCAACGGCGGGACGCACAGGCTCGGTCTGGGCGACGCGATCCTGATTAAGAACAATCACCTCGCGCTGTTGGCGAGACGCGAAGAGGATGCGGCGCCGGTTGCGATCGAGAAAGCCTGGAAGTGTCGGGAGAATGCGGCGTTCATCGAGATCGAGGTTCGGGGCGAGCCCGCGGCGCGGGCGGCTGCCGAAACGTTCCGGCGTTTGCGCGAGGATGCGGCGCAGACATATCCCTGCTTGCTGATGCTCGACAACATGCCGGTTGAGCAAGCCGGCGCGATTCTGGGAATGCTGCAGCGGGAAAACCTGTGGGACGACACGTTGATCGAGGCGAGCGGCGGAATCACGGAAACGAACGTGGAGGCCTATGCTGCGCTCGGCGTGGACGCGATTTCGATTGGGGCGCTGACGCATTCGGCGAAAGCGCTCGATATTTGCCAGCGGATTTCTTGACTCAATCAAACAAGGAGAGCACGGATGGCCGAAGCTACGATGCAGGAGGGTTTTGAATCGCGCTACACGCTGCCGATGGTGGAGACGGTAGCGGATTCGGCGGAGGAGATCCGGCGAAAGCAGGAGCGCGTGCGCGCGCTGTGCGCCGAGCGAAATGCGATTGTGCTGGCGCATCACTACCAGCGGCCCGAAGTGCAGGAGGTGGCCGACGCGGTGGCCGATTCGCTGAAGCTTTCGCAGGCGGCGGCGAAGACCAAGGCGGATGTGATCGTTTTCTGCGGAGTGCATTTCATGGCGGAGACGGCGGCAATCCTGCTGCCCGACAAAATCGTGCTGCTGCCGGATTTGCGTGCAGGTTGTTCGCTGGCCGCGGCGATTACGCCTGAGGAATTGCGAAAATGGAAAGAGAAGCTACCGGGCGCGGTGGTGGTTTCCTACATCAATACGTCGGCGGCGGTGAAGGCGGAAAGCGATTACTGCTGCACATCAGCGAATGCGGCCAAGGTGGTGGCTTCGATTCCGGCGGATAAGACGGTCCTGTTTCTGCCCGATAAGTTTCTGGCGGAAGTAGTGGCGCGGCAGACCGGGCGGAGCAACATCGTCGCGTATCCCGGCTACTGTCACGTGCACAAGACGATTCGGCCGGAGCAGGTCGTCGAAATCATGGACCAGCATCCGGATATCGAGCTGCTGCTGCATCCGGAGTGCGGATGCGTGAGCTCGTGCATGTCGAAGGCGCTCGATGGAACGCTGCCGCAGGACCGGACGTTTTTTCTGTCGACCGAGGGGATGCTGCGCCACATCGGGGAATCAGAGGGCGCGGAATTCGCGGTGGGCACGGAACTCGGAATCATGCATCAGCTGAACAAGAAATTCCCGGCCAAGACGTTTCATCCCGTGAACGCCGAGGCGATTTGCGCATTCATGAAGACGATCACTCTCGATCGGGTGATTCGCTCGCTCGAGACAATGACGCCACAGATTACGGTGCCGGCGGAAATTGCAGTGAAGGCGAAGCGAGCGATCGATCGAATGCTCGAGTTGGCGCGAGGGAGGCCGATGCTGAGAGTGGGACTTCTAGGAGTGGGCGCGATCGGGCGCGTGATCGCGAAGGCGCTCGACGAGCGGCAGTTGGATGCGGAACTGGTCGCGCTGACGGATCAGAACCGGGCGAGTGCTGAAGCGCTTTCGGGCGAATTGTCCTGCCGTCCTCCCGTGGTTGGCGTCGAGGAAATGATCGAGCGGTGCGAGCTGGCTGTGGAGGCGGCCAGCCAAGCGGCGCTGCCGGGATTTGTGCCGAAGGCGCTGGCGCGCGGCCGCGACGTGCTGATCATGAGCGTGGGCGGGCTGCTGGGACGCGAGGAATGGTTTCGCGAGGCGGCAGCCAGCAATTGCCGTATCTACGTGCCTTCGGGAGCGATTGCAGGGTTGGACGGAATCAAGTCCGCCTCGATCGGGCGGATCGAAATCGCGCAATTGACGAGTCGAAAACCGGTGGCGGCGCTGGCGGGATCGAAGTACGTAGCCGATCGCGGGTTGCAGCTTGCGGACCTCAAGGAAGACACCGTGATTTTCGACGGGACGGCGGAAGAGGCGGCCCGGGCGTTTCCGGCTACATCGAATGTGGCTGCGTCGCTGCGGCTGGCCGTGGATGCAGCGGTCCCCGTGCGCGTGCGGGTGGTCGCGGTGCCGGGCGGGAACGAGAACGTACACGAGATTCGTGTGTGCGGCGAATTTGGAAAGCTGACCATGAAAGTGGAGAATGTACCCTCGAAATCGAATCCGAAGACATCCCAGCTGGCGGCGTTTTCCGCCGTGGCTACGTTGAAGAATTTAACGCGGGCGCTACGGGTCGGTACGTAGGGGGCGGCGACGGCCGTTGCCGCGACGGAGGTGGCCATGAAGAGATTTTGGGTTTGCGGCGCGGTTTTGTTGGCGTTGTGCGCTTTGCCTCGCCAGATACAGCCCCAGGAGGCTAACGATGAGTCTGCGCTCGAGGCGCGGACGCCGGAGCAGGTGGTAGCGCATCACCTGGCGGTTTTCAGGGCGCATGATTTGGAAGGCGTGCTGAGCGATTACGCCGACGACGCGATTTTTATCGCGCCCAAGTCGACCGTACAGGGGAAGACGGCGTTGCGAAAAATGTTCGCCTCGTTTTTTGCGAACGCCAACGCGAATGCGGCCGCGCCTGTCTTCGACGCTACGGTGACGGCTGACGGTGAGGTGGGGTACGAACACTGGGTCTCAGATCCAGGCAAGCCGGGATCGATGGCCGGAACGGACGCGTTTGTTGTGCGGCACGGAAGGATCGTGTTTCACACGGCGGTCGAGATTCATCCCGTCGCGCCGGGCCAGTAGCGAGACAGTTGTGGCGAACATTTAATCGGAAGAAACCGCTGAGATCACAACTGGCAAGAGTTCCGATTACTTCAGCGGAGAAGAACCGCAACCCAAATCAAATCGACGGTGTTAGCCTCCAGCCGTGATGAACGACCCCACGAGGATATTCGCGGTGGCTCGGGCACCGACGGCACCATTACAATACAATTCATGTGATCTTCGACGTAGCGCAGTCATGCGGATGAGCGAAAAAGGCACTACCTCGTGTCGGGACGGTACTCACTTGACGCCTGACGTGTTCGGTCGCTACATTAGTCGCGACGATCAGGAGCGGAAGCCAACAGCGGCCTTGATCGAAAGTTAGGTCCGTCCCGGCGTGGCGAAACTGGCATACGCGCGAGACTCAAAATCTCGTGGCCGCAAGGCCGTGGTGGTTCGACCCCACTCGCCGGGACCAAAATCCAATATAAAACCAAACGCATTGAGCCGGCCGCAGCCAGGTAGGCCCGCCAAGTCAGCCTGGCCGTAGAGCGGATAGCGGAGTCACTGCGCCGGTTGCCGCAGAGTTCCTTCAACATTCGAAAGTACCTGCTTCAAAAATTCCCGTTCGCGGTCGTGTACCGGGAGCCCCCGCAGCGATCCAAGGAGCGGCGGTGGCGTGCCTCCATCGTCGGCTAGGCCAGGGGAAGGATCGACCGTAAGCTCTCGGGTGCTTGAACCCGTGGCGGGCGTGGAATACGATGCGCGGGCTACGATGACTGCTCGCTTTCGCCGATTGATTCGCAATCCTGCCCTCTTGGTGGGGATTGTTGCGTTCCTTGCGGCCCTTGTGGTGCAGTCGGGCGAGCTTGGGTCAAGCGACACGACGCATCGTTTGGCAGCGACGCATTCGTTTTGGACTTCCGCGCCGGCGGTCGATCCGCAGGACTATCCCGAATTCGGGATTCATGGGCGTGGGGGCCGGCTTTACGGCTGGTACGGCGTCGGGCAATCGGTGCTGATGTTGCCAGCGGACGTTATCGGCACGTCACTGGAGCTGCTGCCAGTTTTCGGCAGCTACGATGCCGATCCCACCGTGCGCGACATTATCGTAAGCTACGCCACGAACATTCTGATTTGCGTTCTATGCGCGCTGATATGTTTACGGCTGCTGGGGCTTTTCGGATTTAGGGCGAACCAGCAGATCGCCGGCGCACTCGCGTTGATTTTCTGCACCACGTTTCTCCATTACACGCAGAACATGATGGAGAACAATTACATCTGTCTGCTGACGCTGACTGGGCTTACGTTTCAATACAGGTGGCTACGCGCCGGCGACCGGCGCGATTTGTTGATCGGGTCGCTGGCTCTGGGAGTCAACCTGCTTACGAGATTGACGACAGGGCTGGATTTGCTCGCCGTCGCGCTGTTCTTGCTGCTCGTCTCGAGATTCTCGAAGAATCCAGAAGCGGCACGGCGCGCACAGACGGTGCGCTATATGAAGGTGGCGCTGCCCGTCTATGTGATTTGCCTGGCGATCGATCGCGCATACCAGTGGTACCGGTTCGGATCGTTGTTTGGCACTTACATGGGTGCGTTCGGGAACGAGCAGAAAATGCTCAATCCGGCACTTCCAAAAGCCTTTCCCTTCGAGACGCCTTTCCACGTAGGCTTTTTCGGAGCGCTGTTCACGCCGGAGAAGTCGATTTTCCTGTTCGATCCTCTGCTGGTGCTAACGCTGATCCTTTGTGCGGTGGCGTGGAGCCGGTTCGGGCCGGAAATCCGCGCGTATCTGATCGCATTCAGTGCGTTGCTGCTGGCGTACATCTGTTTCTACGCGAAATTCACGGTTTGGAGCGGCGATTTTGCGTGGGGCGATCGGTACGTTTCGACCACGGCGCAAATGGTGGCCTTCGTTTCGGTGCCGCTGATGATGCGCCACGGCCCGGAAATCGGGAAAGCGGTGCGAACGATCGGAGTGGTGCTGATCGCGGCCGCCGTGCTCGTGCAGCTGTCGTCGGTGATGTTCTGGTGCCCGCTGGAAATCTATCAGATGGATACTCTGGGCCATCCCACATTTGTGATCGCGCTGCGGATGAAAAATATCGTGGCGTTCAGCTTGGGCAAAATGGATGAATGGGGACTGACGAACGATTCTATGACGTATGATCCGTGGGACTACCAGCACATCACGGCGTTCAATTTCCTGCCGTTCTTGCTGGCGCGCATCGGAAAGGCCGCGGGCTGGGCTGTGCATTTGATCGCGGCGATCTGGTTTGCGTCGCTGGCCGCACTGCTGACTGTTCTGATGTATGTGCGCCGGCTGGCGGCGGATGAGGCGTGTCGAATCGCAGACCATGCACGTCTAAAGGCATGAGATCGAATTCACCGGGGGGAAAATATGCGAAGCGTGGGTAAATTTGCTGCCAGCATAGGATGTCTGGTCGCGGTGATGCTTGCGTTGGCCCCTCCCAGCCGGGCGCAGGCGGGCGGCCAGGTGGCAAGTCCGCCGGCAAAGGCGGAGTGCAAATTCGCGGACGGCAAAACAATCCACATTGACTATGCGAGTCCGCGAATGCGCGGGCGGAAGATTTTCGGCGGGCTGGTGGCGTACGGCGAAGTGTGGCGCGCCGGAGCGAACGAGGCGACCACGTTTGTGACCGACGCGGACATGAATGTAGGCGGAAAGACGGTTCCTGCGGGAAGCTATACGCTTTTCACGCTGCCCAAGGAAGACGGCTGGACTTTGATTGTGAGTAAAGACACGGGCGAGTGGGGAATACCGTATCCAGGCGAGCAGGACGATGTCACGCGAGCGCCGATGCAAGTGTCGAAACTGAATGCACCGCTCGAGAATTTCACGATTTCGTTCGATCGGGCCGGCGACGCTTGCACGCTGCGGATGGATTGGGAAACGACGCGGGCCTCGGTCGGGATCACAGAGAAAAAGTAGCGCGAACTACCCTAGCTCGACGCGGGCAGCAGCCTTTTCTCCGTGTTCGCGGGGTTGAACGATGGCGCGGAACACTTTGCCGCGACCGATCACGTGCTCGCCGGAGCGCGCTTCTACATCAAAAACCAAGAACCGACCGCGATATTCGGTGAATTTCGCCCACGCGACTACCTTCGCGCCGGTCCCGACCGCTTTCAGATGATCCACTTCAATTCGGGTGCCGACGGAAATCGCGCCGGGCGGAAGCTCGGGCGTGATGGCTCTTACCGTAGCGTGCTCCATCAGCGCGATCATCATGGGCGTGGAGAAAACCGGGGGGAGCTGCGGATTTACGGCCTGAATCGTGTGTTGAAGCTCGACGACCCGTTCGACGGTGGCTTCGAGCCCGATTCGCGGGCGCTGTCCGGGCAGCGCAGCCGAGCTCGAACTCGACCTTGAGGCACGCTTGGGCGCTGGCTGCTTCTTCGCGCGCCGGGCGGCGCTCCGCTCAGCTCTCACCTTTCTCGATTTCATGATTGCGGCTCGCGGCGAGCCTGGCGCTGCCCGCCGAACATTCCGCGCGGATACAACAGGCTGCGCGTGAACTGCAGGAACGTGACGCCAAACTGATTCCAGAGTCGGCCCTTCAGACTGCGATAGTCCTGCGAGCCGCTGAAAACGTCGCGCATCAAATCGCGAAACGCGGGTGAATGATTCAGGAGCTGTACCATGCGCGTGGTGATGGCGCCGCCCAGGATATTACCGCGAAACAATCGGCGCGCGATATTGGCGGCGAATTCAAGATCAGCGGAAAATGCAGCGCGCATCCGCTCGGGATAGGTGTGCGGCTGTCCATCCGCCAGAGCCTGCGCCAGCAGATCGCCGGAGCGCAGGGCGTAATACAAGCCCTCGCCGGTGACCGGATCGACGCACGCGGCCGCGTCGCCGGCCATCGCCCAATTGTTGCCCACGATGCGGCGTCCGCGGATGGTGGCAGCTTCCGGTGACGGCAGAACGTGGCTGAAAAAGTGCGCGCCATCCATGCGGATGTTTTCTTCGCGGACGAAGTCGTCCAGATGCGCGCGGAGCTGCTGCGTGGGATTTTGTCCCAACTTCGCGCAGATGCCGACGGAAAGATGATCGGCGCGCGGAAACGACCACAGATACCCCTCGAATTCTTTCAGGAACTTCACTTTGATGATGTCTTCCTGCGTGGGAACGAAGTAACCGAGCGTGACTTCAAGATCGAGTGCGCCGAGTGCCGTGGTTTCCGGCAAAAGCTGATTGCGTGCCCCCGCCGCGAGGACCACGAAATCCGATTGGCGCTCCTCACCGCCGGCCGTGAGGTGGACGCGCCCACCCGCCGTGTTGACGCTGGTGACACGCGAACGGATGACCCGGCATCCGGCTGCTGCCGCGCGATCGAGCAGCAGGCCGTTGAGCACCTTGCGGGCGTAGATGACGATGGGCTGGCTCATTTCAAAGCGCGCGCGATGGCCGCTTCCGGAGATCAGCTCCGCGGTACGAACGATTTTCTTGGGCTGGGGTCCGTCGAGCAGGAAGGGATAGGCCTCGATTGCTTTGTGCGTCAGGCCGCCGCCGCAGGGTTTTTCCCATGCGAGGCGCTCGTCAAAGATCGTGACCTCGAATCCGCGGCTGGCGAGGCGTTCGCCGCAGAGCGCTCCCGCGGGACCGCCTCCGACTATCGCAATATCTTTCATATACAGGTGCGATCCTGTGGCGACAGAGATTCCATCAACCGTAATGAAGCGCTTGCGAGACTGGCGGAAATTATAGCATCGAAAATCGCGCACGCATGTCCGACTGCTGAGCAGAAGTAACGCTGGGCTGCCGCGCGCACGCGGCGTGCGTGCTAAAATCAAAGCTCCGGGCGCTCCGCGTTGAGCGGCCCGACAGGCAGACGTTTGGGACAGGTCGTTTCGCAAGCTGAGTTGATTTCCCGCCGGGGTGGGTGGAAACACGCTGGACGGGGAGTCGTGTGCGCGAGCGGCTGTTTCGATCTACTCCACCCTGGCCATATCCGGTTCCTCGAACACGCGAAAAACCTCGGAAAAATCCTAGTTGTCGCGATCGAAGGCGATCGAGTGGCGCGCGCGCGATTCGGCAACGGCCCGCTTCGGCGGTCAACCGATCGCCCGATCCATCCGGCAGCGGTACGCACAGAAATTCTCGCGGCTCTAGCTGCGGTGGACTTCGTGACTGCGGTCGAAAGTGGTTCGCCACAGGATTTCATCGCTCGTTTCTTGCCCGATGTGGTGCTGTTGGGTGGGAGCGCGGAAACTGACCCGGCCGCGCGGCGAGACTCGGGCGAGCTCGAGCGGCTCGGCTGCAGAGTCATGCGCGTGCCGCTCGAGCCCGGGTATTCAACCAGTCGCCTGATCGAACGCATCCAAGAGTTACGCGCATGATCCTACCGATCGTTTCCGAGCTACTGGCGCGGATCGGCCGCCGTCCGGAGGTGGAAGAAGCCTGCGACAAACTGAGGAGGCTGGGCCCAGAAGTACGTCTGGCGGGGCTGACGGATTCGGCCAAGGCGCTGCTGGTGCCGCTGGTGTTTTCGGGATTGGGGCGGCCGGCGATTTTGCTGGTGGATTCGAATCAACGTGCCGAAGCGCTCCTGGAGCCGGTGCGATGGTTCTACGGCGCGGTGACGGGAAAGCCGGGGCGGCGCGTGGCGCATCTCCCGGCGCACGACGTGCTGCCATATGAGAATCGTTCGCCGCACGCCGAAATTTCCGAAGACCGGGCGGTGGCGCTGTGGCGGCTGGCGACGGGCGAAGTGGACGTGCTGATTGCGCCGGTCCAGGCAGCGCTGTGGCGGATGCGCGAGCGCGGGTTTTATCCCGGGCTGGCGCGGCTGATTGAACGCGATCAGTCGATCGCGCACGAAGATTTGATCGGTTTTCTGGTGTCCGCCGGATACGAGAAGCATACGAGCTGCGAGATGCCGGGGCAGTTTGCCGTCCGAGGGGGAATTATCGACGTGTATTCGCCGGAAACGCCGCAGCCGGTGCGCGTCGAGCTGATAGCGGACACCATTGAGTCCATTCGCGCATTCGATCCCAACACGCAACGCTCGACGAATCCGGTGGAACGCGCGCTGATTTTGCCGCTTACCGAAATGCTGCGGCACGCGGAAGTGCTTGAACGCCAGAGCGTGCGATCGGGTAGCGGACGCGAGGACGACACGGCGCCGGCGGGCTTTTATGCTGGATGGGAATTCCGCGAAATCCCGCGCGAAGAACGCCCCGGAGTGCTGTTTGATCTGGCGGATGATCCGGTGATCGTGCTCGATGAACCGTCAATGCTGGATGCGGCGGTTGAAAAGTATCGCGGGCGGCTGGCGGAGGCGTTTGACAAGGCCGAGGATCCGCTGGCGGAGCCGCCGGGACGTTACATCTTGAGTGGCGACGAATGGTCGCTCGCGCTGCAGCTTTTCCCACAGCTCGCCATCGAGCACCTGGGTCTCGTGCAGGAAGGCGGCGGGGCTTTGACGCTGCGAACGCAGCCGACTTCGCGCTATCACGGCGATGTGGCCGCGTTCATGAACGAGGTGCGAAGCCGGTTGGGCGCCGGCGAACGCGTGATGGTGTCCGCCGCGAGCACAGGGGAGCTCGAGCGGTTCGCCGACATCTGCCACGAATACGAAATTCCCTACGCGCTGGGCGAACTGGAGGAAAACACCACTGTTTCACGCCTGGCGGAGGAAGCGAGCGGCTCAAACGCTCCGGCCATGGTGCTGGTTAAGGCGCCGCTGCGCGAGGGGGTGGTGTTTCCCGAAGAAAAGCTCGCGATTTACGGCGACGCAGATCTTTTCGAGACGCTGCCGCCGCAGCGTCCCCGTGCGCGGCCGAAGACAGCGAGTTTTTTCAGCGACTTTTCCGACCTGAAGCCGGGCGATTACGTGGTTCACGTGGATCACGGCATCGGGCAGTTCGAGGGTTTGCGTCAGGTTGAGGTGGAAGGCGCGACGGGTGAGTTCATGTTCTTGAAGTATGCGGGCGAAGCAAAGCTGTACGTCCCGCTGGCGCGTATCGACCTGGTGCAGAAATACCAATCGCTCGGAGGAGTCGAGCCGCAACTCGACCGGTTGGGCACCACGGTCTGGGAAAACCGCAAGACGCGTGTCAAGAAATCGGTGAGCGATATGGCGGAAAAGCTTCTGGCGCTCTACGCCGAGCGAAAGACCGCGCCGGGCCATGCGTTTCCTCCCGATTCGAACTGGCAGCGAGAGTTCGAAGATGCGTTCGAGTTCCAGGAAACCCCTGACCAGCAGCGGGCCATCGAAGATGTGAAGCGCGACATGGAAGCGAGCCTGCCGATGGACCGGCTGCTGTGCGGCGACGTCGGATACGGCAAGACGGAAGTGGCAATGCGCGCGACATTCAAGGCGTTGGCGGACGGTAAGCAGGCGGCGGTGCTGGCGCCGACGACCGTGCTGGCGTTTCAGCATCTGGAAACGTTCAAGCGCCGGTTCGCGGCGTTTCCGATGCGGATCGAGATGCTGAGCCGGTTTCGCACGGAAAAAGAACAGAAGAAAACGCTGGAAGAGCTGGAAGCCGGAAAAGTGGACGTGGTGATCGGGACGCACCGGCTGCTTTCGAAAGATGTGAAGTTTCACGAACTGGGGCTGCTGGTGGTGGACGAAGAGCAGCGGTTCGGCGTAGCGCACAAAGAACGCATCAAGGAGATGCGCAAGAACGTGGACGTGCTGACGATGTCGGCGACGCCGATTCCGCGGACGCTCCACATGTCGCTGGTCGGGCTGCGGGACATGAGCGTGATCGAGACGCCGCCAAAGGACCGGCTGGCGATCCAGACTTCGGTCGCGCCGTTCAGCGAAACGCTGGTGCAGCGGGTGATCGAAGAGGAGATGGCGCGCGAAGGGCAGGTGTTTTTCGTGCACAACCGCGTGGAGTCCATTGCCTCGCTCGCGTCGATGGTGAAGCGGCTGGTGCCGCGGGCGCGGGTGGTCGTGGGACACGGGCAGATGCGCGAGTCGGAGCTTGAGAAGGTGATGCTGAAGTTCGTGCGCAACGAAGCGGATGTGCTGGTTTCGACCACCATCGTCGAGAACGGGCTCGATATTCCGCGCGCGAACACAATTTTGATCAACCGCGCCGATCGCATGGGGCTTTCGGAGCTGTATCAACTGCGCGGGCGCGTGGGACGGTCCAATCAGCGAGCGTATGCGTATCTGCTGGTGCCCAATGAAGGCACGTTGACGCCGATCGCGCGGCAAAGGCTGGCGGCACTGCAGGAATTCAGCGACCTCGGCGCGGGATTTCGAATCGCGGCGCTCGACCTGGAGCTGCGAGGGGCGGGGAACCTGTTGGGAGGCGAGCAGCATGGGCACATCGAAGCGGTCGGCTTCGACATGTACTGCCAGATGATGGAACGCGCTGTGGCGGAGAGAAAAGGCGAAGCAGTTGTGCCGGAGCGCCGGGCGACGCTGAACATGGGACAGGAGATTCGCATCCCGCCTGAATACATCGAAAGCGAAAACCTGCGCCTGCGGATTTACAAGCGCATCGCCGGGGTCGCGTCGGAGGCCGAGCGCGTGGAGGTGACGCGCGAGCTGGATGATCGCTTCGGCCCGCCGCCGCCGGCCGTGGTGAATCTGCTGGAGTACGCCCTGGTGAAGGCGCTGGCGGAGAAGCTGCTTGTCGCCACGGTGGATCGCAAAGGAGATCAAATCGCGATCAAGTTCTACGACGACACGCCGGTTGGTCCCGAGCGCATCGTGAAGATGATTCACAAGCGGAAAGACATGCGCCTCGATCCATCAGGCGTATTATGGATCAGCTGGAAATCGAGCAAAGGGACGGCAATGGACGCGGTGAGAAACGTGTTGCTCCAATTACAATCGTAGAGCTAAGATTTTTGGGAATGGGGACCATGAAAAATCGAAAATGGATTGGACTTGGCGCCTTGGCACTCTCTGGCGCGGTATTTCTGGCGGCCGCCGACGCGCGCGCCCAGGCGACAAAGGGCACCATCGTCGAAGAAATCGTCGCGCGCGTAAATAACCAGATCATCACGTTCTCCGACTATCAGAAGGCCCAAGCCGGCCTGAAGCAGGAAGCCGCGCAGGATTGCCCCAATTGCTCGCCGATGCAGCTCCAGGGCGAAGTTGACAAGAAGCAGAAGGACCTGCTGCGCGACATGATCGACCAGCAGCTTCTGATCGAGCGCGCGAAGGACATGGACATCTCGGTCGAAACCGATCTGGTGAAGCGGCTCGACGACGTTCGAAAGCAGAACAACCTGGGCACCCTCGAGGAGCTCGAAAAGGCGGTCGAATCGCAGGGGATCGTCTGGGAAGATTACAAGACGCAGCTTCGCAACCAATTGCTGACACAGGAAGTGATTCGGCGCGAAGTGGGCGGCCGAATGAACATCGGCAACGACGAAATCAAAAAGTACTACGACGCGCACAAGCAGGATTTCAACCGTCCGGAAGAAGTCGCCCTCCAGGAACTGTTTCTAAGCACGGATGGCAAGAGCCCCGAGGAAGTCGCCGCGGTGCACACGCGCGCGGACGACCTGCACAACCGCCTGGTAAAAGGCGAGGATTTTGACACGCTTGTGAAGCGTTATTCGGAAGGTTCGACGGCGCAGCAGGACGGGGATTTGGGCGAATTCGAGCGCGGGCAGCTTTCCAAACAACTGGAAGACGCCGTGTTCGCGCTGGATAAGAATCAATTCACCGACGTGATCCAGACGAAAACCGGGTTCGAAATCCTGAAAGTCCGCGACCATTATCAAGCGGGACTTCAGCCGATGGACAAGGTCGAAAACGAAATCTCGAACACTCTCTATAAGGAGAAGATGGACCCCGCCATGCGCGATTATCTCGGCATGCTACGCGAGGAAAGCTACGTTCTTGTGAAGCCCGGCTACGTCGATAGCGCGGCGGTTCCGGGCGCCACCGTGATTCAAGAGGTCGCGCCGACTCCGGATGCGACAGACAAGAAGAAACAGAAAAAGAAGCTCGCTCTGCCGCCCCCGAAAGCCAATAGCTGATGAAGTCTCCATGCGTTCGCGATCTGACCGACGGCCAGCTGGTCGCCACGATGTTCCTCGTCCGCGAGAAAGAAATCCGTATTTCCGCGCGCAGTGGAAAATCGTGGCTCGAGCTCAGTCTGGGAGATTGCACCGGCTCGATCCCGGCGAAGATGTGGGACAACTTCGAGTCGATCGCGAAGACGTTTGAGTGCGACGACGTGGTGCGCATTCGCGGCCGCGTGAAGCTGTATAACGGTTCGAAAGAGCTGACGCTCGAGCAGATCATTCCCGCCTCTGAAAAAGAGTACGAGCTGGGTGATTTCCTGCCGCACACGAACTGCGACATCGAGAAGCTCTGGGCGGAGGTGCACGCGGTCATCGCCGGGATGAAAAATCCGTGGCTGCAGAAGCTGCTGACGAGCGTAGTTGACGATCCCGATATCGCGCCCCGCCTGAAACGCGCGCCGGCAGCGATGACGATGCATCATGCCTATCTCGGCGGGCTGCTGGAGCACGTAGTCAGCCTGATCGGGCTTGCGAAGGCCGTCTCGGCGCATTATCCCGAGCTGGACGCCGATCTGCTGCTCACGGGTGTGGTGCTGCACGACGTGGGAAAAATCGATGAGCTGCGCTATCAGCGCGGCATCGACTATTCTGACGCCGGGCGCCTGCTGGGCCACATCTCGATCGGCGCCGGGCTGGTGCGCGAGAAATGCCGGGCGATCGCGGGCTTTCCCGCGCGGCTCGAGGTGCTGGTCGAGCATCTAATTTTGAGCCATCACGGGTCCTACGAGTTCGGTTCGCCGTCGCTGCCGCAGATTCCCGAAGCGGTGGCGCTGCATTTCATCGACGATATCGATTCGAAAATGGCGGGCATGCGCAAGACGCTGGAGCACGCATCGACCGGAGCTCCCGACGATGTGTGGACGGATCGCAATCCGTCGCTGCGCCGCGCAATCATCCGCCGCGATCAATTCCTAGCAAACGGATCGGCAACCCAGCCGCCGAAAAAGGGATAGGCCGGAATTATGAGCGACATCAAGCCATCGCCGCGACGCAGGCTGCTGGATCTGGCTCCGCTGGAGCTCGACTGCATGAACACCTTGTGGCCGATCGGACAAGCTACGGTGCGAGAAATCCGTGATCTGCTCGCCGAACGACGCCCTCGCGCCTATACCACGATCATGACCATCATGGACCGGCTCGCGCGTAAGGGAGTGGTCGAGCGCGTGAAGGCGGGCCGTGCCTACGTCTACCGGGCGCGGCTCACCGCGGACGAGGCTCGCACGCAGGCTCTGGGCCAGGTACTGGAAAATTTCTTCGGCGGCTCGAGAGAGGCGCTGGTGGCGCACCTCGGCAGCGGAAACTATGCGGTCCGCCGCGCGGCTGCCGGGGCGTCTGCGGCGGGTGCTTCGACGCCAGCCGGCTCCGAAAATCTGGAGCATGAGCCCGTCGCGCCCGGCGACCGAACCTAACCCATGTTTCCCGCCGAACTGCAAATCCGCGATCGAGTGATCCGCCCGGCGACGATCCTCGCACCGATGGCCGGCGTCACCGACACCGTCTTTCGCCGCGTGATCCGCTCGCTGGGTGCGTGCGGTCTGATCATGACGGAATTCACCAGCGCCGAGGGAATGACGCGCCATTCGGCGCGCACGCTGCGCTATCTCTATTTCGACGAAGACGAGCATCCGATCGCCGGGCAGATTTTCGGTTCCGACCCGCAGGTAATGGCCTCGGCGGCGGCGCTGATCGAGGATCTCGGATTCGATACTGCGGACATCAATCTCGGCTGCCCGGTGAAGAAAGTCGTGAAGTGCGGAGGCTCGGGCCTGCTGCGCGATTTGCCGCATCTGGAAAAGCTGTTTCGCGCGGTGCGCGCCGCGGTCCGTATTCCACTGACCATCAAGATTCGCTCGGGCTGGGACGAAAACAACATCGTGGCCATGGACGTCGCGCGCATGGCGGAGGACATCGGCATCGAGGCGATCGCTGTCCATCCGCGAACGCGCATGCAGGGCTATGCCGGTTCCGCGGACTGGAGCGTCATCCGTGCGGTTAAGCAGGCGGTGAAGATTCCGGTAATCGGGAACGGCGATATTCGCGCGCCGCAGGACGCGGCCCGCATGATCGAAGAAACCGGGTGCGACGCGGTGATGATTGGCCGCACGGCTTCGTCCAATCCTTGGATTTTCCGGCAGATCGCGGACTACATCGCAACCGGAACCTATACCGAGCCCACGGAAAGCGACCGTCACCAGCTGTTAATGGAATATTTTCAGAGCCTGGTCGCGTCCGAGATGCCAGACGCCATCGGGAAGATGAAGCAGTTCGCCACTTATTTTACGCACGGCGTGCGCAACGGCGGCGAACTGCGCCAGCAGGTCCATCACGCCCACTCGGCCGCCGAGATCCTCGATCGCGTGGACGCGTTTTTCTCCCGCACGGTCAGCTCGTAAGCTTCCCTTCAGCTATTCCGGCTTGGCCACACCCTTCGCCACGGCCTCATCCAGCAACTGTTGCATCTGGCGCGCCGCTTCGCGAG
>Ga0210388_10001979_pt1 | contig 16014 bp, 10 predicted proteins | sample IncBWC19OmetaG_FD_155485 | JGI IMG/M metagenome (GOLD analysis project Ga0210388, IMG submission 155485) | Forest soil microbial communities from Barre Woods Harvard Forest LTER site, Petersham, Massachusetts, United States - Inc-BW-C-19-O ...
ACAAGCCCCACCACAACCCGGTCTACGGCTTGAGTCACGCCGCGGCCGCCGCGGCCGCCGCAGCCGGAACCACCTCGCAGCCCTTCACCTTGCACAACGTGGATAAGAGCGAACAGGAACAGGTAGAGCGCCTCTACAACACTTTGGTCGCCGCCAAGAAAAAGGCAGGAGAAAACGTCTCCGGCAACCTCGATTCCTTCAACACCTTCGTGCAGAAAAAGACGCAGGAGATCCGCAAGCAGTACGGCTGCCAGGACGTCGAATTCTCCGTCGAACTCGCCGACGGCCACGTCAAGCTGAAGGCCAAGGCGAAGGCGTGAGCGTAAGGAATGGCGCTCGAAAACTACCGCAGTCCTTGTTGAGAACGGTTACTCGGGACAGGAGAGACCTCGGAGAGTCGGCAAGGATGTCCATGCGCGAGGTCGCAGTGAGAAAGTGGCGCCCCGAGTTGTTCTAGGGTTTCCGGCAGAGTCAGGGAAAAGACCTCGCCCAATGCCCATCCGATGCCGTTCGACCCGCTGGATCGCAATACCACGGCACCGTGTTGGGTAAAGTGGTAGCCTGCCCTCATCTGCCAATCCGCTCCTGACACCATGTGCAAGACGATTGGAGTTTCATCGCCCCAGCCACCATGGTTCACGGCATACCACTCGCTTGACTTCAAATCCTTGACAATTCGGGTTATGGAACTCCTGTCGAGGAAGCGCTGCCCTCCGACCTGGATCTGCTGCACACCCTCCGGCTGCAGAGCCCAGAGGTCATAATGGAAGCGCAAATGCACGTATGTCACCCAAGCCGGCATTACGAGAAAGATCAGAGCCACAAGTCCGGCTTTCAGGCCTTTTCTGACGTGTATGGCTCCCGCCTGGGCGCCTTCAGCCCGACGAGGGCTCTCCCGCCGCGCTCTGCGCACTTCAACGAGCGTTACAAGTACCGCGAGGCTCGCAAACAGTCCGGGGAGCAACACGGAAAAGACGAAGCCCTCGAAACCTCGCATGACGGAAGTATATTGACGCCAGCCAACCAATGCCAGTTTGCTGATAGAATTTTCGGTCGCTCCCCACTCATCCTTCATATCCGAGGCCGATCATGTCCCGCAGCACTTCCCGCATCCAGCGCGCCATTCTCAGCGTCACCGACAAGACCGGCCTCGTAGACTTCGCGCGCCAGCTCTCCAGCTTCGGCATCGAACTCATCTCCACCGGAGGCACAGCCAAGCTGCTGCGCGACTCCGGCATCGCCGTCAAAGACATCTCCGAACTCACGGGATTCCCTGAAATGCTCGATGGCCGCGTCAAGACCTTGCATCCCAAAGTGCACGGCGGAATCCTTCATCGCCGCGAGAATCCCGCGCACGTCGCCGCCGTCGCCGAACACGGCATCCAGCCAATCGACATGGTCGTCGTGAATCTCTACGCTTTCGAAAAAACTGCCGCCAAGCCCGGTGTGGCATTTGAGGAGTTGATCGAGAACATCGACATCGGCGGACCGTCCATGATCCGCTCCGCTGCAAAGAATTTTCACGATGTCGCCGTCGTCACTTCCCCCGCCGACTATCCGGCCATTGCGCAAGAACTCACCAGCACCGGCGGCGCACTCTCGCTCGAAACCAAGTGGCGGCTGGCGCAAAAAGCCTTCGCGACCACCGCCGCGTACGATTCCGCGATCGCCTCCACGCTCGAACGCATCCCCGACACCAAGAATCCTCCACTCGAGAGCGCGGAAGCCTTCCCGCAAACCCTCCGCCTGTCGTTCCAGAAAACCCTCGACCTGCGCTACGGCGAAAACCCGCACCAGAAGGCCGCGATGTATTCCGACGGCTCCGGCGCAGGCGTAGCCAACGCCCGCCAGCTTCAGGGCAAGGAACTTTCCTACAACAACATCGTCGACCTGCAAGCCGCCTGGGACCTCGCGCAGGAATTCGATCCGGACGACACCGCAGTCTGCGCCATCATCAAGCACACCAACCCCGCCGGCACCGCGACCGGCAAAACTCTCGCAGAAGCCTACAAGCGGGCCCTCGAATGCGACCCCGTGTCAGCATTCGGCGGCGTGATCGGCGTGAACCGCGCAATCGACGCCGAAGCCGCCGAAGAGATGCACAAACTATTCCTCGAAGTAATCGCGGCTCCCGCGTTCGACGATGCAGCGAAAGCCCGCTTCGCCACCAAAAAGAATCTTCGCCTCGTCGAGGTGAAAGCCGCACCCCAGAACTGGATTCTGAAAAACGTCTCCGGTGGAATCCTGCTGCAAGACAACGACTCACGCCCTTTGCAAGACATCGACCTCAAAGTCGTCACCCAGCGCGCCCCCACACCCGAAGAAACTCGATCCCTCTTGTTCGCCTGGAAGGTCTGCAAGCACGTCAAGTCGAACGCCATCGTCTACGCCCGCGACGGACAGACGGTTGGCGTCGGCGCCGGCCAGATGAGCCGCGTCGACTCGGCCAAGATCGGAGCCATGAAAGCACAACTGCCTCTGCAAGGAACGGTCGCCGCCTCCGACGCGTTCTTCCCGTTTCCCGATGGCGTCGAAGAAATCGCCCGAGCCGGCGCGACCGCCATCATCCAGCCCGGAGGCTCGCAGCGCGATCCCGAAGTAATTGCGGCCGCCGACCGCCTGGGGCTCGCGATGCTCTTCACCGGCGTGCGCCACTTCCGCCACTAACCCGAAACAACGGAGGAGGTTGAGTACTCCCCAGTCACCAATCGAAAATCACCCGGCAACAATCGCTTTACCAAACTTGACAATCAACCGATGCAAGTCCCCTCGGTCCCTGTACTTCCGCTTGCGCCGCAGCCGCGCGCGACGCACTGTTTTTCCCAAATCTTCCCGGTGCCGGGTTAGAATTAAGGCACACTACCCCGCCGCTTTTGCATCCAATGGGTATGATTTCGGGAAGTGCGCCGAGCTCTAAAAGAATCAGCTCTAACAAGACAATTCCGATAGAATCGAGTCCAGCGTCTTCAGGTCAAGCATGAATAGAATTTCTTTCGCTATCTTAATGTCCTCAGTCCTCGCCGCGGCCGCGGCCGCGCAGACCAGTCCATCGACGCCGGCGGATTCCAAGCCAGCCGATGCCAAGTCAGCGGACTCCAAGGCCGCCCCTGCAAAAACGGCGGCGACCGCATCGCCGCGCAAAGTGGATCGCGCCGCCGCCTACTACCACTACACGGTCGCGCACATGTACGAGGAGCAGGTCACCGTCTACGGACGCAGTGAACTGGCCAACAAAGCCATGGAAGAGTACCGCCTCGCCATCGAGGCCGATCCGTCTTCCGAGTTCCTCACCTCCGGCCTCGCTGAACTCTACGTCAAGACCGGACGCATCCGCGACGCCGTGCTCCAGGCGCAGGACATCCTCAAGCGCGATCCCAACAACCTGGAAGCTCACAAGCTGCTGGGGCGGATTTATTTGCGGTCGCTCGGGGACCTGCCCGGTGGCGGCAACGGCTCCGACAACGTGCTCAAGCTGGCCATCGAGCAATACGAACAGATTGTCAAGATCGAGCCCAACAGTGTTGACGACCACCTTCTGCTCGGCCGCCTCTACCGCCTGAACAACGATTTGCAAAAGGCGGAAACCGAACTCAAAACTGCTGTCCAACTCGATCCCGATTCTGAGGAAGCCGTCACCACGCTCTCCCTCCTCTACAGCGACGAAGGGGACACCACTCGTGCCCTGCAGGTGCTTAGTTCTGTGCCCGATACCGGGCGCTCCGCCAAGCTCTATGCCGCACTGGGCGCCACCTACGAACAGCGCAAGGACTTCAAGAGCGCGATCGACGCCTACAAACACGCCATCCAGTTGGATCGCGACAATCTCGACGCCATTCGTGGACTGGCCGAAAACCTCTTGAATGATGGCCAGATTGACGCCGCCCTCGATCAGTACAAAGTAATCGCCGATGCCAATCCCGAGGACGCTCAGACCTACCTCCGCATTTCTGAGATCTACCGCCGCCAGGGCAAGTACGACGAGGCGCTCGAAAGCCTGAAGAAGGCCGAGGCCATGGTCCCCGACGCGCTCGAAGTTCCCTACAACGTCGCGGTGGTTTACCAGGCCCAGGCGCGCTACGACGAAGCTGAGAAAGTTTTGCAGGATCTGCTCAAGAAAACCGAGAAGCCCGAGAGCAGCTACTCTCAGTCGGACCGCAACAATCGCGGCATCTTCATGGAGCGTCTCGGCATGGTCTACCGCGACCAGGAAAATTATCCGGCAGCGGTTGAAACCTTCCGCAAGATGCTCACGCTCGGCGACGACAATGCGCGCACCGGTTATCAGAACATTATCGATACCTACCGCGGAGCTAAGCAGTGGCCGCAGGCCACGGCCGCAGCCAAAGAAGCCGTGCAAAAGCTGCCCAACGATCGCGAACTGCGTATGGTGCTCGATTCCCAACTCGCCGACAACGGCGATCCGGAAAAGCCTCTCGCCGACGTGCGCTCGCTGCTCAAAGGTACCCCCGAAGACCGCGACGTCTACCTCCGGCTGGCCATCATGTATACGCGCTTGAAGCGCTGGAGCGACGCCGAGGAGGCTCTCAACAAAGCCGAGCAGCTTTCCACCAAGGCTGACGACAAAGAGTACGTCTATTTCCTACGCGGCGACACCTACGAGCACGAAAAGAAATACGACGATGCCGAAGCTGAGTTCAAGAAAGTTCTCGCCATCACGCCGCAGAGCGCCGCGGCCCTCAACTATCTCGGCTACATGAATGCCGATCGCGACGTCCGCCTCGAAGAGTCCCTCAACTACATCAAGCTGGCCGTGAGCCTCGAGCCCACCAACGGCGCTTACCTGGATTCCCTGGGCTGGGCCTATTTCAAACTCGGCAAGTACGACCTAGCCGAAGAGAACCTAACCAAGGCGTCGCTGCGCATGGGTTCCGACCCAACCGTGCAGGATCATCTCGGCGATCTCTACCAGAAGACCGGCCGCCTGAAGCTAGCCGCCGCTCACTGGGAGCGCGCTGTCGAAGAGTGGAACAAGACCGTCGGTCCGGAGCTGGACGGCGATCTGTTCGCGGCCACGCAGAAAAAACTCGACGCCGCCAAGGTCCGCCTCGCGAGAGAAGATTCGGGCAAGCAGTAAGTTAGTACCTGGTACCCAGCACCGAGCAAGAACCGTATCAGGCACCTGTGCCCACTCATTCAGTACTGGATGCTAGATACGGGGAACTTCAGGAGGGCCCATCTTGAGGACCGCCAAACCACTGGCCTTCTTTTTAACCATCGCGATCGTAGGACTGGTCCAGACGTTGAGCGCGCAACAGTCAAAAGGACCAGCTCCTGGTCCCGTACCTGCCCAGATCGTTGCCGGTCAAAAAGTGTTCATTTCCAACGCTGGCGGCGCGAGTCTCGAGACGGTCATCGATGAGACCGTCTTCAATGGAGGCCCCGACCGGCCCTACAATGAATTCTATGCGGCAATGAAAAGTTGGGGCCGATATGATCTCGTATCTTCCCCCGCCGATGCCGACCTGGTCCTCGAGATCAGTTGGGTCCTCTCCGATACGGGACTCAGACTCCCCGTTCTCGGACAGCTTCGCCTCGTGGTGATCGATCCCAAGACGCACATCACGCTATGGAACTTCACTGAGTATGTGCGAGGAGCAATACTGCTGGGCAATCGTGACAAGAACTTCGATCAAGCGATGAACACGGTTGTCGCACGCATGAAGGCACTGACGGCTCCTCCAGCGCCGGCAGCGGATGCAGTACAGAAATAAGCAGTGCAACCAGTAGCAAGTGCCGATTTGCTTGCAACTCGGTACTAGGTACTGGGTACTTTTCCCTGTTAAACTCCGAGAATGCTGGCCGGCTACGCGGTCCATGTGGAACAATCCCGCGGACGCCGCTTCCCTGAACCGCCGCATCCGTACCGCAACGACTTCCAGCGCGACCGCGACCGCGTCATCCACGCCCGCGCCTTCCGCCGCCTCGAAGACAAAACTCAGGTTTTCACCCGTCGCTACTCCGACCATTTCCGCAACCGCCTCACACACACCATCGAAGTAGCGCAGATCACGCGCACAGTCGCGGGCGCGCTCGCCCTCAACGTCGATCTAGCGGAAGCGCTCGCTCTGGTGCATGACCTCGGGCATCCTCCGTTCGGCCACGCCGGCGAAAAAGCGCTCGATGCCGCCATGCGCGCCCATGGACTCTTCTTCGACCACAACCTGCATGCCCTGCGCATCGTCGAAGACTTCGAGCAGCGCTACGCCGCCTTCCGCGGCCTGAACCTGACGTTTGAAGTGCGCGAAGGCATCATCAAGCACTCGCGTGATTACGACGCAGCAAAACATCCGGAACTGGCCGAGTATCTGCTCGACCAGCGCCCTCCACTAGAAGCCCAGCTCATCGACTTAACCGACGAAATCGGCTACAACACTGCCGACCTCGACGACGGATACGAAGCCCATCTGCTGACGCTCGAGCAAATGCGCACCGGCGTGCGCGTCTTCGAGCGTTTCTTCCGCGAGGCCGATCAGACATATCCCAATGCCCCCGACAAACTGAAATTCAACGAAGCCCTCAAAGGAGTGTTGAATCGTCTGGCCGGAAATTTAATCACCAACACTCAGGCACGGCTCGAACAGGCCGCAGTCAAAACTCTGGACGACGTGCGCCGGCACAAAGAACGCCTGGCCGCATTCAGCCCCGAAGTAGAAGCCGAACGCAAGCAGATCAAAGACTTCCTCTACGAGAATCTCTACTACAGCGCGTCACTAGCCGGAGAAAAAGACGACGCCGAACGCATCGTAGGCGAACTTTTTTCTTTTTGGATGAAGAATCCCTCAGCCCTGCCCTATTATTACCAGGAGAAAGCCGCGCAGGAATCCCTGCCCCGCGTGGTCTGCGACTACATCGCAGGCATGACCGATCATTTCATCATCGACCAATACGAGAAGCACTGCAGTGAGGGCTGATGACTGTTATACCGTCATCAGAGCGAAGTGTGCTTACTCCGAGATTCAGGACGGAAATGCGGGTCGAATTGACTTCTCATACCAGTCAGCAAAGGAGTTGAATGTCTCCTCTACTTCGAAAGAATCGTGCTGAACGTTTGCGTATTCGCCCGTTGACATTTTCACGACCGTAAGACCGCCGAGGCCGGTGTGGAAGATTAGCCAATCAGCGGGCATCCCCTTCCGCCAATGGAATTCGTTCACGCTATCAACGTCATCCGCTAACTCGCGATTCCCGTATGGTCCGAGGATTGTCTCCGTCTGATCCACGTCGCCTCCTCCCGTTTCACACCACACCTCCCTCAAATCGTCTGGCACTGTGAGATTTCGCTTGCTTAGCCAACCGTCCAATTCCGCACACGGTATAGGCCCGTTGAGATGAAACAGTCTCGGACGTTTCGCCATGTCTTCTCGGAACAGTTCATTCATTACGTTGCTGCCTTTCTTCAATGTTCCACGCGCCTCACTTCGCCGCCACTGCCGCCACCACATCAAACAAAGTCCTCGGCCCCCGCCGCACTTCCTCCACCCGAATCCGTTCATCATTCCCATGCTCAGTGTTGCCCTCTTCTTCGGTCGCGGTATAAGGAGTGAAACCGTACGCATTGATCCCCAGCGGCCGGTAGCGCTGATTCTCGGTATAGCCGCTGGTGATGTGCGGCACCACGGGAGTTCCTGGGAAATAACTTCCAGAGACTTTTCGAATCGCGTCGTACAGCGCTGTATTCGTAGGCGAGTAATTAGCCTGGCGAAACTCCGCATTCAGCGGCTCGACGCTAACATTCGGATCATCCACAACCCTCCGGATCTCGTCCAGCAGCGCCTTAGGATCTCCTCCCGGCAGAATCCGCACATCCAGGTTCGCCCAAGCCTCCGGCGGAATCACGTTCGTCTGTTCCGACCCACCCATCATGGTCAGCGAAATCGTGTCGCGCAGCAAAAAGTTCAGCGACTCGTCGTTCTCCACATCCTGCTGAAATTTCGGGTCCTCGATGGCTTTGCGAATATTGCGATACTCCCGCGCCTCCTCGGGCGGCTCGTAAGGAGCCATGTCTTGCAGGAATTCCTCCACCACCGGCAGCACTTTCAGAGGTGTGCGGTATGCCAGGATGCGGTCCAGAGCCCGCACCAGCCGATTCGGCGCCGAATCCGGAATCGGCCGCGAAGCGTGCCCCGGACGCCCGTGCGCCACAACGTGCAGCCAGAAGGTGGTCTTCTCGCCCACATCCACCCCGACGTACTTAACCTTGCCCCCTTCCAGCAAGTTCTCTCCACCTTCATTGATAAGAAACTCCGCGTTCTCAAGCAAGTCCCGCTGGTGCGCGATGAACCAGTCAGTCCCCGTCCCGTCTGCTTCTTCGTCGGCCACGGCCAGGAAGATCACATCGCGATCGAGCGAAACCTTCTCACGCTTCAACATCACCATCACCACCAGTTGCGCCAGGCCTTCGTCTTTCATGTCCTGCGCCCCGCGCCCCCAGAGCCAGTCGTCTTTGATTTCGCCGCTGAAGGGAGGAACTTTCCAGTGCGCCGCGTCGCTGGTCACTACGTCCATATGGTTCAGCAAGATGATCGGTCGCTTGGCATCCGCAGTAGTATGCGGCAGGCGGGCCCACAGGTCGCCGCGCCCGGGCGTGTATTCGAACGCACGATTCTCAAAGCCTTCCTCGTCGAGAATCTTCTTGTAGAAAGCAACCGCTCGCATCTCATGCCCCGGAGGGTTGGTAGTGTCGATGCGCAAGTACTCCTGCATCCACGCGAGGGCTCGATCCGAATACTGCTGCAAGTGATCCGCGGGAATGCGGGAGGACGCCAACGCCGGCGACGATTCTTCCCGAGCGGCAGATTCAGCGAAAGCCAGACCCGCCATAATCCACATCATCGTGACCGCCGCTAGCACAACGACTCGTCCCCGGCCGCCTCGTGTGCGTCCCTCTCTTACCGACCGACAGGCATTTCCCAAGCTGATCGATCCCAAAGTTGTCCTCCCGGACTTCGTCAAATTCACGAAGTTTTTATATCAGGTTTGCCAAAATTACCCTCCCGGAAACGCTGGAACTGTCCTTCCGCCCGGACCGCGGGCACAATGTCTTTAGATATCAAGCATTTAGCGTCGCAGCTCTTGAGCCGGGTTTGGCATCCAAACTGATATTACAAAGGCAGGCGCCAGGCAGGGTTGATGGAGCCTGAAGTTTGAAGTCTTAAGACTCGCGTTGCGTCAGCGCGGGCCGGCAGGGCGATCGTCGCTACGGCTTTAAGGGACGCAATCAAAAATCACGAAACACGCCCGTTTCGGCGTGGCGGAGCGAAGCCCCCAAACGCTCCCAACTTGGAGGAAGTCTCTTATGAACACTCGCATTCTAGCTACTTTGCCCCTGGCCGCAGTGCTCGCGTTTCCGGCCTTTGCGCAAACTTCGTCTATCCAGGATCAAACCAGCCAAGCTCAAACCAGCCAGACCACCACCACTCAGTCCACTGACACCGCCACCGGCAAGCAGCCTCTGCAGGCGCCTGCCCGCGAGGGTTTCTGGGGACGTGTGAACCCGTTCGCCCGCAAGACTTACGTCAAGCGGCAGACCGACCCCATCCGCGACCGCGTGAACGAGCTCGATGATCTGACTGCAGCTAACGGCAAGGCGATTAAAGACACCGACTCGCGCGCCCAGGCTGGTATCAAGCTGGCTTCGGACAAGGCTGACGCAGCCGATCAGCACGCCGTCGATGCCGGTAACAAAGCCACCATGGCACAGACGACTGCGCAGCAGGCCACTACCCGCATCCAGACAGTCGAAACCGTGGTTGGCAACATCGACCAGTACAAGGCCTCAAACCAGACCGAAATCCGCTTCAAGCCCGGCCAGACCATGCTGAGCAAGAACGCCAAGGACGCTCTCGACGAGATGGCGAACACGGTCAAGGGACAACGCGGCTACATCATCGAAGTGCAGGGTTTCTCTTCCGGCAAAGGCCAGATCGCAATCCAGAACTCGCAGAAGATGGCCGAGTCGGTCGTGCGCTACATGGTGCTGAACCATGAGATTCCGGTCTACCGCATCTACCTCGTAGGCATGGGCAATGCCCCGGTCGCGACTGACGACGCGGATGCTAAAACCAAGCACATCAGCGGCGGACGCGTGGAAATCAGCCTGCTGAAGAATGATCTGGAACAGCTCTCCAGCAATTCTCCCGCGCCGATGGCTACCGCAGACCCGCAACAGCAACCGAAGTAGTCAGAAATTGTAACAAGCTAGGGACCACAAGGGCGCCTCGCCCGAGTCCCTCCCCCAGAGAGAGCCTCTCGCGCAAGCGAGGGGCTTTCTCGCGTTTGGCACCACCAACTCGGACTCACGACCGAAACGATCCGGGCTTGATCCCGAGTTGGTCGAGCTTGGACTGCAGCGTAGTGCGCTTCAGGCCGAGGCGTGCTGCTGCTCCGTCCGGTCCGCCCAGCTTACCCCGGCAATCCCGGAGGACGCGAAGAATGCGTTCGCGCTCCTTGTCGCGGAGAGTCGCGCTGCTGCTACTGCCCTGTTCAACCGCCGCCTGCAATTCCGAGAGCGGCGACTGTAGAACCGAACCCGGAGTCAGAATGACCGAACGCTCCACGAAGTTCTCCAGTTCGCGAATATTGCCCGGCCACTCCCACCGTACCAGCATTTCCATGGTCTTCGAAGGAATGCTGGTGATGGATTTTTTCATTTGTATGGCAAACTTCCGGACGAAGTGCTCGATGAGCGGCCGGATGTCCTCGCGGCGCTCACGCAAAGGCGGTATGAGAATGGGAAACACATTCAGGCGGTAATACAAGTCGCTGCGAAACTCGCGCGCTTTCACACTTCGCAGCAGGTCCCGGTTGGTCGCCGCCAGCAGCCGGAAGTTCACCTTCAGAGTCTGCGTGCCCCCGAGCCTTTCAAACTCCAGGTCCTGCAGCACCCGCAGCAGTTTAGGCTGCAAGCTCAGCGGAATCTCCCCCACTTCGTCCAGACAAAGAGTGCCTCGGTCAGCCAGTTCCAGGCGGCCAAGTTTTCGGGCAACCGCGCCCGTGAACGCTCCCTTCTCGTGGCCAAACAACTCGCTCTCCAGCAGGCCGGAGGGAATGGCAGCACAGTTCAGCTTGATAAAACTATTGCCCTCGCGGTGGCTCATGCGGTGAATGGCGCGTGCCACCAACTCCTTGCCAGTGCCCGTCTCGCCCAGCAGCAGCACCGTAGCGTCGCTGGGAGCCACTTTGGCCACCTTCTGCATCACCTCTTTCAAGGCGCTGCTGCGTCCAATAATCTCCCCGAACCCCAACTCTGTGTCGATGGCCTGTTCCAGATAAAGCTTCTCTTCCGAAAGCTTCTCCTTGGCCAGCCGAAGTTCTTCGGTGACCTCTCGCAGTTGGGCCACGTTTTCGCGCAGGGCTTCCTCCGCCTTGCGGCGAGATTCCTCCAGCTTCACTTTTTCCGTGATGTCCCGCTGGATGCCCCAGACTCGCACCAGCTTTCCACTCTCCACAGTGCCGATCATGCTATTCAGGAAGACCTTGGGACTGCCGTACCTGTCGACCTCATGCGACTCCCGTTCCAGCAACCGAAAGCCCGAACGGATGAACTCCCGGGCAAGCTCGATGTTGCGCGGATCCTCCGGCAGCACCCGTTGGCTCATCCGCAGACCCCGTAGCTCTTCCGCGGAACCGAAACCGTACATCGCGGCCATGGCGTCGTTGCATTCCACAATGAACGTGTCGTGGAGGATGCGATGGATCAGTTCATCCTCAGCAAGGTCGATGGGGACAGGAGCGTCCAGATCGTCCCGGTAAATGGCCTCTGAACTTTGCGAAACAAAATTGCGGTAATTCTCCTCGCTCCGCCACAACGCTTCCTCCCAGCGCCTTTGGTCGGTGACGTCGCGGCAGGTACCCGTCAGGCGAATTGGCCGTCCTTGTTCATCGTGAAAAACCCTCCATTGCTCCTCCAAGACTTTGAGGCGGCCGTCTGCCATGACAATCCGATATTCGACGTTGGAGGCTGCACCCTTGTCGAGCGAAGCCTGAAAGGCTGCATCCACTTTCTCGCGATCCTCTGGATGGATAAACTCCACAAAGTCCTGACGCTTGGGGTGAAAGCGGGAAGGATCAGTCTCAAAAATTCGGTGTGTCTGCTCGGACCAAGTAATCTCAAGGCTTGACAACTCGGCTTCCCAACTACCTACTTTTGCCACCGCTTGAGCCTCGATCAGGCGGGCGCGTTCTGCCTCCAGTTGCTTTGCGATCTTGTACTGGCGCCGCTCACTGGTTCGGAGGGCTTCCTCAGCAAGCCTGCGCTCCGTGATGTCCTGAACGATAGCCATGTGCCAAACCGGGCGGTTACCCTCGTTCCCCATCGCCACCACGGCCGCGTCGACCCACCGCACCGATCCATCCCGACGAACATACCTCTTCTCCATTTCGTAGTGCCGCACCTTGCCATCGGCGAGTTGCCGCAGCTTCTCGCAGTTCTCCACCAGGTCGTCGGGGTGCGTGATGCTCTGGAAATTGCGACCCAACAGATCCTGTTCCGTCCGCCCCGCGATCTCGCAGTATCTCGGATTGACTCGCAGGAACCGGCCGGTTTGAGTTTCCACCCAGCAGATGCCAACCGGGGAACTGTCATGCACGGCGCGATAACGGTTCTCGCTGACCTGAAGCCGTGCCTCCGTCTGCTTGCGCTCGCTGAGGTCGCGGGCGATGGAAACAATGTAATCCCGCTCAAGCTGGACCCATCTCATACTGACTTCCACCGGGAAGGTGGACCCGTCCTTTCGCCGGTGGAGCGTCTCCATCACGATGAATCCCGATTTCCGCAACTCGTCTCTAACCTTTGCAGCCGAAGAATCGGTAACCGCAGGATCAATATCGAAAACTCCCAGAGACAGCAGTTCCTCGCGGCTGTAGCCGAGCTCCGTGCAGGCTTTCTCATTGACGTCGAGAAAGCGAAGCGTCTCCGGATCGATAACTTTTATGGAATCGTTGCTATGGTCCACCAACGTTCGGAACAGCTTCAGCTCCCGGATCGTGCGCTCACTTTCGTGCACCTTGTCCAGCAGACTCTCGCTGGCCTCACGCAGCCGTTTCTCCGTGCGCCTTTGCTCGGTTATGTCGTGCGCTAGGCCCCGCACAATCGGCACGGCCACGCCTTCGGTTCGCAAGGTGTTGTGGTATTCCCAAATGCGCTGCTCTCCGGACCGCGTCAACACGGCCATCAAGCCATGCGCCTCTCCAGCACGCTCGATTTGCTTCAGGTAGGTGTCAAACTCGGATCGAAATGCCGGGGCGACAATCTCCCGCATAGGAATTTGCAGGAGTTCGTCGACGCTGTATCCGAGGACTCGTGCCGGGGCGGGGTTCATCGACAGCAACCGGCCCTTCAGATCGTGAATGCACAGCAGATCCTGGCTATGCTCGACCAGATCCTGATACCAGTCTTCGTTTTCGTGGAGAGCTCGCCGGATGGGGTCTAAGTCAGCGAGTTTTATTTCAACAATGCGACGCTTCTCTGGCCCAGGGCGCAGATCCATGACTGGCTCCTGCGGACTGGGCGAAGTGGTCTGTCTGCGTCGATTCCACGTCCGGCTCCTCTCTGCCAGATGGATCGAGCGCACCACGTGGCCCCCCGTAGCGCGTCCCAGCTCCGATCGCCGCGAAGTGTATCAGAAGTGGACTGGAATCACGGAATAAATCTTTCATAAGGATTTCATCGAGACCTTCCTCCGCTGTTTCAGCTCTTGCGCATCCGCACTTTTGCATTGACCCCGCCTTGCCACGCGGCTACACTCGACTGCCAGAGCCCCAAGAAGCGTCGGTGAGACCGAATAAAGTAGTTCGGGACCAGACGGAATGCAACGAAGTTTCGTCCGCTACTAAGCTCTCTCGTGTAATCAAGTCTCTTTTGCAAGGTAGATGAACCTGACTCGTTCCTCCGGGTTGGGAAGCTATTTAACCTCCGAGAACAGACCACGTTGTTTGCGGAAAACCTGATTTGACGGCCTCGATTATTTCGCCGCAGTCGTCGCGCACCATGTGAAACAATTGCTGCCTGTGCGGTACTTGTCTGAGGGGGCAAGTAGGACACCCTGGCTTCTAAAGCGGGTGTTCAGGAAGGGAATCCCTAAGCTGGTTGCCACAGATGGCGACGGGCACTTGGGAGGCAGTATCATGGCGGTATTACGAAGTAGCCCTCTCATAAGTCCTATCCCCGTCTTCCTGCTCGCTGAAAACCGCTTGCTTCGGGAAGCGCTTGTCCGGCTGTTGTCAAAGAAGGACGACATCCTCATCGTCGGCAGCGGATCGTACTCTCCTGAAGTTCTGCCGCAGATTCTTTCCGCCGCGCCGGACATCGTGGTCCTCGACTCCGTTTCGAAAGCCTTGTCTCAAGACCGAGTGGTCCGCCGCCTGCACGCGTCCCGCCCTGGGATTGGTGTGGTGATGGTCGGCATGGAAGCCGAAGAAGGAGTGTTCTTGCGTTTGGTGCAGGAAGGCGTGTTGGGATACGTTCTCACAGATGCATCCGCCGCCGAAGTGTGGCAAGCGATTCGAGACGTAGCCGCAGGCGAAGCGGTTTGCCCTCCGTCGCTGTCGGTGGCGCTGTTCCGCTTTGCCGCCCACCCCCAGATCAGCCTGCCCACACTGAGCGTCCGAAGAAGCCTGGATCTCAGCCCCCGACAGCAGCAACTGGTGCAACTGATTCGGGACGGCCTCTCCAACAAGGAGGTCGCGTCTCGCCTCAATCTTTCGGAACAGACTGTAAAGAACCACGTGCACCGCATGCTGCGCAAAGTCGGCGCGGCCGACCGGGCAACCATAGCAGAGTTGTACAGCTCCGATGGCCCGTGACTCCGAGGCCACTGTGCGCTTTCGAAATATTTGGATTCGTGAGCTGGACCAGGGGTAATGCAAACGCGACGTAAGACCTGCCGGCCACGCACGCCCCCGCTCGCGTTTGACCCTGCGCTTCCCGCTCCACTAGACTCGCTCCTGAGTGAGGTTTCCATGAGACGTGTCGCATTCCTCATATTCTTTTCTTCCCTTTTCACGCTAGCCGCCTTCGCTGAGCCCCCCGTTACCGACGATGACCAGGGCCACCATCACGAGGACCTGACCGCCGCGCAGCTAGGCGCGGTTACATTTCCCGTGTCATGCGACCCGAAGGTCCAGAAGCCGTTTGAGCGAGGCGTAGCTCTGCTGCACTCCTTCTGGTACGAAGAGGCTGAAAAGGAATTCATGCGGATTTCCGTCGATGCTCCGAACTGCGCCATGGCGCACTGGGGTGTAGCCATGAGCCTTTGGCACCAACTGTGGAACGAGCCGGACAAGAAGGTCATCCAGCACGGCCTGGACGAAGTCCACCAGGCAAAAACCACCGACGGCCCCATCACACCCCGCGAAAAGGCCTACATCGCTGCCATAGCGGCCTTCTACGGCGACTCGAAGAAACTGGACCACGCTGCCCGCGCCAAAGCCTACTCCGATTCAATGAAGAAGATCTACGAGACCTACCCTGACGATCACGAAGCCGCGGTTTTCTACGCTCTGTCCCTGCTCGCCTCCGAGCCGCATGAGGATGCAACCTTTGCCAACCGCAAGCAAGCCGCCGCGATCCTGGAAAAACTATTCGCCTCCGAGCCCGATCACCCCGGCGTGGCCCATTATCTGATCCACAGCTACGACAAGCCACAACTCGCTCAGCTCGGCTTGCCCGCCGCCCGCCGCTACGCGCAGATTGCGCCCGCCTCCCCGCACGCCCTGCACATGCCTTCGCACATCTTTGCCCGCGTCGGCCTCTGGCAGGATGACATCAACTCCAACCTCGCTTCCATCGCGGCCACGCGTAAGACAGCCGCCATGGGCATGGGTGGCGAGGGCCACCAGTTCCACGCTATGGATTTTCTCTTCTACGCCTACATGCAAAGCGGACGTGACGCCGATGCCAAAGCCCTGATCGAAGAAATCCGCGCCATGCCCATCAAGCACGACGACATGTACGGCAAGGGATACGATCCGCATGCAGCCACCCTGGCACACCTT
>Ga0210388_10001980_pt1 | contig 16000 bp, 18 predicted proteins | sample IncBWC19OmetaG_FD_155485 | JGI IMG/M metagenome (GOLD analysis project Ga0210388, IMG submission 155485) | Forest soil microbial communities from Barre Woods Harvard Forest LTER site, Petersham, Massachusetts, United States - Inc-BW-C-19-O ...
TGGATTGCAAGCGGGCGAAGGCCGTGGAGCCGCGCGACCAGATTTCCAGTGCCGGGTCGCCGTGGCTCCAACCATCCAGCGAATGAAAAAGATTTTGGTAGGGTACCGCCAAATTCGGCTGAAATCCTTCCGCGGTGAAAACCGGCCCAAGGTCAAATGATGTTCGCGCTGCCCAGGTTTGGCGATTAGCTGCCCACGCTCTTTCGTCGCCAGAAATAAATTTTACAGGCAGGTACGCGGAGAGCACGTCCTGGCCGTGTTGCGCTTCGAGGCCCGGTGGGGACATCCGGGACCAGGAAAAGTCATAGATTTTTTCGCGATGCAGTATGCTCCAGCCGAGCAAAAGCCATCCACCGACGAGAAAAAGCCAACCGCATTGTCGCAGCCAAACGGGCGCGGGTTGCTCTGGCTCGGTAATCTCAGCAGGAGGAACTGTCTGTGCGCGAAGGTGAAGATGGTGTTCCACCCAACTCGCCCATGGTCCAATCGCCAGCGCCGCCACCACGATCAAGCAGACATTGATGAGCACGGCAAACTGCCGTAACCCGGGAAGGGCGCTCGCCGCCAGGCCGCCCAAACCGACCGCCGTGGTGAGCACGCAAAAGATTAAACTGCGCCGCAACGTGCGCCAAGATTCACCTTCCTTACGACCTCCTTTGGCAAAGTGATGGTACACGACTGCCCCATAATCAGAACACAACCCAAGTGCCACCGAGGCAAAGGCCACGCTGAACAAATTGATGCTGCCCCAGATAATTCGCGCCACCAATAGGCCAGCCAATAATCCCGCTGCTTGCAGTGCGAACAAAGCCACCAATGGAAACCACGAACGATACGCGATGAGAAAAACCAAGGCGATCAGCGCTCCCGAGCTGAGTGTCATGCCAATCATTTCGCGACGCATTTGCAGGCCAATTTCGGTGACGTAAGCCGCTTCCCCAGTCAACGCGATGCGCCCGGGCGCAAATCCGTTGGCGGCCAGTGCGGCCCGCACTGCCGTCACCAGCGGTTCCGCCGTGGTGAGCGTGTTGGCGCGGACTTTCGGTTCGATGCGCAAAATGGGATTCGGCGCGGTGGGAGGTGCTCCATTCGATTCCGCTGTGGCTGGCGACACCACCCAATCCGCCAGCCCCAGCGGATCATAATGAATGCGGGCCCAGACTGCCGCATCCGGCCAGCCGCTTAACGCCTCCCGTGCTGCCTGTAAACGTGCGCGAACTTCGGCTTCGTTCGTTGCCTTGGCAAATTGCACAAATTTATCTGTAGGCAAACCGATGAAGACCGCCGCCCAACCTTCAGGTGCAAGCTTGGAAGGGTCGGTCAAAACGTCCGCTTTGGCCACCAGAGGCGATGCATTGAGCGCATCCGCGACGCGCGCGAGGCGCGCGGCGAGTTGTCCGGAGTCTTCCGCTCCAGGATCCACCACCCCAAGCAAACTAAAGTCTTCGCTCCCACGCGCCTGCATCGCGCGTAAGTCGCGCACGGCGGGCAGGTCGGCGGGGAACAAATCAATCAGGTCGCCCTGCCAGCGCAGAGTAAATAAAGCCCACGCCGCGAGGCTAATTGCCGCCGCCACCAGGATTCCTCGCCGGACAAAATGGATTACCCGGTGGTGCATGGCTGGAACTGGTTGCAAATCGCCGGGCTATGGCTGCTCATTGATCCAAATCTGTAAATCCCCGAGCGAAACAAGGACCCGCCGGACCAAGGCCGGATCCTTCAGCGTCACGCCGTAACGCCGTTCCACAGCCACGGCGAGTTGCAGGGCGTCAATGGAATCCAGACCCAAGCTATCCGGGCCGAAGAGCAATTGGTCGGCGCCGATATTTTGTGGTTCGACGCGGAGCAGGGTATTCTCGACCAGGATAATTCGCAAATCATCGAGCGTTGCCTGAGTTTTTGGCATAGCCTTAACACTAACCTACTTATCACCGGGTTACGCAAGATTGTAATGATTCCCAACCAAGCGCCGCGACTTGATGGCCAGCCCCCCACAAGGGAAGTACGACCGCAAATTTTTCTTTGGGCGCGTTAGCCAGGATGCGGGCCAATGTCCACCCTGCCGCGACAGAATGCGCTTCGCCGAGGTAGGGCCACGGTGCCGGCCAATCCGAGCGGGCGGGCCGCTGTTTCCATGCCTCTCGTGCCGGACCCGGCGGTGGCATGGGCCCTGCATACATCGGCCATGCTGGATCAAAGTCCGCCAAAACTTCGGCGAGCGCAGCGGGTGCGTCAGTCAGGCGTCTCCATGGGAGTCCGGAATGGATGTGGAAATTTCCCTGAGTTTGCGCCGGGCCATCGCGCGTGAGCACAAAGGCCACCGCGCCTTCCGCCGGAAAAACTTTGCTCGTCGGACGAAACCAGCCAGCGCGTAGGGAAACTTCCATCATCGCTTCGTCCACCTCCTCCGCTGCTGCAACCACCACCGCGTCCACGTTGCCCTGTTCCAGCCAGAGCGCGGCGTTGACCCAGGCTTGGGCCAGCGCGGTGGCATCGCCGACCCAGGCCGACGATGGCCCTGTGCGGCCCAACGCGCCGAGCGTATGATTCAGCGGCGCATTAAAAACCGTCTCTGGAAACCACGCGGGATTTGCGCCATCAATCCCTGCACGCACCACCCCTTCGTAGAATTTGCGCGTCAGTGTCAGCACGCCATTGCCAAACGCGACCGACAGACCGATGGTGGCGTCAGCCGGTAAATTTGCGCGACGAATCGCTTCATCCACCGCTTCGAGCAGAAAGAGGGTTTGCGATCCAACGCGACGCAGGCGCGGGATCTGGCGCCAGCGTGCCCAACAGGGAAGTGTGGGATCGACACAACCCGCCGCCACCGTCGGCGCAGACGGCGCAAGGACCGGCCAATTTTGTCGACGCGGCACGGAGCCGTCGAGCAGGCTCCCGAGGCCCAGGCCAGCCGGGCTGACCGCGCCTATGCCAGCGATGTTGAAATTAAATTGCATAATCAAGCGGGAAGAAAAACCAGCGCGGCATTTGCCCCGCCAAAGCCGGAGTTGGTGGAGACAAAGGCCCGGCCATGGGCGCGAACTTCGCGGGACCGGGCCAGGCTTGCCGCCAGGTTTGGTATGGGATCGGGCAGGAGTGCCGCGGGCAGCGGCGCGGCGCGGCGCAAGGCCTCAATCGTCAGCACGGCCTCAATCGCTCCTGCCGCCCCCAGCGTATGGCCGGTGATATTTTTTATCGAACTAAGGGCGATGCGAGGCAAATGACCACCAAACACCCTCTCATAGGCTTTGCCCTCCGCTTCATCATTGGCCGGAGTCGCGGTGCCGTGGGTATTGACATAGGCGACTTCCTCCGGTGCCACGCCTGCTTGTGCGAGCGCCTGCTCCAGCGCCTGCTTAAGTGCGATCCCTTCTGGATGAGGATGGGCAATATGGTGCAAATCCGTGGCTTGGCCGTAACCGGCCAATTGCGCCAGTGGCGTAACTTTGCGCCGGATGACTTCGGCTTCGCTTTCCAGAATTACGAAAGCCGCGCCTTCCCCCAGCCACAACCCGTCGCGCGAAACTGAAAATGGCCGGCAGGTGGTGGGGCTGAGCGCGCGCAGACAGGAAAATCCATGAAAGAGCAGCGTGCTAAGGGATTCCGCCCCACCAGCTGCGATGCGTTCCACGCGTCCCGATGCAACGAGGTTGGCGGCCGTGCCGATCAAATCCGCGCCGCTGGCGCAAGCATTGCTCAACGTGACCGCCGCACCGCGCAGACCGTAAGTTTCCTGAAGCGCATGCGGCAGGTAACGGGCTTGATAGCGCATGGATGACGCGATGATGCCGCTACGCTGGCCGGCGCGGGCGTTGACGACACATGTTTCGCCGTATTCGGTGCCACCACCGGTGGTGCTGCACCATAAGGGCAACGTCGGGTCGAGACAGCGATTTTCTCCGCCACGCAATTCCGCCTGGATCAGGGCCGCGTCAAGCGCAGTGTGCCCCAGCCGCACAAAACGCGGCCACCGTGCCCGCAGCGGTGCCGGGAGCAGGTCATTGTCGTTCACTTGCGCCGCTACTTGACATTCACAACCCCGAATATCAAATCGCGCTACCGGCTTTACCACCGGTTGCCCCGACGCGATTTGTGCCCACGCGGCTCCGACATCCGCGCCCGCGGCGCTGATCAGGCCCAGGCCGGTGACATACACCGGGCGAAGGTTACCCCGAGTTGGATGGGTTAATGCCATGGTTTGTGATAGGCGAGGCGCACGCCGACTGCGCCCCCACGAAAATAAAAAGTGGGTGGGTAATTAAACTGGCTTAATTCTTCATCGAAGACGAGCGTCTGTGTCCGGTCGGGTAGATTGGGATCATAAACCTCGAACTGCCCCGGCGAATCCGGCGTTTCGCGAGCCGCGAGTACCGCGTGGTTCATGCTCAACCACGGGAAGTTGATCAGCCAAAGCACCGTGGGGCCATCATTGGCCAGTAATTGCCGCAATTGTCCCAATGCCGTGCGTTGATCGCGCGGACTATTGGGCAGCACGATGCGCCAATTACCGAAGCGGAAATACGACTGCCACCAACCGCCCAGATTGGCGCGGAAGGCGTCGGGTTCCGCCGCGCTGGCTTCACGCAAGTTGGCGAACCCACCGATGGTCACGCGCCCAGAGTATCGCTTGGTGTGGCAAATGGGACGACCAACCACGGTGCGAATACACCGGACTAACTCAGCAGTTGATGGGCGCGGTTGATCCGGTGCAAACTGTGCGTAACGCCAGAATTGCGCAGCCGAGCGCGTCAACACAAAGCAACGCCGCATATACTTTTCGCCGCCGGTCGTCCCTTTCCCGGTTCGTTCCCATCGGGCCCGGCCGTTTTCATGGTGCCAGATGGTTTCGTTGGGAAAAGCGAAAACATCGTTACGCAGGCAAAAAGCGGGTGGTGGCGCGATGGTATTCATGAGCTGAGCGGACTCTGCCTGAGTTCAATCAAGCAGCGAGTATCCTGATCGTCGCATCTACGTGGGTGAAAGATGAATTCCTGGCAATCCGGAATATTTAACGCCACTGCTCGCCGCACTTCGTCGGGACGCATGGCAAAAGTCCGATCCAACCCCCACAGCCCGGCACTGGCCACGCCGTGCCATTCATGGCGGGGACGCGTGCCCAATAGCCACGCTCCGGCAGTAGTAATGCTTGCGTTTAAGCTGCGGTCAAAAAAATAAGGCCAGCCGAGTCGCAGCCATGCTCCCGGCAGGCGTTCGGCCAGACGCCACAATGGCCGCCAAAGCATGGGGTGGATTTGTAAATGATGATGCGAATTGAGAAAGGATGCGGGCAGGCCTGTGGCCAGGAAGGCGCCCATTTGTGCCTCTGCTTCGCGCAAAACCAGGTCGCGATTTGGTCGCCACAAGCCAATCGCCCAACCCGCAGCTGTCGTCGAATTGCCCCAAGGCCAAGCTGGCTGCGTGAGTGGCCGCGAGTCATTAAAGTGCCAATGCAGTCCTATGCGCAAGCTGGGGTGGTCGCGCGCCATCGCCACGGCCTCTTCAGTGCCCGGCTGACCCATCATCAACGCCGTGCCGTGCAAAGCACCTTTAAAATGGGAGTGCAAAATGGCGCGGTTGGTGTCTGCATCCAGTCCAAAGTCATCGGCGATGAATAAGAATTTTTCCTTTGGGCTGGGCTTTGGTTCGGGCACGTGCATAGCTTGTGCAGGATGATATACACGTTGGCGGCTTGGTCAATGGCGGCGCTATGCTGGTGGCTGGCGGCGTATTGGCTGGTGGGGAAGTGCCGCCGCACGCCTCCGCTGGATTGCCCTCGTCTGGGGGAAATGATCACCATTTTCAAGCCCTTGCCGCGATTGGGGCCCACTGGTGCCAGTTCGGAGTTGTGTGCAGCCTTGCATTCGTTTGTCCGGCAATTGGATAATGACACGGAACTCCTGCTGGGCGTGCACGAGGAAGATCGTGTCGCCGCCCAACCGTGGATCACTCAATTGCAAACGGTTGGCCCGATTGGCAACGTGCGGGTCTTTTTTCGCACGGGTGCAGACGTTCATGCCAACGCAAAAATTTCCTGGCTCGAATGGCTGGCCCCGCACGCGCGCGGCCCGTGGTGGCTGTGGAGCGATGCCGACATCGTCGCGCCCGTTGGCTGGCTTACCGAGGCGCGCCGCGCCGCCTTCAACTTGTCGCACGCAAATTTGGTGACTTTTCCGTATTACGTGCAGGCTCCGACCAATCCGCTTGGCTGGTGGGATGCCGCCTTTGTCAATGCCGAGATGCTGCCCGGCGCGTCGCTGCAAGTGGTGCTCGGCCACGAGGTAAATTTCGCGTTTGGCGCCGCCATGTTATTTCGCCGCGATATTTTTTTAAGCAAATGCGATTGGGCGGCATTGGGTCGTCAGTTGGCGGATGATTTCGCGGTCGGTCAGGCATTAGGGCGATGCCGCGTGGCATTCCCGGCCTTGGAAACTTTGGCCGAGGAAAGCACTTGGTGGGGCGCTTTGCGCCATTACCAGCGTTGGCACAAAACGATCCGCTGGTGCCAGCCGTTGGGTTATGCCGGCCAATTACTCCTCAATCCCTTATTGGGCTGGTTCGCGGCGGTGATGTTTTTTCCTTCGCACACGGTGGCGTGGCTGGGTTTGTTACTGCAATACAGCTTGGAAATAGTAGTGGTGGTTATGCTCGACCGGCAGGCAAGTGTGCGGCGGTTGCTGTCGCCCCGCGCACTCATTATGTTCGCCACTTGGCCAGCGTTACACTCCGTCATGTGGTTGGTCAGTTGGTTGCCCATCGGAGTGCATTGGCGTGGGCGCACCTGGCGGGGGCTACAACAGCCGACCCATTAATCACGGGTCACGGCATTTTCTTTGCCAACGGGCATGCTTTGCCACGACTCATTAAAAGCCGGTGACGGCGCTTTTATTTTTTCGATCTTTGGGCCGGTCGACAGTTTTTTCAAAGTCATATACGTCAGCCTCGTTACCCAGACGCGGGGGATGCGGCTGCTGATCATCACCGCCAGTTTATTGGACCAGCCGCATACCACCAGCGGCTTACGTGTCGCAAGTGCCCGCAAGGATGCTTGCACGACTTGGAGGGACGTCTGGCACATCTTTTCCGATACTGGCGGCTTCAAAAAACCCGCTGCGCAAAAAAAGTTGGTATTGGTGGGGCCGGGGCACACGCACAGCACATGCACTTGGGTATCGCGCAATTCCCGCCACAAACCCAGGCTCCAATTCATGATAAACGCCTTAGTGCCACCATATATGGCAAAAAATGGGGTAGGTTGAAAGGCGGCGGTCGAAGAAATGTTAATGATCGCACCACCGCGTTCTTTCAGGCGCGAGAGCAACCGGCTCGTGAGCAGCACGGGCGCGCGAATGTTTAAATCAATCATTTGCAGGCTGCGTTCCAGTGAAGGTTCGGGAAAAAAACCAAAGGAACCAAAGCCGCTATTGTTAATGAGCAGGATGCCACCCGTCTGACCCGCTCCATCCAGCCATGCCTCGACCGCAGTAATGGCGGCCTCTTGGCCACGCGCACTGGATAAGTCCGCCGGACAATGTTCGAGCTGGCCCGCTGCCAAGGAATCATCGGGCGCAGTGCGGGAGAGATTGAAAAACTTCGCCTTGGGGTTCAGGTTCGTGATTACCTTGACGAACGCCTCGCCGATTCCTGAAGAAGCGCCGGTGATCACCACGGCGCCACAGGCCAGCAGGCATTCCGGCCTGGTTTGTGCAGCACACATGGGATTTGCGGTATTGAAAATTCTTGAAGTCTTAGGTTGCGAAATGCAGCCCCGCTAAAACCCCAAATTTTTGCACCAAGCCCAAGTCCTGACATTTTGCTCCAGCAAGTCAATCCCTGACCACACCAAAAAAGGTAGGTGTTCACCCCCTCTCCTAATGTCATCTTTTCCTTACAATCCGTCAAGTTGCTCATTACCATCCGACGCAGTCAACTTGATCGTAGCACAACTGAAGCCTTCGGCCTCAATTACAACAATCTTATGAAAATTCACCACACCGCCCGGATTATTCCGTTCTTCGTCGTCAGCATGCTTGGCCTCGCCTTCACTGGCTGCATTGCCACCAACAGTTCAAACACCAACATCGCTGGAAAAATGGTTCCGGATGATGTGTTCGCCCAAGTCCAACCCGGCAAGACCAAGAATTTTGTTTTGGATCTGATGGGGAACCCGGCCACCAAATCGACCCTGGACAATGGCCGGGAAGTTTGGCGCTGGAATTACGACGAAACCAAAACCGCCGAAAAAACCTTCATGATTTTCTACGTGGCGGTGGACCGAACCCACACGGTGCAAACGGCCGCAGTCGCGTTCCAGGACGGCATCGTCGTCAAAGCCTGGCGCGAATAAAGGTCAACCCTGTCGGGTTCGGTTGGTTTTGAGCTTGGACTTTTCCGGGTCGTTTTCTTTTGGTGTGAATTTGCGAGCGTTAATAAAACAACGCCCGATCGAGCCTGCGATATGGGCTAGCGCATTTTTGCTCTTGGCTTTGCTCCGCCCGCGCCTATACTAGTTGCTCAAATAAAGCGATGACTGCTTCCGTTTATTTCCGACGACTTGCCGAAGGCGTGGCATTGCTTGCCGTAGGCCTTTTTGAATTTGGCGCGACGGCGCATGCGCAGATTGTGCTAGGACAAGAGAGCGGGGTAAACATCAATGGCTCCGCCACCAACTGGGCGGTGATTTCGGATTTCGACACTCCGGTCTCCTTGCTGGATATCAACACCGGTTCCACCATCAACAGTGTCACCGTCAGTCTTTCCCAAATTGGCTCGGGCGGCATCAACGACTTGAGCGGCACCACCCTCGGCAATTCCATCACCGATGTTCCGCAAGACGCGATTTCCAACGGCGCCTTTGGCGGGGGCGTCGATGCGCGTTTGATCCTGACCTTCTCCGGTCTCGACCCCGGTCTCAACTACAACCTGGAAGTCTTCAGCCTCAGCAACCTCAATCCGCAGCCCGACGTGCCCTATATCAATGGCGTCGCCACCACTTGGCCAACCGGTTTCGAGACTCGTGCGGCGCGCTACAGCCAGACCACGGGCGCGCTTTTTAACTATGTGCAAGCGGACGGCAGCGGCAATTTGTCGTTCGGTATCGAAGACGATATCAATGACAATCCAGTCATGAGCGCCATGACGATAACTGCCGTCGTGCCGGAGCCCGGATATTCCGCCCTGCTAGCCGGACTCAGCGTGGCGGCGGCAACGCTTTATCGACGCAAGCGCCGCTAATGTTTCCGGAATGTTGAGGGACGCGAGCTCGGAATCGGAGTTTAGTCCATGCCTTGTTCAATAAAACAGCGCCCGGTCCAGACTCCGATATTGAATCGCCTCCAGCAAATGCGGGGCTTCGATATTTTCCGTACCTGCCAAATCAGCGATGGTGCGGGCGACTTTTAAAATCCGGTCATACGCCCGTGCGGAGAGAGAAAGTTGCTCCATGGCCTGCGAGAGCAACTCGGCTTGGGATTTATCAATCGCGCAGTGGGTGCGGATTTCGGAATGGGACATCCGCGCATTGCAGGTGGTGGAACGTTTGTCGGCATGGGCGAATCGTTGGGCTTGCCGTTCACGCGCGGCGACAATGCGCTCGCGCATCACCGTGGAAGTCTCACCGGGTGTCGCGTTCTGCATCTCCGTCAGCGGTAGCGACGGCGCTTCGACGTGCAAATCTATTCTATCCAACAACGGCCCAGAGATGCGCGCGCGGTAACGTTGAATATTGGGCACCGTGCAGCGACATTCGCGTTTCGAATCGCCAAGATATCCGCACGGGCATTGGTTCATTGCCCTTTTGTCATATTTCCATAAAAGCATCAAAACCAAAGACTTCTGAATATCCAAAAGAGTTAAAAACCTTGGGCAACCACCTGCGGCAGCGTCGGCTAGACCTCAAGCTCCTTCAAAAGGACGTGGGGCAACGAATCGGGGGTTCAGTTTCAGACGTGTGGAATTGGGAGAATAATCGCGCTATTCCGGCGGTCAAATTCATCCCGGTCATCATTGCCTTCCTCGGATACAACCCGTTGCCCAAGCCGGTTGCTTTACAGGAACAGCTGGTCTGGTTTCGGAAGGGCAAGGGTTGGACTCAAAAGGTCTTTGCGGAGGTCTTGGGCGTTAATCAATCAACACTAGCCGGATGGGAAAGGGGAGAGAGAACCCCAGCCGGTAGGTACCGGACCATCGTTACCTCTGTTCTGATAGAAAACACATAACGAGACCAAAGAGAGTTGGCTTTCGTCCAATTCCACAGGGTTATGCCTGATAAAGAGGGGCTATTTTGAAAATTCTAGCGAAGGCGGGGAAACACCCCATGGTCGATGCGTGGTAGCTTAGCTTATACTGGCAGCATGAAACCCCAAAGTTTTCAGGATAAAAGCCAAAAATTTGCAAACGCATCAAGATCAGTTGCTGTCGAGGAATTCGATCAAGGCAAAACTGATTTTATGCCGTCAAAGAGCGAAGTGGCTGGCAGGGCTTACGCCAATTATCTAAACCAAGGCTCACAACACGGGCATGATGTTGATGACTGGCTGAAAGCCGAGGCACAATTGCAGGAGGAACGTAATCTCATCCGGTTTGGCGGAGACGGTTTCCTTAATCGAATATAAAATAGATTTTGTAAATGACCATTTTGATTGGATCAATTTTGGACATAAACACCGTTAACTTTACCCATCCATTTCCGGCCTAGCAGTCCATTAAGCAATGAATGCAAATTCACATAGCAATCTGATTGCCCATGAAACCAACTACTTCAAGTGTCCTCACGATCAATGGCGGTTCATCGAGCGTCAAGTTTGCCCTCTACCAGGTTGGTGAACCGCTCAAGCGAAAACTTTATGGGACGATTGACCGCGTCGGTCTGAGTAGAACAAGTCTGACTTTTACCGATTTGACCAGAAATCAACGAGGCCAAAAAAGCATTCGCAGTTCTGATCACAGGTTAGTCGCGAAACTTCTGATTCAGTGGCTCGAAAGACGGAGCGGCTTTGAATCGGTATCGGCGGTAGGGCACCGCGTGGTGCATGGCATGAAGCACACCGCACCGGAGCGAGTCACCACGAAACTGCTCGCGGAACTGCATCGCATTACGCCCTACGACCCCGATCACCTGCCATTTGAAATCGAATTGATCGAAGCTTTCCGAAAGTGGCAGCCCAAGCTACCGCAGGTGGCCTGTTTCGACACCGCGTTTCATCACACAATGCCGCGTGTCGCCAAGTTGTTGCCGATTCCGCGACGCTTTTCCGCGAAGGGAATTCAACGCTACGGCTTCCACGGCCTGTCTTATGCGTATCTCATGGAGGAACTCGCGCGCTTGGGTGATCCGGCGGCCACCCAAGGCCGGGTGATTCTCGCGCATCTGGGCAACGGCGCGAGCCTGGCGGCGGTGCGCGACGGCAAAAGCATAGACACGAGCATGGGTTTCACGCCAGCCTCCGGCCTTGTCATGGGTACCCGTTCCGGCGATTTGGATCCGGGGCTGCTTGCATTTCTGGCTCGCAGCGAGCGGATGACCCCGACCCAATTTGACCACATGGTGAACCATCAGTCCGGGCTGCTCGGAGTTTCCGGAGCCAGTTCGGATATGCGAGATTTGCTTAAACGGGAAGCGACCGATGACCGGGCGGCGGAAGCCGTAGTGCTGTTTTGTTACCAGGCTAAAAAATGGATCGGCTCCTTTGCGGCAGCCCTTGGTGGATTGGACACACTTGTTTTCGCCGGAGGCATTGGCGAAAACTCGCCGCTTATCCGGGAGCGGATTTGCGACGGGCTCGACTATCTGGGTGTCAAAATAAATCCTAAACGAAATGCAAAAAATGCACCGTTGATTTCGCCGAATGCCGGGCGGGTCCGGGTGCGCGTCATTCGCACAAATGAGGAGCTGATGATCGCGCGCTCGACGTGCTGCCTGCTTAAACTAAGTTAGCGTGGCTAAAGGCGCAGTAGGGTTACACCTCATGGCGGAAAACCTGTCATTGCCGTAATATCGGTCAGCACGAGAAACGCAGCGAGGCGTTACCGTCATGTTGACGGCAACAACCAACAAAAAAATTATTATGAACTCACTCGAAATTAAAGACGATTGGAACATCGTCAAAGGCAGGCTGAAGGAAAAATGGTCCCATCTGACGGATAATGACCTCCTATTCATCGACGGCAAACACGATGAGCTGTATGGCCGGATCCAAAAACGCACCGGTGAAACTCTTGAAGCTGTGCAAAGGGCCGTCAAGGAAGCCTCCACCTGCTGCGCTCCGTAACCGCTAGTTGATAAAACTATTTAAAATAAAACATTTATGAGAACACTCAAAGATCTATTTTTAGATGAACTGGCTGACCGTTACGATTCCGAAAAGCGGCTCGTCATCGCGATGCCAAAAATGATCAAAGCTGCCACCTGCCCCCGCCTGCGCAGCCTGATTGAGACGCACTTGATGGAGACCGAGCGTCAGGTCGCGAAGCTCGAAAAAGTTTTCAAATTATTCGGTGAAAAACCCAGTGTGAATAAATGCGATGCGACCATTGGCATCCTGGCTGAAGGCACCGAAGTCTCCTCCGACAACAAGGGTTCGGTCGTCATCAACGCAGCGCTAGTGTCCGTCGCGCAAAAGATCGAACACTATGAGATTGCGTCGTATGGCTGCCTGCGCGAGTGGGCGACCCTCCTCGGGAACAAACCGGCAGCAATGCTGCTGAAAGAGATTCTCGACGAGGAAAAGGCGGCCAACCAGGCGCTGATTAAATTAGCTCGCGCCCACTGCAATAACCAGGCGCTCAACGCCAGGGGCGACGATGATTCTTGTGTCACGGACAAAAAAATGAAGCCAGTCAAGCGTGCGGCCTGACGCCGTTCGATGGACCTGGGTTCATCCCGTTTTGTCTCAGGGACAAGCGTCATTCCGGTTGTGACCATGAAAACCACCAGCCTTACTCCGGAACTGATCCAGAAGATTAACGCCTACTGGCGGGCGGCCAACTACCTATCCGTCGGGCAAATTTATTTATGGGACAATCCTCTGCTGAAACGACCGTTGGCGCTGGCGGATGTGAAGCACATGCTCCTGGGCCACTGGGGCACAACTCCGGGGCAGAACTTTATTTATGCACACTTGAATCGAGTCATTAAAAAATATGCCCTCGACATGATTTACGTCTCCGGCCCCGGACATGGCGGCCCCGCAGTGGTCGGCAACACTTACCTGGAAGGCACATACAGTGAAATCTATCCAAACATTAGCCAGGACGAAGCCGGGTTAAAAAAATTATTTACCCAGTTTTCGTTTCCCGGCGGCATTCCCAGCCACGCCTCGCCGGAGACGCCTGGCTCAATCCATGAAGGCGGCGAGTTGGGCTACTCGCTCAGCCATTCGTTCGGGGCGGTGTTTGACAATCCTGACCTCGTCGTCGCCTGCGTCGTCGGCGATGGCGAAGCGGAAACCGGCCCGTTGGCCACGGCGTGGCATTCCAACAAGTTCCTTGATCCCGCCACCGACGGCGCGGTGTTGCCGATTCTGCACCTCAACGGTTACAAAATTTCCAATCCGACAATCCTTGCCCGCATCACCCGCGAGGAATTGGAGCAACTGCTGCGCGGGTATGGGTGGACGCCGTATTTTGTCGAAGGTCATGAACCGGAGCCAATGCATGAGGCCATGGCCGCGACACTTGATCTTGTCGTTGAGCAGATCAAAAAGATCCAGCAGGAGGCCCGCCTCCACGGAAACTTAACTCGCCCACGCTGGCCGATGATCGTCCTCAACTCACCCAAGGGCTGGACGGGGCCGAAAGTTGTCGATGGCCTCCAGATAGAAGGTACTTTCCGCGCGCATCAAGTGCCGCTCTCCGACCCGGCCACTCAGCCTGAACACCTCAAGTTGCTGGAAGACTGGTTGAGAAGCTACCACCCGGAGGAACTTTTTGATGAACAAGGCCGTCTAAAACCAGAGCTGGCCGAGCTTGCGCCCAAAGGCGAACGCCGCATGGGCGCGAATCCTCATGCCAATGGCGGCATCCTGCTGCGCGACCTACAGATGCCGGATTTTCGGGGCTATGCTGCCAACGTGCCGACGCCGGGGGTGCGCGGCATCGGCGACACCCATGTTCTCGGGCCATTTCTGCGTGACGTGGCGGGGCTGAACAGCGGGCAACGGAATTTCCGGGTCTTTGGCCCGGATGAGACGCTTTCCAACGGTTTGGAGGCACTCTTTGAAGCGACCCAACGCCAATGGGACGCTGCGACCGTGCCGAATGACGAGTTTCTCGCCCCGGCGGGGCGCGTCATGGAAATGCTCAGCGAACACCAATGTGAAGGCTGGCTGGAGGGCTACCTGCTCACCGGACGGCATGGACTCTTTAATTGCTACGAGGCGTTTATCCATATCGTGGATTCAATGTTCAACCAGCACGCCAAGTGGCTGAAAGTCACATCGCATCTACCGTGGCGGCGCAAAATTGCCTCATTAAACTACTTACTGGCATCGCATGTTTGGAGACAGGATCACAATGGGTTTACCCATCAAGACCCCGGTTTCATTGACCATGTCGTCAATAAAAAGGCGGAGGTTGTGCGGGTATATTTGCCACCGGATGCCAATTGCCTGTTATCGGTGATGGATCACTGCCTGCGCAGCCGTCATTACGTCAATGTCGTCATCGCCGGCAAACACCCGGCTCCACAGTGGTTAACGATGGACGCCGCCGTCAAACACTGCACTGAAGGCATCGGCATTTGGCAGTGGGCCAGCAATGACCAGGGCATTTCGCCCGATGTGGTCATGGCCTGTTGTGGCGACGTGCCCACGTTGGAAACACTCGCCGCCGTCTCCATTCTGCGCGAACATTTGCCCGAATTGAAAATCCGGGTGGTGAACGTGGTGGATCTCATGAAGCTCCAGCCACAATCCGAGCATCCCCACGGCTTATGTGACACGGATTTCGACGAGCTCTTTACCAAAAACAAGCCAGTCATCTTTGCCTTTCACGCCTACCCGTGGCTGATCCACCGGCTCACCTACCGCCGTAACAATCACGACAACATCCATGTCCGTGGCTACAAGGAGGAGGGCACGATCACCACTGCCTTCGACATGACGGTGCTCAACGAATTGGATCGCTTCCACCTGGTGATGGACACCATCGACCGCCTTCCGCAGACCGGTGAGCGGGGTATTTATTTGAAGCAGCAACTCAAGGAAAAGCTGCTCGAGCATAAACAATACATATATAAAAACGGCCAGGACCTGCCGGAGATTCGAAATTGGAAGTGGACGGCACCGGCCAGCATCAATGCTGACCCGAAATAGTATGGTAAAGGACCAAGAAAGTTGAAAACCGATGAATGAAATCAAACACAGCAACAGCGCCCATGGAGGCCCGAATCCCGACGGTCTCCGTCGTGTCCACTCCCCATACTGGAAGCGTGCGCACCATGATTGGCGCTTCTGGGTCGCCGCGATTTTGATTTTTGCGGCGCTGGTTTTTTATGTGATCACCGTCGAATTTTCGTTGCCGCCCCGCGGCCAGCCATTGTTGCCAAATTCAAACACTATGGGGAAATAGTCAGATGGCTGTGAATTTCACCATCCAAGAATCGTCCTTCGCAATCTTTTCACGAACGCCTCTGAAAGAAATGCCATGACCACTTCGCAACCCCGACAACAGCAAGGATCCGGCGCGGTCGTCTCTGTCCGGGGCAGTGTCGTGGACATTCGTTTCGATGACCATTTGCCGGCGATTTACACGCTATTGCGCGCGGGAGACAAAGAGCAAATTGTGATTGAAGTGCTCGCGCAGCGGGATGCGCGGCATGTGCGCGGGATTGCGCTTACGTCCACGCAAGGTCTCGCTCGCGGCATGGCGGTGAAGGATACGGGCGGCCCATTAAAAGCTCCTGTTGGCAAAGGAGTTCTCTCCCGGATGTTCGACGTTTTCGGCAACGCCATTGATCGTCAGGCCGCGCCCTCCGAGATCCAATGGCGTTCGGTGCATCGGG